>ERZ1032895.124-NODE-124-length-19717-cov-12.709846_pt1 | contig 19717 bp, 19 predicted proteins | sample MGYA00516687_ERZ1032895 | MGnify/ENA primary metagenome ERZ1032895 (study PRJEB33719, sample SAMN04261600) | wastewater metagenome | biome: rural village; feature: latrine urine exit; material: soil | place: El Salvador | collected 2013-01-14 ... | reverse complement strand
GGGTGGGTCAAAATTAATGACCGCTAGTGGGTCAGTTCTGATGGCCATTGACACCAATGGCCCGAAGGCCGCTTGCTTGCCAAACCATTAACGCACCAACAGATCAGCTCTTGCTGGCAGCCTTGGACTTTTCTTCAACCATCTTCTGGACCTTCTGGCCCTGCTCTTCGGTGACCTTCTGCACTTTCTGACCCTGCTCATCGGCCATCTTCTGACCCTGCTGCAGGTAGTCCTGGCTCAGGCCCATCAGTGCTTCAGCATCCTTCTTGAGACGCTCTCCAGCGTCCTGAGCGACCTTCTGCTGACTTTCAACGGCTTTCTTGAAGCCATCGGCATCTTTCACTTCCAGCCAGACGCGTGCCTGAGCCAGCCCCAGATCGGCCAGAGCACGGGCAGAGTCCAGCTGAGCGTTGATCAGCTTCTCGGTGAACTCAAGGTTCATCGCGCCGATACCGCGCAGCGGAGAAACCATCAGCTCTTCAAACTGCTCGGTGGCCTTGTTGGAAATATCTTTAGACATGAAGTAACTCCTCGCATTAAGCAATTTCACAAGGGCTGGCATCACTATCTAAAAGCAAAAACCGGCCCCGGCTGTCGTCAAAGGGGAAACTGTTCCAAACTTTGTTCATCAAAGGGAAGCTGTTCCAACCCGTTAAACCTTCCTTGTTGCTATGCAGCATAGACGCTATTTTTGTGCAATGCAACATGGCGTGTGAAAAACTGACAATCCCTGTATTCATCTGCAATGACGCGTTGTTCGCTCCGCCGCTCTATTTCGCTTCCCTGCCGGTTTCGCAGATGTTTCCTCTTGCGGCTTGCATCCTAGGTCTCGTTTCTCTCTGACAGCCGATGGCAGCAAGATGTTCGGTATCCATTAGTATAACCAGGCCATCAATGCCACAAGTTGGCCAAACGCTTTATAAGAAAATAACTGGTTGATTTTATGGAAAATAAAGAAACTTGCTAGCCAGCCCCAGTGTCAGGATGACTGTCGTGCCCTCCGATACCTTGTTCTTATAAGCCGACCAGGGGCGAAAGGAGACGCTCATGCCCCGTTACACCCAGGAGCGCCGGCAAGCCGTGGTAGCCAAGCTGCTACCCACATTTTGCTGTGCTATCCTTTGGTTGTCTTCGGACCTATCGTGAGGCTCACAGGATGTTAAGCCTGCGGAGAGGATGCGAGACGTGGGGGACGTGAGGTTGGTTCACTACCGTAACGTCCTCATTCGGGTCATCTACGCCGATAACCAAGCCATTTCCCGAGGGCCTGTTGAAACAGGAATCCTCTTAACTTCAGTGAGAAGAGCTGTCAAAGCGTACGGAATCGAAGAGGTAGCTGACATGGCGGGCGGATGGTCGAAGGACGGCGACGTCCAGCAGCAGATCGACGACAGTATCAGCGACGAGCTGGAACGCGCGCGCAGCGAACTGCCGCGTGGCGAAAGCGCGCTCTTCTGCCGGGAATGCGACGAGCCAATTCCCGAGGCGCGCCGCCAGGCGGTACCCGGCGTACAGCTGTGCCTGAGCTGCCAGGCCGAACGTGACCGCCAGCAGATTCAGCGCGGCTTCAACCGCCGCGGCAGCAAGGACAGCCAGCTGCGCTGAACCTGAAAGTTGCCAGCCCGGGCGCCAGGGCCTGTCGTCCAGGCTCTACGCCTTCGTCTTTTTCTCTTCTCCCACCTTATTCTTCGCCCCCGGCTCTTGCCCCCTCCTTGATATGCGCTGTGCGCACTCCGATACGGCCCGCTTTTCATTGACTGGCCCATGCTAGGATGTCGCCTTCATGTATCACCCCGGGATCTATTGCCATGGCCCTTGATGACCTGCACCTGACGCTGCGCAACCTCACCACCGACGACTACCCACAGCTCGAAACGCTGATGGATGCCGTTTATCACGATATCGGTGGCGCCTGGTCGAAACACACCATGGATACCCTGATCGAGTCTTTTCCCGACGGCCAGATCGCCATCGAGGATGAGAACCAGCTGGTGGGCCTGGCGCTGACCGTTCGCGTGTCCTACGACGAGTTCACCAATCCGCACCGCTACAACGATCTGATCGGCACTCGCGAGGTGATCCTCGACGATCCCGAAGGCGACGCCATGTACGGGCTTGACGTGCTGATTCATCCCTCCTACCGCGGCTATCGCCTGGGTCGACGTCTGTACGATGCGCGCAAGGAGCTGTGCCGCATGCTCAACCTGCGCGCCATCCTGGCCGGTGGTCGCATCCCGCAGTATCACGCCCATGCCGAGACGCTGTCACCGACCCAGTACATCGATCAGGTGACGCGCAAGGAGATCCACGACCCGATTCTCTCCTTCCAATTGGCCAACGACTTCCAGGTCAAGCGGCTGCTGCGCAACTACCTGCCGGAAGACGACAAGTCTCAGGGCTACGCCACGCTGCTCGAGTGGAACAACTTCCTGTATGAGCCCGCCGAGCTGGTACTGGAGTCGCGCAAGACTCAGGTGCGAGTCGGCGCGGTGCAGTGGCAGATGCGCGAATTCGACTCGGTCGAGGCGGTGCTGCAGCAGGTCGAGTACTTCGTCGATGCGCTGGCCGACTACCAGAGTGACTTCGCGGTCTTTCCGGAGCTATTCAACGCCCCGCTGATGGGCCTGCAGGACCGCGCCGCCCAGCAGGACCAGCTGGCTGCCATCCGCTTTCTGGCCAGTTTTACCGAACGCTTCAAGACCGAACTGTCGCGCATGGCGGTGGCCTACAACATCAATATCGTGGCCGGCTCCATGGTCGAGGTCGGTGACAACGACCGGCTCTACAACGTGTGCTATCTATGCCACCGCGACGGCTCCATCGACCGTCAGTCAAAGCTGCACATCACCCCCCAAGAGCGCCGCGACTGGGTCGTGGAAGGCGGCGACGACCTGCAGGTGTTCGAGACCGATGCCGGCCGGGTCGGCATCCAGATCTGCTACGACGTGGAGTTTCCGGAGCTGTCCCGCCTGCTCGCCGAGCAGGACATGGACATTCTGTTCGTGCCGTTCTGGACCGACACCAAGAATGGCTACCTGCGCGTGCGCCACTGCTCACAGGCCCGGTCCATCGAGAACGAGTGCTACGTGGTGCTGTGCGGCAGCGTCGGCAACGTGCCGTCGATCAAGAACCTGGATATCCAGTACGCCCAGTCGTCGGTATTTTCGCCCTCCGACTTCGCCTTTCCCCACGATGCGGTGCTCTCTGAAACCACGCCCAATACCGAAATGATCATGTTCTCGGACCTGGATCTGACGCGCCTGACCATGGTGCGCAACGAAGGCTCGGTGACCAACCTCAAGGACCGCCGCAAGGACCTGTTCGACCTGCGTCTGCGCGACTGGTCGTGGAAGTCCGGCGGCCGCGACGCCGACGACAGCTGAACCATGCTGAGCGCCCTGAGACGCTGGCGAAAGCGGCGCTTCGTCGCACGCCATCCGCTTCCCGAGGCGGATTGGCGCCAGGCCATGGCGCGCCTGCCGCTGCTGGCCGGGTTCGATGAACAAGACGCCCGGCGTCTTGGCGAGCGCGCCTGGCACTTCGTGCACGACAAACGCCTGAGCGTGCACCCGGTGCTGGCCGCCGAGATTGAGCTCGGCGCCGTTGAGCGCCTGGCCATCGCCGCCCAGGCCTGCCTGCTGACGCTGGGCTGGAGCGACAGCGATCATCAGGATGCGCTCTCCAATGTGCACGAGCTGTTGATTCTGCCAAAGGCCTTCCATCGGCAGGTCGAGGAAGTCGACGATTACGGCGTGATGCATGAATACGAGGATCAGCGCGTCGGCGAGACCTCGTACCAGGGGCCGGTGGTGGTGGCCTGGCCCGACCTGGTGGCCAGCGGCGGCCGGGACGGTTTCAACGTGCTGATTCACGAGTTCGCCCACAAGCTCGACATGGGCAACTCGCTGGATGCCGACGGTTTTCCGCCGCTGTCTGCCGATCTCGACCCGCGCGAATGGCACCGCGTGTTCACCGCGGTCTGGAATGACCTTCAAGCCCATCTTGCCCGCGGCGAGGCCACTCCCATTGACGCTTACGCCGCCAGCGACCCCGGCGAATGCTTCGCCGTGTCCTGTGAAATTTTCTTTAGCGCCCCCGAACAGCTCATGGCGGCCTATCCGGCGCTGTATGATCTGCTGCGGCGCTATTTTCGTCAGGATCCGCTGCAGCGATACGCACAGCGCTCAGGCTCCGTCACTTCTTGAGCCAGCGGCCTCTGCAATTGCACTACATTAATGATCAGCGCAGCATAACGCTTGGGCACTGAGGCGAGGGATCCCATGTTTGGCCATCCGCGACTGATCTATGGCGTTTTCGTGATTTTGACCCTGGCTGCCGGCGCGGCGCTGGCGGTCTGGGCACCCCTCTGGCTCTGGCCATGGGCCGTGCTGCCGGTGCTGGTCATCGTAGGCGCGTGTGACCTGCGCTCCCACCACAACGTACTGCGCAACTATCCGATACTCGGCCATCTGCGTTACATGATGGAGTTCGTGCGCCCTGAACTGCGCCAGTATTTCTTCGAGTCCGATACCAATGGCCGCCCGTTCAGTCGCGAACAGCGCGATATCGTCAATGCCCGCGCGGATGGCGGTTCTGACACCTCTCCGTTTGGCACCCGTCGCGATGTGGAGGATCCCGGCTTCAGCTTCCTGCAGCACTCCATGGCCCCCAGAGTGGTCGACTCTCGCTACGCCCGTATCATTATCGGCGGTCCCCAGTGTCGCCAGCCCTACGACTCTTCGCGGCTGAACATTTCGGCGATGAGCTTCGGCTCTCTATCAGGCAATGCGGTCGCCGCGATGAACCTGGGGGCCAAGCTCGGCAATTTCGCCCAGGATACCGGCGAGGGAGCGATCAGCCCCCATCACCGCAAGCACGGCGGCGACCTCATCTGGGAAGTCGCCAGCGGCTACTTCGGCTGTCGCCGCCAGGATGGCTCCTTCGACCCCGAAACCTTCCAGAAAAAAGCTTGTGCCAAGCAGGTCAAGATGGTCGAGATCAAGATCTCCCAGGGCGCCAAACCCGGCCACGGCGGGCTGCTGCCAGGCGCCAAGGTCAACCAGGAGATCGCCACCACGCGCGGCATTCCAGCGGGCCAGGACTGCCTGTCGCCGGCTTCGCATCCCGAGTTTGATACACCGGTCGGATTGCTTGAATTCATGGCGCGCCTGCGCGAGCTGTGTGGCGGCAAGCCGGTAGGCTTCAAGCTGTGTCTGGGCAGGCGGTCGGAATTCATGGGCGTGTGCAAGGCGATGTTGGAAACCGGCATCCTGCCGGATTTCATTACTGTGGACGGCGCCGAAGGCGGCACCGGGGCCGCGCCGGCGGAATATTCCGACTTTATCGGTACCTATATCAACGACGCGCTGCCCTTCGTGCACAACTGCCTGACCGGTATCGGCAAGCGCGATGATATCGTCATCATCGCCAGCGGCAAGGTGGCCCTGGGGTTCGACATGGTCGAGAAGATCGCCCTGGGCGCGGACATGTGCAATTCGGCCCGCGCTTTCATGTTCGCCGTCGGCTGCATCCAGGCGCAACGCTGCCATACCAACACCTGTCCGACCGGCGTCACGACCCAGGACCCGGCACGCACTCGGTCGCTTGAGGTCAATGGCAAAGCCATACGCGTACGCAACTATCACCAGGCCACCGTGCAGTCTTTTCTGAATATCGTCGGCACCTTGGGCTTCGACTCCCCCGACCAGCTCGGCCCCGAGCACCTCTACTACCAACGCGAACACGGCTCGACTCGCAGCTACTCCGACATGCACCCCAAGGTCGAGTCCGGCGACTTCCTCGATGGCGTTCTCCCTGAAGACTATGCCCACGACTGGCAGCAGGCCAGCGCACAGCGTTTTTAGCCATGGGACCCATGTCTCGACCCCTGAGTATTCTCGCCATCACCGTGACTGTCCTCGTGGCTCTTGGCCTGCTGTGGCAATGGCTGGCCAGCCAGGACCTGCTGGGCGTGGAGACGCTGATGGCCATGGCGCGGGGGTCGCTTGCCTGGAAGGACGAACCCTGGGCCGTGCTGGTGGTCATGGGCCTCTATGCGGCGGCATCGCTGGTGATGTTTCCGCTGAGCCTGATGGTGGCGCTGACCGGCCTGATATTCGGCCCTTGGTGGGGCTTCGGCTATGCCCTGGCCGGCACCCTGTGCGCCTCGGTGCTGAACTGGTGGGTGGGCCGACGCATCGGTCGCGAGGCCCTGATGCGCCACGGCGGCAAGCATCTCAAGGGGTTCTCCCGTTACCTGTCCGGACGGGGCATTCGCACCATGGTGGTGGTCAACCTGCTGCCGCTGGCGCCCTTCACCCTCACCAACATGATGGCCGGGGCTTTCCGTCTGCGCTTTCGCGACTACATGATTGGCTCGACGCTGGGCATCGTTCCGGGCCTTGCCGCGGTGACGCTGCTGGGCAGCCAGCTGGGTGAGCTGGCCACCGCCCGGAGTTATCGGGAGATCGTGCTGGCGGTGCTGGGGCTGCTGGTAGGTATCGCCATTCTATGGCTGCTCAGGCGCTGGACCGCGCGTCAGAAGGGTTGAGCAGTCATCACTCCTGGGGCGGCCACTCGGTCTCGTCGCGTGACGTGCTCGGCCACCAGCTGGGACGCTCCTGTTCCCACTCTTCCTGTACCAGATGGCGCAGCAGCCGCCCGCGATAGCACAGCATCTGCCATTCCGCCTCGAGTCGGCTACGCACCCGGTCCCAGCCGCCGTCGTCGGCGTGAGTGAAGGGCCCGCCCTGGGCAATGACCTCGCGATACAGCGCCAGGCAGCGTTCGGCACAGCGCCGCTCATCGTAGTCGGTCGCCGTGACTCGCGCCCACTGGCGCAGCGGCTCGCGACGCGCCGGATCGGTGAGCTCCAGCAAGGCTGCCGCAAACGCCTCGGCGTCGTCATCTTCCAGCAGACGCCCATTCTCGCCGTCGCGCACTATCTCGGTCACGCCCGGGGCACTCACCGCCACCACCGGCAGGCCCGCGGCCATGGCCTCGGCGATCACCATGCCCTGGGTTTCGCTGTGCGAGGCAAACGCAAAGACATCCATGGCGTGATAGGCATCAATCAGTGCCTGCCCGTGCAGGCGACCGGCAAAATGAAACCGCTCGGCCACGCCATGGGCCACTGCAATACCCTCCATCTCCCCGGCGGCGTCACCGTCGCCCACCACCAGGAAGTGCGCCTGCTGATGATCGACCAGGGCTCGGCATACCGCCTCGGCCAGAAAAGGCAGGTTCTTTTCCCGGGCCAGGCGCCCCACGTGGCCAAACACGCAGGCATCCTCGGCAATGCCGTGCTCAAGGCGCACCGCCCGGCCCTCCCCCTGGGCGAAACTCGCGGTATCCACGCCGCTGGGCACCACCTCCAGCGCCGGATTAGCCTCGCGCTGCAACAGCAGCTGGCGAATGCTCTCGCTGGGGGCAATCACCCGATCACACAGCCAGGTGTACTGCGTCGCCAAGGCAATCACGAAACGCTGCATGCGCGGCGAATCCCCCGGCACGTAGTGGGTGTAGTGCTCATACAGCGTGTGGTGGGTGAACACCAGCGGCAGACCGTAGGTCTCGGCGGCCCGGGCCGCCGTATCGCCCAGCAGGAAGGGGTGATGGGAGTGCACCAGGTCCGGCTCGAAGGCCTCGATGGCGTCATAAAGCTGGCCGGCAATCGGCACCGGCAGGGAAAAGTCGCTGCCGTTGAAGTGCTGCACCGCTGCCACCCGCACCACATCCTCTTCATGTTCGGGCTGGCCTTTCAAACGCGGAGCGACCACCAACACCCGGTGACCGGCGGCCTGCAGCTGACGCTTGAGCCGCTGCACCGATTCGCTGACTCCGCCAACAATCGGCAGATAGGTGTTGGTAAACATCAGCACATTCAAGGATATGACTCCTCTGTTTCTCGAAGCAGGCCTTGCCATCAGACAATAGCCTCAAGCGTGAAATGTTACCTGATCGTTACCTGAACATGACTAGTATGGTCGAAGACTTTGCATCCCTGACTAAATAAGTCTCTCCTCAAACCCTGGCACGGCTGAATCTCACCCCTTTCGCCATACGCCTTCAATAACTCGCACCCGATCATCGGCCAGGTTGGCGGCCAGGTTCTTGCCCATCTGTGCAAACTCCTCGCCGAAAATCAGCGCTGGCCCCGGCAGCCTGGGCGCTTGAACCACCGGCTGAGCGGCCTCCTCGGCACCGGCCTTTTCGCGCCGCCCATGCTTGCGCCGCCAGTCCAGCGCCGTGGCGGTGACGTCGTCGACCCGCTCGGCCACAAAGCCCGCCTCAGCCAGCATCGACTCCAGCTCGATACGCGAGATCAGGTGGCTAGTGTCAGCGCTTCTCGCCCAGGGTACCGGCAGCGCCAGCGGTGCAGAGCTGTCACCGGCAACCACCTCGTGCAGCAGAACCCGTCCTCCCGGCGCCAGCAAGCGCCGCCACTCGGCCAGCACCGCCGCCACATCCGGCATGTTCATCAGCGCATGCTGACACCAGATGGTATCCACCGTACCGTCAGCCAACGGAACACCAGCAGCATCGGCGCATAGAAAGCGGGTTTTCTCCGCCAGCCCCGTGGCCTCGCTGAGCCAGTCGGCGACATCAATGAAGGCAGCGGTGATATCCACCCCGATGACCTCGACACCATGCTCGTCGGCCAGCAGACGACTGGCGCCGCCGGTGCCGCAGCCCACATCCAGCACGCGCTGGCCGGCACTGAACTTGCCCAGTCGCGCCAGGGAGCGGCTGGCACGGCGCCCACCCAGGTGCAACTGATCGATACCGGCACTCTCATCCGGCGTCAGCCGGCCGGGATCATGCCCCGCCTCGCGAAAAGCCCTTTGCAAACGTTGACGCAAACTTTCGCCCTGGGTGCCCGCAAGGGCATCATAGTGAGCATTGAGGCGGCAGGCGTGTTCGGTCTGGTCGGTCATTGCGGAGTTCCTGGTAGCTGGATCACTCTAGCCTACTAGCCTACCCGCGACTCACTCCCGCCCCTATCCTGCCAAGGTATCGACTCGAGGAGTTCTTCATGTCACGCCACCTTTCACGCCTGACCCCGCTGGCACTGGCCCTTGGCCTCAGCGCCTGCAGCGGGATTCCCGAGGGCACCAGCGCCGTCGACGATTTCGAACTCGAGCGCTATCTGGGTCGCTGGTACGAGGTCGCACGCTTCGATCATTCCTTCGAGGAAGGGCTGGACTGCGTCACCGCCGACTACTCGCTGCGCGATGACGGCGGCGTACGCGTGATCAACCGCGGCGTGAACCTGTCAGAAAACGAAGCGGATGTGGCCGAGGGCAAGGCCTACTTCGTTGAGGAAAAGAACATCGGACGCCTCAAGGTCAGCTTCTTCGGCCCCTTCTATGCCGGCTACAACATCTTGGAGCTGGACGATGACTACGGCTGGGCACTGGTGTCGGGGCCCGACCGCGACTACCTGTGGATTCTCTCGCGCACCCCTGAACTGCCCGCTGCCACCGAGCAAAGGCTGGTGGACCGCGCGGCGGAACTTGGCTTCCCGGTCAAGGAGCTGCTCGAGGTCGAGCAAGCCGATATCTGCAGCGAATGGCGGTTAGCCGAAAAACAGGACACCTGACGCACAATTTACAGCTTCGCACCCGCGAGTTTCATCCAATCGACAGCGGGACTTGAGCGTGACGGAATCAGCGGGGAAGGTAGTCAAGAAGATAGCGTCGTTGATGATCGACAATGGTTGTCGGTACATAAAGCCCATGGAGAGGACAGCAATGCTGGCTGAATGGCTGGAGCTTGGTTTGGCACATGGCTTGAAGGATGGCTCTGAGGGCACCGCTCAAGATCAAGAGAAGTCCAGAGGGCAGGTCTGCGGTGGCCACTATCGCCTGCTGGGGCCCGGGGTGCTGGAGCTGTCACCCGCTCATTCTGACGCCACCTCTGAAGAAAAGCCTGAAGACAAGCGTAAGGACGAAGCTCCGGCCTGCGTGATCTCGGTGGGCATCCACGGCAACGAAACCGCGCCCATCGAGCTTTTGGGAGAGTCGCTGGCCCGGCTCGAGGCCGGCCTGCTGCGCCTCGGTGCGCCCGTGCTGGTGATTCTGGGCAACCTGACCGCCATTCGCGTCGGCGTGCGCTTCGTCGAGACCAACCTCAACCGCCTGTTTCGCCGCGATCTCGACGCTTCAAGCGATGAAGCTGATCGCGCCCGCACTCTGATGGGCGAGGTCGACGCCTTCTTCGCTCGCCACGCGTCTCGCCCCCGGCTGCACTACGACCTGCATACCGCCATTCGTGACAGCCGCTACCCGCGCTTCGTCGTTAACCCTTTCGCCGAAACCCGGACGCACTATCGCCAATGGCAGTGGCTGGCCGGCGCGGGCATCCAGGCCGTGCTGCATCAGCACATCCATAGCTGGACCTTCTCCCACTACTCCAAGCACTACCACGGCGCTCAGGCTTTCACGCTGGAACTGGGCCGCGCCCTGCCGTTCGGTGAAAATGACCTGGCACCCCTGGCGCCCATGGGCAAACTGCTGGACGCGCTGCTCGAAGGCCGCGAGCCGGAGCGTGCTCCGCTGGACGCGCTGGCTTTCTTTCAGGTGGAGCATGAGCTGATGCGTCACTCCGAGGACTTTCGCCTGTGCTTTGCCGAGGATACGCCCAACTTCAGCGAATTCGCCCCCGGCACCCGCCTGGCCGAAGACGCCAAGGCCGGTGACTTCGTGGTCGGAGACACGCCGCTGCGGGTGGTGTTTCCCAACGCCGGGGTGGAACTTGGCGCGCGTGCCGCCCTGCTGGTGAGCCCTGCCCCGCTGCCGGAGGCCGACTAAATATCAGCTGGTGCAGACAAGACAGCACAAGGATTCAACGCCTGGTGCCATGACGCCTCGCTCGCACTGCAGATGCACACCGCAGCCTTATACAACAGCCTCATACAACAATAATGATGGAGCGCTTTTAGATGTTAACGATACGACCCGCCATCGCCGCCGAAACCCTGATCAAAACCAGGGCCGAGCCCGACAACCCACGCCCACCTGTTGTCAACTCACGAGCCTGATAGAATCGCTTCCTTTTCATGTCTCGTCGTCGGCTCGCTCACTGGATCGGTAACTATCGATCGGCAACCACCATTCCGCGCCAACGGCCAGACCACTCCCTGCACTGGAGCCTTGATCCATGGCCGATACCCCCATTCCGCTGGAAGTGCGCAATATCACCAAGCGCTTCGGCGACACCGAAGTACTCAAGGGCCTGTCCCTGCAGGCCAGAAAGGGCGACGTGATCACCCTGATCGGCGCCTCGGGCTCCGGCAAGAGCACCTTCCTGCGCTGCATGAACCTGCTGGAGCAGCCCGACGATGGCGATCTGATCATTCACGGCGAGCCGATTCGCTTCAAACAGACGCGTCACGGCCGCGAACCAGCGGACTGGAATCAGGTCGTGGCCATGCGTGCCAAGCTTTCCATGGTGTTTCAGAGCTTCAACCTGTGGGCCCACATGACGCTGCTGGAAAACGTCATCGAGGCGCCGGTGCATGTGCTGGGCAAGTCGAAGAAGCAGGCCATCGAGCATGCCCGCCAGCTGCTGGACAGGGTCGGCCTTGGCGAACGTGCCGACTACTATCCGGCTCAGATGTCCGGCGGCCAGCAGCAGCGCGGCGCCATCGCTCGCGCCCTGGCCATGGATCCCGAGGTGATGCTGTTCGACGAACCCACCTCTGCACTCGACCCGGAACTGGTTGGCGATGTCCTCAAGGTCATACGTGACCTGGCCGAGGAGGGCCGCACCATGATCCTGGTGACCCACGAGATGGCTTTTGCCCGGGACGTTTCCACCCAGGTGGTCTTTCTGCATCAGGGCCAGGTCGAGGAAGCCGGACCGCCGGCTCAGGTGCTGGACAACCCCCGCTCCGAGCGGCTGAAGCAGTTCCTGGCGCCCAAGCATTGAGCCTGTTGACGAGGAGATCCCGATGATCGATCTACACGGCTACGGCCCGCGCCTGCTGGAAGGCGCCCTGGTCACCATTGAGCTGGCGCTGCTGTCGCTGATCCTGGCCATCTTCCTTGGCCTGCTCACCGCCAGCGCCAAGATGTCGCGCAACTGGTTTCTGCACCGCCTGGGCACGCTGTACACCACCATCATTCGTGGCGTACCGGATCTGGTGCTGATGATGCTGCTGTTCTTCGGCGGCCAGATCGGCATCAACATGGTCACCGACTGGCTCTATGACCAGTTCAACGTTGATATCTTCATCAACGTCAACGAGTTCGTCGCCGGCGTCTTCACCATCGGCCTGATCTTCGGTGCCTATATGGGGGAAACCTTTCGCGGCGCCTTTCTGGCCGTGGACAGCGGCCAGATCGAGGCCGGTCGCGCCTACGGCATGAGCCAGTGGCTGGTGTTTCGGCGCATTCGCTTTCCACTGATGATGCGTCACGCCTTGCCGGGACTGTCCAACAACTGGATGGTGCTGCTCAAAACCACTGCGCTGGTCTCGGTGATCGGCCTTTCCGACATGGTGCGCGTGGCCGCCGAGGCCTCCAAGGCCACCCGTGAACCGTTCACCTTCATGATCATCGTCGCGATCATTTACCTGCTGATCGCCAGCGTCTCCGAGTGGGGCTTTGCCCGGCTGCAGAAGCGCTACGATACTGGCCACGCGGAGGCAGACTGATGGAAGCCCTGATGAACTGGCTGGATGCGCAGCTCGCCGGCAACAGCATCTTCACCCTGCAAACGCTCGGCTACTACGGCGAAGGGCTGGTCACCACCGTACAGCTGGTGTCCCTGTCACTGATCATCGGCCTGGTAATGGCGATACCGCTGTCCATTGGCCGTGGCTCCAAGCGCGCCTGGGTTCGGCTGCCGATATTCTTCTTCTGCTACGTGTTCCGCGGCACCCCGCTGCTGGTGCAGCTGTATCTGATCTATTACGGCGTGGTGTTCGTCGATGGCATTCAGGAAACCTGGCTGTGGGTGATTCTCGAGAAGCCCTTCGTGCCGGCACTGGCCGCCTTCACCCTGAACACCGCCGCCTACACCACCGAGATCTTCCGCGGTGCGATCAAGTCCACGCCCAAGGGCGAGATAGAGGCGGCCCGGGCCTACGGCATGAGCCAGCGGCTGATGCTGCGTCGCATCGTGCTGCCCAGCGCCTTCCGTCGTGCTCTGCCCGCCTACGGCAACGAAGTGATCTTCATGCTCCATGCCAGCGCCATTGCCAGCGTGGTCACCATCATGGACTTGACCGGCGCGGCGCGCTTCGTCTACGCGCGCTTCTATGCGCCCTTCGATGCCTTCCTGTTCGTGGCGGCAATCTATCTGTGCCTGACCTTCGCCATCCTCTACTTCTTCCGCTACCTGGAGAAGAAGCTGCTGGCCCACCTCAAGCCGGCCACCGGCTGAACAGTCGGCAAATAAAGTTGAAAACTAACGTTTGTTTGAGCACTTTCGACCCGTTTTCCCATCGGCTATGCTGGACGGGTCGTCACCCTGCGGTGACATGACCATATAACAAAGGGATAAACTCATGACTTTCAATAAGATACTAAGCATTGGCGTGCTGGGAACCGCAATGGTCGCCGCGACCGCCAGCGCCGAGGTTCGCGACATTCGCATCGCCGTCGACGTGCCCTACGAGCCCATGGAATACCGCACGCCGGACGGCGAGCTGACCGGCTTCGACATCGATCTGGGCGACGCGCTGTGCGCCGAAATCGGCATCCAGTGCGAGTGGGTGGTGCAGGGATGGGACGGCATCATCCCTGGCCTGATGGCGCGCAAGTACGACGCCATCATGTCGTCGATGACCATCAACGATCAGCGCCGCGAGCAAGTGCTGTTCTCCGACCCCTACATCACGCCGCCCTCCGCCTGGTTCGGCCCGGCCGACAACGACATGGGCACCCCCGATAGCGACGCCCTCAAGGGCATGACCATCGGCGTGCAGCGTGGCACCCTGCAGGACAACTACGTGACCGACATGTACGGCAGCGTGGCTGACGTGAACCGCTACGCTACCGCCGATGACATGGTGCTGGACATGGACTCCGGCCGTCTGGATATCGTCTTCCTCGACTACCCCATCGGCAAGTCCACCCTGATTGACAGCGACGCTGGCGACTACAAGGTCATCGGCGAGATGATTACCGAGCCCAAGGAGTACTTCGGCGACGGCTTCGGCATCGCCTTCCGCAAGCGCGATGAAGACCTGGCCAACGCCTTCAACGCGGCTCTTGGCACCCTGCAGGAAAATGGCACCTACGACGAAATCTACACCACCTACTTCGGCGAGTAAGTGACAAACTACGCCGACAGCAAGAAACTGGAAATCGAAACCAGGACAGCGGCCCCGGAAGTCACTTCCGGGGCCGCTGTCGTTTACCTATCCAAAAAGCTATCGCCGCTGGGTACGTGATTTGGTGATTAGACCTGCTGCGGCTGAGCGGCTAGTTCAGTCTCACGACGCTCACGCACTTTCATCAGCGGTATCACTACGGCTGCCAGCGTCAGCGCTACCGTGATGACAACAGCCCAGCCGGTCAGAACATAGCCTCCCATGGCGATCAGAGTCCCGGAAAAGGCTGGTCCAATGGCGATGCCCAGGGTCAAAAAGCTGCCGCAGGCCGCCACCACTCGCCCTTCCCGGTCCAGGGAAGCCGCCAGCGCAGTGAGATAGGCCAAGGTGTAGAAGTAAGCGAAAGCATTTGCAACCACTGCGACCGTATACATCACAATGGAAGCCTCTCCCATCATGTAGCCCAGGGTGATAGCCCCGCTCACCAGAATGCCGATAATCACTGGTTTGCTCAGCCCGAAGCGGCTGCCGATTACCGTCACCAGCAGTGGCCCAGCCAGCCCCACGAAGGCCTGCAGCGAGAACAGCAAGCCCAGGGTCTCGCCGTCATAGCCCACGCGTATGCCAACCTGTTCCATGAAGGCCCAGCCCATGGTGTCACGCATGGAGAAAAGGAAGGTCGCCAGCATCATGCAGATGGCCACCCCGGAAAGCATCTTGCTATTCGGCAGAATCAACTGCTTCACTGCCTGGGCGATGGCAGCACGCTGGGGCATCATCACAATCAGCAGCATCATCAAAGCCTGGATCACTGCCAGCGAGTAGAAGAGACCCGATAGACCGCTACTGGCCATGGTGCGAGAGAAGACTTGCATCACCACGATCATCAGCGCCACAAACAGCACGCTCATGTAACCGGCAACATTGTCCGGGTTGCGTGCGCTGGAAACACAGGCGTTGCCGCAGGACAGGGCCAGGCCCGCTCCCAACCCTGCGATACAGCGAAGCGCGGCCAGCACCATCATGTCGGCCACCATAGCCGAACCCACATTAGCCAGGATGGCCACTACAGCCCCTATCAGGGCCAGGGTACGGCGCTGCACGCGTCCCATCATCGGGGCCACTACCAGCGAGGCCAGCATGGTCAACACAAACTCGGCGGACAACAGGTAACCCGCCTGAGCCTCGTTGAGCCCCAGGTCGCCGATGATAGCACTGATCAGGAATGGCAGAGCCAGCAGCGATAGAAGGCCGACACCATAGGCGGCAGCAAAGGCAGAAAAGATCAGCGACCAGCTCTCCGGCAGAGAGTCTTTCAATAGTTTCATGTCAGCCATCCTTGATAAATTATTGGCTAGACCCTGTGGGGTGCCTATTACAGTGGAGGAGTATAGGGCGATAGTGACCTGCTGGGGCAGGCCATCGCATTTATATACCATTGGTGATTCTATGCCTTACGGTCGCTACTTTTGATTAGCTACAAGGCCCAATTTAGCCAATCAGCCAAAGGGATGAGGCTCTGTAGCCCTTCAGACCTGTCGACGCAGCACTCTCGCTCTCTGTCATGCATCCGCATTACTGATGCAGCGGGTGCGCCCCAGTTATATGCTCAGCCTCTCCGGCAGCGCTTGACGCCAACTTCAGCGGGCGACTCAGCGCATCGAGGATGCCGCACTCACTGGTAGCAAACTCTCCGCCGCAGCGGGCACGCAGCTCGACCAGCGCCTGTTTCAGCCTTTCAAGCTGCTCGATGCGCGCCGCCACATGCTCCAGATGCTCATCGATCAGCTCATTGACCGCCAGGCACGAGCGGTCGGGATGTTCCTGAAACTCCAGCAGCACACGAATCTCGTCCAGCGTCATGTCCAGCGCCCGGCAGTGGCGAATGAATGCCAGCCGCTCGGCATGGGCCTCACCGTATATCCGATAGTTCGCCTCGCTGCGCGCCGGCTCCGCCAGCAACCCCTCTCGTTCGTAATAGCGAATCGTCACCACCTTGCAGCCGCTGCGCTTGGCCAGCTCGCCTATTTTCACGTTCAACCTCCTCGCAACCTTAAGATGGCTCATCGACCACAATGATCCATACCGAAATTCGGAGGGGACCTTTTATCATGGGTCTTGGACGCGTACAGTCAGCCCTAGTCAGTGCATAACATGACTCCTGTTACCACACTAGACCTGACTGATCCATGTCTAAGAAACGAAACAAGCGCGCACCGCGCCGCAAGACAACCCCCGTCGCCCTCTCGACCCCAGCGCTGGAAGATAGCGCCGTGCAGGCCTTGCAGCGCGGGCGTTTCCGCGAGGCCATCGCCCACTACAAGGAGCTGTTGAAGCGGGAGCAGAGAATGGCGTGGCGCGAGGGCCTGGCCCAGGCCTACGAGGGCCGTGCCCAGGCGCTCACGAAGAAGGAGATGCTCAAGGAAGCGCTGGTGATGTGGGAGAATCGTCAGCGGCTGGGCGACGCCGCCCCGCTACGCGCCGCGCACCCCGCCCTGCTGCTGCGCCTGGGCCACGCTCGCGAGGCGGCCGAGATGATCGACCTGGCCGCCGACAGCCTGCCCGCCGGCGAACGGGCGACGCTGCGCGCCCAGCTGGCCAGTTGCTATCTGAGCGGGGAGGTCGAGATCGCCGAGGGCCTGGCGGCGGAAGATCCCGTGGTGGTCCACGGGGCATCGGCGCAGGCGGCCCTGACGGCCTATTGCGCCGGCGACGACCCGGCCCTGGAGCAGGCCCTGGCCGCCATTCCCTTTCGCTCCCCTTATCGCGACTGGGCGCAGATCCTCAAGGCCCTGCAGCGCCTCCCCGAGCAGCCGACCCAGGCCGCAGCCTTGCTGGCCAGGGTGGACGACGCCTCACCCTTCGCCCCGCTGCGTCGCGCGGTCGAGCTTTCACTGATACCGGAAGCGGAGCTGGCTTCTCGGCTCGCCGATGTTGGAGAGTCCACCCGCCGCTTTGCCTTGACGCTGCGCGGATGGCCCCCCGAGCGTCAGACGCTGTTCGAGGAGGCTCGCAAGCTGGGCGATGATCCCTCGCCTAAACCGCTGCTGCACTTCCTGCACCGCTACCGCGACAGGCTGGGTGAAGACTGGGTGCACCAGCGCGGGCGGCGCCTGCTGATCGAGGGCTTTCCGCGGAGCCTCGAATGGCCCCATGAAGCCGGCGGCCGACGCCTCTCCAAGACCGAGCAGGTACAGGTTGGCGCCTGGCAGGCCGAACAGCAGCGTGACGATCCCTGGCAGACGCTTGAGTCCTGGGAAGCCCTGGCTCTGTCTCTGCTAGACAGCGAACCTCCGCCGCCCGGCAGCGATCAGGCGCTGCGCATCGCCCTGGTGCTGCGCCGTTTTGATCAGGCCTCGAACATTCTGGCTCACACCACGCCCTCCCCGGAGCCCGACGCCCTGGACCGGATCGCTGCCCACTTCGTCGAAAGAAGTCTCGACTACGACCCCGATGATCCAGAGGCCTACCTGCGCCTGATCGCCTATCATCTGAGCGGCAAGGAGCTCAAGGAGGCACGTCATCACCTGGAACCGGCGCTGGCGCGCTGGCCCGACGACATCCAGGTGCTGACGGCGGCCCTGGACACGGCGGTAGCAAGTGGCGCCTTCACGAAGGCGGCGGGATTCGCCCGCCGCATCCTCGCCATCGACCCGATCAACACGACGGCCCGGGAGCGCCTGGTGAACGCCCATCTCGCCCATGCGCGCAAGCAGATCCGCAACGCCCGCCCGGACCTGGCACGCAAGGAGTTAGAAAAGGCCTCCGCCTGGGACCCCCACGAACGTTTCCGTGATCCACGGGAGATCATCGACGCGTTGCTGACTCTGGCCACCGATGACGCCCAGGTCGGCGCCTCGGCCCTGCGAGCCGTGAACCAGCGCCTCGGCGATGGTTTCGCCAGTCGTCTGGTCATCGCCCTGGACGCGGCGGCCATCGGCAAAAAGCCCAAGACGCTGTTCACTGAGGCGGGCCTGTCCCGGCCAGCCGCACCGGACCGCGACGACCTGATCGATTTCTTCACCCGGCTGCGAAGACATCTGGACAGCGGGGCCAGCCTGCCGCCCGAGGTGAGGGCCTATTTCGAGACATTCTTGAAGAGTGCAGCTCGCTGTGAGCTTACCTATCAGGAGTTGGAAGGCGTCTGCGAGACGCTGCGCCGCTGCCACTGGAACACTCCGCGGCAAGCCTTCGCACGCGCTGCGCTCAAGCACTGGAAGGGCGCCCCGGCTTTTGCCTTTCATGCCTTCGAAGCCAAATACCCGGGCGCTCCCTGGAGGGCGAGCCGGACCGAGATCGAGCGTCTCGAACGGGCCTTGGAGCGTGCCCGAGAAGCAGGTGACACGCGCACCGCCCACCGCCTGCTGGAGCTGCTCGACGGCGAGTTTCTGATGCCCTTCGAGAACGCCCCGCCACCGCCGGGGATGGAACTCGACCTCGGACCCGAGGACCTGCCCATGCTTATCGAGATGTTCGGCCTGGACAGGATCCTTGACATGATGGGGATGAGCCGCGCCATGAAGCGCGATTTCAAGCAGCTTGAGCGAGAAATGGGACGCCAGGCGCTGATCGGACTGCTCATCGCTGGCATGCGCCCCGAGCCCGACGACTCGTCGGACGATGATGACGCCCCTTTCAACACCTTGGACCTATTTTCATGAGCGATCCGTACCTGATCCTGGGAGTGAGCGCCGCGGCCACCGATGCCGACATCGAGGCCGCCTACCGCGAAGGCGTCAAGCGCTACCCTCCGGAGCGCTATCCGCAGCGTTTCGAAGCCCTGCGCCGCGCCTATGAGGCGCTGCGCACCCGCCGCGACCGCCTCGCCCACGAGCTGTTCGACACCACACCGCCGACGGTGGGCGAGATCCTGGATAGGGCCGCACCGGTCGGCGAGCCGCGCCGCCCGGACCCGGCGCTGTTCGCGGCCTTGCTGCGCGGGGAGGAGTAATGTCGACCATCGACAAGGAGCGGCTCGTCGAGCGCTTCCGCGCCTATCTGGAAACGCGCGACACCCAGGCGTCCGAGACCGTGGCCGCCGAATCGCCGGATCTCTATACCCTGTTCGCCGAGCAGGCGGCGCTCAAGAACGAGGTAAAGATCGAGTCCCGTCAGGTCAAGGCCGCCCTCGACCAGTTTCGGGAACTGTTCGACACCCTGCGTCAGACCAACACCCGCCTGGGCAACGAGCTGGAACGCCAGCAGCAGCGGGCCCAGGATCAGCAGCGAGAAGCAGAGCGCGAACTGCTGCTCGAGCTGCTGGAGCTACGCGACCGTCTGCAAGCCGGCCACGATCAGGCACGCCGCTACCGGCCCGGATGGCTGGCGCGTCGCGGCGGCGCCGGCGCCTTCGTGGCGGGGATGGCCGACGGAAGCGCCATGAACCTCGACCGTCTGGACGAGATCCTCAGCCGTCGCGAAGTTCAGCCGCTGCGG
>ERZ1032895.123-NODE-123-length-19777-cov-13.627218_pt1 | contig 19777 bp, 16 predicted proteins | sample MGYA00516687_ERZ1032895 | MGnify/ENA primary metagenome ERZ1032895 (study PRJEB33719, sample SAMN04261600) | wastewater metagenome | biome: rural village; feature: latrine urine exit; material: soil | place: El Salvador | collected 2013-01-14 ... | reverse complement strand
GGGGGTGGGTCAAAAGCGTTGGCCAGTAGTGGGTCACTTTACTTGGCCATTAACAATTGGGGTCATCGCCTTGGCGATGACCCCTTTTTTTATATCTGTAACGTCTTGCTGTGATTGAGGTATTCATTCAGCGGCCAGTGGGTCCGGTGTCGTATCGTTCTAAGGTCGAAGACTGTAGACAGTAAAAATAGTTTTCAGTATACAATCTGCGCGTGTATGGTGGACAAGACGAGGCTGCGATACACACTGAGCGGGTGTTGCTGTCTTGCACGCGTCGCCGACGCCAATCTCGAACAATACTGATAACAGGAGATTCTCCGATGAGGCCTGGCACTAACACGCTGACCACAGCCGCCCTCGCTTCTACCGTGACCCTTGCTACCTTGCTGACTACCGCGGCCCAGGCATCGACCTGGAGCGATACCTTCATTGGCTATCGTTACGGCACCGAATTTGCCGAACCCAACAACCCAAGGGATGTCGAGAAGCATGTTCTCAGTCTGACCCACGCCAGTGGTTACTCGCTGGGCCAGAACTTCTTCAACCTCGACCTGCTGCAGTCCGACAGCGCCGACCCTGCCAGCGGCAGCGATAACGGGGCTACCGAGGCTTATCTTGTCTACCGTCATCAGCTGCATTACGGCAAGCTGTTTGCCGAGCCGCTGGCCTTTGGGCCGGTAAAGGATGTGGCGCTGACGGCCGGTTTTGATGTCAATACCAAGAACACCGCCTTTGCACCGCGCAAGCGCCAGCTGGTGGCGGGGCCAACGCTAAAGTTCGATGTGCCCCGCGGCTTTGTCGATCTCAGCCTGTTCTATTCTTATGAGTGGAACCACTGTGGTCTCAGTGCGTGCGGGCTGCCGGGCAACGAGACCGACATCAGCTTTGATCCCTACTATCAGGTCAGCTTGGCTTGGGGGCTGCCCTTCGATGCGGGTGCCGTTCCCATGAAGTTCCAGGGGTTCTACAACTACAACGGCAAGAAAGGTGACGATTATTTCGGCGTCTCGACCAAGTCCGAGCAGTTGATGCGCACCTCGCTGATGGTGGACGTGGGCCAGTTGGCCTGGGGCGGGGAAAACACCTTGTGGGGTGGGGTTGGCTACGAGTACTGGCGTAACAAGTTCGGCAACCATGACAAGCCGGGCGTCGATACCGATGCGCTGACGTTCAACCTGGAGTGGCATTTCTAGCCCTTTGCCTGGCTGCTGTCGGCGGTACCCGCGGCAGCGTTCAGAAGAAGTGGCGCTACACCAGGTAGCCCCTAACAATGATAACTACTGTATACAACTTTATGCTGAAATGTTGACGGTTCATTGGTCATCGGTAGGCGCTTGCTGTATGCAGTAGTGAACGACAACGATACCCCCGGATAGTCCCATGCAGACAAACGTCAAAAATACCTCGCTGTTCGATTATTATGGCAAGCCGCCCTTTGCCAAGGCGCTGCCTCTCTCTTTGCAGCATGTGCTGGCGATGATCGCTGGCGTCATCACGCCGCCGATCATCATCGCCGGTGTGGTGGGCAGCACTGCGGAAGAAAAGTTGCTGCTGATTCAGATTGCGGTACTGGCTTCGGGCGTCTGTACCCTGTTTCACCTCTACGGGGTCTGGAAGTTCGGTGCGCGCCTGCCGGCTATCTTCGGCGTTGGCTTCGCCTATGTGCCGACCCTGATCGCCGTCGGCGCCCAGTACGGCATTGAGGGTATCCTCGGCGCACAGCTGATCGGCGGCATCGTCATGATGGTGGTGGGCTACTTCATTCAGTACATTCGCCACCTCTTTCCTCCGGTGGTGGCGGGCACCGTGGTGCTGGTCATCGGTCTGTCGCTGTACGACATCGCCATTCGCTACATGGCCGGCAGCGGCAACATCAATGCGCCGAACTTCGGTGAGCCGGTGAACTGGGTCGTTGGTCTGGTGACCCTGGTGACGGTGCTGGCGGCCTCGCAGTTTGGCAAGGGCGTGGTCAAGCTCTCGGCCATCATTGTAGGCATTCTGGTGGGCTATGGCCTTGCGTTGGTTCTCGGAATGGTCGACTTCTCGTCGATTGGCAGTGCCAAATGGGTGGCAATTCCCCAGGTCATGCCGTTCGAGATGGAGTTCCACACCGCAGCGATCATTTCCATGGTGGTGATCTGTGTCATTAACTCGGTACAGACCATCGGTGATCTCTCGGCGACCAGCGTGGCGGGCATGAACCGCGAGCTGAAAACCAAGGAACTGACCGGCGGCCTGCTGGGCAACGGCCTGACGACGGCGCTGAGCTCGTTCTTTGGCGCACTGCCGACCTCTACCTTCAGTCAGAACGTGGGCATCGTGGCCATGACCAAGGTAATCAGCCGCTCGGTGCTGGCCATCGCCGGGGTGTTCATGGTGGCTGCGGGCCTGAGCCCCAAGTTTGGTGCCATCATGACCACCATTCCCTACCCGGTGCTGGGTGGTGCGACCATCACGGTGTTCGGCATGATCACCATGACCGGCATCCAGTTGCTGATCAAGGATGAGCTCTCGGCTCGCAACATGACCATCGTTGGCCTAGCCCTGGCGCTGAGCCTGGGCGTTTCTCAGGTTCCCACGGCCATCGATCAGCTCCCCGAAGGCCTGCAAAGCGTGATCGGCGGCGCGCCGATAGTCGTGGCCGCGATCACTGCCTTTGTGCTCAATATCGTTCTGCCGAAGCACAGCCTGGCCGATGAGGAAAAAGAGCGTGAAGAAATCGCCAAGGCCGATGCCGAGGCTGCTGCCAAGCAGGCGGACCAGCAAGGTTGATGACGCCGAGCGCGGAGTGGGCATTGATGCTCCCCCTCGCTAGTGCGGTATATGACTCGCCCCGACCAATCCGGTCGGGGCGGGGTTTTTTGCTGCGCCGAGCAAGTACCGCCGACAAAAAAACGAAGCGCCGGGATGCTTGAACTTCATACCCCGACGCTTCGTTTTTCATGATGCTGCTTGTCCAAGACTTGCGTCTGCTCTAGCTGTCAAGTCCGGCCCACAGCCATGGCGTAAAAGCCTGGTGCCGCGCCACGTCATTGCTGAAAGAATTAACCTTCGCCGGCGGCGCGTGCTTCGAGGCGGAACAGGGCGATACGGTTGATCTGCTCGATGACGGTGCGCCGTTCCTCAGTGGCATCGTTTTTCAGGCGGGTCTCAAAGGCCTCGAGAATGGCATGCCGGTCGCTGCCCTTGACCGCCATCACGAAGGGGAAGTCGAAGCGGGCCTTGTAGGCGTCATTCAGACGCTCGAAACGCGCCATTTCCTCGGGCGTGCACTGATCAAGGCCGGCGCCGGCCTGTTCGCGGGTGGAGTCGTCGGTGAGCTCACCGGCGATCGCCGCCTTGCCAGCCAGATCAGGGTGAGCACGAACCACCTCGAGCTGACGCTCGGGGGAGGCGCTGGAGAGCACTTCGCCCATCAGCTTGGCCAGTTCGACCGGATTGTCGTGGCGCTCTTCCAGGCCCTTCTCCCAGGCCAGTTCCGCAACCCAGGGGGAGTGTTCGTAGATCTCGCCGTAGTTGGCCACGAAGGTGTCCTTGTCCATCTGGCTGGGGCGTGGTGTCAGGATAGTTGCTGTCATTGTGATGCTCCCGGTGATCGATATGAGGAGTATACTACCAACTGTATACAAAAAATATTTTGAAATGTACTCATAAATGGATAAAACTGTATGCATTGGCTGAGAGAGTGGCTTGAACGACAAGCTATGCGATGCCTTGTACGACCACAATACCCATGACAAGACCATGACAATAAGGAGAGTGCAGATGGGATACCTGACTACCCATGTTCTCGACACCGCCCTGGGAAGCCCTGGTGAGGGGATCCGTATCGAACTGTATCGTCTGGACGGTGACGCCCGCCAGAAGCTTGCAGAAGCCGTGACCAACGACGATGGTCGCTGCGACGCCCCGATTCTTGAAGGCGATGAATTCACCACCGGCGAATATGAACTCGTGTTCCATGCCGGAGACTATCTGCGTGCCCAGGGCATCAAGGCTGACGAGCCCCGCTTTCTCGACGTGATTCCGCTGCGCTTCGGGGTGTCCAGCGCCGATGAGCACTATCACGTGCCGCTGCTGCTATCGCCCTATAGCTATTCAACCTATCGCGGCAGCTGAGGCGAGAGGTGCGGCGCCCCCGGCGCCAGCCCATCGTCTTCCGCGAGGCGTCTTTTCGAACAACAAGAGATCTGACCCATGCAAGCTTACCTACTGGATTTCGCCAACCTCCTGCTGAGGTGGCTGCACGTGATCGCCGCTATCGCCTGGATCGGCGAGTCGATCTACTTTGTCATGCTGGACAACGGCCTGCGCCCGCCCAAGGCGGAAGAAGACAAGCGCAAGGGAGTCTTTGGAGAAATGTGGGCCGTGCACGGTGGCGGTTTCTATCACAATCAGAAATACGCTACTGCGCCGGCCAAGCTGCCGGAGGACCTGCACTGGTCGTTCTGGAAATCCTATACCACCTGGCTGTCAGGCTTTGGCCTGTTCTTGCTGCTGTACATTTCCAACGCAAGTTTCTACCTGGTGAACCCGGGCAGCGACTGGGCCTGGGTTGCCGGCCTCACCGGCTGGCAGGCCAGCGTGGTGGCGCTGGCGTTTCTGGCCGCCGGCTGGATTGTGTACAACGAGCTGTGCAAGCGCATCAGCCCCAATATGGAGCGCGATGGCCTTCTGAGTGTTGCAGTTGCCGTAATGATGGTGGTTGTCGCCTACCTCAGCACTCACATTTTCCCCGGACGCGCTGCTTTTCTGCTGACCGGCGCGGTGATGGCAACGGCCATGTCGGCCAACGTGTTCTTCTGGATCATTCCGGGACAGCGCCGCATGGTGAAGGCGATGAAGGCCGGCGAGACGCCAAACCCGATCGACGGCAAGCGCGGCAAGCAGCGTTCGGTGCACAACACCTACTTCACGCTGCCGGTGGTGCTGCTGATGCTGAGTACCCACTATGCGTTCATCTTTACCCATGAGCTGTCATGGGTGCTCATGGTGCTGTTCATCTTCGCAGGCGCCTTGATCCGTCAGTTCTTCGTGCTGATGCATGCCGGGCATATCAAGCCCGCCTATCCGGCGGCCGGTGTAGCGCTGATTCTGGTGGCGATCTGGATGGGTGCGCCCAGCACGGGCACCTCCCAGGATGCGACCGCTCAGAGCGGCGCGGCAAGCGGGCCCCAGTCCGCCGAAACGGCTGGCGGGCCCGTCCTTAGTGCCAATGAAGGAATCATCCAGCAGCGCTGCGCCAGCTGTCATGCCGAGAAGCCGACGCATGCGGCGTTCACTGCGGCGCCGGCGGGCGTGCTCTTGGATAGCCACGAACAGATCCAGCGCCAGATCGACCAGATCAAGCAGGTGGTATCCAGCGGCTACATGCCTCTGGGAAACATCACCCAGATGACCGATGAAGAGCGTGCCAGCATCGCCAAGTGGTAGATCTGAGGTTGGGTTCGAGCCTCTCTGTTGAGCCATCGCCCGCTATCCGGTGGGCGATTGTCGTATGCCCTGGTGAAGTACGTATACAATAATCGTAATACAGGGTTTCAAGAGGCGATGGAGCGATGAGTCAGCATCAGGTCGAGGCCGGACGCAAGTCCCGTGATCGCAGTGGAGCGGGCAAAAGTAGCGATGGCGCCAAGCGTCATGAGGAAATCTATCTGTCGATCAGTGATGCGATCATCGAGCATCGGCTCAAGCCGGGCGCCAGGCTGCGAGAAGATGCGCTATCCGAGGTGTTCGGGGTCAGCCGCACCGGCATTCGCAAGATTCTGCAGCGTTTAGCGCTGGAGCAGCTGGTGACGCTGACGCCGCGTCGTGGAGCCAGTGTGACACGGCCGACTGCCGATGAGGCCAAGGATGTCTTCGAGGCCCGTCAACTGGTCGAATGTGGTCTGATGCCGGAGATAGTCCGGCGCGTTACCGACAAGGATATCAAGGCCCTGCGCGATCTTGCCCAGCGCGAGCGCGAGGCGCTGCGCAGCGGTGAGCGAAGTTCCGCGATCAGGCTGTCTGCCGAGTTCCATGGCCGCCTGGCGGAGATTTCCGGCAATACGACGCTGAGCGGCTTTGTCGAGGGGCTGTGCTCTCGCTCCTCGTTGATCCTGGCCGTGTATGGCAATACCGGTCATCTCGGCTGCGAGTCACATGACCATGATGATCTGATCGACCTGCTCGAAGAGAGGCGGAGTGCAGAGGCCCAGGAATTCATGGGTCGCCACCTGCAGGCAATCGAAGCCTCGCTTTCGATTCGCGAGGAAGAGGAAGATGCGCCGGATCTGTATCAAATCTTCGTAGGGTAACAGCATCAGGCAGGTTAGCAGCAGCGTCCGGGCTGTCATCAAGAAGCGCCTCGTGTCGAAGGAGACGAGGCGCCGTGCGTTATTCCTAGGCTGTCGATAGCTCGAGTGTACCCGGCTCGACAAGCGGCGGGTGGTCATCGGCCAATGGAAACCCCCATCCAGTGCCAGACCATCGCTCTCGCGGCCGAGACTATGGCTTGTCTTGAATGGCATTCACGGCTGCGCGGGTGGCGGCATTGACGGCGATCAGCAGTGGTACTTCGAACTGTGGCTGAAGCCTCACGGCGGAAGCAGACAGCGGGCCACCGCCCATGATCACGGCTTCTGCCGAATCCTCGTTAATTGATACCTTGACTGCTTCTGCAAGAGCGGCATCCAGCGCCTCGGGCGACTGCACCAGCTCCTCGGGATTGCCCGGAGTCACTCTCACGCCGCGATAAAGATGCTCGTAGCCCAGCGAGGCCGCCTTGAGTCGAAATGACTCGATCAGCGCCTCGTCCGGGGTGATCGTGACGATGCCAAAGGCTCTGTCACCTTGCGCGGCCTCATGAAACACCTCCTCGCCAATGCCGAAAACCGGGATATCGACCTCGGCGCGTAACTCTTCAAGCCCCGGGTCGCTGAATGCTGAAATGATGATGGCGGCTACGTTCCTGTCCCTGGCGGCGTCGATGCCAATGGCCACGACGCCGGGAGTGGCGTCACGCATGTCTTGCGGCGTGGTCAGCAGCGGGGGAGCCGCGCTGTTGCTGCGCTCGATAATGATGGCTTTGCCGTTGGCCTCGTCTCTTGCAAGGTTGGCCATGGAACGGGTTGCATCGGTGCTCGAATTGGGATTGATCAGCACGATGGCCTTGAGGCTCTGGGTATTGCTTGTAGTGCTCACAGCGGTCTGCTCGGCCTGTGCAATGATGGAGAAGAAGCAGGTGCTCAACAGCAGACTGCAGCTAATCAGCGTGCGGCTCATGTTGGAAGAGAAGTGCTTGAGTTTCATCGTAGTGCTCCGACAGTGGTTGTCATTTTTGTTATCGCCAGTGCCGCTGCGCGAACCTCCGGGAGCCGTTACGTCTGCTCCCGGGGTCATGCGTGTATCGCGGTGCTTGCCAAGTCCATGAAGCTTGGTTTTTAACTGCAAAAACGCTGGCAGGGTGCCCAGTAGCGCATCAGCAGCAGATAGGTCAGGCCCGCTGGTATCAGGCTGGCATACCAGGAGACTTGTGAGAACGACAGGGCGGCGGCAATACCGACAACAGTTGCGATCAGCGCAGCCGGATTGAAGCCACGATAAGGGCCGTTTTCGTCGTACAGCTTATCGAGATCCAGGGAGCGGCGACGGATCAGGAAATAATCGACCACCATCACAGCAAAGATCGGGCCGAGGAATGCCGAATAGGTCTGTACGAACAGTTGCAAACCGGCGGCGGACTCATCCTTGACCAGCTCCCACGGGAAGGTGGCAAAGGGCAGCAGGCAGACAATAGTGACCGCCTTGCGGAAGCTCAGCCTGAAGACATCCATCAGTACATAGGTTGGCGGTACCACGTTATTCAGCACGTTGGTGGTGACCTGGGCAAAAGCGATGAACAGCAGCGTGGTCATCAGCAGTGGCGTATTGTCCACGGCATTGGCAAAGACCTTGATCGGATCAGCCACGCCGGTGGCCTCGGAGACCATGTAGCCGATCAGACCCATGAACAAGGTGCAGGGCAGGATTGACATCGCGTAGATCGTCGTCAGCAGCCCCGGGCCAGTGCCTTTCTTGAGCTCGCGCGCATAGTCGCTGACGTTGAGGATCATCGTCGAATAAATGCCCAGGAACAGCATGGTGGCGCCCCAGAACGGCACACCCCAGGAGCCTTCCATGGTGAGCAGATTGGTCGAAAGCACGTCGCCGTAACGCTGGACAGTGCTGTAAAACATATAGACCAGCGACAGCAGGATGAAGCCGCTACCAAAGTTTTCCAGCCATTTGATGCCCTGGAATCCCATGTACGACAGCGCCAGCTGCAAGAGCTGGAAACCGATGAAAAAGGCCACCAGGTTGTCGAAGCCAAACAGCGTTGCGGACACCATATTGAGTGCACCTGCGCCGATCCAGCTTTGAAAGCCAAACCAGACAATTGCCGGGACGGCTCGTACAAGTCCTGGTATCCGGGTACCCTGAAAGCCAAAGGCACTGCGCGCTTGCACCATGAACGGGATGCCGTATTTGTAGCCAGCCGCACCGTTCAGCGACAGTGCAATACCGATCACAAAACAGCCAATGGCGATGGCGACCGTAGCCTGGAGCAGGTTCAGGGTGCCAACGACGCTGGACCCCATGGTGAAGGTGCCAATGGAAACACAACCGCCAAACCAGGCCAAAAGGTAGGAGAAACGCCCCATGATACGGGTTTCCTGGGGAGCCAGGGATTCATCTCCGACATTCTTGGTGGCTGGTGCCTGCTGGCGCTGACCAATATCGCTGGTCCCGGCGGGGGGAAATGTAGGTGTGCTCATGGTGGGCCTCTCGGGCTTGTGGTTGTTATTGCACGCGAAGAAAGCCGCGACGTCATTCGGCGTCAGCGGCGGGTCAGGTCGAGCTCCGATAAATGGGCAAAGTTACCAGTGAAGCTTTTGGGTCGGGGGTAGGCGAGATCTCCTGTTTTGCTGGTTTGTAGCCCAAGCCCGACGAGGGCCTCGGCAAGCTTTACCGCGGACGTCACGCCTTCAACCACCGGCAGCCCGACTTCACGGCTGATGGTCTCGGTCAGGTTGGCCATGCCACCGCAGCCCAGCACGATGGCGCCGATGCCATCTTCGTCACGCGCGAGGCAGCACTCGGCGATGATCTTTTCAAGGGCGCGGTCGCTGTCGTCCTCAAGGTCCAGTACCGGGATCTCGGCGGCACGAACCCGGCGGCAGTGATGGCGAAAGCCATACTGGTCGAGCAGGTGTTCAGCAATGATGCCGGTGCGGGAGAGGGTAGTGACCACCGAGAAGCGGGTAGCGATCAGCGTCGCCATGTGGAAGGCGGCTTCGGCAATGCCGATGACCGGCGCGCCAGTGGCCTCACGGGCCGCCAGTAGTCCCGGGTCGCCGAAGCAGGCGACCACATAGGCGTCTACCTTCGCTTCGCGATCCAGACGCATGATCTCTTCGACCACACCCACGGCGCTGATCGCCTCATCGAAGTGCCCCTCGATGGATACCGGACCGCTGGCCGGGTTGGAGGCAGTGATCTGGGTGCCCGCAGCGGCGATCGCCTTGCCGGCCTCGCCGATGGTATCGGTCATGCTTGAGGTAGTGTTGGGATTGATCAGGTGGATGTGCATAGCCGACTACTCTTGTGGACTAAGTTTTTATGTTTTGTACACAAAATAGTCATTTCAGGAATACGCTGCAAGATGGAAGTGCTGATTTAGGCTGCTTATCTTTATTCGTGAAAACAATAAATTAGAAGCGGGCTGTTGAAAAGCAAGAGCTGATCGAGCGTTACGAATCGGTCCTGTTGATTATTTGGCGGCCTGACTATGTCGATTTTGCTATAGTTTTGTATACAATAGCGGTATTTTTCGCGGTTGCCGACCCGATGGGGCGAATGGCCAGCGTATTCAGGTCGACTCGGGTCAGCTGGGGTGTAGCCGTCTTGGCGCTTTCGAGTACTTCAGCGAAAGCATCTGGCAGATTGTTCTGCTGCGAAGGTTAGTCAGAATATCGGTGTGTGTTTTTAGAAGGTTTCGGGTATCCATGGAAGCTTGATGAATGGCTGGATACACTCTATTTTGTATTTGTATACAATCACGCTGGAGAGGTTGGTACAGTTGGCTGTAATAAGGGTTGTTGTTCTTTAGTCGTATGTCACCAGATTCACGCCCTGTTGGCTTGCTGCCTCTTGCGCCCTTATAAATAAAAATACCGCCGTGCCCTGGAAACCAGGAACATCACGGCAAGACAGTCCAGGAGTTGACTATGAGTGCATCGCCCACTTCTCACTATCCTCGCGACCTGATTGGCTACGGCCGCACGCCGCCGCATGCCAACTGGCCTGGCAAGGCCAAAATCGCCGTTCAGTTCGTGCTCAACTATGAAGAGGGCGGCGAAAATTGCGTATTGCATGGCGACGCGGGTTCGGAACAGTTTCTTTCCGAGATCATCGGTGCAGACAGCTATCCTGATCGCCACCTGAGCATGGAGTCGATCTACGAATATGGCTCCCGAGCCGGCGTATGGCGGATCCTGCGCGAGTTCGAGCGTCGCGGTCTGCCGCTGACCGTGTTTGGCGTGGCCATGGCGCTCGAGCGCCATCCCGAAGTGGCCCAGGCATTCAAGGAGCTGGGCCACGAGATTGCCTGTCACGGCTATCGCTGGATCCACTATCAGAACGTGCCCGAGACGGTCGAGCGCGAGCACATGCACAAGGCCATCGAGATCTTTGAAAACCTCTATGGCGAGCGCCCGCTGGGCTGGTACACCGGCAGGGACAGCCCCAACACGCGGCGACTGGTGCTGGACGAGGGGGGCTTCCTCTATGACAGTGACAACTATGGCGATGATCTGCCGTTCTGGACCCAGGAAGCCGACAGCACAGGCCAGCAGCACTCGCACCTGGTGGTGCCCTACACCCTGGACAGCAACGACATGCGCTTCGCCGCTCCCCAGGGCTTCAATACCGCCGATCATTTCTTCATCTACCTGCGTGACGCCTTCGATGTGCTCTACGTCGAGGGTGAAGAATCGCCCAAGATGCTCTCGGTCGGCATGCATTGCCGCCTGCTGGGCCGCCCGGGCCGCTTCCGCGGTCTGCAGCGCTTCCTCGATCATGTCGAAGCCCATGATCGGGTGTGGGTCACGCGCCGGGTCGATATCGCGCGTCACTGGGCCGAGCATCATCCGGCGCCCTGAGCACTGAGTAACGAGCCACGGGCCACGGGCCACGGGCCACGGGCCACAGGCCTTTATCGTACTGATCGCGTGTTGAGCGTTTCATTCGAGGAGACATCATGCTGGAACTCATCGCACAGCCCCTTACTGCCGAGGCCTTTGCGCCTTTCGGCGATGTGATCGATTCGCGTATCTCGGATCATTTCCCGATCAATGCCGGGCGTACCCAGCGCCATCATGATCTGGCGCGGGTCGAGACGCTGGGCGAAAACGCTCGCCCTCTGATCAGCATCTTTGTCAGTCAGCCGGTCGAGGTGCCGCTGGAGCTGCCCTTGCTGGAGCGCCATCCGCTGGGCAGCCAGGCCTTTGTGCCCATGCATGAAGAGCGCTTCATCGTGGTGGTGGCGCCGCCCGGCGAAAGCATCGACCCCGACAGCGTGCGGGCCTTTGTTACCGATGGGCGTCAGGGTGTCAACTACCGCCCTGGCACCTGGCACGCCATCCAGTCGGTGCTGGAGCGCGAAGGCGAGTTTCTGGTGGTGGATCGTGGCGGTGACGGCAACAACTGCGAAGAATATCCCATCGATATCCGCGTGACCCTGGCCTGAGGCCGCGTTGCGAGGGCGTTTTACAGCGAACAAGAGGACGTTTCATGACAAAGCATACCTATTATGCCCCCAAGGGCGGCCATCCGGGCCAGAAGGTCATGACCACCGACCGGGCGATGTTCACCGAGGCCTTTGCGGTCATTCCCAAGGGCGTGTTTGGCGATATCGTCACCAGCAATCTGCCGCACTGGGAAAACACCCGCCTGTGGGTGCTGTCGCGCCCGCTGTCCGGCTTCGCCGAGACGTTTTCGCAGTACATCATGGAAGTGTCGCCGGGCGGCGGCAGCGACCGTCCTGAATCCGACGCCGGCGCCGAGGGCGTGCTGTTCGTGGTTGAAGGCGAGATGCAGCTGACCCTGGCTGGCGAGACGCACCGCATGACGCCCGGCGGCTATGCGTTCATTCCGCCCGCCAGCGACTGGTCGCTGCGCAATACGTCTGATGCGCCGGTACGCTTCCACTGGGTGCGCAAGGCCTATGAGTACGTCGATGGCATTGATGTCCCCGAGGCGTTCGTCACCAATGAGAACGATATCGAGCCGGCGGTGATGCCGGATTGCAACGAGGTGTGGAAGACCACGCGCTTCGTCGACCCCGACGATGTGCGTCACGACATGCACGTCAATATCGTGACCTTCCAGCCCGGCGGCGTGATCCCCTTCGACGAGACCCACGTGATGGAACACGGCCTCTACGTGCTGGAAGGCAAGGCGGTCTATCACCTCAATCAGCAGTGGGTCGAGGTCGAGGCGGGCGATTACATGTGGCTGCGCGCCTTCTGCCCACAGGCCTGCTACGCCGGTGGCCCGGGCCCGTTCCGCTACCTGCTGTACAAGGACGTCAACCGTCACATGGCGCTGCCCTACGGCAACCGGGGTCGCTGATTACATCCACTTGGACGTGGCTCTGTGCTCTGCCCTGTGTTCTGCTTTGAGATGCCCGAGGGCTTTTTCCCAAACAACATGGCCCCTGCCAGATGGCAGGGGCCATGTCGTGTGCAGCAGCATAACGCAGCTGGTATTGCCTTCCTCAGTCGGTCTGCGCCTCGACGACAGCGAAAGCGCTCATGTTGGCGATACCCCGCGCGGTAACCGTGCGGTTAAGCACATGCACCGGCTTGGCGGCCCCCAGCAGGATCGGGCCTACGGTGACGCCGTTGCCGAGTACCTTCAAGGCGGTGAAGGCAATGTTCGCCGCGTCCAGGTTGGGCATGATCAGCAGATTGGCTTCACCTTCGAGAAGTGAATCGGGGAGGATGCGCCCGCGTACCCCGATGGACAGAGCCGAGTCGGCTTGCATTTCGCCGTCTATCACCAGGTCCGGTGCGCGCTCTCGGATCAGCGCCAGTGCCTCGCGCATTTTTCCGGCACTCGCGTAGTCGGAGCTGCCGAAATTCGAATGAGAGACCAGGGCGGCTCGCGGGGTAATGCCGAAACGACGAACCTGCTCTGCCGCCTGCAGGGTGATCTCGGCGATCTGCTGGGCGTCAGGGTCATAGTTGACGAAGGGGTCGGCAATGAACAGCGTGCTGCGCTCAAGAATCAACAGCTGCAGGGCGGCAGGCGTGCTGACTCCCTCGCGCAGGCCGATGACATCCAGTACCTGCTCCAGGTGCTCCTGATAGGTGCCCGCTGGGCCGGCGATCATGGCGTCCACATCGCCCCGTTGCAGTAGCAGCGAGGCAAGAATGGTGGCCCGGTTACGCACGCGTTTCTCGGCGGCCTCAGGGTGTACGCCACGCCGCCCCATCAGCTTGTGGTACTCGTCAGCCAGTTCGGCGTAGTTGGGGTGGTCTTGCGCGTCGATCAACTCGAAATCAACCTCGGGCGTCACCGGCAGGCCCAATTCCTTGATGCGGGCCTCGATAACCGCACGGCGACCAATCAAAACGGGCTTGGCATAGCCCTGGCTGACACAGACCTCCATGGCGCGAAGGACACGCTCGTCCTCGCCTTCGGCATAGAGCAAGCGCAGAGGATTCTGGCGGGCCCGCTCGAACACCGGCTCCATCACATTGCCCGAGCGGTATACCAACTGAGACAGCGAGCGCACATAGGCGTCCATGTCGGCAATAGGTCGAGTGGCCACACCGCTATCCATGGCCGCCTTGGCTACCGCCGGCGGGATGGTGTCGATCAGGCGCGGGTCAAAGGGCTTGGGCAGGATGTACTCGGGGCCGAAGGTCAGCGCCTGCCCACCATAGGCCACAGCGACCGTTTCCGGCACCGTCGTGGTCGCCATATCGGCAATCGCCTTGACCGCGGCCAGCTTCATTTCCTCGTTGATGGTGGACGCGCCGCAATCCAGAGCGCCTCGGAAGATAAATGGAAAGCACAGGACGTTGTTGACCTGGTTGGGGTAGTCCGAGCGTCCGGTGGCGAGTACCGCGTCGGGGCGTACCGCCTTGGCGTCCTCCGGCAGAATTTCCGGGTCAGGGTTGGCCATGGCCAGGATCAAGGGACGCTCGGCCATGGTCGCCAGCATTTCTGGCTTGAGCGTGCCGCCGCTTGAAAGGCCGAAGAACACATCAGCTCCGTTAACGGCATCGGCCAGGGTGCGGGCCTCGGTCTCGACCGCATAGCGCGCCTTGTAGATATCCAGGCCTCCCTCGCGGTCGGTATGGATAACGCCTTTACGATCGCAAACCAGGATATTTTCCTTGCGAACCCCCAGGGCCACTGCCAGTTCCAGACAAGCCAAGGCCGCGGAGCCCGCGCCGTTACAGACCAGGCGAACCTGGTCAACATCCTTGCCTACCACCCGCAGGCCGTTGAGCAGCGCAGCCACCGTGACGATAGCGGTACCATGCTGGTCGTCGTGGAAGACCGGGATATTCATCCGCTCGCGCAGGCGGCGCTCGATCTCGAAACATTCCGGAGCCTTGATATCTTCCAGGTTGATACCACCGAAGGTGGCTTCCAGGCCGGCGATAATCTCGATCAGCTTGTCCGGGTCACGCTCCTCGATCTCGATGTCGAATACATCCACATCGGCAAATTTCTTGAACAGCACAGCCTTGCCTTCCATGACCGGCTTGGAAGCCAGGGCGCCGATGGCTCCGAGCCCCAGCACCGCCGTGCCGTTGCTGACCACGGCTACCAGATTGCTGCGCGCGGTATACTCGGCAACCTTCAGAGGGTCGCGTTCGATCTCCTCGCAGGCCGCGGCTACACCGGGCGAATAGGCCAACGATAGATCCCGCTGGCTGGCCATGGGCTTGGTCGCCTGGATCGCCAACTTGCCGGGACGGGGGAAACGGTGGTACTTCAAAGCACTTTCGCGCAGATCATCTGCCATTTTTTCCTCACTCCTTTTATTCGCGTCTTCGCGGTCACGATACCCACATCGCTGTCCACTTTCCCGAACGGCTGCCGAACGGGGCTTCACTGGCCGAGCCAATTTCCCCTTCCTTTCTTCCTCCTTCCACCAGGCTCGAGCCCTAAGCCTTGTAGCATGATAGTAGGCGTGACGAACTCCCGCTCTACTGGTCCAGCGGCTGCGCCTGGGATGACCGGAGGTAAAGTTCGTGTTTCGCGGCGACAGCGGCTTCTGCCGCCCGCTGATCTTCAGCTGGTGCGACCGCCACGGCGTCGAGTACATCATCGGTCTCGCGTCAACCGTCATATGGCGCTGCCCTACGGCAACCGCGTGGATGACAGGCGGCTAACAGTCGATGGTGTGACGACAAGCGTGGCCTCAATGTGACCACCAGCCCCCGTCCGGCTTTTGCCGTACGGGGGCTTTGTTTTATGTGAGCATCTTTCTGTGGGGGTGTTGTCGCCAGTATGCGCCATGCTTTGTATACAGTACTTGGATTTGTTTTGGCTAAAGTTTTGGTCAAGTCCTCAGGCATGGTGGCTAGTTCTGCCGATGCCGCGTTGCTTTAAACTGCTGGGGTTTCACCTGTAGCCCTTGTCATACGGCATTTTTGTAACGATCTATAATTTTGGAATGATTTTCCAAATGTTCTTGACGGCACCGGGTTCGTTGGCTATTTTCTGTATACAGAATTGGTTTTCACAAAAACAAAACCCCATAAGAGGATCTCTCCATGGCTCGCATGACCGCCGCTCAAGCCGCTGTTCACGTGCTCAAGAAAGAAGGCGTTGATGTTGCCTTCGGTGTGCCCGGTGCCGCCATCAACCCCTTCTACGCTGCGCTTCGCAGCGTCGGTGGAGTGGATCACGTGCTGGCTCGCCACGTGGAAGGCGCTTCGCACATGGCCGAAGGCTACACCCGTGCCGAGGCCGGCAATATCGGGGTGTGTATCGGCACCTCTGGCCCTGCCGGCACCGACATGATCACCGGTCTCTATTCGGCCTCCGCCGACTCGATTCCGATCCTGTGCATCACCGGCCAGGCGCCGCGTGCCAAGCTGCACAAGGAAGACTTCCAGGCGATCAACATCCAGGAGATCGCCGGTCCGGTGACCAAGTGGGCGATCACCGTCATGGAGCCGGCCCAGGTACCGCGCGCCTTCCAGCAGGCTTTCCACCTGATGCGCAGCGGTCGTCCCGGCCCGGTGCTGCTTGACCTGCCCATCGACGTGCAGATGGCCGAGATCGAGTTCGATCCCGACACCTACGAGCCGCTGCCCGTCTACAAGCCGGCGGCAAGCCGCGCCCAGGCGGAAAAGGCCATCACCATGCTCAACGCGTCCGACAAGCCGCTGATCGTGGCCGGTGGCGGCATCATCAACGCCGACGCCAGCGACCTGCTGCAGGAATTCGCCGAGTTGACCGGTGTGCCGGTCATCCCGACCCTGATGGGCTGGGGCACGATTCCCGATGATCACAAGCTGATGGCCGGCATGGTGGGGCTGCAGACGTCGCATCGCTACGGCAACGCGACCATGCTGGAATCCGACTTCGTGATCGGTATCGGCAACCGCTGGGCCAATCGCCACACCGGTGAAGTGTCCACCTACACCAAGGGGCGCAAGTTCGTTCACGTCGACATCGAGCCGACCCAGATTGGCCGTATCTTCGGCCCGGACTACGGCATCGTGTCTGACGCCAGGGCAGCGCTTGAGCTGTTCGTCGAGGTGGCCCGCGAGCTGAAAGACGCCGGCAAACTGAAGGATCGCAGCGCCTGGGCCGAGGAGTGTCAGGAGCGCAAGCGCACCCTGCTGCGCAAGACCCACTTCGATGACGTGCCGGTCAAGCCGCAGCGCGTCTACCAGGAGATGAATAAGGTCTTCGGCAAGAACACCCGCTACATCAGCACCATCGGTCTGTCGCAGATCGCCGGTGCCCAGTTCCTGCACGTCTACAAGCCGCGCCACTGGATCAACTGCGGTCAGGCCGGCCCGCTGGGCTGGACCATTTCGGCAGCGCTGGGCGTGCGTCGCGCCGACCCGGAAACCGAGATCGTGGCGCTGTCCGGGGACTACGACTTCCAGTTCATGATCGAAGAGCTGGCGGTGGGGGCGCAGTTCAACCTGCCCTACATCCACGTGCTGGTGAACAACTCCTATCTGGGCCTGATCCGTCAGGCCCAGCGCGGCTTCGAGATGGATTATCAGGTGCAGCTGGCGTTCGAGAACATCAACTGCCCGGAGATCAAGGAGTACGGCGTTGACCACGTCAGCGTGGTTGAAGGCCTGGGCTGCAAGGCGCTGCGCGTGACCGAGCCGGGCAAGATCGCACCTGCCCTGGAAGAAGCCCGCAAGCTGATGGCCGAGCATCGTGTGCCGGTGGTGGTCGAGATCATGCTGGAGCGGGTGACCAACATCTCCATGGGTACCGATCTGGACGGCGTCAACGAGTTCGAGGCGCTGGCCGAGAATCTGGAAGACGCGCCGACCTCCATCGCCAGCCTGACCTGAGTCGGGCGTTAGCGAACGAAAGCCGCTTCACCAATAATCATGGGACCTGTATCGGCGGTTGCCGGTGCAGCGTCCCGACCAGGGCCACGCGCCTTTTTAAAAAAATCAGGAGAGTTGATATGCCGAAGTTTGCTGCCAACCTCAGCATGCTGTTTAACGAAGTCGATTTCCTCGATCGTTTTGAGGCTGCTGCGAAAGCCGGCTTCAAAGGCGTCGAGTACCTTTTCCCCTATGATTTCGAAGCCGCCGAGATCAAGCAGCGCCTCGACGACAACGGCCTCGAGCAGGTGCTGTTCAATCTGCCGGCCGGCGACTGGGGTGCCGGCGAGCGCGGCATCGGCTGCCACCCGGATCGCGTCGACGAGTTTCGTGCCGGCGTCGACAAGGCGATCGAGTACGCCAAGGTGCTGGGCAACACCCAGGTCAACTGCCTGGCCGGCATCAAGCCCGAAGGCGTCAGCGATGACGAGGCGCGCAAGACGCTGGTCGAGAACCTGCGCTTTGCCGCCGACAAGCTCAAGACTGCAGGCATCTTGTTGATCGCCGAGCCGATCAATACCCGCGACATCCCCGGCTTCTTCCTGAATCGCACCGAGCAGGCGCTGCAAGTCTTCGAGGAAGTCGGCAGCGACAACCTCAAGCTGCAGTACGACATCTACCACATGCAGATCATGGAAGGGGATCTGGCGCCGACGATCGAGAAGCATTTTGCGCGCATCGCCCATGTGCAGCTGGCCGATAATCCTGGTCGCCACGAGCCGGGCACTGGCGAGATCAACTATCCCTTCCTGTTTGCCCACCTCGATCGTCTCGGCTACGACGGCTGGATCGGCTGCGAATACAAGCCGGCCACCACCACCGAGGAAGGTCTGGGCTGGCTGGACGGCGTACGCTGAAACGCTACTGCGCTCGGCATCTCGATCGCCGGCGGTGCTCGGAGTCCTCATGTACCGATCAGTACATTCCGGCTCCTCCGCTCCGGCGGCGACCGACCTGCCATCGCTCGTTACGCGTTTTACACCGCGAGAGATCGAGATACGACACGACGCACGCAAGTGATAGGAGAAATACCATGAGCAAGATTGGATTCATTGGCCTGGGTATCATGGGCCGCCCGATGGCCGGCCACCTGCTGGACGCTGGCCACACTATTACCACCGTCAAGCGCGGCAGCCTGGACAAGACGCTGGCCGAGAAGGGCATGCAGGAAGCCGCGTCGCCAAAGGCCGTTGCCGAAGCCAGCGAAATCATTATCACCATGGTGCCCGACACCCCTGACGTCGAAGAGGTGCTGTTTGGCGAAGAGGGCGTGATCGAAGGGCTCAAGCCCGGCACTCTGGTGATCGACATGAGCTCCATCGCACCGATCCCCACCCAGGAGTTTGCCAAGCGCATTCATGAGGCCGGCGGCGAATACGTCGATGCGCCGGTGTCCGGCGGCGAGGGCGGTGCCATCAATGCCGCACTGACCATCATGGTCGGCGGCACGGAAGACGGCTTCAAGCGTGCTCTGCCGGTACTTGAGGTGATGGGCCACAGCGTCACGCATATCGGCGATCACGGTGCCGGTCAGACCTGCAAGGTCGCCAACCAGATAGTGGTGGCGCTGACCATCGAAGCCGTTGCCGAAGGTCTGTTGTTCGCCTCCAAGGCCGGTGCCGATGTCGCCAAGGTGCGCGAGTCGCTGCTCGGCGGTCTGGCCCAGTCCAAGATTCTGGATGTCCACGGTGAGCGCATGATCAAGCGCACCTTCGATCCGGGCTTCAAGATCCATCTGCACCAGAAGGACCTCAATCTGGCGCTGGAAGGCGCGCGCACTCTGAACCTGTCACTGCCCGGCACCGCCAACGCCCAGCAGCTGTTCCAGGCCTGTGCCGCCAACGGTGGCGCCGAGTGGGATCACTCCGGTATCGTGCGGGCGCTGGAGCGTCTCGCCGATCACGAAATTGGCGATGCCTGACGCCTGCTGAGGGCAGGCACGCCTGGCGTGTCTGCCCGGGTCCAGCCAGAATGGTCCTTGCCCGGTGAAGGTAGCCCCTGCTGTATGCTGCTGGTCACCGGGTCTTTTATTGAGGAACCCCCCATGAATGAGCATTCCTCCCTGCATGACGACCCCGTGGCGGTGCGTGACTGGCTGGTGCAGCTGGGCGAGGCCGCGGTGCGCGCCGTGCACCCCGATACCC
>ERZ1032895.122-NODE-122-length-19858-cov-4.329041_pt1 | contig 19858 bp, 16 predicted proteins | sample MGYA00516687_ERZ1032895 | MGnify/ENA primary metagenome ERZ1032895 (study PRJEB33719, sample SAMN04261600) | wastewater metagenome | biome: rural village; feature: latrine urine exit; material: soil | place: El Salvador | collected 2013-01-14 ... | reverse complement strand
CGAAAGTACCTGCTGGAGTAGTTACCTTTTCTTTTCCGGTGACTTTTCTATCTGTGATTACTGTACTGATAGTCATATTCATACCCGCCATACTGATGGTCATGTTCATACTTGCATCTGGCAAGGTCTTCCCGACTGATAAATCGCTTGGCCACTCGAGGTTGGTCCCAGTGATTTCGTAGTCGATGTCGCCAAATTGTGTAAGAAGATCTGGATTCATCAGCGATTCAAAATCTATAGATAATTTATTGCCGCTACAAATCATTTGAATCTCTTGTTCAGGTATTTCGTTCTTACCACCTTCATCTACAGCAACAGTCATCGTAGATACCGTGCCCTTACCTGTTTTTTCTACTTTGGATATCGTGTAATCGACAACCGAAGTGGTTTTTTTCTTTGTCTTTCCGTAGTGAGTGATTTGAAACTTAACACCCTCTTGCATCGGATAGTAGATCTCGCAGTCGTCTTGACCAACAGCATACGAAACGCTGAAAATCGTAGCGACAAGCATTAATAATTTGGTTTTCATAGTTGAATTTTTAATGTGTTAAATAATTTTTTTTAGAAAATGTAAATTCTAAATTTACCTTCTGTCATCTCCAATCACGTTGTTATCGGATTTGTGTTTTCTTTCTCTGCGCTTTTCTTTTTTCGAACTTTGTTTAGGGGCTTCCACAACACTGTCTAACGCCCTGTCCGTACTCTTTTCAGTTTCGCGTTCTACGCGTCTTTCAATGGTGCGTTCGGCTGCTTTTTCAGCTTTTTTCCCGATGTTTTTCAAGAATTGTGCATTGCTCGTCGCAGCTACACAAATAAAAATCAATGTGAATAATACTCTCAGTCTCATAATTGTATTTTTTTGGTTAAATATCAAAGTTATGAGTTTATATGAATAATTGCGAACAAAGTAGGTTAAAATAATGGGTGCTTTGTGTCTGGGGCGAGTGAATTTACGAATAATTCAAAAGGAATGTGACTCGGCCCTCGAAAAGTGGTTTGTATTGTTGATCAATCCAAAATATAGACGATAACGCTGTTTGTATCGCCTTTTACAACCATAGTCGTGCCCGAACCAGAATTTTTCGTACCTATTGACGGTTTCGAACTTCCGTAAACAGGGAATCCAGAAACCAAGTCACTGTTTTGATTGAACAAATACACTTGTTTTTCCTGAAGTTCCGTGATAGCTGTATGCACCGACTGCGACAAATCAAAAAGAACGGGTTCGCTGTAATACCCAATCGGAAGGTTCGCCAGTTTTCCATTGATGCGAAGGAGGTTGTCGTCAAGAGTGGCTTTTACTTTATTTTGAATGGCAAACCAATAACTGCTTCCCACATCCAATTTTAATGATGAAACTTGTCCTTTGTCCGAAATGCTTTCCTTTACCTTGTCTTTAGTAATGACCACAAACTTGGTGCCTTCGTACGTAACTGGGATTTCGGAAAAATCGAACTTCTTATTTACCGTAACTCGCGTTGCACCTCTTCTGTTGAGGATATTGAGTTTTCCATTCTTTTCCGGAATTACGATATAATCCTTATTGCCCATTCTGATATGAGCGGGCGGTTGAACGATCTCGCTTGTTGTCTTCTTAAAAGTAAATCCCTTGACTGGCTTCGCGTTTTTATCATACATGAAAACTTGATTTCCTTGCGTTACTACAAATCGATAATCCCGAGTAGTATCGTAGTCGAAAACCGAGAGCGGCTGGGTTATTTCATCTCTAAATTTTAAAGGGAACGGACCGACATCATTCCCGTTTCTGTCTAAAATATAAACGGAATTTTTTGTGGCAAAAGCCATCTGTTGGTTGCCATTCTTAAATAAGTCCACCTGAACAATAGGTCCTGAAATTGGCGAATTTAGTTCCTTGGTCCACAAGGTTTTTCCGCTTTCCGAAATAAAGTGAAGCGTGTTGGTAACATCCTGAACTACGACGTTACTGTTGTTGTTTTCAAAAATCTGTGGGTCGCCTAAAATAGCATTTTCTAAGGTGACATGGAATTTTTCTGAAATTCCCTTGGAAATACTTTTTACCGGGCCGTCGAGTTCTCTTGCACTTAAAGCGATGTGCGCAAAATCACGATCGTAGCTAAACTGAAGCGCGATCAAAGGAAATTCTCCCAAGTTGATTTTATCTAATTCCCCTGTGTTATTAAAATCGAAAAACCCAGCAATTTGCTTCGAGAATTGTCCGCTTAACCCATAAAACAAGAGCGAAGATGCCGAGCTTAAATCGGCTGTGGTTTGCTGATAGTACGCAGTTTTCTGCAGGATTGAATGATTTAGAAAAGCTCCGATGACTTCTTGGGCCATTCTCTCGTCTGCTGCAAAAACGAAAAAATCTTCCAGCTGAAAAACAACATTGGCTTGCTCATTTTGAATCAAAGGATGAAATTGATCCTTGAACAACGAAGGGTTGCTAAAACGTTTGATTTCAACATCTCTAAACGTGGTTTCATAAGTCACAAAACGCGCTAAGGCATCGTTAGTAATCGAGGCGTCGATACTTTTGATAAAAATTACATGCCCGTTATGGAGTTCGATAGATCCAATTTCGCTCGAAGAATCGAAAATACCTGTTGGTTCTGGCATTTCCTGATCATTCTTAAAATGGCGTATGTTTTCTATAAGCTTTTCTGCGTCATTATAAGTAAAACTCCAAGCCGATTTGGCATTCATCGGTGTTAATTCGGCAAGGTGATTTTGTTGGGGCTGCTGACCTTTAAAGACCGAAAGCAATTGAGGGATGGAGTCTGTAGGAAGAGAGATTCCATTTCCGGTGATGGATCCTGGAGTGATCAGAAAATCCAAGGCGCTCCAAGTAGAGAAATTCACAGCCACGGAATCGATGCCAACTAGATTGTTTCCACGAATAAAGGCCGTATATCCGTTGTTGGAAGGAAGTTGTGTGACTCTTTTAAACGCACTGCTCTTTTCTGTCTTTTCACTGAGGATGTCCATTAAAACCTCTTGCGATGTAGAGGCGATAAAGACACTGTCTACGGTAGTTGTAAACATCCGCTGTTTGCCTAATTCGATGCGGTCTAAAATGTAATTGTCTATTTGTAAGGTTTCTGCTTTTTTGTCTTTTAATGAATCCAACACAAAAAGGTCTGCACTTTGTTTGGCAATAAACGTAAAGGCTGAAATCGAATCTCTTACTTTTTGAATGGCAAACAGGTTCTCGGCCTTGGGGTCGAACAGATTTAAAAAAGTTTCGTGACCGTCTAAAAATTTTGAAAACGAAGTGTGTTCCAGTTTTTCAAACAGAGCGTTGTTGTCCACATCACTTTTAAAAGTCGACCAATCCGAAATTCTCAGCACCATCGAAGCGTTTTCGGGCACAAAATCCAAAATGTTGCCTGCGGTTTTCGTTTTTTGTTCACACCCAATAAGCGTTATCAATAACGAGAGGATGACGAGTCTACCAAGATATTTTCCCATAACGCAAAAATATAAAGTATTCATGTCTTATTGAATTGAAGTGCGAAATGTTTCTCGATGGATTTTATGATGTGTGTTTTAATCGTTTAATATTACAAAATCCCTAGACATACCAACGTTCGATTCTCGAATTTATTCGTCCGAAACTGTATTTTTCTGTTTGGGAAGCAGTTGAAAACTGTTTCGGTGGAATTTCGTGCTCCCGTATTTCCGAATGGCATCTCGGTGTTCTACGGTCGGATAGCCTTTGTTGCGTTGCCAATTATAATGTGGAAAGTCTTCGTGAATCTTTACCATAAATTCATCGCGGTGTGTTTTTGCCAATACGGACGCTGCTGCGATATGAAGGAATTTTGAATCGCCTTTAACCACACATTCAAAAGGGATTTTATCGTAAGGCTTAAATCGGTTACCATCTACAGCAATGAAATCCGGAGTTTGCGACAGTCCTGAGATGGCGCGATGCATCGCAACGATAGAAGCGTTGAGAATGTTTATTTCGTCGATTTCGCCCATCATTACATGTACTACATGAAAACAAATAGCTTCTTTTTCGATGATCGGGCGCAGCGCATTGCGTTGTTTCTCCGTAAGCTGTTTGCTGTCATTCAGAAAAGGATGTGTAAACCCGTCGGGAAGAATAACGGCAGCAGCAGTAACCGGTCCTGCCAGACAGCCACGTCCGGCCTCATCGGTGCCGCATTCAATCCGGTTATTGTCTATTTTAAGTTGAAGCATATTGCGATGTCAAAAATCAATATAATAAAACAAAACGTCAAATTTAAGTTGGATTATCATAAGTAACGCATCTGAAAAGATCATAAGATTGGCCTGCAATATTTCTAATCGTAAAGCTTTACTCCGAAAAGCGTATCTTTCCGCTAATAATTCTATAAGAACCTAAAGAACCTATCGCGAACAAAGGCAAAAAAATATACCTTTGTCCAAAAGCTTCCCATTAGATGAAGAAATCATTTTTGTTACTGTTCTTTTTGTCTGTTGCGGCTACTGCATTTGCGCAGAATCCTCCTATTTCTAAGTCAGAAAAACCTCCGATAGAATACTATAAGATAATTTCTGCCGACCGCGACACGACGTATGTAGACACAACACTCAACATCCAACGGATGTATAATTTTAATTACCTGCGCCGAGATGGTTTTGAGCTGTTGCAGTTTTCCAATGTGGGTCAGACCTATAATTCGCTGGCTTATTCCTTCGACAAGCTGCATTTAAAACCACTCTTTGTCGCCCAGTCGCATCACTTTAATTATCGCGATGTTGAAGATGTAAGCTATTACAACGTTCCTACGCCATTAACCGAGTTGTATTTCAAAACAGCCTATTCGCAAGGACAGCAATTGGACGCTTTTTTTACGGTCAATACCTCGCCAAGGTTAAATTTTTCATTGCGGTATAAAGGAGTGCGGTCTTTAGGAAAATACCAACACATTCTAACGAGTACAAAAGACTTCCTGTTTACGACCAATTATCAAACAAAAAATCAACGTTATCAGGTGCGAGCCCACGTTTCGGTTCAAAACCTACTGAATCAGGAAAATGGAGGTTTGAAAGAATCGTCCTTGCCACTTTTTATTAATGGCGATCCAGAGTTTAGTGATAGAGGCCGATTGGATGTGAAATTTGAAGATGCTGAAAATAGATTGAAAGGGCAACGTTTTTATTTAGACCATCATTACCATTTGTTCGCAACAGGAGATAGTACGAGCTATTCGAATCTGATATTAGGGAACGTATTGAGCTACGAAGACAAGTTTTTCAAGTACGACCAGAATAGTCCGTTCAGAGAATTTGGGCCTTCGTATGAAAGAACTGAGTTATCTACAAAAACAAGTCTTCAAGATTTTAATGCCAAGGCGTATGCCACTTTCGATCATTCGTTGTTAGGAAAGTTTACAGCATGGACAAATTACAATGATTTCAACTACGGATACAACTCACTGCTTATTTTGGATGAAGGCGTTATTCCCAATAGGATCAAAGGTAATATTATCGCTGTAGGTGGCGCTTATGAAAAGGAATATCACGGATTTTCCATTTCTGGGAAAGGAGCTTTAAATGTTTCGGGTGATTATAATGCAAATTATCTTGAAGGTGCGATAGCCTATAACCTTCACGAAGAATATATTGCACGAGCTACTATCGGAATGCATTCTGTAGCGCCAAACTTTAATTTCTTACTCTATCAAAGCGACTATAAAAACTACAATTGGAAAAACAACTTCAACAACGTAAAATCGCAGGAATTAAAATTCCAACTCGAAACCAAAAAGTTTGGAAATGCTTCGGTGAGTTATACCGGAATCGATGATTACGCTTACTTTGGGATTAAGGAAAATGACAGTACACCAACGCCCTTGCAGGCAAGAGAACGCGTGAATTACCTTAAAGTAAAAGCTAAGAAAGAATTCGATTTTGGATATTTCGCCTTAGACAACACGCTGATGTATCAGCAAGTAATGGGAGGAGAGTCTGTGTTTCACGTTCCGAAATTTATGACGCGAAACACCTTGTATTATAAAGACCACTGGTTCCGTCGTGCGTTGTATCTGGAGATGGGTGCCTCGGTTCGCTATTTTACGAAATACAATATGAACGCCTATGATCCTGTTTTGGCAGAATTCTATGTGCAGCAGGACCAAAAACTAGGTGGATTTCCTCTAGTAGATATTTTCTTCAATGCAAGAGTTCAGCAAACACGGATTTACTTTGTGTACGAAAATTTCACCGCACTTTTCGGCGGGAAGAACAACTATTTTGCTGCGCCAGGATATCCTTATCGAGATGCAGTGTTCCGGTTTGGATTGGTTTGGAATTTTTTCCTGTAATAGAGAGATTTTATTAAAGTAAAAGACATAAAAAAACCTACGACATTTGGAATGCGTAGGTTTTTTGATATATAAGGTTTTGTATGCTTAGTCTTTCAGCAGACTTCTCGAAATAACAATTTTTTGGATTTCAGAAGTTCCTTCGTAGATCTGGGTGATTTTTGCATCGCGCATCAATCGCTCTACGTGGTATTCTTTTACGTATCCGTTTCCACCGTGAATTTGAACGGCTTCAATGGTAACGTCCATAGCAACTTGGCTGGCGTATAGTTTCGCCATAGCTCCGCTGATGTCGTAGTTGTTTCCTTGGTCTTTATCCCAAGCAGCTTTCATCACTAAATGACGGGCTGCTTCAATGCTTGTATGCATATCAGCTAGTTTAAAGGCAATCGCTTGGTGATGGCTAATGGGTTTTCCAAAAGTTTCTCTCACTTTAGAATAATCACGAGCCAACTCATACGCGCCAGCAGCAATTCCTAATGCTTGTGATGCAATTCCAATACGACCTCCAGAAAGCGTTTTCATCGCAAATGTGAAGCCGAATCCGTCTTCGCCAATTCTGTTTTCTTTAGGAACTTTTACGTTGTTGAACTGCAAGGAATGCGTATCGCTCCCGCGAATTCCAAGTTTGTCTTCCTTAGGACCGATGTCGAAGCCTTCCCATCCTTTCTCAACGATAAAAGCGTTGATGCCTCGGTGTTTCTTTTCTCTGTCGGTTTGTGCGATGACTAAGTGGTAATCCGCAGTACTTCCGTTCGTAATCCAGTTTTTAGTTCCGTTTAAAAGGTAGTGATCTCCTTTGTCTATTGCGGTCGTCCTTTGCGAAGTAGCGTCGCTTCCCGCTTCAGGTTCGCTCAGGCAAAAGGCGCCAAGCTTTTCGCCCGTAGCTAACTTGGTCAAATATTTTTCCTTTTGTTCTTCCGAACCGTATTTTTCGAGTCCGTAGCAAACCAAAGAGTTGTTTACGGATACAATTACCGAAGCCGATGCATCGATCTTGCTCAACTCCTCCATCACGATTGCATAAGATATGGTATCCATGCCTCCGCCGCCGTACTTCGGGTCAACCATCATGCCGAGGAAGCCAAGCTCTCCCATTTTCTTAACTTGTTCTGCAGGAAATTTTTGAAGCGTATCGCGTTCAATTACTCCTGGGAGTAACTCTGTTCGGGCAAAATCACGCGCTGCATCGCGTATCATCACATGTTCTTCGGATAAACTGAAATCCATAAATTCTTGATTTAGAAATGAAAAGTAAAAGTGTAAATATAAGAAATGCAAAGGTACTTTAAATATAAGGCATCTGCCAAAAAGATTTTAACTCAAAATGAGTAGGCCTATTCCCTGCTTTCCAGCTGTGTTTATTTATATTTACCCACATGAAAAAATCCACCTATCAAGTCATCGGAGTCATGAGCGGTACATCACTAGACGGAATCGATATTGTCTTTATCGAATTTCAACATGACGATGCCCGATGGACGTTTGATATGCTCAATGCCCAGACCATTCCGTATTCAAAATATTGGCGAAAGGAGCTGCGCGAAGCAATGGGATATTCTGAGCAAAAGTTGGAACGGTTAAATTTCAAATACACCGATAAACTCGCTGAGGAAATAGGCGGATTTATTCGTCGAAATGGCATTCAAACCTTAGATGCCGTTTGCAGTCATGGACACACGATTATGCATCAACCGGAAAAGGGATGGACCTATCAAATTGGCAACCTACCACGATTGGCGAAGGATTTAGAGCGAACCCTAGTCTGTGATTTTCGTGTTCAAGATGTGGCCTTGGGTGGTCAGGGCGCTCCACTTGTACCCATAGGCGATCGTTTGCTTTTTTCTGAATACGATTACTGTTTGAACTTAGGCGGCTTTGCCAATGTGTCATACGAAGAAAACGACCAGCGAATTGCTTACGATATTGCACCTATAAATATTGCTTTGAATCGATATGCCCAGAAATTAGGGAAGGAATTCGACGATGCTGGGAATTTTGCCCGAGCAGGAAACGTAAACGAAGTTTTGTTGCAGGCGCTCAATTCGCTTTCATTTTACAAAGAAAAACCACCAAAATCTTTGGGATTGGAGTGGGTTGTTGAACATGTTTTTCCACTTTTGGAAGCATCAACACTTTCACCCCAAAATATTCTAGCCACGTGTACAGAACATATGGCAATGCAATTGGCAACACAATTTTCTGAAAGCGCTAATGTGCTGATAACCGGAGGAGGAGCGTATAATACGTATTTAATCGAACGGATGAAACATCACAAGGCTGTCGAAGTGGTTGTTCCACCTCCAGCTATAATCGATTTTAAAGAGGCACTTGTGTTTGGACTTTTAGGTGTGTTGCGATTGAGAGGAGAAGTCAATTGTCTTGCAAGTGTTACTGGAGCTCAGAAAGACCATTCTTCTGGGGAGATTTACTATCCCTAAATATTGTTTGAAAATTAAATCGTGCCCTTGCGAAGTTTTTTATCTTTGTTGGTTGAGTTCAAAGCGTCGTTTGCTTTTAGGGCTCACATCAAAGTATTAATCAAATAATAAAAATCGCTTTTCTTCTTTGTGATGGAGAAGCGATGTCTTCTTTTAATATGAAAGATCTTCTAAAAAAATTCGAAGAGAAAAAACCGGAAATTGTATTTCACTGGAATGATTCCGAAACCGATGCCGAAGGCTGGGCAGTAATCAATTCACTTCGCGGAGGTGCTGCCGGTGGCGGAACACGTATGCGAAAAGGTCTCGATATGAATGAGGTGCTCTCGTTGGCTAAGACGATGGAAATAAAGTTCAGCGTAGCCGGACCACCGATTGGAGGAGCCAAGAGCGGCATTAATTTTGATCCCGCCGATCCACGCAAAAAAGAGGTGTTGCAACGATGGTTTAAAGCGCTTGCACCCATATTAAAAGGATATTACGGAACGGGTGGCGATATGAATGTCGATGAGGTGACGGAAGTCGTTCCGTTCACCGAACAAGCCGGTATCTGGCATCCACAAGAGGGCGTTTTTAGCGGTCATTTTACACCGACGGAAGCCGAAAAAATCCAACGCATAGGCCAATTGCGAGCTGGTGTGGGTAGAGTATTGTCCAATCCAAAGTATTGTCCCGACCCCTCGCGCGGATATAAAGTTGCCGATATGATTACTGGGTTTGGCGTAGCCCAGGCAGTAAAGCACTATTATGCGATTTATGGAGGCGAAGTGAAAGGGAAAAGAGCCATTGTTCAAGGCTTTGGAAATGTTGGTTCTTCGGCCGCCTATTTCTTATCGCAAATGGACGTGAAAATTGTTGGAATTATCGATCGAGACGGTGGGGTTATTAATCAAGAAGGTTTCACTTTTGAAGAAATCAAAGCATTCTACCTTAATAAAGACGGCAACTTATTGGTTGCTGACAATATGATTCCCTATGACGAAATCAATCAGAAAATATGGGAGTTGGACGCTGAGATTTTCGCACCTTGTGCCGGGTCGCGACTTGTTACTAAGGAGCAAGTGGAAAAAATGATACACACCGGAATGGAAGTCATCAGCTGTGGTGCTAACGTACCGTTTGCCGATAAAGAAATCTTTTTTGGATCGATTATGGAATACACCGATAAACACCTGAGTCTGATTCCGGATTTCATCAGCAATTGTGGCATGGCAAGAGTTTTTGCATACTTGATGGAACAAAAAGTAACCCTGTCTGACGAGGCAATCTTTGAAGATGTGTCCGATACGATTGCAAAATCGATTCAAGCAGTTTACAAAAACAACCCGACCAAAACCAATATCAGTAAAACAGCATTCGAAATTGCCTTGGCACAACTGTTGTAGGCTGGAAACACTTAGACTGAGAAGAAAATCAATTTATGTCATAATTTGATCTCTACGAATACGTTGAAGGGATTTTTATTTCCTGATATTTGACAATTTTAAACGAGATAACACGTTAATTAGAAACAAAACAACAATTATTTTATGCTAAACTTTTTAATTCAAGAAGGAGGAGAGGTCGCCCAAGATCTCGAGATAATTCCAGAAGAAAAAACGCTATCGGTTATCGATTTAGTGACCACTGGAGGTGTCGCAGGCCAAATTATCATTCTCGTGCTTTTCATTTTGTTATTTGTCGCTGTCTATATCTTTTTTGAGCGCTTCTTTGCGATCAAAGCTGCTACCAAGACAGATGATAATTTTATGAATCAGATTCACGATAATGTGGTAAAAGGCAATATCGAAGCGGCAAGAATCTTGTGTGCCCAAAACAAGACACCGGTTTCGCAATTGACCAACAAGGGGTTGTCGCGCATCGGGAGTCCGTTAGAAGATATCAGTACGGCTATTGAAAACGCAGGTCGCCTCGAGGTTTATAAGCTGGAGAAAAACGTAAGTGTTCTGGCGACCATTGCTGGAGCGGCGCCGATGATTGGGTTTCTAGGAACTGTTATCGGTATGGTTTTGGCCTTCCACGAATTGGCAACCAGTGGCGGACAAGCGGAAATGGGCAATTTGGCCGAAGGAATTTACACCGCGATGACGACCACCGTAGCAGGATTAATTGTTGGTATTATCGCTTATATCGGATACAACTACTTGGTCGTGAGAACCGATAAAGTGGTGCACCAAATGGAAGCTACTGCCGTAGATTTCTTAGACATGCTAAACGAGCCTGTATCATGAATTTAAGAGGGAGAAATAAAATAAGTGCCGATTTTAGCATGAGCTCCATGACGGATATCGTGTTTCTGCTCTTGGTGTTTTTCTTGCTGACATCGCCTGCCATCACGCCTGAAGCTTTGGATTTAATCCTTCCAAAAGCACAGGGAAAGTCAACGAATATGCACAAAGCATCGGTAAGTATTTCCAAAGACGGGAACTATTATGTGGACAACGAACGCGTGAGCGAATACGGAATTGAAAAACAACTGAAAACAGTATTGGCCGATCAAGAAAATCCGACCATCATTCTTCGAGCGGAAGAAGGAGTCCCGATTGAAGATGCTGTTTTTGTGATGGATATCGCCAATAAAAACAGTTTTAAAGTGATTTTGGCTGTACGTCCGAAATAATTCAATAGGAAATGAATTCTCGAAAATAGCTTCTAAGCTCCTTATAACAGGTAGTTTTAAATCAGAATATCTTGAAGTTTTTAGATACAGAACACAAGCGAAAAAGTATGGTGATCACGGTGGTTTTACACGTGATAATCCTCCTATTGCTATTTTTTGTCGGCCTGAAGTACCTCGACCCGCCAGAGCAAGCAGGTATCGCTATTAATTTTGGGACCACGGAGGAAGGCATGGGGAATGTACAACCTGTCGAACAGGTTCAATCATCACCTCAGAAGCAAACTACGCCTGCTGCTTCACAACCCGAAACCGATATCAAAGATGATGTGGTAACGCAAGATACAGAAGAAGCTCCGGTGATTGAAGATAAGAAAAAAGAAGAGCCGAAACCGGAAGCTCCGAAAACCGAAAAGCCGAAAGATGTAAAAAAACCCGATCCAAAACCAGACCAAGCGACTACCGATGCGTTGTCGAGTATTTTGAGCGGCCCAAAAAATGACGGCAAGCCTCAAGAAGGCGATGGCAGCGATGGCAAGGCGGGCGATAAGGGCGACCCTGACGGCGACCCCAACGCAAGCAGCTATTACGGAAGTGGCAAGGGATTAGACGGTGATGGGAACTATCAGTTAGGTGGAAGACAGGCCCTGCACAAAGAAAAAATTATGCAGCGCTGTGATGAAGAAGGAACTGTGGTTGTGAACATCGAAGTCGATCGAAACGGAAAAGTGATTAAAGCAACCCCAGGTGCACGAGGAAGTACAAACACCCATCCTTGTTTGATGGAGCCGGCACGACAGTCTGCCTTGGCAACGCGGTTTAATGCCGACGATAAAGCACCGGCAAGACAAGTGGGCAAGATTATCTATCGCTTTAGCATAACGGAATAAGTAACCACCTCAATCTACGGTTATCAATTATACTGAAACAATACACTGGCTTTTCAATCAGCTCCCTATGTATCAACGTGTGGGGCAGACTGCGTATAAAGCGGATTTGGAGGCAACTTTAAAACTCGTGGCCCATCTCGAAAACCCCGAAACGGGATTTAAAAGTATTCACGTTGCGGGAACCAACGGCAAGGGGAGTTCTAGCCATATGTTGGCGTCTGTTTTTCAGGAAGCTGGATACAAGACGGGATTATACACGTCGCCACATTTAAAGGATTTCCGTGAGCGGATAAAAATCAACGGAAAAATGATTCCGAAGAAAAATGTCACGGAATTCGTTAAAAAACACAGGTCTTATTTTGAAGGAAATCAGCTGTCGTTTTTTGAAATGACCGTCGGCTTGGCTTTTGAATACTTCAAAAATGAAAAAGTCGATATCGCCATTGTCGAAGTAGGCATGGGCGGAAGGCTGGACAGCACCAATATCATAACGCCAGAGATTTCGGTCATCACTAATATCGGCTTGGACCACACCCAGTTTTTAGGAAATACACTAGCAGCCGTCGCCACTGAAAAGGCAGGAATAATCAAAGAGACTGTCCCTGTTGTTATTGGTGAAAGCCAATTGGAAACAACACCGGTTTTCAACAAGATTGCTAGTGAAAAAAAGGCACCCATACTTTTCGCCGATCAGCTTGAAGGCGTTGCATTCGATTCCGACTTAAAGGGAAGCTATCAGAAGAAAAATATTCAAACGGTTGTAACTGCGCTTCGTGTTTTGCAAAATAACGGATGGAATATTTCGGAAGAAAACATCCGTAAGGGTTTGTTGAAAACAATAAAAAACACAGGGTTAATGGGACGCTGGCAAGTGTTACAAGAAAACCCAAAAGTGATTTGCGATACGGGACACAATAAGGAGGGTTTGAAATATACCATGGATCAACTGAAAAATGAATCTTATAAAAACCTTCATATAGTTTTAGGAGTTGTTTCGGATAAAAATCTGGATTCCATCTTGCCACTTTTTCCAAAAAATGCACGTTACTATTATTGCAAACCGGATGTTCCCAGAGGGATGGATGCTTCTAAACTTGCTTTCCACGCTTCGGAATACGGATTGAAGGGGAATAACTATTCCTCTGTCAAAACTGCTTTTGAAGCCGCTCAAGCTGCAGCGACAGAAGCGGATGTCATCTACGTTGGAGGCAGCACTTTCGTGGTCGCTGAGGTGATTTAGCTTTTGAAATCGATCCCGATTGCTGGGACGGAATCGAAAACGAAACCGAAAACGAAACCGAAAAAATGATTTATTCAATTATAGATAGGTGAGAAGGTGCGGGGTGCGAGGGGGTGACTGGGTGACTTGGCGAGAGAGTGAACTGCGAAGGTGCAAACTGCGAGCGGATAACTTAGCGAGGTGCAAGGGTGCGAGGTTTCTAGCAATAAACAATCCGCGCCAATCCGTATAATCCGCGTCATTCGTGTTCCATATTCCTGACTTCCTAATTTTAACACCCAAAATTGGTTTATCTCAACGAGAATGTAATATTTGAATTTGCAATTATTTATTTCTGAAATATTAAAATCTCAAGGGCTTAGTTCACCATTTTTTGCTTCAATTTATTGGGTGGGTGTTAATTGCGGAAGTCAGGAGAAGGTGCGAAGAGACGAACTGCGAGAAGAATGACTTGGCGAATTGGCGAGAGAGCGAACTGCGAAGGGGCGAACTGCGAGCGGATAACTTAGTGAGGTGCAAGGGTGCGAGAGTTCTAGAAATAAACAATCCGCGCCAATCCGTATAATCCGCGTCATTCGTGTTCCATATTGAAATCGATCTCTATTGCTATCGGGACGAAACCTAAAACGAAAACGAAATCAAAGAAAACAACAATCTATTCTTGCCTGCACTACCCACTAAAAACTACCATCTATCCATTATCTACCATCCATCCACGACGCAAAAAATCTTTGTTAATCGTATCGGAAACTGTAATCAAAAGTAAAACCTGTATTAAACTCCCAATTTCTTTTTTCCCCGCACCAACAGACTTAGTGTAATAAGCAATACTACTGTCAAAACCGCTGGGAGGGCAATGAAGAGCATGCCAAGTCCAAATTTGTTTTTTCCCGTGATCGGGTCGTAATTAAAACACGAAAACAACATGTTTTTATTTGGAATTCGATAGGTCGGTGAAAAGACATTGTTCACACTGGCTATCAGTAGATCCAAGTCTTGTCGTTGCCTGATGCCAATCAGTTTTTTCGTGATATATCCTTCGGTGTTGATGCCGACCAAAAGGGCATCATGGTCGAATTGTTGGCGCACAGGATCCCACGTGGGAGAAAAACCAATCGATTCATTCAAAAGGTCAATTTCATCGGTTGTTCCAAAAAGCCATTGTTCACTGTTTTCTAAGTCATAGCGTTGTGCCAAGCGTTGCATATCCTTTAAGCTATCCCTTGGGTCGAAACTAAGCACTAAAACCTGGAAGTTTTCAACCTCTTTCCTCAATTGCAGGTTTTCTTTCAATTGCATTATAAAGGGATTGCACACTCCTGTACATCGCGTAAATATCAACGCTAGAAACAGAGGTTTTTTGGCGCTGATCTGGTGTAGTTCAAGCAATTGTTCGCCGTCAATCTTTATGGGAGCGTTATATATCTTTTCGTATATATGCGTCTCTTCCTTAAAGGCAGCTTCAGTTTGGCCAACCGTAATCCCCCAAAAACTTGTCGCTAGGATCGTAAGAACAAAATATTTAAACATCGCTTTGAAATATGATAGAAAAATGCCAAAATCGCTACTAAATAGATGGAGGCAAATGCGGCTCCTATTATTGCTAAGGTAGATCCAGAGGCCAACTCCGAGGGGTAGGTGCTGTACCTACGCGGAATCGAATCCGCACCAGCGAGGTAAAAAGCCAAAAGAAATCCGATGCCACCAACGAGAAGAATGGCCAACACCCATTTTGTGTGTTTTTCCAGTTTGGGTAGGGAGGTGGTTTGAGTTGAAAACCAATAGAAAAATGCGATGCTGAACAGCACATTGCCCATTGCGTTATAGGTGTGGAAATGCGCGGGCACCCACATCGTATTATGGAGGACAACATTGTTGGATATGGTTGCGTCTATCACTGCCCCCAAGCCACCGATAACCCAACCTGCAATGCCGATAAAGAATAGTAAATTGGTTAAAGACCACTTTATCTTGGTCTTGTAAACGGCCACAAAAACACTAAATACAGTAACACCCGCTGCTGGGAGACTTGCGAAATAAGAGGCCAATTGACCAATTATTTGAAATCCTTTCGGTTGCACAAAATCCATGTATAAATGGTGGAAAAAAGCTGTAAGGATAAATATGAGCGTACAATTCCAAGCCAGTGCTACATACCAGGTGGTTTTCCATTTTGGTCTTCCGCTTACTTCAGGAAACAGCTCATAGATTACGGCCAATCCTAGATAGAGCATTTCGTTGGCAAGTGTATGTCCGAAAAAATAGGTTAAATTTTTCATCAATAAAGCGTCGTTTACGAAGGCGCCGTTCGAAAAGTATTCAGCAAAATATAGGGCGAGCAATACCACTGCAGCCAATAGGCAAGTAATAATACCCACCAGGCTAATCATTGAAATTAGAATAAAAGGCGGCGTTTCAACTTTAGGATTCTTTTTAAAATGTTGCCAAGCAAAAGCTTGGGGTATGGAGTACTTTTTTAGGATTTGTGTCATTAAGCTGATACTCCAAATAAGCCAACCCACACCGAGAACTACCAAAGAAGCGAGAAATAAAGGCGTTGCCCACGTAGCCCACATCATGCTAAAAGGCATCGGATATAGGAACGTCCATCCCGCATGAAATTCTCCAATAAAAGTAGAAGTCCAAAGCATAACGATCCCGATAACGGTGAGCACTAAAGCGATAACATTTGCCGTAAAACTTGTTTTTATATAACGCTGAAGTAAATAGTGAATGGCTGCCATTCCTGCAACATACCAGATACCGATCATCGTAAGCCCATGGGTAGTCATATTGCTGTAGAAAACCACTGGAGATTGTGTGATGATTTCGCCTTGGTTCATGCGCATCAATATGCCTAAAACCACACTGATGACAAACAAAACAAGGACAGCAATAATCCAAATCGAGGTTAGTTTTTTTGATTTTAATGATTCCATAATGCTATGTGTTTTTTCGGTTCCTATTTAACGTGAAAAGAGGATTTCATAACGTGGTGCGCCAAGCCGCAATATTCCAGACAAAGAATATCATACTTGCCGGGATGGTCGAATTTAAAGCGAAGCCTGTTTACATAGCCAGGCATGGCCTGCGTTTGAATGATCAGTCGGTGGGAGTCGTCATAAATGGCAAATCCGTGATTGACATCCATGCTCGTAACCCGGAACTCGACCAGCTCATTGACGGGTATTTCTATGGATTCTCCTACGGGTTTTTTGGGATCAATGGCGTTTTCAGAAAAAACAAAACCAAATTGCCTGGTCATCACGTGGACAACCATGGCGGGATTTTCATCGGCAAAAAGATAATAAGGCGATTTTGGAATGGTTACCGAAGCAAAAATTCCCAGAATAACGAATAAGATGAGTGAAAACCAAAACCGTTTCTTCAGTGGATTGGCTAGGCTGTTCTCAGAATTTTCAAGGTTTTTAGTCGAAGCATAAAGATAAGTGAATACTATAGTGGCAATGCCTGCCAAGACCAAAAACAACAATAATATGGACTGCTGGTGCATAGTGGCTTATTTAATGGATTTATGTGTCTCTTTTATTTTAAGATCAAATCTATCCGCAAATTGCCGCATCGAAAGAAATGTCGTTTGGCAACTTATCGTTCGGACAAATGCTCGCTAATGTCCTAGTTCCACCTCTTGGATTTTCTCCTTCCTTTCTCTGAAACTCCGTCTTACTCAGGTCCTGCCCTTTGCTACGAACATCCGTATAGCGACTTTTAATTCGGAAGCACCGCTGCACGCATTAAAGTTGTAGCGTCGTTAGGATGGGATGCCTATGGAGATCCAATCCTAGGTTATATTTTTATAGAAATCCCTTCTTCAAAAATGTAGCGTAGGAAACAACGTTGTTAGGTTTCCAAATACACCTTGTTACGAGACTTGTTATATCATGCTCGTATCGTATTCATATCAAATTTAAGACATTTTTGTCTTTTATTGTGAAATATCTTGAAAAGTTTCCGTGACACATATGAAGATGAGGTGCGAGGTGCGGGGTGCGGGGTGCGAGGGGGTGACTTGGGGACTGGGTGAGTTGGCGAGGGAGCGAACTGCGAAAAGGCGAACTGCGAGGGGGTGACTTAGTGAGATGCTAGGGTGCGAGGTTTTTAGTGATAAACAATCCGCGCCTATCTGTATAATCCGCTTCATTCGTGTTCCATATTGAAATCCAGATCGAAAAGGTTTATTCAATTATAGAGAGATGAGGTTCGAGGTGTGGGGTGCGAGGGGGTGATTTGGGGACTGTGTGACTTGGCGAGGGGGCGAACTGCGAGGGGGTGACTGGTTGACTTGGAGACTTGGTGATGTGTTGATTTTGACGATTTCAATAATTGGTGCTCAAATTTAATCTCAATACTCAGAATCCATTTCGATTTGGATTTCAATTTCAATCGTGTCAATTTGATTCTCCTAAGCTAAAGCTTACTCTTTGTTAAAACCTTGATAAGACAGAGAGAAGAGAACAAAGAAAAAAGATCCTCGCTGAAGTTATAGAAAGAAGATCTGCGAGATTTGCGGGAAACAGGGACTGTAAAATATTTTGCGTTATTTAGTTGGAAGTATAATCAAGAAATTCAACCGACAACCGATAACCCCCCTGTCCGCCGAAGCTTCAGCGTAGGAGGAACAACCCACAATCGTCAACTACGAAATAACTGCAATATCCAATTTTTTAATCCTGCGATTGCCGAGAAAAAGTAAGGTCAGACTAACACCAGCGCACATAAACATAATGGCGGTCATAGGAATAGGAGTTTCGTTGCTTAGCATCGAGACCAATCCTGTAATCAATGCGCCGATACCGAGTTGAAGGGCGCCCATCAGTGCCGAGGCCGTTCCTGCACTTCTTTCAAAGGGTGCCAGCGATAGGGCTGAGGTATTCGGAAATGCAAATCCTTGGGTGCTGAGAAAGAGAAATACCAAAACGATCATCGAATACATTTCAATGATGTTGAACAGGGCACCCAACAGCAAGGCCGTTCCAAAAAACACTTGGCAGATCAACGTGATTTTAACAATGTACTCGCTCGTATATTTTCGTAGGAGCAAGGTGTTGAATTGACTGGCAGTGACCAATCCCAAGGCGATGATTGCGAAAATCCAACCGTATTGCTTTTCAGTCACCCCATAGAGTTCCATAAACACGTGCGGCGATCCAGCGATGTAGGCATAAAGACCACTTGCGGCAAAAGATCCGGTTAGCGTATAGGTAAGGAATTGCGGGTTTTTAAACACCTGCCAAAAATTGTTGATGATCGGCCTGGGTTTTAACGACAGCGTTTTGTCGGGTGCGGCACCGGTAGGGAGCCAGAAATAAACGAGTAAGATATTGATGAGGACCAATACACTTAAAATGATAAATATCGAATGCCAGCCCCAATGTGCCGTTGCAAAACCACCTATCGTTGGCGCGAGAATAGGCGACACAGCGATGACCAACATCAGCAGACTGAATATTTTTGCAATTTCCGATACGGGAAATAAATCGCGCACCAAGGCACGAGCAGCAACCATCCCGGCACAACCTCCAATTGCTTGGACAAATCGGGCGATGATTAAGGAATCAATCGACACTACATAAACGATGTAGATGGAGGCAAAAAGATAAATAAAGAGTCCGACCAAAAGTGGAATGCGGCGTCCGAAACGATCGAGTAGCGGGCCATAAATCAATTGTCCGATACTCACGCCCACAAAATAACTCGACAGCGAAAGCGCCACACGGCTCGTTGTCGTATTTAAATCGCGTGCAATTTCTGGAAATCCAGGCAAGTATAAGTCGATGGAAAACGGTCCGAGTGCCGAGAGCAAGCCCAGTATTAGAATAATTAGAATTCGCTTTTTCTTATCCATAACGCGTTTAAAATCCCGCGAAAATACAAAACTCTTTGCGGTTCAAAGGGCATATTAACGTAGCCTTATGGAATCTAAGTCCTAGTTAACGGCTGAGAAAAACACCATAGCTTTCAAGGCAAGCGAAGTGGATTTCTGTTCTACAAGAGTTTTCTGAATGTCATGCTGCTTTCCGTATTACTTTAAAGGAAATACCTCCTAATGGAAACAGTTTTTTATGGTTGGAAATGCTGTGTTTTGTATTGCGTGTCATTAAAAATCCGTCCTCAAAAAAAATACTTCTGGGCAAAAACAGGTCGTCATAATTATACAATAGTCTTTACACAGGTGAATTTTCCCTCATCCAACACAGATTCATTGTCAAAACTATACGCTGCTAAAAACCCTTTGTTGGCAACGCTATAATCCAAACAACAAATATTGTCATTGTAAAGCGATGGCTTTCCTTTTAACCAATAATGTCCGAAGAAAACAGCTTTGTCGTTTTCTTTATAGAAATCGTTGT
>ERZ1032895.121-NODE-121-length-19954-cov-5.017539_pt1 | contig 19954 bp, 20 predicted proteins | sample MGYA00516687_ERZ1032895 | MGnify/ENA primary metagenome ERZ1032895 (study PRJEB33719, sample SAMN04261600) | wastewater metagenome | biome: rural village; feature: latrine urine exit; material: soil | place: El Salvador | collected 2013-01-14 ... | reverse complement strand
CAGCAGCGTCGTCATTGGCATACGGCCTGCTGGAATAACCGACGCCAAGACCTGCGATATTAGCGAGCATCCTGATACGGGACATATACTTCCCGCACCAAAACCAAAATGCCAGCGACGGCGGGAATCGCCATTAGTGCCCCCAGAACGCCCAGTAGTGACCCGCCGGCAATGACCCCTATCACGGCGAGCGAACCCGGAACCGCCACGGTCCGCTGCATGATTCGCGGCGAGATGAGATAGGCCTCCACCTGCAGGTAGATAAAGTACATCGCCGCAAAGATCAGCGCCGATTGCCACCCGGCAAACAGTGCCAGCAGCGTGATGACGACGCCGCCGGTGACCGCTCCGACCAGTGGAATAAACGCCATGAACCCAGCAAACAGGGCCAGCAGTGCGGCATATTGCAGCCCGGCGATCGATGCGGCGATAAACGCGACAATCCCGTTGAGCGTGGCCACAATTGTTTGCCCCACAATATAGTGGCCTACCGAGCCGGAGATTTTCTCTGACAGGTATTCCAGGCGCGTGCGGCGCGAGCGAGGTGCCAGACGGTAGAGCCATTTTTTGATCGTGGGCAACGAGGCGAGGAAATACAGGGTCAACACCACGACGATCAGTACCGAAAAACCGACGTTGAAAATGGCGGTTCCGAAGCCCAAGATTCCGCCCAGCAGGGTCGTGATATTGGTGGTGTCTGAAACAAACTTATTGACTTCGGTGGTGATGACCGTGGCGACGTCGAATTCGTCATCGATGGCCCGGAAGAAATCTGAGGCAATAAAATCCGAGACTACGGTCGGTAAAATCTGGACGAATTCGGAGGTCTGTTCCACGATTACGGGAATCAGCGTGGAAATAAACACCGTAACGATGCCAAGTAAAATCGCCACCGCTGCGGCCACCCCGACCCCGCGGGTCGCACCCCACGATTGGATCCGGGTGACGATCGGGTCCAGGCCCAGGGTGATAAAAAATGCGGCCAGGATCCACACGAGCAATTGAACATTGGATGACACCAGTACATACAGGGCCAGAGCTAGCCCGACGCCGACGGTGAGTAAAAACCCAGTTCTGATCGGGCGCGATACCAACTCTGCGGAGATGACCGGGGGGCGTTCGGGCGTGAAGTCTTCGGCCTGGGTGATGGGTGTGTCTGGGTAGTCTTCTGGGTCAGGCACGCGGAATTGCTGTTTCGCGCGGGCCGTGGCCAACTGGTTACGTGCCCCGGTGACGCGCTGTTTGAGGTTCTGGAACAGGGTTGAAAACCGCCCGTTGGTATTTGACTTCTCCGCCACGACTACCACATTACGGCACCGGCCCGCTGCCGGGGCAGACCCGAACGGCGCGGTGCGGATGGGATTGCTACTATGATGGAAAATTAGCCAGGTGGCATCAACCCGGTGCGCCAAGCCGAGCAATCGAACGACAAAAGGTGGCAGGTTTTGAAAACTTTGGGCGGTATCGGCGCCATAATTCTGGGCGTCGTCGCGATCTTAGTCTCCGTGGGGCTGCAAACCATCTGGGCGCCCCCGGCCGTATTCAATGCGACGACCGAAACAACCCAACAAGCCCCGCTCACCATGATCACCGACGGCGTGGATATCGATCCGGACGAAGCCATTGAATACACCGTGCGTGGCGACGGCGAATTTAGCCTGATGTACGGCCAGTTGCGCGATATTGAAGCATGGGTCGGCGACGCCGCACACCACCGCATCGACGGGGTCAACACCGATGTCGACCGCGGCGAAGACCCAACCGTGAATATCACCTATGTCGAGGGTCAAGCCGAGGTGCCCAATCCGGTGAATTCGGATTTGTGGCTGGCCACCCAGGATGTCACCGATGAGGTCACCCAACGCTGGACTCGCATGGATGCAGGCGAATGGGGCCTGTTGATCGCCGTCGACGGGACCGCACCGGCACCCACGGATTTCAGTGTTTCCTGGGTCAATATTGAACCCGACTCGCCGCTGATCCTGCCGTTGATGATCGCCGGCATTAGCCTGGTGTTGCTCGGCGTTGCACTGTTGATCTGGCGCTTTATGGAATTCCGACGTCGTGCCAAACGGACCTCGGGACGCCGTGCGGTCGTCCGCGGAGACTACACGGGCTTGACCGCCGCCGACGTCATGGCCGGTAATGAACCGACCACCCAAACGCTGTCGGTAGAACACATTGAAGCAGGAGAACCCGTGGACCGCCCTGATACCGACCAGGCCACCGAGGTCGTAGCCGGACTGCCCAGTACCGATGATGATCAGGTTGCCGATGAAGACGAGCTGGCGGTGCGCGATGATCACACCGCCACGCTCCCCGGCGTAGCTGAGCCCACTGATGACGAGCACACCGACGAGGAGCTCTCTGACAACGACGACCGCAATGACGATGAAGACCACAACGACGATGCAGGTTCCGGTTCCTCCACGCCCGATGAGGACACCCGCACCGAGAACCTCCCGCTACTGGACGACGACGTCGAGAGCCACGATGACCAAGACGATATTAAGGACAACGGCGGGTTCTTGCGCCGGACCGTCACCGCGCTGTCGGCGCTGGGACTTGCGATCGGCCTGGGCATCGGACCGGCCCACGCCGCCTCCGAGACTCCCGAAGAAGAAGATATTTCGGAGCAGGTAGACCAGGAGCAGTTAGAAGACGAAGTTGATCCGGAAGAACCCGATACCTTCCCCGTCGTGGTGGATGCCCAGTTCGAACGAATTCTCGAGGCCGTAGCGACCACCACCCGCCAGGGCGATGAAGCCTTGGACGCCGACATTGTGGCCGATCGAGTAGCGGGTCATGCGTTGCGTTCACGCCAAGATTCCTACCGCGACAACACGATTGATGAGGAGTATCCGCGCCGCACCCCGGTCGCCGCCGATGAGATTCTAGCGACCTGGATGGATCGCGATGAGTCCTTCCCGCGCACGATATATGCGGTCACCAGTGATGCCGAAGGTTCCGCGACCCAACTGTTGGTCTTACGCCAAGAAGATGCGCGCACGCAATATCAGCTGATCCAAAACGCCCCGTTCGCCCCGGGTGCCGAACTGCCGTCCGGCAGTCTGATGGACCACAACGTGAAAAACATGGCCAACGACGATGCCACTGAGCTCGTCATGTCGCCCGAGGCCGCCGTCGAAGCGTTGGCCGAGTACCTGACCGACCCCGAAGCCGACGCCGCCGACCACATCGCCGACAACGAGTGGATCGATATGATCCATGAGCACCAGGACGACCTCGAAGCAACCCATAGCGAAAACGACATCGACGCCAGCGTCACCCGGACCCTGTTCGACGACTCGATCAACTCGGTTCGCCTACCCAACGGATCCGCCCTGGTGTTTGGCACGATGAACTCGCTCGAGTCGCTGACCCCGCAAGAAGACGGGGCCACGGTGGATCTCACCGACCTGGTCCAAGAAGTCGGGGGTTTTGCCTCGGCGTCCCACGAAGGTGAGGTTCGGATCCGCTATCGAGAACAATTTGCCCTGGTGATTCCGCCCGAGGGCGAAGTTTCGCTGGCCGGATATGAGACCGTGCTATCTACCGTGGACTAACCGGCCCACTAGACTGGTGCTGAAAACCACGAGCCGAATCTGAGAAGAAGAGGATTATGACGCAACAGCCTGACTCCACTCCTTCGCACTCGCGCGACGCCATCGACCTGACCCAGCTGCCCGCTCAGTCGGCGGGCGCATCCGGCGGAACCCAGCGCTCCTGGGTGCTTCCCGACGTCGACCAGCAATCGCTCCAAAGCCTATTACAGCATGCCGCCACCGTCCCGCTGATCATTCACCTGGCGGCACCGTCCAATCCGGCCTCGGACCAAATCGACGCCGTGCTGCAACCCGCGATTGACGCTCGCGCCGGCCGCATGGTCATGGGACGCATCGATACCGAAAAACACCCGCAACTGCTCCAAATGTTCGGGGTTCCCGCCGGCCCGATGGTCGTGGCCCTGATGGGCCAACAGGCCCTGCCGTTATTCAACGCCCCGGTGGCTGCCGAACAACTCGAACAGTTGTTAGATGAAATCAACGCCTCGGCCGTGCAAGCCGGCATGGCCGGCACCGTCCCGCCACTGGTGGAAGCCACAGATGCCGAAGGCGAGGCCGTGCTGCCACCGCTGCACCAAGAAGCCGAAGCCGCGCTGCAGGCCGAGAAGTACGACGACGCCATCGCAGCCTACGACAAGGCCCTGGCCGAAAACCCGCAGGACCACGAAGCTATCCGCGGCAAAGCCCGGGTCGGACTCATGCAGCGCACCCGCGATATGGACCCTCAACAGGTCCGCGCCGCCGCGGCCGATCAGCCCAACGCAGTCACCGCCCAAATAGCCGTGGCAGACCTCGACCTGCTGGGTGGTCACGTCCAAGATGCCTTCGACCGGTTGGTCAAGTTCATTGGCCGCAGCACCGGGGAGGACAAGGACGCCGCTCGCGTGCACCTGCTGGAGCTTTACGCCGTCGTAGGCGATGACGACGCCCGGGTCGCCGCCTCGCGTCGCAAGCTGGCGGCCGCCTTGTTCTAGACCGGCCAGCTGAGCCATTCCATCCCCCGTCCGAGACGAAGTTCAACCGGACGGGGGATCACTTTTTGGCCAGAACTTTTTTACACTGGAACCATGTTAGAAAAAACCGCCCTCCCCGATCCTGACCACGCGGTCGTGATCCGGTCGCTGGGCAAACAATTCGGTGACAAAATTGCGGTCAACGGCATCAATCTGACCATCCCCGCCGGGTCATTCTATGGTTTCGTTGGTCCCAACGGTGCCGGGAAGACCACGACCATGTCGATGATGACCGGGCTGTTACGTCCGGATCACGGCCAGGTCTGGGTTCATGGCATCAACATGTGGGAATCCCCGCAACAAGCCAAGGCGGTGCTGGGGGTGCTGGTCGACGGCGCCGCGGTGTTTCCACGGCTCACCGGCACGCAGTTAATAACCTATTCCGGGTTGCTGCGCGGCATGGCGGCCGACGTCGTTGCCGAACGTGTCCCCGATCTGTTGCGCGTTATGGATCTTGAAGACGCGGCCCATAAGATGGTGGCCGACTATTCAGCCGGGATGACCAAAAAAGTTTCGCTGGCTGCCGCGATGATCCATTCACCGCAGGTCTTGATCTTAGATGAGCCCTTCGAGGCCGTCGACCCGGTCTCGTCGGCCCGTATCCGTGCCATCCTCAATGAGTATGTGAGCTCCGGTGGCACCGTGATGATTTCGTCACACGTGATGGACCTCGTCGAACGCACGTGCGATCACGTGGCCGTGATCGATAAAGGTCAGGTGTTGGCTTCGGGGTCGATGGCGGAAGTGACCGACGGCGTCTCGCTTGAAGACCGCTTCGTGGGCATGGTCTCCAGTGAACAAACCGGGGAGGGCCTGTCATGGTTTCGCACTTAGTTCGGCTGCGTTATGTGCTGATGTGGAACGGTTTTCGTCGTTCCATCGGCACCATGATCGGGGCGATCTTTTCGGCATTAGGGTTCCTGTACTTCATCGTGATGGCCTATATCCTGGCGTTTTTCGCCGCCTTTGCCCCACCCGAAGAAGTCACCTACACCGACCGTGGTGCCGTGTTTGTCCTGTGCGGTGCCGTAACACTGATCGTCTGGATCGTTGGACCGATCGTGTTTTCGTCATCCAACCCCTTTACTAATCCCAAAAATTTTCTGGTCTTTGGGATTCCCAATAAATCGTTCATTCCCGGGGTCGTGCTCGGGGGAGTCGTAGCCCCCACCGGCCTTGGGACGCTCGTGCTGCTCTTGACCGGTAGCGTGCTGTGGGGCTGGCATCCGGCGGCCATTATTACCGGGATACTGTCGGCGGTTATCGGTACGGTGCTGTGCGTCATCATCATGCAAGTGATCGTCGGGGCGCTGAATAATCTCATCTCGCGGCGTGCCGTGCGCGATGCCATGCAGCTCATCGTGTTGGTGCCCTTGATGCTCACCGGATTCATCATGATGGGAGCAATCGAAACCATTCAGGAATTCTGGGAGCTGATACCCCAGGTTGCCTCATGGCTAGCCTTCACCCCGGCGGGATTCTTGGCGACGCCGTGGTTTATTGCCCAGGGACAGTGGGCGATGGCAGCACTTCACCTTGTGGTGATGCTTGCGTATATCGGGCTGGCCGCTTGGGCGTATAACGCGATCGTGAACCGCGCTACCGAAGCCGCCGGCACGATGCGCGAACGCCACCGCGACAACGTGGGGGTCGGACTGCTGGGCCGTGCGAACTCGCCAATGCAAGCCATCTGGGCGCGCTCGCTGTTGTACTGGTTCAAAGACCCCCGATATGCCGCAAGTCTGATCATGGTCGGCGTGTTTATTCTCATGGGGGTACTAGAAACCACCGTGGTTGACACCGACGAATTTCAGGTGTTTACAAAGCTGCTGCCCGCGTTAATCGCCTACCTGCTGGCGTTTTCTATCTCGGCCGATTTATCTTATGACTCGACCGGCTTCTCGTTGCATGTCACCGCTGGAGTGCGCGGCGTGGACGACCGCCTGGGGCGGGTGTTTGCCTTACTGACCTGGGCGCTGCCGGTCGTCCTCTTAGTCACCATTGGTATGGTGGCAGCGACCAATGTCTGGGATGAGCTGGCAGCCTGGTTAGGCTTGTCCATTGGGGTGCTGTTATCGGGCACAGCTTTGTCCGCGGTCATTTCGGCACGGTATATTTACCCGGTCCCTCCGCCGGGCACGAGTTTGATGGCTCAACCCGAAGGCGGCATGGGGCGCATTATGCTGGTACAAACCGTGGGCATGCTAGTGCAGTTTGTCACGGCGCTACCCGTGGTTATTCCCGCCGTCGTCGCGCTGGTCCTGGGCATCCCGGCATGGGGTATTATCACGTTGATGATTGGGGTGCTCTACGGTGCTGGGATGTTGTGGGCCGGTGTGAGGATCGGTGCCAAATGGTATGAACGCGCACTTCCCGAGACCTATCAGTCAATTGTCAAGGTTGCAGCGCTATACTGAGCTCACAGCCTGTCGCGGGCGCTGATGGTCCGCTGTTCCGACTACAATGGAAGGCATGAATCCGATGAACTCTGTGTACGCTTCGTCCACTGATTACGATCCGCACGAGGGCGCAACCGGTGTATTGGAGCGTGAAGAGCAGCTCCACGCTACAGAACCTGGAGACCACGAACGGTTCAAACACTTCGTGCAAAAAGACAAGCTCACCGAAGCCATCATCAACGGCACACCCGTGGTTGCTCTGTGTGGCAAAGTGTGGGTGCCATCGCGTGATCCAGAACGTTTCCCGATGTGTCCCGCCTGCCAAGAAATTTGGGACGGGCTGGAATCAGGGGACGATAATTCCGGAGATTCTGACAAAGGTCGCGGTTTCTTCGGCTTCGGTCGCAAAAAGTAAATTTCACACGTCACAAATGTTGACCACCATGATTTGGTGGTCAATATTTGTTTGTCTTCAACACGAACTTAGGCCATGAAGGAGGCTGTGTAGTCACTCATGAGTGAAGCGCTGTTTCAGATCGGAGAAGATCTTCCACCCGCACTGCCCGAACGGGCTGCATGGGGGACCGCACCGAAACTACGGCAATGGCAGCAAGAAGCCCTTGAACTGTATTTCGAGAAACCGCGCAAAGACTTCATGACGGTGGCAACCCCCGGTGCGGGTAAGACGACCTTCGCGCTGCGGGTGGCCAAAATGCTGCACGAATCCGGGGTGATTTCACGCATCACCGTGGTCGCGCCGACAGAGCACCTGAAAAGCCAGTGGGCCGACTCGGCCGCGCGCATTGGTCTGGCGATCGACCCGAACTTCAAAAACTCCGACGGCCGTCACGGCTCGGAATACATGGGGGTAGCTCTGACCTACGCCCAGGTAGCGTCCAAGCCGATTTTGCACCGCAACCGCACCGAAGCCGCCAAAACCCTGGTGATCTTGGACGAGATTCACCACGGTGGCGATGCCCTGTCTTGGGGTGAGGCCATCCGCGAGGCGTTTGAACCGGCCGCCCGACGGTTGTCCTTGACCGGTACACCATTCCGATCGGATGATGCCCAAATCCCATTTGTCGACTACATCGACGACGGTACCGGTGTGTTGCGCTCCCGAGCCGATTACACCTACGGGTATGGCCCCGCCTTGCGTGACCATGTGGTCCGTCCGGTGATCTTTATGGCATATTCTGGCCAGATGCGCTGGCAGACCTCGACCGGCGAGGTCATGGAAGCCCAACTGGGCGAGGCCGCGACCAAGGATATGACGGCCAATGCCTGGCGGACAGCGCTAAATCCCAAGGGCGAATGGATTCCGGCGGTACTCAAAGCAGCCGATCTGCGCCTCACTGAAGTGCGCCGCAACGTGCCCGATGCTGGGGGACTGGTCATCGCCACGGACCATGAAGATGCCCGCGCCTATGCGGACATTCTGCAACGACTCTCGGGCGAAAAAGTCATCACCGTCCTGTCGGATGATCCCACTGCATCGTCGAAGATCGAAGAATTCTCGGAAGGCACCCAGCGCTGGATGGTCGCGGTACGGATGGTCTCTGAAGGTGTCGACGTCCCACGCCTGTGTGTGGGAGTCTATGCGACATCGACGTCGACGCCGATGTTCTTTGCCCAGGCGGTTGGGCGCTTTGTCCGTTCTCGCCGACGCGGGGAGACGGCTTCAGTCTTCCTACCGTCCGTGCCAAAACTCATGGAGTTGGCAAACGAGATGGAAGAAGTGCGTGACCACGCGCTAGAACTTGATACCGGTGTCTCGGTTGAAGACCTCGAAGACGCACCGGAAGAAGACCTGCTGCGCGAAGCAAACCGCGAAGAATCAGCGTCGTCGTCTTTGACCGGCGCCAAATTCCAGGCCCTGGAGTCCCAGGCCCTATTCGATAAGGTCCTCTTTGACGGAGGAGAATTCGGCACTGGCGGAGCGATTGGTTCAGAAGAAGAACTCGACTTCTTAGGGATCCCCGGGTTGCTTGACCCGGACCAGGTTTCCATGCTGCTCAAACAACGCCAGGCCGAACAGCTGCGTCGCCAGCCACGTAATCGATCGCCAGAAGATCCGACGGTGGTCGATCACCGGCAGATGAAAGAACTGCGCAAAAAACTGTCGTCGTCCGTCTCTGCCTGGTCGGCCCGCACGGGCACACCTCACGGAGTGATCCATAATCAGCTGCGTGAGATTTCTGGTGGTCCAGCCGTGGCACAGGCAACCAGGGAGCAGATCGAACAGCGCCTGGAAACCTTACAAGGTTGGTTCGTCGGTCGAAAATAGTTCGACCGTCATGCGCCGAGCTCTTCGGTCAGCGCGCCGTTCGCGGCAGAACGCTGTACGGGTCAAGAAAAACGGCGCACGCGTACCCGCTCGGTGGGAGGATCGGCGCGGTGTTCCCGGCCCCTGCCATGCTACCGGGCAAAACCGGCTGGTTTGCAGCGGTATACACGTGCTCCGTTGGGCTGATTCCCAGCCTGTGTCTCGGCGGGCGCAAGCGCCGACAGCACCCCGGGCAGTCCCGCGAGGGTTTCGAGTACCGGCCGAATAGGTTGCCCACAGGAGGGCCCAACCGCCTTGACTTTTTCGCAGCAGGCCCCGGTGGTGAACAGCCAAAAGACCGGTGGACCCCTGAGGGTTCACCGGTCTTGGATAGCGCGAAGTTTAGTGCGCGAAGGCGTCAGCGCCGGGCCATTCAGACAGCATGACGCCGGCGTCTTCCATTTCTTCCAGTGCCGCATCGATGGTGTCTTCAGAGACCCCAACCGTCAGGTTGGTCAACACCCGGACCTCATAACCGGCGTCGTTGGCATCCAGGGCAGTGGCCCGAACGCAGTGGTCGGTCGCAATCCCGACGACGGTGATCCGCTCGATGTCGTGTTCGCGCAGCCAGTCGTCCATGGTCATGGAATCGGCATCGGTTGCGGCGGCCGCTGCAGCGGTGGCACCGTATGGGCCAGCCACGCCGTCGTTGCTGCGAATCGTATCGGGCTCGCCCAGGACGCCATCAAACCCCGAATACCCATCGGTGTACTGGCCTTTGAGGAATTCGGCGTAGATGGCTTCGGTGTCAATGTTTTCATGAAGTTCGGCCCCGTCGGTGCCGGCAACACAGTGGATGGGCCAGGTGGTTTCAAAGTCTGGCTGGGTGGAGAAGTGCGGGCCCGGATCGATGTGCCAATCGCGGGTCGTGGCAATGACGTGGTATTTCGTACCGCACTGGTTGATGTATTCGGTGATCAATGCAGCCGTATGTGCCCCGCCGTCTACCGCGAGGGATCCGCCTTCGCAAAAGTCCTTTTGGACGTCCACGATGATCAGAGCGTGCATGGGATTTCATCCTTTGTATTGGAGTGTTTTTCCGGTGTAGGTGACCGGGAGGCCTAGTGTAGTGCAAAAACCGTGGGAATGGCGGGTTCCCCGGCCTGTAAGCGACGAGCGTCACGCGGAAGTGCGGTCAACGTCTCGGCATGGTGTGCCGCAGCCCGGGTCACGGCTTCGGCGCCGGTGTAGCGGGCATCAATCTCACCGTCGGTGACCACCTGGACTAGCAGGGGCCGGTGGTCGGCATCCCAGGTGGGTTCTTCGCCGGCGATCACCACCTCGGCGGTCGCCACACCATTGCGCATCCGGCGGGCGGCATATTTTCGGCCACCCCGGCTCGATTTACCCTCGGCTTGTTTCTGGACGTCGATCCAGTTGCCGTGCTGGTCCTCGCGGGTGGTGAGTTTATAGACCAACGACGCCGTTGGAGCACCTGAGCCGGTGACCAACTGGGTGCCTACCCCGTAGGAGTCGACCGGGGCCGAACGCAGTCCGGCGATTGCGTATTCATCTAAATCCGAGGTCACCACAATTCCGGTGTTGGTATTGCCCAGGTCATCCAGCAGTCGGCGGGCGTGGTGGGCTTCTTCGGCCAGGTCGCCCGAGTCGATGCGTACATAGGCCAGTTCCGGCCCGGCGACTTCCACGGCATTGCGAATGCCTTGTTCAATATTATAAGTATCCACCAACAGACTCGTCTGGTGACCCATCGCTTCGACCTGCGCCTGGAAGGCGGCCTTTTCGTCGTCGTGCAACAGCGTGAACGAGTGAGCTGCGGTGCCGGCGGTAGGGATCCCGTAGCGCAAACCGGCTGCCAGGTTTGACGTCGAGTAAAACCCGGCAATCGCGGCGGCCCGGGCTGCGGCTGCGGCGGCTTCTTCGTGCGCGCGGCGCGAACCCATCTCAATGCAGGGTCGGCGTCCGGCGGCCATCGTCATCCGCGAGGCGGCCGAGGCCACAGCGGTGTCATAGTTGTGCACCGATAACAGGTAGGTCTCCAAAATGACCGCTTCTTGGAACGTGGCCTCAACCTGCATCAGGGGCGAGTGTGGGAAATAGGGTTCACCTTCGGCATAGGCATAAATATTGCCCGTAAAGCGGTACTGGGCCAACCAGTTCAGTGTGTCTTCGGAGACAACGTGGTGATCCGAGAGGAACCCCAGGTGCTCGTCGTCGAACCGAAAATTTGCCAGCCCTTCCAAAAACCGGCCTTGACCTGCGCTGACGCCGTATCTTCGGCCGGCCGGCAGCCGGCGTGCGAAGAGCTCAAAAACCGATCGACGCGTCGCGGTTCCGGCTTTGCGGGCCGCATCCACCATGGTCAGTTCGTAGTGGTCGGTGAAAAACGAAGTGGGGCGCATGCCACGTTGGGTGTTACTCACGAGGTCCACACTAGTCCTTTCAGCGTGCTCAAGACACAATTTGGCCTTGCCCGTAACGAATTGGCGCGCCGGCACGCAAGTTGTTGCCTAGAATATGGGGCATGTCCATTACGTGTGCTGTCGATGTCGATCCAGATATTGCCGTCAAAGAAACCACCTCGGTCACCGAACCCTGGAAAGTCATCGTCTGGAATGACCCGGTGAATTTGATGAGCTATGTCACCTACGTCTTCCGCACCTATTTTGGGTTTTCCTCCTCGGTGGCCCATAAACTCATGCTGCAGGTCCATCACGAGGGCAAAGCCGTGGTGGCCAACGGCACCAAGGAAGAGGCCGAACGGCACGTGGCTGCGATGCACGGCTTCGGACTCTGGGCGACCTACGAGCAGAACCAGTAAGGATACACCAGACTTTCTTATGGCATTAGCGTTTAAATCCACTCTGCGGGGGTACTCCGCGTTTCTTGAAAAACCCGAGCGGCAGATCCTGCGGTCGCTGTTTTCCGATGTGCTGACGCTGCTGGGCGGGGTCTCCCCGGTGGAGGATCCGCTCGAGGACGACAAACCTCGATTCTTGGACCGCTTCCGGGGCTCGGAGACCGTCAAACTGCCCGAGGCCCCGCAGCCCGCGGAGCCGTCGTCGTCAACCGATGCGGCGTTTTGGGACCTGGTGGGGACCCTGACCGAGGACGCGGTGCACATCAGCCTCGACGACCCGGCCGTCAAGCGACTCTTGCCCGATGCTCGCTCGGGGGACGACGCCCAGGCCGGCTCTGAGCAGTTCCGTGACTTGGCTCAGGACGACATCCGCTTAGAGAAAATTGCGGATTTGCAACGAGCCTATGCGCTGGTGCAATCTGGGTCGTTAATGCTCACCCGCGCCGAGGCTGAGTCGTTTTCGCGAGCGTTGAACCAGGTGCGCCTGGTCTTATCCTCGCGGTTAAACATTGCCGATGAACACGACGCCGAACGGGTGCACGCGATCGGCTCGGTTGACCAGGCAACCGACGTCGAAAGCTATATGGCGTTGTTATACAACTTCGTGTCCTGGCTACAAGAAACCCTCATGCAGGCGTTGATCGGAGATCTATCGTGACCAAGCCCAACCCTCAAGCGCCAATCGGGATTTTCGATTCGGGCGTCGGCGGGCTGACCGTGGCGCGCGCGATCATTGATCAGCTACCCGATGAAGATATTGTCTACGTGGGCGATACCGCCCACAGCCCGTATGGTCCCAAACCGATTGCCCAGGTCCGCCGGTTAGCGCTGACGATCATGGATGAACTGGTTGATGCCGGGGTTAAACTGTTGGTGATTGCCTGTAACTCGGCAACCGCGGCCGTGCTGCGTGACGCTCGTGAACGCTACACCGCTGCGTACGGCATCCCCGTGGTCGAAGTGATCCAGCCGGCCGTGCAGCGCGCGGTCATCTCCACGCAAAACGGTCGGGTCGGCGTCATCGGTACCGAGGCGACCATCTCGTCGCGGGCCTATGAGGACACGTTTGCCGCAGCCCCACATCTGGATATTACGTCGTCGGCGGCACCGCGTTTTGTGGAATTTGTCGAACGCGGGATTACCACCGGACCCGAGTTGATCTCGGTTGCCGAACACTACCTCGAACCGTTCAAAACCGCCGACGTCGACACCCTGATCTTAGGGTGCACACATTACCCGTTGCTGGCCGGGGTCATTAGTTATGTGATGGGGGAGAACGTGAACTTAGTCACCTCCTCGGAGTCTACGGCGCGGGCGGTGTATCGTGAACTGGTGCGTCACGGGCTGGAAAATCCCGCCGGCGCGCGACCCGAAAACCCGCACCCCAATACGCGACATAAGTTCATGTCCACCGGGGACCCAGGCAGCTTCGCCCAGTTGGCCCAACGGTTCTTGGGCCCCGAGGTCGGCGGCGTAACCCAAATTCGTACGGTCGCTGAACAATTCCCGACCGGTACACTGTCGGTAATCAACGCTCCGACGTCGGGCTCTGCGGCGCACTAGCAAAGGAATCGAGGACATGCAGCTCACGATTATTGGCGCATCAGGCTCATTTCCCGGGCCGGGATCTCCCGCCTCATGTTATCTGGTGTCCGCCAACGGGGTCGACGACGCGGGCAACCCGAAAACCTGGCGCATCATCCTCGACATGGGCAATGGCGCCCTGGGCACGCTGCAACGCTACGTGGCCCTAGAAGACATTGACGCGATCATGCTCTCGCACCTGCATCCGGATCACTTCATGGACCTGTGCGGATTGCACATTGTGGTCCGCTGGAATCCCAATGGGTGGGACGTCGGGCGCATACCCGTCTACGGGCCGACCGGTACCGCCGACCGAATTGCGATCGCCTACGGGTTAGACCCGAATCCCGGAATGCACCCGGATTTTGAATTCATCGACTGGCAGGTCCGCACCCCGGTTGAAATTGGGCCGTTTCGTATCACCCCGTATCCGGTGCGCCACCCGATCGATGAGGCCTACGCGCTGCGAGTCGAAGCCACCGAAGCCACCCACGACGGCGAGCACCACACCTCGGTGCTGACCTACTCGGGCGACACCGATACCGCACCCGGCCTGGTCGAAGCCGCTCAAGGCGCCGATTTATTTCTGTGCGAGGCGGCCTTTCACGAGGGCCGCGATGATGCGATCGACGGCGTGCACCTGACGGGTAAGCGCGCCGGTCAGATGGCCACCGAGGCCAACGTCGGGCGGTTGCTGCTGACCCATATTCCCGTGTGGAACGACCCGCTGGTTGCTTCCCAAGAAGCTCGCGAAACTTTTGCCGGACAACTGGCCGTGGCCGTATCCGGTGTGACCTATACCGTTTAGAAGGAGACACCCTTTGTCCACTCGCGCCGATGACCGCACCGCCGCCCAACTGCGTCCCGTCACGATCGAAACCGGCTGGTCCACCCACGCCGAAGGCTCCGCCGTCGTGAGTTTTGGGGACACCAAAGTGCTGTGCACCGCATCGTTCACCGAGGGGGTCCCGCGCTGGCTCAAAGGCAAAAACCGCGGCTGGGTCACCGCCGAATATGCGATGCTGCCGCGCGCCACGGGCGAACGCACCGCTCGGGAGTCCGTGCGCGGGAAAGTCTCGGGTCGCACCCAGGAAATCTCTCGGCTGATTGGGCGTGCGCTGCGCGCCGTCGTCGACACCAAAGCCCTGGGCGAAAATACAATTGTGATTGACTGCGACGTCATTCAGGCCGACGGCGGGACCCGGACCGCGGCGATCACCGGCGCCTATGTCGCCCTGACGCTGGCCGTTGAATGGGCGCGCGAACAGCGCATCATCCGCTCGACTGCGACCCCGCTGACCGGTTCGGTTGCTGCGGTGTCGGTGGGCATGGTTGACGATGTGGCCGTGGTGGATCTGCCCTATGAGGAAGACGTGCGTGCTGAAACCGACATGAACGTGGTGACCACCGGTGACGGTGAGTTCATTGAAATTCAGGGTACCGCCGAAGAGCAACCGTTTAACCGCGCCCAACTCGATGCGATGCTGGACTTGGCGCTGGCCGCTACCGCCCAGCTGACCGAGCTCCAACAGGCCGCACTGGATGCCGCCGCCCAGTCCCGCGCCGCTGAACTCGCAGCACAGGGGTAGCACCGTGGAACCACGCATCGTCCTGGCCTCGAATAACGCCGGCAAACTGCGCGAACTGCGCGCCATTCTGAGCGAGACCATTCCTACGCTGGCTCCCGAACAAATTGTCGACGCCGCAACCGTCAACGCACCCGATGTGGTCGAAGACGGCGTGACGTTTGAGGCCAATGCCCTGAAAAAAGCCACCCTGACCGCCCAAGCCACCGGGCTGATTGCCGTGGCCGACGACTCCGGTCTGGCCGTGAATGTGATGCACGGTGCCCCCGGGATTTTCTCGGCCCGCTGGTCCGGGACCCACGGCGATGACCAAGCCAACCTCAAGCTGCTGCTGGCGCAACTGGCCGATATCGACCACCCGCACCGCGGTGCCGCATTCGTTTGTGCGGCAGCCTTTGCGACCCCCGACGGCGAGACCCGCCACGTCGAACTCGGTAGGCTCGCGGGCGATTTGACGTTTGCACCCCGCGGGACCAACGGATTTGGCTATGACCCCATTGTTGAACTGGCCGAATACGGTAAGACGTGTGCCGAATTGGATCCCGAGGTCAAAAACGCGATTTCGCACCGCGCCAAAGCCTTCCGCGCGCTGGCACCGCATCTGGCAGGTGTGCTGGACCAGTGAATTTCACCGCGATCGATTTCGAAACCGCCAACGGGTTTCGCGGATCGGCCTGTGCCATCGGCGCGGCCAAATACCGCAACGGCAAACTCGTCGAAACCCACTACACGCTGTTACAACCGCCCGCCGGATTTGACCGCTTTGACCCGCGCAACATCGCCATCCACGGCATTACCCCCGCCGATGTGGCCACCGCGCCCGCCTTCGCCGAACACTTCGAGCGTTTCTATGCGTTCATTGCCGACGACGTCGTCGTCGCCCACAACGCCGGCTTTGATATCGGCGTGATCGAAGCCGGGCTGGAAGTGTCGCACAAGCCTATCCCGCGCCTGGAGTTTGCCTGCACCTTGACGCTGTCGCGCAAAACCTACCAGCTGGCCTCCCACGCGCTGCCCTCGGCCGCCGCCGAAGCCGGTTACGTGCTGCGCAACCATCACAACGCCCTAGAAGATGCCAAAGCCGCGGCCGCAATCGTGGTGGACGCCGCCAGACGCGCCGAGGCCGCCTCCTTGGATGCGCTGTTGGAGGCCACCGGCATGCAGCGCCGGGTGCTGGAAGCCCGGGCGGTGGGCGAAAACCTGTCAAAACCCACCCGCCACGCCCTGACCATGCCCGGCATGTTTGACGCGAACAACGGTGCAGTACCCGCCGAGCACTTACCGGATCTGATCCGCTGGCCCAATGAGGGCACTAACCCGCCGGCGAACGCCGATGCCGATCCGCGCCATCCGTTGTTTGGGCATCACGTGGTCTTTACCGGCATGCTGGGCATCTCGCGGCAGCAAGCCAAGCAGCAGGCCGCAGCCCATGGCGCCAGCACCCAGTCGCGCATTAACGCCACGACGACCATGGTGATCATTGGCGACGGGATTCGTCCCGAAGAATTGACCGACGTCGGCAACCACCCGCGCTTGCAGCAGCGCAAGATGCGCGACGTCGTCGAGCGGCGGGCCCAGGGCCAAGATATCGTGTTGGTCACCGAGCCCGAGTTCTTGGCCATGCTCAACGAAAACTGGCCACACGCCACCGCGATCTAGCGCGCATTAAGGTCCTAGGCTCCGGCCTGGGGGAAAAGTTCCTCAAGCCGAGCGTAGCTGGCCTCCATGCCGTCGACCATCCCGGTCTCCAGGATCTCATCGCGTAACTCGGCATCCGGGTAGGTAATGACCAGCGTTAGCAGGGTGCCACCAGTGACTTCCACCAGGTTCATCGCGTTGGTGGTTCCGGGGCCCTCGGCGCCGATGAGGTTTTCTGTGGTCACTTCCCGATACGGCGGATGAGACGCTAAGAGCTCTCCGGTGAAACCAAAGCCTGGTGCGCCCGTGTCTGAGGTCCATTCGTAGCGGAAGGTGTCGCCGGGGCGTTGGCCGGTCTCAGCAACGCTCAGGACCCACCCGTCAGGTCCCAGCAGCCACTGCAGCATTAAACCCGGATCGTGATGAGCCCGCCAGACATCGTCAATGCTCATGTCGAATAGCCGAGACGCGCGAGCTTGCGTGTCACCCAGTAACTGTAATTGGGTCGTGCGGAGCGTCTCGAGTTGCGAATCGTCAGCAACGACGTCGTCGATTTGTCCCATTGCCTCCCGGCTGCCCTCAACCATGCCCATGTCCAACAGTTGATCGAAGCTCTGGGCGTCGGCGAAACGGGTGGTCACGGTCAACCGTGAGCCGCCCCCATCGCGTTCGCTGAATTCCAAGATCATCTCCATGGATGGCATTTCGGTATTGGGCGTGCCGTCGGGGTTGGCGAACCCGTCTAGCACCTCAAAAGACTGCGGTGGGTTGATACTGACAAATTCCCAATAGCCGCCCGACTGGTCACCGTCGGGACCGGTCATGTGATAATTCGAGCACCCGCCGGGGCGAACATCGTGTTGGGCAAACGTGGCAGGCCAGGACGGTGGACCCCAAAATCGCTCGAGTTGGCGCGGATCCATATAGGCATCCCACAGGCGTGATGGCGGAACCGGAAAGTCGGCCACGAGTGTCACGGTCAGCGCGTCGCGGTCGGTCTGGATATCAGTAATTGCCATGACTGAACCTCTCGTCGTTGTGCCGTGCACACGACGGCACGTGAAAGCAGGGTTGCCGTGGACCAGAATCCTGCGCGTTGTATACCGGTCCAAAAGCAGCGTTGCCGGGATGGTCTGACGAGGGACGCCGCGAGCAACGGACAACCTGATATTTCGTACGGTACGCCGCTGGGATATCAGGGTCAATGGCACCGCCAGCCGATGTTTTGGACTGGTCTCATGACGTGGTCTTTAGCCGTGAGAAAAAGTTTCGCCATGATCGCCGGGGTACTGGAAATCAACCGGTGGCGGTGCCGCGGGCGGTGGTGGCGGTGGTTCCGCCGGGGGACGTTAGGTAATCAGATCCACGAACCGATACGCACCGTGCCGGGTGATCTCAGCGTCGTGCGGGTTCTCGCCGTGGCGCACCACCCGCAACATGAAGCCTGCGACCGTGATGACCAAGATGCCGTCGTCGGTGAGTTGTTCAACGAGCGTGTGAGGCAGGTGGGTGGCTTCGGCCGAGACCAGGATCCGGTCAAATGGTGCCTCATCGGGGGCGCCCAACACCCCGCGGGTCGCGGTTTCGATGCGGCACCACGGCAGGTTGTGTTGTTCCAGGGTCGCCGCGGCGGATGCGGCCAGCTCCGGAATAATTTCTAACCCAAGCACGCTGCCCGCCTCAGTCACCAGATCGCCCAGGATCGCCGTCGTCCACCCCGATCCGGCCCCAACGTCCAGCACGTTGTGCCCGGGACGGACATCGAGTAGCCACAACATGTCGGCGACCGTGCTGGGTTGTGAATTCGTCTGGCCGTAACCGATAGGAAGCGGCCGGTTGTAGCCGGCCTGTTTGCGCTGGTCTTGGGGGAGAAAATCCTTACGACGGCGGCGACGCATCGCAGCCTGCACCGCATCGTCCCCGGGGCTGGGCGCTCTGGCGGCGACGATGGACTCCCAGTAGTTGCGGCGCATGGAGCTTCCTAGGTGGTGAGTTTGATCCACCGGTCGATGGCGTCTTCGACCATGGGATAATTCGTCAGTCTCGACGGCGTGCCGACGGCCGTATTCCCCAACAGTGCCCCGGCCAGTTGCCCGGCCACCAGTGCGGTGGCTTGCGTGTGGCCTGCGGCGTTGACCGCCTTGGTGACGGCGGTCGCGTAGAGCTGTTCGGGAGCCACGGCTTCTTCCAACGTGTCGGCCACCGCGGCGATGCCCGCGGCCAGCACCTCGGCCGCCGTGGCGGGCGCTTCGATACCTTCGCCTAAGCCGGCGCGAATGCGGTCGGCCAGGTGCGCGCCCTCGTCGATGCTACTCAGCCACTCCAGGACCTCGGTCACGGCCTCGAGCAGGGTTTTGCCGGTCAGCACGTGATGGATCAACAGGCTGTAGGCGGTCGGGGTGACCCAGTCGGCATGCGTTAACACCGCGACCTGACGCGACATGTTGGTGACCCATTCGGCGTCCAACTGCGGCAGCATGCCCGGTGGGGCTGCGCGCATTAAGGCATCGGCCCCGGTCGCCTCGACTCCGTGGGGTTTGTGCACCAGCCCCATCTCGGGTTCTTCGAGCCCGGTCTTGGTGGCGGCGTCGACGTCGCCGGGATAAAGCTCGTAGTGGTCAATCCAGCGACCCGGGGCGGCCGGGACTCCCTCGGCTAAGGCGCCGTACCGGTTTTTATACCAGCGCAGCAGAGCCAACCAGATGGTCGCGGGCGGGTCAGCGGCCTGGCCCTCGGCCGCCCATTCCAGCACCTCAAGCAGCCCGTCGGCCACATAGAGGCTCAGCTGGGTGCCGGTGGAAATTTCGGTGTTCTCCGGATCGATCGCGGCGGCCTCGGCGGCAGCCCCGCCGGCAAATAACCCGGCGACACGCGAAGCATAGTTATCCATGGTAACCACCTTAGCGTGTCCCACCCGGTTGCTTAGACTGAGTGGCATGCGAATTCTCCACACTTCGGACTGGCACTTGGGCCGCTCATTTCACAACGTGGGCATGGCCGACGCCCAGCAGCATGCGATCG
>ERZ1032895.120-NODE-120-length-20010-cov-13.543573_pt1 | contig 20010 bp, 16 predicted proteins | sample MGYA00516687_ERZ1032895 | MGnify/ENA primary metagenome ERZ1032895 (study PRJEB33719, sample SAMN04261600) | wastewater metagenome | biome: rural village; feature: latrine urine exit; material: soil | place: El Salvador | collected 2013-01-14 ... | reverse complement strand
TCGCCTGGATGCGCGACCTGCAGGACTGGTGCATCTCGCGCCAGCTGTGGTGGGGCCATCGCATTCCGGCCTGGTACGACGCCGACGGCAACGTCTATGTGGCGCGCACCGAGCAGGAGGCCAGGGACAAGCACGGCCTGCCCGCCGACCTGGCCCTGACCCAGGACGAGGACGTGCTGGACACCTGGTTCAGCTCCGGCCTGTGGACCTTCGGCACCCTGGGCTGGCCCGAGCAGACCCCGGAACTGGCGACCTTCCACCCCACCAGCGTGCTGGTCACCGGCTTCGACATCATCTTCTTCTGGGTCGCACGGATGATCATGCTGACCCTGAAGTTCACCGGCGAAGTACCGTTCAAGACGGTCTACGTGCATGGCCTGGTACGCGATGGCCAGGGCCACAAGATGTCCAAGTCCAAGGGCAACGTGCTTGATCCCATCGACCTGATCGACGGCATCGAGCTGGAAAGCCTGGTGCAAAAGCGTACCGACAACATGATGCAGCCCAACATGGCCAAGGCCATCGACAAGGCCACGCGCAGCGAATTCCCCGCGGGCATCGAGGCCCACGGCACCGACGCCCTGCGCTACACCTTCCTGTCCCAGGCCACCACCGGGCGCGATATCAAGTTCGACATGGGCCGGCTGGACGGCTACCGCAATTTCTGCAACAAGCTGTGGAATGCCTCGCGCTATGTGCTGATGAACGCCGAGGGCGAGGATACCGGGCTTGACGATACGCCGGTTGAGCTGTCGCTGGCCGACCGCTGGATCATCTCGCGCCTGCAGCAGACCGAGGCCCAGGTCACCCGGGCGCTGGAGGAATTCCGCTTCGACCACGCCTCCCAGGCGCTGTATGACTTTGTGTGGAACGAATACTGCGACTGGTATCTGGAGCTTTCCAAGCCGGTACTGTGGGAGGATGACGTACAGGGAAGTACTAATACCGCGGGAGACAGGACGTCGGGAGCGGCCGAGCTTGAAAAGCGCAAACGCGGCACGCGCCGCACCCTGGTGCGGGTGCTGGAGACCATTCTGCGCCTGGCGCACCCGATGATGCCCTATCTTACCGAAGAGATCTGGCAGCGCGTGGCGCCGCTGGCTGGGACCTTCAAGGATGACGCTGAAGGTAACGGCGACTCGATCATGGTCCAGCCCTGGCCGGTGGTCGACGAGGCCAAGTTCGATGAAACCGCCACCCGCGATATCGAGTGGCTCAAGGGCGTGATCGTCGCGGTACGCAACATCCGCGCCGAGATGAACATCGCTCCCGGCAAGCCGCTGGAGGTGCTGCTGACCAAGGGCGCCGACAGCGACCGCCAGCGCCTCGCCGACAACCGCCGTTTTCTGGCCAAGCTGGCCAAGCTGGAAAGCATCACCTGGCTGGAGAATCCCGCCGAGGCGCCGCTGTCAGCCACCCAGCTGGTGGGCGAACTGGAAGTCCTGGTGCCCATGGCTGATCTGATCGACAAGGACGCCGAGCTTGCCCGTCTGAGCAAGGAGATCGACAAGCAGGAGAAGCTGATCGGCGGCATCGAGAAGAAACTCGGCAACGACGGCTTCGTGGCCAAGGCGCCGGCCGCGGTGGTGGAAAAGGAACGCGCCAAGCTGGCCGATTTCCAGACCGCCCGTCGACTGCTGGTGGAGCAGCGCGAGAAGATCGCCGCGCTTTGATTCACACGGCCCCGAACCCGGCCGAAAAGCGCCAACGGCGCCGCCCTCGGGGGCGGCGCCGTTCTGTGTGCGTCAGGGGCTAGTCGCTGGTGCGCCAGCCGCCCAGCACGCGCTGATCCGGACCGAAGAACACCAGCCGGTCATGGTCGATCAGATAGCCGTAGGCGGTATCCAGCATATCGGTGACCTGGCGCACCTTGTCCATGTCAGGACAGGTCATGCGGGTCGAGGCAATCTCACCGAACTCGATGTGGTTATTGGCGCCCAGCGTCACGCTGGTATTGATCTGGTTGCAGCCGTCGAAGCCGGTCACCTTGCCCTGGGGCGAGATTTCAAACCAGGGCTTGGTGGCAAACTCCAGGCGATCGCTGGTTCCGACCAGCAGCAGGGTCCAGCGCTTGCCTATCAGCGGACCTGACAGCGACTGAGCACCCTCGCCGCCGCTTGGCGTCTTTCCTCCACCGGCACAGCCGGCCAGCAGTGCGACAAGCGCGGCTATCATCAAATATTGGAAGCGTTGGCGTGGCAGCAGCGACATGGCGTGCAGCTCTCCTTGGAGCAATAGCAAAAAAAGTAGTAGCGATGCGAAGCGCCAAGCTTGCCCGAGCCTCGCCCTCTGGACAACTGGGCTATCACAGTCGGATATACCCAGATGGGCCGGGGTCAGGTCGAAGAGGGGGTCCTACGCCAGGGATGGCGTAGGTAGCGTCCAGGGACGGATTCATAGCGCCCCCTCGCAGACCTGTCGACGGCTCAACCCGGGTGACTGCGCTAGCTCTGCTCTGGACAATCCCCGCCACGCCTGTCTGGACGTGATCGCTAAACTACCAGGTGCCGGTGTTTTCCATCGACGCCCAGGGCTCCTGAGGTTCCAGCGCATCGCCGGCCTGCAACAGCTCGACGGAGATGCCGTCGGGGCTTCTGACGAAAGCCATGTAGCCGTCGCGGGGTGGACGATTGATGGTCACGCCACCGGCCCTTAGCCGCTCGCAGGCCGCATAGATATCGTCCACCCGGTAGGCCAGGTGGCCGAAGTTGCGTCCGCCGCTGTAGTCCTCGGGATCCCAGTTCCAGGTCAGCTCCAGTTCCGGCGCGCTGAGTCGCGCCGAACGCTCACGGTCGGCGGGTGCAGCGAGGAACACCAGTGTGAATCGCCCTTTTTCGTTGTCCTTGCGCCGCACTTCTTCAAGCCCCAGCAGGTCGCAATAGAAGTGCAGAGCAGCGTCCAGATCGCTGACCCGAACCATGGTGTGCAAATACTGCATGATAAGCTCCTTGTTCGCCTGTGAGGTAGACTCAGTCATCCTGACAGGATTGCATGAATCTGCAAAAAAGAGATCTGCCAGACCGCGATGGATATCTTCAATGAGTCATTACTGCGATACCGCCCCCGGCCACCCTCAGCACGGCCCTTACCATGAGCACGAGTACGGCTTTCCCGTCTCCGGGGAAACCGAGCTGTTCGAACGGCTGGCGCTGGAAATCAATCAGGCTGGCCTGTCGTGGCTGACGGTATTGAAGAAGCGCAACGCTTTTCGCACGGCCTTCGAGGGTTTCGAGGTTGACCGGGTCGCAACCTTCGGCGATGCCGAGCGAGAGCGCCTGCTGAACGATGCCACTATCATCCGCAATCGGCTGAAGATTGATGCGGTAATTCACAACGCCAAGGTTATCCAGGCGCTGCGAGAGAGCCACGGCGGCTTTCACGGCTGGCTGGAGCAACACCATCCGTTGCCTCATGCGCAGTGGGTCAAGCTGTTCCGGCGCACCTTTCGCTTTACCGGGCCGGAAATCGTTCGAGAAATGCTGATGAGCACCGGCTACCTGCCCGGCGCCCACCGTGACGACTGCCCGGTGCAGCAGCGCATCCTCGCTACCGGCCCTGCCTGGACAAGGCCGGGTGGAGTCTGTGAGTGACACCGGGCTTTTCGAGCCGCCATTGCAACACCTTTCGTGCCGCTTAAATTGTCTCGTTTTCGCTATACACCGCCACTGACAGATCGCCATTGCTGGCCGGTGTCACCACGAAGGTGATCGGCCTGCAGCACACCTGGCAGTCTTCGATGTACTGCTGGGCATCCTCAGGATCAAGCAGCACCTCGATGGTCTCGCCACAGTAGGGGCAGTTGATGGCCGTTTCGGTCAGCTCATTCATGGCGCAATGCCCTGGCCGCAGCCCCGATACGTCTTCCCGTTGACGGTCAGGCTGACACGCGCCGGCCAGGGCTGGCCGCTCATGTCGTCAAAACAGGCCCTGGCTTCAATGCGCACGCCAAAAGGGCGCGCTGCCTGGCCGCTGGCAAGCTCGACGCGACCTTCGGCGTTGTCCATGGCCACCACCCGATACGGCAGCGTGAGTTCGCGGTCGCCATAGTTCAGCGACAGGAAGATCTCGGGCACGTCGTTGGCAAGCGTCAGGTGCCAGCCCGGCTCGTTGCCCTGGGCGCGAAACATCACGCCGGGAAACTGCTGGCGGGTCAGCGCACCCTGCTGAATATTCTGCTCACAGTTCAACCGTCCGCGGCGGCTTTCCACCCTGGCCTCGGCCCCCTTGGCCCAGAAGCTCAGGTCATCCTGCTGATAGCGCATGCCGCTCGCCACCACCGCGGGGTCCAGCTGCCAGGCGCCGTGGGCCGACCACAGCCGCAGCTTGTCACCATCGTTGGCCGTCACCAGATCCTGTGCCGGGGTGCAGCGCCAGCCGGTAAAGGCTTTGCCCTTGCCAGGAAACAGCAGCGACGGCAGCAGCGGTGCATTGACTGTTTGCGAGGCGTCGACGCCAGCGATGTCTACCGCTGCCGGCGCGGTGGCCGACGACGGGGAATGGCTGACGCAGCCCTGCACCATCAGCATCAGTGCCGAAAGGGACAGCAAGGCGCTTACGCGGGTGATTCGAGGCATGAAGGGCTCCTTGTTCAATGAACTATGCAAAATCAACCATGCAGATGACATCCACGGCCGTCACGATACCAGCCGCCGGCGTTGATGTCCGGCGGCTGCCCTGCTCAGGCGACTGCAGCTGCCAGTCCGTGGTTTGCCACCAGGGCAGGCCTGCGCGAAGACGCGGTAAATCCTCCCTGGACGCTCTCTCTGCCATCCATGGCAGAGGAGCTTCGCTTCGCCCTGCCCCGGCTGCCCCTGCTCTGTGCCCCTGGCCAGACACTGCGCCTCTCTTAACCGTAACGGCGCCGCAGCTCACGTGCGGCCTCGACCATGTTGGCCAACGCCGGCTCCACCTCGGCCCAGCCGCGCGTCTTCAGGCCGCAGTCCGGGTTGACCCACAGCCGCTCCACGGGAATCCGTTCGGCCGCCGTGTCCATCAGCGTCACCATCCAGTCCACTTCGGGGATGTTCGGCGAGTGAATGTCATAGACGCCGGGGCCGATCTCGTTGGGATAATCGAAGTCGCGGAAGGCATCCAGCAGCTGCATGTCGGCCCGCGAGGTTTCGATGGTGATGATGTCGGCGTCCAGCGCAGCAATCGAGTCGATGATGTCGTTGAATTCTGAATAGCACATGTGAGTGTGGATCTGGGTGGCATCCTCGACGCCCGAGGCGCTCAGCCGGAAGCATTCCACCGCCCAGTCCAGATAGCTCTGCCAGTCGGCACGCCGCAGCGGCAGGCCTTCACGCAGCGCCGGCTCGTCGATCTGGATGGCCTGGATGCCGGCGGCCTCGAGGTCGACCACCTCGTCGCGCAGCGCCAGGGCAATCTGGCGGCAGCTGGTTTCCCGGGACTGATCATCGCGCACGAACGACCACTGCAGAATGGTCACCGGGCCGGTCAGCATGCCCTTCATCGGCTTGTCGGTCAGCGACTGGGCATGGCGGCTCCAGCGCACCGTCATCGGCGCGGGGCGTGCCACGTCGCCAAACAGCACCGGCGGCTTGACGCAGCGCGTGCCATAGCTCTGCACCCAGCCGAAGCGGGTGAAGGCAAAGCCATCGAGCTGCTCGCCGAAATACTCGACCATGTCGTTGCGCTCGGCCTCGCCGTGCACCAGCATGTCGATGCCCAGCGCTTCCTGGCGGCGCACCGCATCGGCGATCTCGGCTTCCATCTGCGCTTCGTAGTCGGCCAGCGACAGCTCGCCCGCCTTGTGCGCCCGTCGGGCCTGGCGAATCTCGCTGGTCTGCGGGAAGGAGCCGATGGTCGTCGTGGGAAACAGCGGCAGCGCCAGACGCGCTCGCTGCTCTTTCGCACGCACGGCGTAGTCGCTGGCACGCTGGCTGTCTGCGGGGGTCACGGCGGCAAGCCGCGCGGCAACCTCGGGGCGATGAATGCGCGCTGAGCGGCGGCGATTGGCCAAGGCCGCACTGGCCTCGCCCAGCCGCGCCTCGTCTTCGGCACTCAGCCGACCGTCCACCGCCCTGGCCAGCAGCACGACTTCGTCCAGCTTCTGGCGGGCAAAGGCCAGCCAGCTGGTCAGCTCGGCATCAAGTTCGGTCTCGGCGGCGAGATCCATCGGCACATGCAGCAGCGAGCAGCTCGGCGCCAGCCACAGGCGATCGCCAAGGCGCGCCTTGTGTGCAGCCAGCTGATCGCGCAGCGCGGCGAGATCGGCACGCCAGATGTTGCGACCGTCGACCACGCCAAGCGACAGCACCTTGTGCGGCGGCAGGCGGTCGATCACCCGCTCGACCTGCTCCGGTGCACGCACCGCATCCAGGTGCAGGCCGGCCACCGGCAGGTTCACCACCAGCGACAGATTATCCCCAAGCCCCCCGAAGTAGGTGGCCAGCAGCAGCTTCACCGGGGCAGACTGCAGACGATGGTAGGCTCGCTCATAGGCCTGCTGCCAGGCCACCGGAAGATCCTGCACCAGTGCCGGCTCCTCGAGCTGCACCCACTCGACGCCCTGCTCGGCCAGGCGTGTCAGCACCTGACCATAGACCTCGAGCACTCCGTCGAGCAGCGACAGCCGGTCGACGCTTTCGGCATCTTCGCCCTTGACCTTGCCAAGCCACAGCCAGGTCAACGGGCCGGTCAGCGTCACCTTGACCGCATGGCCCTCGGCCAGCGCCTCATCGACTTCATCAAACAGCCGCGAGCTTGCCAGGCGGAAGCGCTGGCCTTGGTGAAGCTCGGGCACCAGATAGTGGTAGTTGGTATCGAAATACTTGGTCATTTCACAGGCGGCAGCCTCAGTGCCGGAAGGCGCTCGACCTCGGGCCATGCGGAAGGTGGTATCCAGGCTCACCTCACCGGCGGCCACCTCGTCCTCAGCCTGAAAGCGTGCCGGCACCGCGCCCAGCAGCACCGAGACATTGAGCACCTGATCATAGAAGGCGAAGTCACCGACACTGACCAGATCCAGCCCCGCTTCACGTTGACTCTGCCAGTGCGTCAGGCGCAGCTCACGCCCCGCGGACTCCAGAGCATCGGCATCGGTATCACCCTGCCAGTAGGCCTCGGTGGCGAACTTCAGTTCGCGATTGGCGCCAATGCGCGGATAGCCAATAACGTGAGAAATAGTCATGTGAATACTCAGCAGTAATGAATGATGCTCAACAGTCTCGCTTGTCCGCCTCAATTGAATCAAACTAGACTTTCTAATTCACAACATGAATATCTCTCAGGATCATGCTCGAACTTCGCCACCTTCGTACGCTTGTCGCCCTGCGAGATGCAGGCTCCCTGGTGGAGGCCGCCGAGCGCATCCATCTGACCCAGTCGGCGCTGTCTCACCAGATCAAGGATCTGGAAGAGCGCCTTGGCAATCCGCTGTTTGTGCGCAAGACCCGCCCCGTGGAATTCACCCGCGCCGGGCTGCGACTGCTCAGCCTCGCCGAACAGATATTGCCCCAGGTGCGCATGGCCGAACGCGACCTGGTCCGACTGGCCGGCAATGAACAGGGGCGGCTGCACATGGCCATCGAGTGCCATAGCTGCTTTCAGTGGCTGATGCCCTCGGTGGATCACTTTCGCGACCACTGGCCCGAGGTGGAAATCGACATTCCTGGCGGCCACCATTTCGATCCGCTCAATGCCCTGGCGCGCGAGCAGCTGGACCTGGTGATCACTGCCGACCCCCAGCCGCTTAACAGCATTCATTACGAGCCATTATTTCGCTATCAGAACCTGCTGGCAGTGTCTCGCCTGCACCCTCTGGCCCAGCGGGCCTATGCCGAACCTGACGACCTGACTGACGAAACGCTGATCACCTACCCGGTGGAACACGAGCGGCTGGATGTCTTCACCCAGTTCCTCCACCCTGCCAGGATACAGCCACGCGACGTGCGCACCGCCGAGCTGACAGTGATGATGATGCAGCTGGTGGCCAGCGGGCGCGGCGTCTGTGCGCTGCCCAACTGGGCGCTGACGGAGTATCTGGAGCGCGACTACGTGAAAGCGGTACCGCTTGGCGAGCAGGGGCTATGGGGCACGCTGTTTGCGGCCCTGCGAGAGGACAACCGAGAGATGCCGTGGATGATCGATTTTCTGCGCACGGCGCGCGAGACCTCGTTCGAGGTGCTGGATGGGATTCGCCCAGCCTGACCCGTCTCGCCGGTCGTCAGTCGTCGATGGTCGGCGCCTGACGCGGCAACAGCAGCGAAAAACGCGCCCCGCCCAGGCGCTGGCTGCTATCCACTACCACGCTGCCACCGTGCCAGCGCATGATCTTGTGCACGATGGACAGGCCCAGGCCATAGCCGCCGGAACTGCGCGTGCGGCTGTCATCCAGCCGGGCGAAGGGCGTGAAGATGTGGCTTCTGACCTCCTGGGGAATACCGGGGCCGTCGTCCTCGACGTCGATGCGCACCAGCCCCGGCTCGGCATGCATGCAAATCAACACCTCATCGACGGCGTGACGGCAGGCATTGGCCACCAGGTTCTGCAGGGCGCGCTGCAGATAGCGGGGATCTCCGGCCACCTCGACCGGCTCACCCGGCTCCAGCACGAGGCGCCGCTCGGCGTTGAGCGGCCCCAGCGTCTCGATGACCTGCTCGGCGAGTGTGCGACAGTCGATCATCCGAGTCACGATGCCCGCGCCGCTGTCGACCTGACTGCCAAGACGGGCATAGGTCAGAATTTCATCGACCAGGCCATCCAGCTCGGTAATGTCGCCATCCATGCCCTCGAGCTGTTTCAGCAGCGCCGGATCATCGCTCATGTCTTCCATCATCTGGGCCGCGAAGCGCAGCCGTGCCACCGGCGTGCGCAGCTCGTGGGACACGGCCCGTATCATGTCCTGCTGGCTCTGCAACAGCGACTGCACCCGGCTGGCCATGCCGTTGAGCGCCATGCCCAGCCGCGCCAGAAAGTCGTCACCCTCAACCTTGACGCGGGTATCCAGACGCCCCGAGGCGATGCGCGTGGCGGCCATTTCGAGCCGATTGACCCGCCCCTCGATAGTGCGCACCGCCAGATAGATCAGCGCCGCCAGCATGCCCAGCAGCAGCAGCAGCAGCAGCTGCTGCGAGGCCGGAAGCGGTTCGAACGGCCGCATTGGCCCTACAACGAGCCATAGCGGCTCACCGCTGGCTCGGTTCAAGCGCAGATGCAAGGTGATTGCCCAGCGCTGTGGCTCGAGGCTCACCCGGGCTTCCTGCCCCAGGTCATCCCGCGCCGTGGCGCCCGACACCCCCTCGGGCAGCTCGTCGGTCAGGGTCAGCGGCAAGACGTCATTGCTGAGCTGTTCGAGGCGCGCCTCGCGCTGCCGGGTGGTCATCCTCACCAGGCTGCCGCTCAGCAGACGCGCCAGTGCCATCATCTGCTCTTCATCGAGACCGGCAATACGCGCATCCAGCCGATAAGCCTGCCTTGGCAGCTGACGCTGCAGCAGCCAGCCCTCGGGTTCGAGCTGGGTCACCAGCGTTTTGCCCGCATCCAGGCGGGAACGAGCAAAATACCCCAGCGCCGGGTCCGGCATGGGATGCAGCGACATGTCGATACCTAAGCGACTGGCCTGGTAGTCGAGCCAGGGCTGCTGAAACTCCAGCGGCAGCCGGTCCAGTTGCTCGGCCACCAGCGTCATCGGCGCATCGGCCAGCTGCTCGCGATAGCTCTCACGGCGCACCTTGTCGACCAGCGCCGCGCCCAGCAGCGCCAGGCCAAAGACCAGGGCCAGCGCCAGGGCAAGCAGCACATACAGCCTGAGAAAGGCACCGCCACCCAGGGCGCGACTCCATGAACGCCTACCTGACATCAAAGGTCCTTGACGAACAGATATCCTTTGCTGCGCACGGTCTTGATGCGCTGCGGATGATGGGGATCATCGCCTACCTTGGGCCGAATGCGCGACACACGCACGTCAATGGAGCGATCCTGGCCGTCGTATTCGATCCCGCGCAGCTGAACGAAGATTTCTTCACGGGTCAGCACCCGCCCGGCGTTGGTGGCCAGCAGCCACAGCAGGTCAAACTCGGCGCTGGTCAGCTCTACCGGCTGGCCATCGAGCCAGGCTTCACGCTTGCCGTTGTCGACCTCCAGACGACCAAAAGTGAGCCGCTGTACTTCGGTCGCCTCCTCGGACTCGCTGCGCCGCAGCAAAGCGCGCATGCGCGCCAGCAGCACCCGCGGCTGCACCGGCTTGGCCACGTAATCGTCGGCGCCCATTTCCAGCCCCTCGATATGCCCCGAGTCATCTGTGCGGGCGGTAAGCATCAGGATTGGCCCCTTGTAGTCCGCGCGCACCCGCCGGCAGATCGACATGCCATCCTCGCCGGGCAGCATCAGATCCAGAATCACCAGATCCGGCTGCAGCTCAAGAATGCGCTCCACTCCCCTGGCACCATCCGACTCAAGCGACACCTGAAAGCCATTGGCGCGCAGATAGTCACCGGTCAGCGTCGCCAACCGCTCATCGTCTTCAATGATCAGCACATGGTCTTGATTGTTTTGTAAGGCGTCACTTGCGCTCATTTTCGTCTGTGCCTCTGCTTGACAGCTCATGCAGTGTAAATCTGCGGTAAATAGGACAGGCCCCAACGACAACCATTACTTTATCAACCGGGCCATCGGCTGGATCATAAACCAGGTCAACAATGTGAAACCAAGACCTGCTCAAAGGAAAAGACACTTTCCTCATCACTTCGCCCTCTGGTGAAAACCGCTCAACGACGCGGCCTGAGTGCGATGATTCCTCGCAGGACAGGATGGCCACAGGCCATCCACAGGTTATCCACTTGAACAACCCTCAAAAGCACACTACCTTGTGCCTCATCGTCACCGAGGCACCACATACTGTGCCTTAGCAACTCTTGAAAAAACTGTCAACAGCCGCTCCCGAGCGGCTCGACGCCTATTACAAGGAAGGGCCATCGCCGCTATGGACACCATTATTTCCCCGGACTCGGCTTCTGTTTCTGTCACCGCCCCTCAGACGCTACGGGTCATCAAGCGTACCGGCGATGTGACTCCTTTCGACGCCAGCAAGATCGCCGTGGCAATGAGCAAGGCCTTTATCGCTGTGGAAGGCGACAACGCGTCCGGCTCATCCCGAGTGCGCGACTTCGTCAAGAACGCCTCCGAGAGTATCGCCCACGCCTTCCAGCGACGCATGCCGGACGGCGGCACCGTGCATATCGAAGACATCCAGGACCAGGTCGAGCTGGCCCTGATGCGTGCCGGCGAACAGAAGGTCGCCCGAGCCTACGTACTCTACCGCGAAGCGCAAACCCGCGCTCGCGACGCCGAAGGCAGCATCGCCAAGCCCCACCCGTCGCTCAACGTCACCGCCCTCGACGGCAGCACTCGTCCGCTGGATCTGGGCCGCATCGAAACCCTGGTGTTCGAGGCCTGCGAAGGGCTCGACAGCGTAGAGCCTGGCAAGATCGTCGAAGACTCGCTGAAAAATCTCTATGACGGCGTGAGCGTGGATGGCGTCTCCCAGGCGCTGATGATGACCGCCCGCACTCTGGTGGAAAAAGAGCCCAACTACACCTACGTCACCGCCCGCCTGCTGCAGGACAGCCTGCGCCGCGAAGTCCTGTCGTTTCTCGGCATTGCCGAGCAGGCCACCTACCATGAGATGGCTGACCTCTACAAGCCGGCCTTCCAGGCCTACGTGGCCCGCGGCATCGAGTTCGAACAGCTGGACCCGCGTCTGGCCGAGTTCGACCTCGAGCGCCTGGGCGAGGCGCTGGATCATACCCGCGACGCCCAGTTCACCTACCTGAGTCTGCAGACCCTCTACGACCGCTACTTCATTCATCGTGATGACCTGCGCTACGAGCTGCCTCAGGTGATGTTCATGCGCGTGGCCATGGGCCTGGCGCTCAATGAAGACGACCGCGAGGCGCAGGCCATTGAGTTCTACGAACTGCTTTCCAGCTTCGATTACATGGCTTCCACGCCCACCCTGTTCAATGCCGGCACCGTGCGCAGCCAGCTTTCCAGCTGCTATCTCACCACCGTGCCCGACGACCTCGACGGCATCTACAGCGCCATCCGCGACAACGCCTTGCTGTCCAAGTGGGCCGGCGGCCTGGGTAACGACTGGACACCGGTGCGTGCACTTGGTTCCTGGATCAAGGGCACCAACGGCAAGTCCCAGGGCGTGGTGCCCTTCCTCAAGGTGGTCAACGACACCGCGGTTGCCGTCAACCAGGGTGGCAAGCGCAAGGGTGCGGTGTGTGCCTACCTGGAAACCTGGCACCTGGATATCGAAGAATTCCTGGAGCTGCGCAAGAACACCGGTGACGACCGCCGTCGCACCCACGACATGAACACCGCCAACTGGGTGCCGGACCTGTTCATGAAGCGGGTCTTCGACGACGGCGACTGGACGCTGTTCTCGCCCTCCACTTGCCCCGATCTGCACGACCTGTATGGCGCTGCCTTCGAGAAGCGCTATCGGGAATACGAGGCGATGACCGAAAACGGCCAGATCACGCTGTTCAAGCGTCTCAAGGCCAAGGACCTGTGGCGCAAGATGCTCTCGATGCTGTTCGAGACCGGCCACCCGTGGATCACCTTCAAGGATCCGTGCAACCTGCGAAGCCCGCAGCAGCATGCCGGCGTGGTGCACTCCTCCAACCTGTGCACCGAGATCACTCTGAACACCAGCGTCGACGAGATCGCGGTGTGCAACCTGGGCTCGGTCAACCTGGCAAGCCACATGGTCGACGGCCGGCTCGACAACGACAAGCTCAAGAAAACCGTGCGCACCGCAGTGCGCATGCTCGACAACGTCATCGACATCAACTACTACGCGGTGCCCCAAGCCGGGATCTCCAACCTCAGGCACCGTCCGGTGGGGCTTGGCATCATGGGCTTCCAGGACGCCCTCTACGCCCAGGACATCGCCTACGCCTCCGAAGAAGCCGTGGCCTTCGCCGATGCGTCCATGGAGCTGGTCAGCTATCACGCCATCGAGGCGTCGAGCGACCTGGCCGCCGAGCGCGGCCACTACCAGAGCTTCGAGGGCTCGCTGTGGAGCCAGGGCATTCTACCCATCGACTCCATCGACAAGCTCATCCAGGAGCGCGGCGAGAAGTACATCGAGGTCGACACCTCCTCGACCCAGGACTGGGGACGTATCCGCGACAAGATCGCCAAGCAAGGCATGCGCAACTCCAACGTGATGGCCATCGCCCCCACCGCGACCATCTCGAATATCTGTGGCGTTTCGCAGTCCATCGAGCCGACCTATCAGAATCTGTTCGTCAAATCGAACCTGTCCGGCGAATTCACCGTGGTCAACGCCGCCCTGGTCAATGACCTCAAGGACCGCGGCCTGTGGGACGCGGTGATGATCAACGACTTGAAGTACTACGACGGTTCCGCCCAGCCCATCGACCGCATTCCGGACGACCTCAAGGCCAAGTACGCCACCGCCTTCGAGGTCGAGCCCAAGTGGCTGGTCGAGGCCGCCTCGCGTCGTCAGAAATGGATCGACCAGGCCCAGTCGCTGAACCTCTATATTCAGGGCGTCTCGGGCAAGAAGCTCGACGTGACCTACCGCATGGCCTGGTACCGCGGCCTCAAGACCACCTACTATCTGCGCGCCCTGGGCGCCACCTCGGTGGAAAAGTCCACCGTCGAGCGCGGCAACCTCAATGCGGTCAGCAACGCCTCTCCGAGCGCCGCCGGCCCCAGCGCCTCGCCCGCGCCCCAGCAGGAGCCGCGCGGCGTCGACGATTTTCTGAGCGGCAAGGGCGGCCAGCGTCCACCGACGGCCGGCGAGATCGATGAGCTGGGCTGCGAGGCCTGTCAGTAACCAAGAGCGAAGAGAGAAGACGGCGCCAGGCGCCGATGAAGAGGGAAGGTCCATGCTCTCTCTTCCATCTTCCTTCTTATTTCTATTCCGAGGAACAAGGAATCTATCATGCTGAACTGGGACGAGTTTCACGAAGACGACACCGCCGTTGCCGAGACGCCCAAGCCGGCACCAGTGGCACAGCCCAAGGCCGACGCTGCCGCTCCATCACCCGCTCCTGAGCAGGTGGAGGACAGCGCCGCCGGCTATCAGGTCGCCGAGCAGGATCGTCTTGAGCGCGCCCGCCAGTCGCTGAGCGAGCTCGACGTGGCCGCCGGCCTTGAAGAGCTGGAAATGGGCGCTGCACGCATCGAAGTCGACGACAAGCAGATGATCAACGCCCGCGCCGACCTCAACCAGCTGGTGCCGTTCAAGTACGAGTGGGCCTGGCAGAAGTACCTGGACGGCAGCGCCAACCACTGGATGCCTCAGGAAATCAACATGAACGCCGACATCGCGCTGTGGAAGAGCGCCGACGGCCTCACCTCCGACGAGCGCCGCATCGTCGAGCGCAGCCTGGGCTACTTCTCCACCGCCGACTCGCTGGTCGCCAACAACCTGGTGCTGGCCGTGTATCGCCTGATCACCAACCCCGAATGCCGCCAGTACCTGCTGCGCCAGGCCTTCGAGGAAGCCATCCACACCCACGCCTATCAGTACTGTGTGGAGTCGCTGGGCATGGACGAAGGCGAAGTCTTCAATATGTATCGCGAAGTGCCGTCGGTGGCTGCCAAGTCCACCTGGAGCCTCAAGCATACCCAGTCGCTGGCGCGTCCGGACTTCCACACCGGCACGCCGGAAACCGACCAGGAGCTGCTGCGCAACCTGGTGGCCTTCTACTGCGTGACCGAAGGGATATTTTTCTACTGCGGCTTCAGCCAGATCCTGTCCATGGGCCGTCGCAACAAGATGACCGGCGTGGCCGAGCAGTTCCAGTACATCCTGCGCGACGAGTCCATGCACCTGAACTTCGGCGTGGACATGATCAACCAGATCAAGATCGAGAATCCTCACCTGTGGGCGCCCGAGTTCCAGGACGAGTGCACCCAGATGATCCTCGAGGGCACCGAGCTCGAGATCGCCTACGCCCGCGACACCATGCCCCGCGGCGTGCTGGGCATGAACGCCGCCATCATGGAGGAATACCTGCACTTCATCTGCAATCGCCGCCTGGCGCAGATCGGCCTCAAGGAGCAGTTCCCCGGCGCCGAGAACCCCTTCCCGTGGATGAGCGAGATCATCGACCTGCGCAAGGAAAAGAACTTCTTCGAAACCCGCGTCACCGAGTATCAGGTGGGCGGCGCACTCAGCTGGGATTGATCGCCCCCCCTGATCCACGGCTGCACATAATACGTCCTACGCCATCCTGCACGCCGAGCCAAAGTCCGGCGTGCAGCTTTTTTGCTATCCGTGACGTGATTACCAATACAGTAAACTTGTCGGTAGGCTGGAGGCGTGAGTCGAGCTCAACAGGAGCCAACAAGATGCCTTCTCTTTCTTATAAGCCTCGCCCTCGCGGCGGCCATTGGCCCAGCCGGCTGGTGTGGCTGACGCTGATCGCCCTGCTGGTGTCGGTCGCGCTGATGGCCGGCTCGGGACCGATCTATCGCCTGGAGTGGCTGTCGCTGGGCGAGTCGTTTTCGCTGCTGCGACGCGGTGCCCAGCTGGCCATTGGCACGTTGGCGCTGGGGCTTCTGGCGCTGCTGGTGGCACTGGTCTGCCGCCGCTGGCGGCTTGCGCTGGCAAGCCTGCTGATCGCCATGGCGGCAGCGGCGCTGGTCTCCCTGCCGCTGCAGCTGCAGCAGATGGGGCGCACGGTACCGCCGATCCATGACATCACCACCGATACCACCAACCCACCGGCCTTCGAGACGCTGGCACCCGCCCGCAAGGCCGCTCCCAACGCGGTGGACTATCCCGGCGAGGCGACCGCTAGGCAGCAGCAGCGCGCCTACCCGCAGCTCGGCCCGCTGACTCTGAAACTGCCGCTGGCCCAGGTGCGAGCCTTGGCAGAGTCAACCGCCCGCGACCAGGGCTGGGAGATCGCCAGCGTCAATGACCATCGCATCGAAGCCACGGCCGCCACCCGCTGGTTCGGTTTCAAGGACGACGTGGTCGTCCGGCTGACGGAAACATCGCAAGGAGTGCGGGTCGATGTGCGTTCGGCCTCGCGGCTGGGCAAGAGCGACCTGGGCACCAACGCGGCTCGCATCCAGACGTATCTAGAGGCGCTTGAAGCGCGCAACCGGGGATAAGGAAAACACTGAATAAATGCCTGCGCGTCTCGATCACTGCGTTGCACGGTGCTCGAAATCCTCACATATACCGCATATGCTTCGGTTTCTGCGCTCCGTGCGCCTTGTGCTTGAGCCGCTCGGCGATTCCTTCAGCGCTTCCATAAGCGAGAGCCAGGCAAGAGCCGCCTGGCCATACGCCGCTAGCCGCGAGCCTCGAGGGCACGCTGAAACTCGTCGCGATAGGCGCTGACCTGAGCAGCTGGCTCAGCTGGAAAGCGCCTCAGCGCCACGGCCAGCTCGAAGAAGCCCGGGGCCGGCAGGCCTTCGCCGTACCGGCTGACCACCAGCGCGGCAATCAACGGGCGCCCTGCTTTCGCGTCTTCGTGCATCAGCGTTTCGAGCGCCTGGGCCACGCGCTGAATGGTGCGCGGTGGCACCAGCTCCAGCGCATCGGCAAGCTGCTGATAGGTCAGCGGCAGCTGTGTCTCCGGCACGCTCTCCAGCACTTGCCTCGCTTGCTCGGCAAGTGTCGATATCGTCACACCAGCGCCTCAGCAATCTTGCGCTCGCCATCGAGCAGGCCAAACTCCCGATTCACCAGGCGACGATGACGCACCAGATGCAGCAGCGCATGGGCCACGTTGGCCCGGGAGACGGTGATTTCACCGCCGGTTTCATCCAGTGAGACGGCTACCCGACGAGTGGCCGGCTCGTCAATCAAGCGCCCCGGCTTGAGGATCACATGGGGTACGCCCGACGCTCTCAGGTAGGCATCGGCGGCAAACTTGGCGGCCATGTAGGGACGCAGCTCCTCGGGCGCCTCCAGCGGTCTCTCGGCACGCATGGCGCTGACCATCACATAGCGCTCGAGACCCAGCTCGCGAGCCAGGTCGACCACGCGAGTGGCGGCGTAGAGGTCGATCAGCAGCGTCTTGTCCGCCCCGGTATGCGGGCCGGAACCGGCGGTGAACAGCACCTGGTCACAGCCGTCGAAGGCATGACGGAAATCGCCTTCGAGATCGGCGACAACAGTGGCAATACCGTGCTGCTCGAACCACTCCTGCTGGGCCGCATCGCGAATCATCGCCTTGACGGGCTCGCCTGCCGCCTGAGCCAACTCGCAGAACAAACGCCCGATCTGGCCGTTGGCGCCGATTACCAGCGTGGTCATGGGTCTCTCCTTTGGGCTGCACTCATCACTTGAGCTCACTCTACCAAGGTGATGCCCTCCGCGCCTGCTTGCAAGGGGCACTCGGCAGGATGGAGCCTTGCCCGGTACTTAATTTGACACCCGGTCCAATGCCCTGGCGTAGAAAGCGCCTTGCCAACATCGTAGAGTGTGCAGCCACAGAGTCATCAAATCAGAACCAGACAAGAGGCGCGCGGCCATGAACCCCGAAGATCTTGAGCGGCTGGTCACGCTCCGCATGCCCTTCGGCAGATACCAGGGCACGCTGATTGCCGATCTGCCCGGTCCCTATCTGAACTGGTTCGCCCGCGAGGGTTTCCCCAACGGCGAGATCGGTCACCTGCTGTATTTGATGCATGAGATCGATCACAACGGGCTGGCCCCGCTGCTTGATCCACTGCGTCGGAGCGAGTAGGAAATGCTACAAATATCCAATAGCGTGGAACTTGCCGCCCACGAAATCGAAATCAGCCAGGTCCGTGCCCAAGGCCCGGGCGGGCAAAATGTCAACAAGGTGTCGTCAGCGGTACACCTGCGCTTCGATATCCTCGCCTCCAGCCTACCGGACTTCTACAAGAAGCGGTTGATGGCGCTGTCCGATCAGCGCATCAGCAAGGACGGCGTGATCATCATCAAGGCCCAGAACCATCGGTCCCTGGAGCTGAACCGCGAAGATGCGCTGGCACGGCTACGCGAGCTGATCCGCCATGCCATCAAGCAACGCAAGGTGCGCAGACCTACCAAACCGACCAAGGGCTCCCAGCGGCGCCGAGTCGACAAGAAGGTCCAGAAGGGACGAACCAAGGCGCTGCGCGGCAAAGTTCGCCACTGATCTTGTGCTTTGCCCCCTAAGGTCGAACCTTAGGGGAAGAGTGCACGCGGCTGCACAAAAAATGCCGCGCTCCCAGGAGAACACGGCACTACTTTTTTTAACGGCGAATGCTTAATGACAAATGCTGTCTGCAATCAAGCTCAGGCCGAGGCAGTCATTTCGCTTACCACGTTACCAAGGCCAATGCCATTGGACGCCTTGAACATGATGGCATCACCATCTTCCAGCTCGCCTTGGAGACGCTCGGCCAGACCTTCAGCATCGTTATAGACACCTGCCAGCATGCCGGCAGGCAAGCGGTCAGCGTAGCCCGCCATGATCGGCCCGATGAGATAGACCTTCGCCAGTGACAAGTTCGAGACATGCTCGATTAGCTTGGCGTGCAGCTCACCGCTCTGCTCGCCCATCTCCAGCATGTCTCCCAACACCGCCACGCGGCGCTGCTGCGAACGCTGGAGCAGAGTCTCCAATGCCGCACGCATGGACGACGGGTTGGCGTTGTAGCTCTCATCAATCACAGTGAAGCGCTTGTCGCTTTCAATCTCATAGATACGTCCGCGTCCGCGAATCGGCTGGAAGCTGCCAATATGCTGCGCGGCCTCGACCCAGTCGTGGCCCAGGGCGTCCACCGTTCCAAGCGCTGCCAGGCTGTTGTGCAGCAGATGGGTTCCCTGACCACCGGTGCTGACCACGGCTTCGCGCCCACCAAAACTCACTCGCATGGTGTTGCTGGAGCTATCGATCTCGACCAGACGAATATCGGCATTTTCCGACTCACCATAGGTCACCGGAGTGATGCCCTGGGGAGCCAGCTTTTCTTCGAGGACTTCTCGATAGGCAATGTCAGCACTCATCAGCACAGTCGCGCCCTTGGGCAGGCGTTCCAATAACACGGACTTCTGCTGGGCGACCCGCTCGACCGTACCGAGACTCTCGAGATGTGACTCACCGATATTGGTGACGATGGCGACGTCCGGAGAGATCCGAAAGCCTTGTACCTGCTGGGGGGTAGCAGCGCTGACCGCCATCTCGATCACGGTTGCATCACGACCGGAGGTGGCAGTAAGAAACGCCTGATGATTATGGTAGAGGTTCTGGTTGCCGGGCGGGGCAAAGATGTCGCCCTGGGGCATCACTGCCTGGAGCAGATGCTGAACAATACCCTGGGTAGAGGATTTACCGGCAGTCCCTGTAATCCCGATCAGCTTGCCAGCCATCTTCTTGCGCAGTCCGGCTGCGGCCAACCTGAAAAAGTCTCGTGTCCCGTCGACAACAATGACGTTCTGCCCGGCCAGTATTTCAGCATCATACTGCTCGCGATCAACCACGAAGCCCAGCACACCGACTTGCTTGCCACGCTCAACGAGTTCGGCCAGTGACAGGTCGAGCTGGCCGGCACGCTGGCGACTACCGCGATTCCAGTCGTTGCCCATCAATAGATAGAACTTGCCGGCTAGCCGTGCGCGACCATTGCGATACTCGATACCGTTGAGTGGACAGGTAACATCGCCGTAATACTCGACACGGCCCAGATGTTCAAGAGACAACAGATCGCGTACCCGACGCTGCACCAGACGACGCTGGACCTGCACCGCGCCGCCAGGTGCATCGCTCAAAGTGCGCAGCAGGTTTATGCTCATAGCGCTTTCGCCGACTCCGTGTACAGACGGCAGCCAGCGGAAGCGCGCCATGCGGCCAGCTCTTTCGTCCGGCCCGGGCAGCGCCTGCCCCAGCGTATGCACATCGGCACCCTCGCCTTGCTGTATGGTCCTCATCCTCTGTGGTGAACCGTGGCCCAGCACATAGTCGGCGCCGGCGCCGATGGCTCTCAGGCTCCAACGTCGAGCCCGATTGAGCTGCCCTTGCATGGCCAATC
>ERZ1032895.119-NODE-119-length-20231-cov-13.103192_pt1 | contig 20231 bp, 14 predicted proteins | sample MGYA00516687_ERZ1032895 | MGnify/ENA primary metagenome ERZ1032895 (study PRJEB33719, sample SAMN04261600) | wastewater metagenome | biome: rural village; feature: latrine urine exit; material: soil | place: El Salvador | collected 2013-01-14 ... | reverse complement strand
GGCAGGAACATCTTGCCGGCGCCGAACAGGTCGCCGACCACGTTCATGCCGTCCATCAGCGGCCCTTCGATGACCTCAATGGGGCGGTCGAACTGCTGGCGGGCCTCTTCGGTGTCGTCGATGATATAGGCGGTAATGCCCTTGACCAACGCATGCTCGATGCGCTTGTTGACCTCCCAGCCTCGCCACTCCAGGTCTTCCTTTTTATCACTGCCGGTGCCGTCGCCCTTGTACTTCTCAGCCAGGTCGAGCAGCCGCTCGGTGGCATCGTCGCGGCGGTTGAGCACCACATCTTCCACGGCGTCGCGCAGCTCGGCGTCCAGGTCGTCGTATACGCCCAGCTGGCCGGCGTTGACGATGCCCATGGACAGCCCGGCGCGGATGGCGTGGTAGAGGAACACCGAGTGAATCGCCTCGCGCACCGCGTTGTTGCCGCGAAACGAGAAGGACACGTTGGAAACGCCGCCGGACACCAGGGCGTGGGGCAGGTTCTCGCGGATCCACTGGGTTGCCTGGATGAAGTCCACGGCGTAGTTGTTGTGCTCTTCGATGCCGGTGGCGATGGCGAAGATGTTGGGGTCGAAGATGATATCTTCGGCGGGGAAGCCGATCTCGTCGACCAGCAGGCGATAGGCGCGCTCGCTGATTTCGGTCTTGCGGGCAAAGGTGTCGGCCTGGCCGGTCTCGTCGAAGGCCATGACCACCACGGCGGCCCCATGCCGCCGACAGATGGTGGCCTGCTTGCGGAAGTCCTCTTCGCCTTCCTTGAGCGAAATGGAGTTGACGATCGCCTTGCCCTGGATGCACTTGAGACCGGCCTCGAGGATCTCCCACTTGGAGGAGTCCACCATGATCGGTACCCGGGAAATATCCGGCTCGCCGGCAATCAGGTTGAGGAAGCGCACCATGGCGTCCTGGGATTCCAGCATCCCCTCGTCCATGTTGATGTCGATGACCTGGGCGCCGTTTTCCACCTGCTCCAGCGCCACTTCCAGGGCGGTGGTGAAGTCGTCTTCCTTGATCAACCGCTTGAAGCGCGCGGAGCCGGTGACGTTGGTGCGCTCGCCGACGTTGACGAACAGCGAGTCGGACTGGATGTTGAACGGCTCGAGCCCCGAGAGGCGGCAGGCGCTGTCGAGCACCGGCACCTGACGCGGCGCCATGCCGTCTATGGCCTGCCTGATGGCGGCGATATGCTCTGGCGTCGAGCCACAGCAGCCGCCGATGATGTTGACCAGGCCGCTCTGCGCGAACTCGGCGACGATCTCGGCCATTTCCTCGGCGGTCTGGTCGTATTCGCCAAACTCATTGGGCAGGCCGGCGTTGGGGTGTGCCGAGACGAAGGTATCGGCCTTGCTTGACAGCTCCTGCAAATAGGGGCGCAGCTCGGTGGCGCCCAGCGCGCAGTTCAGGCCGACGGTCAGCGGCTTGGCATGCCGCACCGAGTTCCAGAACGCTTCGGTGGTCTGGCCTGACAGGGTGCGGCCCGAGGCATCGGTAATGGTGCCGGAGATCATCACCGGCAGGCGTTCGCCGCGGTTCTCGAACAGCTCTTCCAGGGCGTAAATGGCGGCCTTGGCGTTGAGGGTGTCGAAGATCGTCTCGAGCATGATCAGGTCGCTGCCACCCTCGATCAGCGCCTCGGCGGCCTCGTAGTAGTTCTCGCGCAGGGCATCGAAGGTGACGTTGCGCTTGGACGGGTCGTTGACGTCCGGCGACAGCGAGGCGGTGCGCGAGGTCGGCCCCAGCACGCCGGCCACAAAGCGTGCGATGCCGGTGGCTTCGGCCACCGCATCACAGGCCTCGCGGGCCAGCCTGGCGGCTTCGCGGTTGATTTCAGGCACCAGGTCTTGCATGCCGTAATCGGACTGTGACAGCCGCGTGCTGTTGAAGGTGTTGGTCTCGACGATATCCGCGCCGGCTTCCAGATACTCGCGGTGTATCCGTGCCACCAGGTCGGGTTGGGTCAGCACCAGCAGATCGTTGTTGCCCTTGAGATCGCTCGGCCAGTCGGCGAAGCGCTCTCCGCGGAAGTCTTCTTCGCTGAGCCGGGCGTTCTGCAGCATGGTACCCATGGCGCCATCCAGCATCATGATGCGCTGCTGCAGGCATTCGGTCAGAGTGGCGGTATGGGGCGTGGGAAGGGCGGCCATGGCTTGGGACTATCTCCAGCATTAAAGTGACGGTAACGGATGCGCCTGAGGCGTCATGTTATAGGTATCGATAGGGTGGCCAATCTTGCTGCTGGCCACGTCGCCGTCGGGGGAGGCGACGCGACAGGATAGCAAAAGCTCGCTCGGGCGTGCAGGGGTAAAGCGCTCAGCATGCTGTTTCAGGCTGCCAGTCAGTGGAAAGACCCACCAATACAGTCGGGATTGTCTCGCACTCGCTACTCGCTTACCATAAGGGAAACGACATTCATTTTCCGACCCGTGCTGGCTTATCTCATCAAGCACGGCTCGAGCAGCGAGAGACCCATGAGCGAAAGCATCCAGATTACCGACAGCGCCCAGGACTACCTTGCCGAACTGCTGGCCAAGCAGGATGTCGAGGGCATCGCCGTGCGTATCTTCATTACCCAGCCGGGTACGCCCTACGCAGAGACCTGCCTGGCGTACTGCCGTCCCGGTGAAGAAGAGCCCACCGATGAGCGCCTGGAGCTCGAAAAGATCGCCGTCTTCCTGGACAAGAACAGCCTGGCCTTTCTCGAAGAAGCGGTGGTCGACTTCAACGCCGATCGCATGGGCGGCCAGCTGACCATCAAGGCGCCCAACGCCAAGATGCCCAAGGTCAACGCCGATAGCCCGATGGAGGATCGCATCAACTACATCCTCTACAGTGAGATCAATCCCGGCCTCGCCGCACACGGTGGCGAAATCAAGCTGATCGAACTCACCGAGCAGCAGGTCGCCGTACTGGCCTTTGGTGGCGGCTGCCAAGGCTGTGCTGCGGTCGATCTGACTCTGAAGGAAGGCGTCGAGAAGACCCTGATGGAGCGCATTCCTGAGCTGGCCGGCATCCGCGACGTTACCGACCACTCCGATACCACCAACGCCTATTACCGCTAGGCTGGCAGATGCCCCGCCGCCGCACGGCGGGCTCAGGTGTTGTAGGAGCTGCGTTTACGCCGCGACGGGCGCCGCCAGGCGCCCAGATGCGCCCGCAGTATCGCACCATTGTCGGCAGGCCTTGCGGCCTGCGTCGCGCAATGAATTGCCCTCCTGCGAAAACCTGGCCTGTACTACCTTTCTGCCTGATGCCATCGTCCCCTGTAGGAGGGCAGCTCTGCTGCGCGATCGGCGCTGCCAGGCGCCCCGAGGGACAAAACCCCTTCCCGGAACGTAAACGATCACTTCTTCTCGAGCTGTTCTTTCTGCTGCTCGGCGTCGCTGAGCACGCGTTCAAGAGACGACCACAGCCGATCCTGAAGTTTGCTTTCCAGCACTGCGATCTGCGCATCTCGTTGCTCCAGTGCTTTACCCAGAGCCCCAAGCTCCTGGCCTTGCTCTGATTCAATTTTCTTCAAGCGATTGATCTCGGCCTGAGCGGCCTGGTCGCGCTGCTCGGCGTACAGACGTTCTCGCTCTCCCTCGGCACGCGCTTGAGAGAGCTCTTGAGACAGCGCCTGCTGTTCCTGCTGCTGCACCTTGAGCTCGTCCTGAGCCTTGGCAAGCTTCTGTTCGAGTTTGGCCTGTTGGGCATGCTGGGTTTTTTCGGCGAGCCGATATTCCTGGCGCGCCTCATCGAGCAGGCTCATCAGCCGCGCCTCGGCGCTTTCATGACGTTTTTCTTCCTGAGCCAGCAGGGCCTTCCACTCATCTTCCTGGTCACGACGGTGCTGCTGGTAGCTGGCTTCACGGTCATTCAACTGCTGCTGCGCCTTGTTGATCTGACTCTCCAGACGCTCAACGGCAGCCTGTTGCTGCTCGCTGGTCTTGAGCGCCGTGTCACGCTCGGCCTGGCAGTGAGCCAGCTCAGCGGTTTGTTCGGACAGACGCTCATCAAGGCGAGCCAGGTGAGCTGAGAGGGCAGATTCACGCTGCTCGGCATCCTCGGCTCGTCGTGCTGCTTTAGCGGCTGCCTTCTGAGCCGCATCGACTCGACCGTCGGCTTCCTGCCGGTAATGCACAAGCCCCTCATTGGCGGCTTCCTGGGCCTGCTCCCATAAGCCTTCGGCCAGTTTCTGCAATGGCTCCGGCATGCCGCGAGAAGGCGGCAGATCCTTGCGCTGTTCTCTGCGCGCTCGCCACTCGCGCAGATGCTCGCTGATGGTAGTGAAGCTGCCAGTGCCGAGAACCTCACGCACCTTCTGAACGCTGGGGGCCTCCTGGCGTTGCAGCAGGGTATCAATGGCACGCTGAACATCTTCATACGTAATGCCAATTCGGGCCATGCGCGCTCCTGTCAGCGTTTCTGAGGTAAAGCCGTAGTGTAGCGCTAACCAGCGCCGGGCCCCATATGTAATGCTTGCTGGCTGACGCTCCTGGCTCCAGTTCAAGAGCCAGCAGTATCGCCCAGCGCCTGCTCCAGATCGGCGATCAGGTCCTCCGCATCTTCCAGCCCGACCGAGAGACGCAGCATGGCATCCGATATACCGCGACGAGCGCGCTCCTCGGGCGTCAGTCCATGGTGGGTCGTGGTGCAGGGCTGGGTGACCAGGCTTTCCGCCCCCCCAAGGCTGGGTGCCAGGGCAAACAGCCTGAGCCGATCGGCCACGCGGGTGGCGTTTTCCCCACCTCCCTCGACCTCGATGCTAAGCATGCCCCCGAAGCCGTGCATCTGCGCCTTGGCCAGTTCATGTCCCGGAAAGCCTGGCAGGCCAGGGTGCAAGACCCGCGCAACGCCAGGGTGGCGAGACATGGCTTCAGCAACGCGCAGGGCCGATATATTGTGCTGACGCACACGAACGACCAGCGTTCTCAGGCTGCGATCCAGCAGAGATGCCGTGGCTGGCGAAATCATCGAGCCAAGGTTTTTTCGCCAGTTCCAGACCGGCTGCAATAGCTCCCTCGACCCCATTAACGCACCCGCCGTAAGGTCACTGTGCCCGCCGAGATACTTGGTTGCGCTATGCATGACGATATCGGCGCCCAGCTCCAGCGGGCGCTGATTGACTGGCGACGCAAAGGTGTTATCGACGGCGACCAGCGCACCCTGGGCGTGCGCTTTGGCTGAAATTGCACGGATATCGAACAGTTCGAGGGTGGGGTTGGTGGGTGTCTCGAAAAAGACCAGCTTGGCGCCTGTCGCCAGCAGGTCGTCGAGCTGATCCAGCTCGCTCCCGAGGATCAGGTGGGTATCGATGCCCAGCAGCGGCAGCTGGTCCGACAGCAGCTCCAGGGTGCCGCCATACGCATCGCCAATACAGATGACTCCCTCACGCCCGTGGGTCAGAAACAAAGCCGTTACCGCCGCCATGCCAGAACAGAACGACCAGGCGGCTTCAGCGCTTTCGAGGCCGGCAAGCGTTTCTTCGATGGCGTAAATCGATGGATTCATGCCGTAACGCGTATAGAGGCTTCCAGGCTGACGACCATCGATGACATCGAGCAGATCGGAGGTCGAGTCGAAGGTGAATGTCGTCGTGTCATACACCGGAAGGAGAGCGCTGCCGTGCGCGTCCTTGAGGCTATGCCCATGGATGCTGCGAGTGGCCAGCCCCTGCTTGCGATTCTTGGTCATGTCCAATCTCCAGAGTTTCTGTATCGGCTACCAGGCGGGCGTGTCGCTCCTGTGACGGTGTCGACCGTGCTACCTGGCTGCTGCCGGCGGGAGCTATCGACCTGTCCTCATTCCAGCAGCGGTGTGCCATATCTTGCAAGCACTGTCATGGAGGTATGGGGAATTTCCCCTTGAGGCCGCCATTGCATGATCGATGTAATGTAAAGATACATAATATGTAATATTACACTATGCACAAAGCAAGAAATTCAAGATTACCCGTCTTATCTTGATTATTTGGCGTACGGCATCGACACTAAGCGCCTTGATACAAGATCTAGCGACGATGAGCAGGATGAAGGAAGAGTGAAAGCATGGCATGACACATAATCAGCTGTTACCAGCAGACCTGGATCATCTCGGCCAGGAGCTGGTCGAGATGACCGGGCGGTCGCACCTCGACTCGCCGCGCATCGCTGCCGCAAGCGATGTGGACGTCGTTGCCGCCTGGTTGGCTGAGTACCGTGCCAGCCCGCATACCCAGCGGGCCTATCGGCGCGAGGTTGAGCGGCTGCTGCTGTGGCTTGATGACCAGACGCTGAGCCTGGGCGCTTTGCGTCGCCAGCATCTCGATGCCTTTGAAAGCTTTCTCAGCGACCCGCAGCCCGCCGAGCGCTGGGTAGGGCCGTCGCGTCCGCGCGGCGACAGCCGCTGGCGGCCGTTCCGCGGGCCGCTGTCGCCGGCCAGCCGTCGTCAGAGCCTGGTGATTCTGCAGGGCATGTTCGCCTGGCTGGTCGAGGCGGGCTGGGTTGATCACAATCCCTTTCGGTTGATGCGCGACAAGCGGCGCCGGCTCGACAACCGCAGCGGTCGCGTCGAGCGCTACCTGGAGCGCCCGCTGTGGGACTGGCTCTGGCAGTGGCTGAACGCGCCGCTGGACTCATCGGCAACGCCTCGACAGCGGTTCGAGGCGCAGCGCCGGCAGCTGATTTTTGGCTTCGCCTATCTGCTGGCACCACGGCTTGGAGAAATGGCGACCGCTCGCATGAACGATTTTACGCTGCGAGAAGGGCGCTGGTGGTGGCGCGTGGTAGGCAAGGGCGGAAAACTGGCCAGCATCCCGGTGCCGCCGGACATGTGCCGACTGCTTGAGCGCTGGCGAGATCAGCTGGGTTTGAGCAGCATGCCCTCAGTGGATGAAGACACGCCGCTGCTGCGCGGGCTGGATGGACAGCGCGCCATCGGCGACAACCAGCTCTACCGGTTGATTCGCGATACTTTCCGCCAGGCCGCGTCGGCGCTGGAAGCCAGGCAGGGCGACGCCGCCGCGCGCGAAGTGGCCAGCCTTGAACATGCCACGCCGCACTGGCTGCGGCATACGGCGCTGACGCATCAGGCCCAGGCGGGTATCGAACTGCGCTATCTCGCCGAGACCGCGCGCCACGCGCGGCTGGACACGACCTCGCGCTACCTGCACAGCGAAGACGAGCAGTGGCACGAGCAGCAGTCGCGCCATCGGCTGGCCCTCACAGCGCAATCGAGTGAATCAACCGGTGTATCTACCAGTTAATTGAGCGCTTCCATCTCATGCTCCTCGTGAGTCGCTGCAGGCTTTTACAAAAGCTTCGAAAAGAGCCAGGTACTCGGGGTAGTGTTCTATCATCGTCTCAGGATGCCACTGCACGCTGCATACCCACCGGTCACCCTCTATCTCGACGCCTTCGATCAGCCCATCGGGAGCATGCATGGTTGGCTTGAAACCTTCACCGGGAACCGAGACTCCCTGATGGTTGAAGCTGTTGATATGGAGAGTATCTCGCTTAAAAACACCGTGCAGCCTGGCCTCCTTCTGCAGGGTGACGTGGAGGGTTGGGTGGTATTTTGGCGAATTCAACAGCGCGTGGTGGAGCTCTGAGTCGCGCTCACTTTGCAGGTCTTGAAAAAGCTCGCCGCCGGTTGCGACATTGAGCATTTGATGGCCTCGGCATATTCCCAGGATGGGAAGCTGCGTCGAGGCCAACGCCATCTTCACCAGTGGGAGCTCATGTCTGTCACGGGGCGGGTTGATCTGGCCGAGCCCCCTACGGGGTAACTGCCCGTAGTAGGCCGGGTCGATATCCGAACCGCCGGTCAGCAAGAGTCCGTCGACCCTGCTCAAGAGGTGGGATAACGTCTCTTCTTTACGGCAGACCGGGATGATGATGGGAATCCCGCCGCTTTTTTCGATGGCTTGCACATAGTCATCGGCCAAGAGTTGCCAGCTCTGGCCCTTGAAGCCCAGGCCGGAGGTCGTGCCGATACTATCGTCTTCACTAAAATCGCTACAGATGCCGATGACAGGTTTCACGTTGACTCTCTTATAAAAAGGATACAGCGGGATACGCGCCCCTGGACCATGAGGTTGGTAGACGTTTCGTCGACTTCCAGCTTGACGCACCCCTTTGCTGATTCAAAGCTCAGTATGGTCAGGCCATATTCAGGGGCGGACGAGCGGGTCGGTGGGCCGGTATAATAGGGGTAAAGTGAAAACCCTCCAAGGAGCCTCGAGATGATTGTGAGTACCGCCGAAGCCGCCCAGCAGGAGCTGTTGGAAGAGTTCGAGATGTTCGATAACTGGATGGATCGCTATCAGTACATCATCGACCTGGGCAAGCAGCTGCCGGCGCTGCCGGAGGAGTATCAGACCGACGAGTATCGCATCCAGGGCTGTCAGTCCAACGTCTGGATGCGCCATCGCCGCGAAGGCGAGCAGCTGCACTTCGATGCCATGTCCGACGCGGCCATCGTGTCGGGGCTGATCGCCGTGCTGATGCGTATCTACAGCGATCGAACCCCCGAGGATATTTGCAACACCTCGCCGCACTTTCTGCAGGATCTTGGCCTCGACAAGCACCTGTCACCGACCCGCAGCAACGGGCTCAACGCCATGCTGCAGAGAATCTACCAGATTGCCGAGCAGGAAGCCGCCTGAGATTCTGCGCTGCCGGCCGGTATCCTGCGTCGCGCTGTCAGTGGCCTGCCCCTGGAAGCTTATGGGCGAAGATCACTTCCAAGCTGTTCCTGTGCTCCTAGCCACTTTGAGGGTTTGGCGTCACGGAGCCCAGCTCAACCGTTTCCTGGCGGCTCGAAGCGGATCCGCACCGCAAAGGGTTGCGGTGTGGCACTACGCATGAGCTGGAATACGCGGATTTCCAGTCGTCCCGGCAAGTCGCCGAGGAACATCCTGTCTGTGCGGTCGTCGTAATATCCGGGCACAGAGATCGACACGTTTTGGCCGCTCGCCAGCTCAATGCTCACGTTCTGGCCCTTCGGGACGCTGAGGTCAAAGCAGTAGACATCGTTGGCGGGCGCCATTCCCTGCAGGTTGCCGACCTCGAACCCGGGGTCCAGTTGCACGGCTTGACAGTTCTGTGCGTGGGAAACGCTGGGCAATGCAGCAGCGAGAGCGATTGCGATGATGACGGGAAACTGTATACGCATTGTCAGTCACCTGCTTTCAGATAGCTTGCCGGCGTAAAGCTATTCCGGCCAGAGGATGAGGGAAGTTGGATCCGGTCGGGCACCGGGAGCTGAACTCATGTAGCCATTCAGGTTGAGCTGGGTCGTTGACTGTGGGGTCACCACCTTGTAGTGGGCGGACAGATAGGGCTCGATCCGTGCATTGTCGGGCATTCGTAAGATGATGACGTCACCGGGTTCTCCATAGCCGCTGATCGAGAGCCTGCGCTCGAAACCCTGGCTGACGGGTTTGCGAAACACGGCCGCATCGACAATCAAGGTATCCGGTGAGTCGTCAGGAGGCGCAACAATGGATGTTGCTAGCCCATCCATGTCGCAGATCACCGTGGTGTCGGAACCCGGACCATCTACAAGAGACGCATTGCTGGTGAAGCTGTAGATGACGTCCGTTCCCGCCCCGGAATAGACCACTGACTGGGACAGGAATCCTGTTTTGGGGTTCTCATCAATGCTTCTGACGATGATGATGTCATTGCTGTCGCTGTATTCGACCCGTAGCGCGTCGTGCTCATCGAGCGCTGGCTGCGGCGGACGCACTGTGGCGTCCGGCGGGGTGATGCAGTCGTAAGTTGGTGGCGCGCTGGTCACTGTGGCGCCTGCAAGGGTCCGGGCCTGGCCCCAGGTGGACAGATCTACCGGCCTCAGTTTTGACGCCGAAGCAACCATGGCTGCACGACGAGCCGCAAGATTTTGGATATGCGCTCTGGGATCAACGTTGGCGATGGAAACAGATTGATAGAGCATCGCTGGGTTAGTGCTTTGCCCTAGATTCAGGTCCACACGTATAGGGCCGTAAATCACGTTCGCATGAAAGTGTGCAACCCGTTCCTTGGCGTCATCTTGGCTGAGCGCAGCACCATTCATTTCGATGACCGGCGACCAGGGGCTGGGTGGCAGAACGAGACGATCGACCAGGGGATCATATTCGTATAGCGAAACAGTTCGCTGAAACCCTTCCGGAATGTCTTCGAGTACCCGCGAGGCGACCACCAGCGTGTCGGGCTCGTCGTCTAAACCGTCATCGCCGCTTTCCAGCCAGACCGTGGCCGATATGTCATCGACCGAGCAGAGAATAACGAGGTCCGACCCTTTTCCGGCAATGATCTCGGTGCCTTCCTCGACATCGAAGAGCCAGATCAGGTCATCCCCACCCCCTGCCATCAGGTATTGTGGTACGCCGTCGCCGAAATAGGCGAGGGTGTCAGCACCGTCACGCCAGGTTGCCTCGCGCGCGTCGAATGCCTCGGGTGTCGGGTCTTGCACCGCAGCATCGAGTGTACTCGGAGCAAAGAAGTCACCGCACCGGGTTGCGGTGGCGCGTGCATCGACGAGACTGTCCAAGCCCATTCCGTGTCCATTGTCGCCACCATGGCCATCATCGTGATCGTCGAACAAGCTCCCCGAGCTGTTTTCTTCATGTTCCTGGGCTACACCTCCCGCGATACCGTTTTTCGAATGCTCATTTCGCGATGCGAGCAAGGCCGCGAGATCCAGAGCCGCAACGGTTTCTTCGTCTGGTGCTTGCGACACGCTCACAGCGTGAAGCGGATCAAGAGCCTCTTCGTAAAATGAAAACACCAGCTCAAGGGGCCCGGCGTAGATTCGCTGATCGAATGCGTTATGCTGGACGCGGCGAACCTCGACAGGCCACGGTGGCCGCAGGACGATGCGATCGGTGCGTGGGTCGAATCCTGCGATCTGGATGCGAGCCCCGTCGATTTCCTCTTTTCGACCGCCCCAATCTATCATGGAGTTGCCGAACCTGGACGCGCGCCTGAACACATCAGGTCCGATAATCAGTGTGTCCGGCTCGCTATCTGAACTGACAATGCTCGAATTCAGCGTGAGCCCTGAGTAGGGAGCGCCAAGAGAGCAAAAGATAACGGTGTCACCACCGCCTTCAGCGACGACCAGGCCGGGCGCTTCGGCCTCGAAAACGAAGATTCGATCATCACCGTCGCCAGCGATCACGCCGTGGTTCGGTCCACCGATGTAAAGGATATCCTCGTCACCGGGGCCGTAGAGATCCATCCGATAGCTTGCTGTGTCTTCCATCACGGGCTGGTTCAACTGCGGTGCGTCTTGCGCACTTGGCTCCTCGACCGTCTCAAGCGGCTCTACGAGATCGGCAGCCAAAAGGAGGTCCGTGCACCCTGTTGAAATTGCATCAACCTTAGCCACACCGGTTCCAATTACCAGCGCTGCACTTACCGATAGTGCGATAGACACGAATGCAACCATGGCCCCTCCGGCTCTCAGTCAAGTCCGCGCCCACACTCCGGCTACGCTGCCCTTACTGATGTACTATTACCTCGGCAATCAAACAGCTTGTCCTGACCTCTTTGATTCTCGCCAGTACTACACGGGCGCAGGTGCGTGAATAGGTTGGTATTGCGCTGTCTCGCGCCGGTTGGTCGATCGGCGGTGATACCTTCACGGTACTGCTATTAATCCGAAATTAATCCTTGCCGTTTGTTAGCAAAGAGTGTAGTTGACTTTCGGGGCCATTGCCGCAGTACGTTGGCTTCTCGCTTGTTCACCTGTCACCGACCCGCAGCAACGGGCTCAACGCCATGCTGCAGAGAATCTACAAAGTCGCGGAGCAGGAAGCGGCAGCCTGAACCGGCCGGCCGTTGATCCAGGTCGCGTGCACCGCGCGCTCGTCGCCCAGCATCATCAGCGCAAACAGCCGCTCAACAAGGCTTTCGGTGCGGGCAGTGCGGCGCTTGAGCAGCGACGTGGCGGCGGGGTCCAGCACCACCAGATCGGCCTCGCTGCCGGGCGCAAAATGGCCGATAGCGTTCTCGAGATGGAGGGCGCGGGCGTTACCCAGCGTCAACTGATAGAAACCCTGCCAGGCGGTGAGCGGCTGGCCCAGCAGCTGGCCGACCTGATACGCCGCCTTCAGGCTGCCCAGCCCGGAAAGCTCAGTGCCCGCGCCTATGTCACTGGCCAGACTGATATTCAGACCCGCCTCGCGGCAGGCCAGACGGTCGAACAGCCCACTGCCCAGAAACAGATTGGAGCTGGGGCAGAAAGCGATATTTGACCCGCGTTCGGCCAGCCGGCGGCGCATGTCCTGATCCAGATGAATCCCGTGGGCAAAGGTGCTGCGCGGGCCGACCAGGTCAAAGTGTTCGTACACTGCCAGATAGTCCCGGCAGTCTGGAAACAGTTCGGCCACCCAGGCGATCTCGCCGGGGTTCTCTGACAGATGCGTCTGCAGATAGAGGTCCGAGGCGTTGCGTAGTACGCCGCCGGTAGCGTCGAGCTGTTCGCGGCTGGAGGTGGGAGCAAAGCGCGGCGTCAGGCTGTAGCTGAGCCGGTCGCGACCGTGCCAGTCGGCGATCAGCCGCTCGCTCTCGTCGATGCCGCCACCGAGCGGGTCGAGCAGCGCCTCGGGCGCATGGCGATCCATCAGCACCTTGCCGGCCAGCATGCGCATCCCGCGACGCTGAGACGCTGAGAAGAAGGCATCCACCGAGTTGGGGTGCGAGGTACAGAACACCTGGGCGGTGGTGGTGCCGGCCTCGATCAGCTGGTCGAGGAAGGCCTCGGCCACCTCATCGGCATGAGCGCGCTGGGAGAAGCGGCACTCCTCGGGGAAGGTGTAGTCGTTGAGCCAGTCCAGCAGCTGGCGGCCATAGGAGGCCATGATGTCGAGCTGGGCATAGTGCACATGCGGATCGATAAAGCCGGGCATCAGCAGCTTGCCGCGATAGTCAAGGTGCCGGGCGTCGGCCGGCGCCTGGCTTGCCAGCTGCGCATGCTGACCCACCGCGCTGAGGCGTCCGTTGTCAATCAACAGGGCGCCGTCGACATAGTGGCTGAGGCTGCCGGGGGCAGGGGTGTCGCCCTCGCCGGGATCGTCGGTAAAACTGAGCACCTCGCCGCGCAGCAGGTAGCGATGGTTATCTGTCATGAGGGACTCCGTCAGAGGATGCTTTTGATGCATGGGCCGCCGCTGGCAGATTGATCAAGCCGCGCAGCAGCGCCGGGTCGAGCCCGCGCCGGTTGGCGGCCGACGCTGGTGTTGCCGGTGAGGTCTTCAGCATCAGAAGCTCAGCGGCCACCGCCAGGGCAATTTCATAGGGACGCTTGCCGCTTGCGCCGGGAACGCCAATCGGGCAGCGAATCCTGGCCAGCTGTTGGTCGCCGTGGCCGGCGTCCTTCAGCCGGCGTCGGAAGCTTGCCCACTTGGAATCCGAGCCGATCACCCCCAGCGAGGCAAGATCGTCGCGGCCCAGCAGGGCATCGAGCAGGGCGCGATCTAGGGCGTGATCGTGGGTCATCACCAGCACATGAGAGTCCGGGGCAAGCCTGGCGACGGTCTGTTTAATACCTGCTTCGTCGGGCGTATAGCTGTGACGAGACTGACGGTCGGCGGCGGGGGTGTCCGGAAAACCATCGCGGCGGCTGTCGAACCAGTCGACACGCCACGGCAGGGGGGCGAGCACCTGGGCCAGGGCGCGGCCCACGTGACCGGCGCCGAACAGTGCTACCTGCATCTCTGCAGCAGGGAACAGCTCGATCAGCACCTGCACGTGGCCACCGCAGCATTGCCCGGAGCGTCCGCCCAGCGGGAAGTCTTCCAGCCGCAGCCCCGCCTCGCCCTCGGCAAGCCAGCGCTGGGCCGCCTCGATCACCTGCTCTTCGAAGTGGCCGCCGCCCAGAGTATCCATGCTGTCATCGGGAGTGATCACCATGCGCGTGCCGGGCTCGCGTGGGGTCGACCCCGCCGCTGCCACGACGGTGGCCAACGCGTGGGGACGCGCCTCGCGCTGCAGTCGATGCAGCGCGGCGTGCCAGGTCTGGGCGGTCATGGCTCAACCTCCTCTTTGTGCAAGGTCTCATTCACAGCGTCGGTCTTGAGGCGCTCAATGGCCATCAGTACGCGCTCGGGCGTTGCCGGCGTGTCCAGCGGTGGGCAAGTGCGGTAGTCAATGAGGCTCGCCAGGGCGTCACGCAGCGCCGACCACACCGAGATACCCAGCATGAAGGGCGGCTCGCCCACGGCCTTGGAGCGATAGATACTGGCCTGGGAGTTGGGATGGCCTTCCAGCAGCTCGACGTTAAAAACCGGCGGCAAATCACCGAAGGTGGGAATCTTGTAGGTGGAAGGGCCGTCCGAGATCAGCCGGCCGGCGTCGTTCCAGGTAAGCTCTTCGCTGGTCAGCCAGCCCATGCCCTGAATGAAGGCGCCCTCCACCTGACCGATGTCGATGGCCGGGTTCAGCGAATCGCCCACGTCGTGGAGGATGTCGGCGCGACACAGCCGGTATTCACCGGACAGGGTGTCAACTTCTACCTCGGACACCGCCGCCCCGTAGGCGAAGTAGTAAAAGGGTCGCCCCTTGCCGGTGCTGCGGTCGTAGTGAACTAGTCGCGTGGCATAAAAGCCCTTCTCGGACAGCGAAACTCTGCCCATGTAGGCCGCCTGGATCAGCTCGCCCCAGGCGATACGTTGCTCGCTTTCGCCGATGCCGGCGACCAGGTAGCCGTTCTCAAGACGCATGGCTTCCCGGTCGAGGCCGCCGCTTTCCTGATCAAAGTGGCCGGCGGCGAAGTCGAACAGTCGCTCGCGCAGCTTGCTGGCCGCGTCGCGCGCCGCCTGGCCGTTGAGGTCGGCGCCGCTGGAGGCAGCGGTGGGCGAGGTGTTGGGTATCTTGTCGGTGCGCGTGGCGCTGATGCGCACCTCGGTCATCTCCAGCCCCAGCTCGCGTGCCACCACCTGGCAGATCTTGGTGTGCAGCCCCTGGCCCATTTCGGTGCCGCCATGGTTGATCATCACGCTGCCGTCGGTATAGACGAGCAGCAGGGCGCCGGCCTGGTTGAGGTGCTGCAGGGTAAAGGAAATACCGAATTTCACCGGCGTCAGCGCCAGCCCTTTCTTGACGATCGGACTTGTAGCGTTGAACTCGCTGATGGCCTGGCGGCGCGCCCAGTAGTCGCTGCTGGCTTCAAGCTGGCTGACGATATCGGACAGCAGCGCCAGCTGCTCCACCCGCTGCCCGTAGTGGGTCTTGTCACGACCCTGGCGATAGAGGTTGCGCTTGCGGATGGTCAGCGGGTCCTCGCCCAGGCGGCGGGCAATGTCATCCATGGCCTGTTCGATGATCATCATGCCCTGGGGGCCGCCGAAACCGCGAAACGCCGTGTTCGATGCCTTGTGGGTGCGCGCTCGGTGGCCGGTGACCCTGGCGGCCCCCAGCGAGTAGGCGTTATCGGAGTGGAACATGGCGCGGTCGACCACCGCATCGGAAAGATCCGGCGAATGCCCGCAGTCGCCGACCACGGTGATCTCGCCGCCCAGCAGTACGCCCTGGTCATCCACGCCGAGGCGGTAGCGGTTATGGAACGGATGGCGCTTGCCGGTGGCGTGCATGTCCTCGCGGCGGGGCAGGCGCAGCTTGGTCGCGCGGCCGGTGCGCCGAGCGATAATCGCCGCGATACAGGCCCAGGGCGACGCCTGGGTTTCCTTGCCGCCGAAGCCGCCACCCATGCGTCGGTTTTCCACGGTGACCGCATGAAACGAGGTACCCAGTACCTCGGCGACCAGCTTCTGGGTTTCGCTGGGGTGCTGGTTAGAGGTGTAGACAATCACGCCATCGTCTTCACTGGGCACCACCAGGCAGGCCTGGCCCTCGAGATAGAAATGCTCCTGGCCGCCGACAAACTGCTCGCCCTCGAATACATGGGCTGCCTGGTCCAGCGCCTGCTGCCAGTCACCGCGCTGCTGAACGTGGGTGGGGCGCACCAGATCGCCGCGCTCAACGGCGTCCAGCGGGTCAAAGCTGGGCGTGCCTTCGTGGATATCGATATCGGCCAGCTTGACCGCGCGGCGCGCCGCCTTTTCGCTCTCGGCTGCCACGGCGAACAGGCACTGGCCAACATAGCTGATCTTGTCCTCGACAAATATCGGATCGCCGGGAAACACCGGGCCGATATCGGTATGACCGGGCACCTCGGCAACGGTGATCACGTCGACTACGCCGGGTGCGGCCCGGACCCTGTCGAGATCCAGGCGGCCAAGATGGCCGTAGGCCACCGTCGACAGGCCAACGGCGACATGCAGCAGATTCGCCGGCGCCGGTAGATCATCAATGTAGTCCGCGCGGCCGGTGACGTGTTTGATGGCGCTTTCGTGGGCATGGGAGTTGCCGGCAATGCCTTTTTTGGCGCTTTGCTTGTCAGAAAGACCGAGCGGCTGATCAAGCTTAGTGAGCGTACGCATCGAGAGTCACCTTGATCGCTGATTTGTTGTTGCCGGACGCGTGAGAGGCCTGGCTGTCTGCCTCGATCATCAGACGCAACCGTTCAAGCAGGTTGCCGGCGGCGGTGCGGCGGTAGTCGGCGCTGCCACGCACATCGCTCATTGGCGTGAGCTCTTCACCCAGCATTTGGCGGGCGGCAGCAAAGGCAGCGCTGTCCGGTGCGCGGCCTTCAAGCGCGGCTTCTGTCGCAGTGGCGCGCAGCGGGATGGCGGCCATGCCGCCAAAGGCCAGGCGCACATCGCGCAGCACGCCATTATCCAGCCGCCAGGCAAAGGCGGCGAGCACCGCCGAGATGTCATCCTCTCTGCGCTTGGACAGCTTCCATACCTTGAGATTGTGGTCCGCGGCGGGGCGAGGTACGAAGATCGCGGCGATAAACTCGTTCTCGGCCAGAGCGGTCTTGCGGTAGTCAAGGAAGAAGTCCTCAAGCGCCAGTTCGCGTGCGCCATCAGGGCCGTCCAGGCGCAGGCGCGCCTCCAGCGCCAGCAGTACCGGCGGGCCATCGCCGATCGGCGAGGCGTTGGCGATATTGCCGCCCAGGGTGCCGCGATTGCGGATCTGTGACGAGGCGAAGCGGTGCAGCAGGTGCTCAAAAGCGGGGAAGTGCGCGGCGAACAGCGGCGACAGCTCGGTAAAAGTGACCGCCGCGCCGATCCACCAGCCATCGGAGGTTTCATCGATGGTCTTGAGTTCGGCGACCTGATGCACATCGATGATATCGTCCAGCGCTTCGAGGCGCTGGGTCGTCTCCAGCCACAGGTCGGTGCCTCCGGCGACGAGTTTTGCCTTGGGGCGCTGGCGCTTCAGCTCGCGCAGTGCAGCAATGTCTTGCGGCATGGCATAGCTGCTAGGCGCAACATAGACCTGTGGGGAATGCAGCTTGGCCACGTTGTCGGCAAGGCCGGGATCATCGGCCCAGGATGGCTGGAAGTCTGGATAGTCGCCCATTGCCAGCGCGGCATCGCGAATGGGGCGATAGCCGGTGCAGCGGCACAGATTGCCGCCCAGCGCCTGTTCCAGGCGCTGCTGGGTCAGCGGGGCAGGTGTGCGGCGCTGCTGCTCATACAGCGTGAACAGCGACATCACTATGCCCGGCGTGCAAAATCCGCACTGGCTGCCATGGTGATCGACCATGGCCGCCTGGGCCGGGTGTAGCTGCACAGGGTTCTGGTGCCCAATGCCCTGATGGACAGCGCTCTGACCGTCGCCGTGTGCCAGGCCTTCCACGGTCACCAGATGGCAGCCCGCGATCTGGTGCGCGGGTACGATGCAGGCGTTGGCGCTGCGATAGTCTAGTCCGCCGCTGGGATCAGGCTCACCGATGACCACTGTGCAGGCGCCACAGTCCCCAGAGGCGCAGCCTTCCTTGGTGCCGGTTTTGCCGAGATGGAGTCGCAACAGCTCAAGCAGGCTGGTCTCAGCCGGCACATCGGCACGTTGCTGCCGCCTGCCATTCAGGTAGAAGTCGATCATGGCCGTCTCCGTTTTGTCGTTGTGTTGGCCGGGGAGGTACGTTATTTGTGATTCTTGACCATGTGGTCAGTTTTCGCAAGTCTGATCGGCTATTTTCCTATCGCCAACCTGCAGTCACCTATTTTCAAGCTGGCTCAAGTTGCCTGTGTGAGGCAAAGGACGAGGCAAAGAGCCGGACAGGAACGAAGTAAGGAGAAATGGCTGAATTGCTTGAGCACGGGCACTCAGGCAAAATTTCTGCCTGATATAACGGTCTCCAGGCGAGGGCTCATGGATAAGGCAAGGCGGCATGGCGCGCAAGATGAGCAACAAAGCGAGCCGGATAGTGGGCACAGCATCGAACAGGAAGGCGGCGCCATTCGTCAGCGCAACGAGCGTGCGATCCTGGCGGCGGCGGAGCGGGTCTTTGCGCAGCACGGCTATCGCGGTACCAGCCTGCAGCAAATCGCCGAGCAGGCGGGCATGCCCAAGTCCAATCTGCTGTATTACGTTGGCAGCAAGCGCAAGCTCTATGTGCGCCTGCTGGAGGGCACCATGGCGCGCTGGAACGCCATGCTCGACAACATCTCGGCCGATGACGATCCCGCCGAGGTGCTGTCCGCCTTTATCCGCTCCAAGATGCAGATTTCGCGGCGCCACCCTGAAAGCTCGCGATTGTTTGCCAGCGAGATTCTCGGCGGCGCGCCTTTTCTCCAGGAATATCTGCACGGCGAACTGCGTGACTGGGTGCAGAGCCGCTCGGCGGTGTTCAAGGAATGGGCCGACCGCGGCCTGATGGATCCGGTCGACCCGGTGTGGCTGATCTTTCTGATCTGGTCCTCGACCCAGCACTATGCCGACTTCGAAGCCCAGGTGCTGGGCATCACCGACCGCGAAGCGCTGAGCGATGATGATCTGGAAGATATTACCCGCTTTCTGACCCGGATGGTGCTCAAGGGCTGCGGCGTGAAAACTATCGAGCCAAGCCAATAATCAAGCAGTAACCGAGCCGGTTGCTAAACCAACAAGCTAGGTTGTCACCAGCATGACAACACATAGCGCTGCGGTGACCCACATGGCCGGCTTTATTTCGTGTACCTTGCCGGTCAGCGCCTTGATCAGCACAAAGGTCATGAAGCCAAAGGCGATGCCGAGGGTGATCGAGTAGGTCAGCGGCATCAGGATGATGGCCAGAAATGCCGGGAAGGCCTGGTCAAAGTGATCCCACTCGATCTTGCTGATCGGCGCCATCATGAACAGCCCCACCATCACCAGTGCAGGTGCCGTGGCGATACCCGGCACCAGCGACAGCAGCGGCGAAAGAAACAGAAATGGCAGGAAGAGCAGGGCAATGACCACCGCCACCAGCCCAGTACGGCCGCCCTGAGCGAGTCCGGGGCCGGAGTCGATGAAGGTCTGGGCCGCGCTGGTGCCAAGCGGAGCGGCAATCATCGAGGCGAAGGCATCCACCGTCATTGAGCGCTTGAGGTTGCGCGGGTTGCCGTCCTTGTCCTTGAGGCTATCGCCCGCCGACTCGGAAAGCGCCATGAAGCACGACAGCGCATCGAAGAAGTTGGTGAACAGCATGACGAAGATAAACGGCAGGTAGGCTACCTTGAGCGCGCCGAGGATATCGACCTTCATCACCGCGCCGAAATCGGGCCAGGCAGCCAGGCCACTCCAGGCCACGACCACTTCTTCGCCCCACAAATGCCCCATGGGCGCGGCCAGCAGAGTGGTCAGGGCAATGCCCATGATCAGGGCACCGTTGAAGTGCTGGATCACGAAGATTGCCGTAGCGATCAGGCCGATGAAGAAGGTAATCAGTTGGGCATCGATGGTGCCCAGCGATACCAGAGTGGCATTGCTGCCGACAATGAAACCGGCGTTCTGTAAGCCGATGAAGGTGATGAACAGGCCGATGCCGCAGGTGATGGCATAGCGCAGCGAGGCGGGGATTGCTTCGATGATCGCTTTGCGCACGTTGAACATGGCGAGCACTGCAAACATCACCCCCGACCAGAACACGCAGCCCAGCGCCACCTCCCAGGATAGGCCGGCGCCCAGCACCAGGGTATAGGTGAACAGCGCATTCATGCCCATGCCCGGCGCCACCAGAATCGGGTTGCGCGCATAAAGGCCCATGGCCAGGCTGCTCAAAAAGCTGATCAGGACGGTGGCCGAAAGGGCCGAGGTGAAGGGAATGCCGGCATCCGACAGCACCGCCGGGTTGACCACGATGATATACATGCCGGCGAGGAAGGTGGCCACGCCGGCCAGTAGCTCAGTTTTTATCGTGGAGCCGCGTCGAGTCACGCCGAACCA
>ERZ1032895.118-NODE-118-length-20261-cov-10.596308_pt1 | contig 20261 bp, 17 predicted proteins | sample MGYA00516687_ERZ1032895 | MGnify/ENA primary metagenome ERZ1032895 (study PRJEB33719, sample SAMN04261600) | wastewater metagenome | biome: rural village; feature: latrine urine exit; material: soil | place: El Salvador | collected 2013-01-14 ... | reverse complement strand
ACCCATGCCAAAAAAAATCATAGGCAGAATTGACAAGGCAGATTTCCCTGAACTTAATCTTTTTGATATTGACATCAAAATAGATACGGGTGCTTATACCTCTTCCATTCACACCCATAAAGTATGGATAGACAATAATGAGCTGGTGTGTTTATTTTATGAAAAAGGCCATCCTCATTATAGCGGAAAGGAAATCAGATTTAAAGAATACACCTTTGCTAAGGTAAAAAGTAGCAATGGGCTTGTTGCGTGCCGCCGCCTACGTGGACCGGAACGACACGGCGCCGCGCGACCCGGCGCTGGCCGCTGCCGAGCTGGTGCGCCTGCTTGCTGCGGGCACTCGCGCTGGCGCGAGTTCCGAAGCATGACAACCACTTAGCGCCAACTGTTGACATGGAGGTCAAATCGCCTGCCGGCTCAAGGGTTTGCAGAAAGAGCGAGTTGTCATATCTCTGTCATCCGGGGCCGCTACCGTGTTAATCTGTTGTTAACAGGCTGGCCCGCAATCGCGCGTCGGCCTGCCACCCCACCCCAAGGATTTCCACATCCGCCGCGCGGGACTGCGCGGCAGTCATCCACGCACGTATCGAGGCCATTGAAAATGACTCCCAAGCACCGCGTCCGCCTGTCAAAGCTGTCGCTCGGTCTGATAGTCGCGCTTGCCGCGGCTCCCGCGTTTGCCCAGAGCACCTCTGCCGGTGTCGGCGGACAGGTTGTTGGTTCCGATGGCCAGCCGGTAGCCGGCGCCGAAGTGACCATCCTGCATACGGAGTCCGGCACGGTCAGCCGTGTCACCACGGATGCCAGCGGCCGCTACAACGCCCGTGGCCTGCGCGTGGGTGGCCCGTACTCGATCACCGTCACCAAGCCGGGTGAAGGCACTCGCACCGAAGACGATGTGTACCTCAACCTGAACCAGGTCAACACCGTCAACGCCACCCTGACGGGGGACGTGACCACCCTGGATCGTGTGGTCGCCACCGCCACCTATGTGGGTTCGGACGTGTTCAGCGCCAACAAGATGGGTACCGGCAGCAACGTGACGCGCGACGCTATGGATGCGCTGCCGTCGGCCACCCGCAACATGCAGGATTACATCCGCCTGGATCCCCGCATCAGCCAGATCAGCAAGGCTGACGGCGCGATCTCGGCCGGCGGACAGAACACCCGCTTCAACGCCATCCGCATTGACGGCATTGGTGCCGGCGACCCGTTCGGCCTGGAGCCGAACAACTTCCCGACCGAGCGCCAGCCGGTGTCGATGGATGCGATCGAAGAAATCAACATCGATCTGGCCAACTATGACACCACGATCTACGGCGGCACCGGCGCGGTGATCAACGCCGTGACCAAGTCGGGCACCAACAACTTCGGCGGCACGGTGTACTACGCCTACCGCGACAAGGACATGGTGCGTGACCGCCTCGAAGGCGACCGCGCCGACTTCAACGGGTTCGAGGACGAAGTCACCTACGGCATGACCTTTGGTGGCCCGCTGATCAAGGACAGGCTGTTCTTCTTCACCAACTACGAAAAGTATGAGCGCACGGCTCCCGGCGTGAGCCTGGCTTCGGGCCCGTACGGCAATGGCTCGATCACGGATACCGACATCGCGACCGTGCGCAACCACATGTCCTCGCTTGGCTACGACGTTGGCGATCTCTCGGCTCCGGACAACAAGACCGAGATCGAGGAATACGCGATCAAGCTCGACTGGAACATCAACGACGACCATCGCGCGGCGCTCCGCTACAACAAGATGGAGCAGAGCGTGATGCGCTTCCCGGGCATCGGCTCGGGTACTGTCTCGCTGAGCCACTACTGGTACCAGCATCCGAAAACCTACGAAACCTGGATGGGTGAACTGTTCTCCGACTGGAGCGACAACTTCTCCACCGAACTGAAGGTTTCGCACAAGGACTATGCCGCCTCGCGCGTGCCGCTGGTCAATCTGCCGCATATCCGTGTCAATGGCTTTGGCGACAGCAATGCCGCCATGCTGTTCGGCACCGAGCAGAACACCCACGTCAACGTCGTGGAGAGCAAGGAGCTCAGCGCGTTCGCCGCAGCCAACTGGTACGTGGGCGACCACACCATCAAGTTCGGCGTCGATTACTCCGACAACGAGCTGATGAACTTCTACGGCCGCAACCTCAATGGCGTCTACACCTTCAGCAATCTGGACGCATTCCTGGCCAATACGCCGAGCCAGTACCAGCTCCGCGCACCGCGCCCGGGTGGCAGCATCGCCGATGTTCCGGCTGCTTTCACGCTGAAGAACACCGGGTTCTTCCTGCAGGACACCTGGGCGCCGAATTACAACCTCACGCTGATGTTCGGTGTGCGCGTGGACGTGCCCGACTTCAGCGACCAGCGTCTCTACAACCCGCGTATCGAAGAGCTGTACGGCTACAACAACACCACGCTGGTGGACGACAAGCTGTGGCAGCCGCGCTTCGGCTTCAACTACACCTTCGATAGCGACCGTCCGACCCAGTTGCGTGGCGGCGTGGGTCTGTTTGGTGGCGCAGCGCCCAACGTGTGGCTGGCAGGCGCCTACCAGAACACCGGCCTGAACTACGTCGAATACGACCTGCGTGGTGATCTGGGGCCGATCTTCACCCCGGACATCAACAACCCGTACATTCCGGGCGGTGGCCCTGCCGCCGGGCGCAATAACGTGGACATCATTGAGCCGGGCACCAAGTTGCCGTCGGTGTGGAAGACCAACCTGGCCTTTGATCACGAACTGCCGTGGTATGGGATCGTGGGTTCCGCCGAGCTGCTCTACACCAAGGTCAACGATGCGCTGTACTTCGAGCGGCTGGATGTGATGCAGCCGACCGCCGTGGGTCCGGATGGCCGTGCGATCTACTGGAACGCCGCTGGCCTGGATCCGGCCAACGCCGGCCGCTTCGGTATCGAGAACGGCCAGAACGGCGCCGGTACCCGTGCCAACCGCCCGAGTGACATCGGCGACGTGCTGCTGCTGCGCAACACCAGCAAGGGTCACAGCGCCCAGGCCACGTTCGCACTGTCCAAGCCGCTGGTGGATACCTGGGGCTGGTCGGTGGCCTACACCTACACCCAGGCCAAGGAAGTCAGCCCGCTGACCAGCTCGCAGAACACCTCGAACTGGAACAACACGCTGATCTTCAACACCAACGAAGAAGTTGCCTACAACTCGCGCTATGCGATCAAGGACCGCATCACCGCGACCCTGCAGTGGCAGCACAATTTCTTCGGTGACTACGCTACCCGCGCCGGCCTGTTCTACGAGGGTCGCTCGGGCCGTCCGTTCAGCTACATCTTCTACAACGACGTCAACGGCGACAGCGCGAACACCAACGACCTGTTCTACGTGCCGGCTGGTCCTGGTGATGTGCTGTGGACCGGCGGTGCCGAGATGGAGCAGGAGTTCTTCGACTGGCTGGCCGACAACCCGGAACTGGCCAGCTACCAGGGTGGCGTGACGCCGGCCAACGGCTTCCGTTCCGGCTGGACCAACACCTTCGACGTCCGTTTCAGCCAGGAGCTCCCGGGCTTCTTCAAGGGCCACAAGACCGAGATCGCGCTCGATATCATGAATATCGGCAACCTGATCAACAAGGACTGGGGCCTGATTGAGGACTACGGGTTCTACTCCACCCGTAGGGTGGCGAACTACGCCGGTATTGACCCCGAGACCGGCAAGTACGTCTACCACTTCTCCGGTTCTACCGACAATCCGCAGATCCAGGAAAACAACAACGACAAGGGCAATACGGCGGTGTCGCGCTGGTCGATGATGCTGAGCCTGAAGTACAAGTTCTGATCCGGAACCTGTAATACGCGGTAGTGGAGCGGCCGGGCATGTCCCGGCCGTTTCCATTTGTGGTGGGAAGCTTTGCACCGGCAAATATCGTAAAGTTCCGGGGCTGGATAAAACGACAAGAACAGGACATATGACAGAAGAACTCAAGGCACCGAGGGCGGTGCCGGTACAGAGCGCCCGCATCTACCCGCACGGCGGGCTCGACATCCTTTCGCACAAGGAGGTCGCGCGGCTGAAGGACGCCTCCCAGGGCGGGCTGCACGAGCTGCTGCGCCGCTGCGCGCTGGCCGTGCTCACCAGCGGCAGCGCCTCGGACGACCCGCGCGCCGCGCAGGAGCTATATCCCACCTTCGACATCCAGGTGCTGCAGCACGACCGCGGCCTGCGCCTGGACCTGACCGACGCGCCGGCCATGGCCTTCGTGGATGGGCAGATCATCCAGGGCATCGCCGAACTGCTGTTCGCCGTGGTCCGCGACCTGGCCTGGACCGCGATCGAGCGCGGCGACGACCACGACGTGCCGCCGGTCACTTCCCCCGGCATCACCGACGAGGTCTTCGGCCTGCTGCGCAACGCGCGCGTGCTGCAGCCGGGCGACCCCAATCTGATCGTTTGCTGGGGCGGCCACTCCATCAGCCGCAACGAGTACGACTACTCCAAACTGGTCGGCTACGAGCTCGGCCTGCGCGGCTTCGACATCTGCACCGGCTGCGGCCCGGGCGCCATGAAGGGCCCGATGAAGGGTGCCAACGTGGCGCATGCCAAGCAGCGGCGCTACCGTTCGCGCTACATCGGCATCACCGAGCCGGGGATCATCGCCGCCGAATCACCCAACCCGATCGTCAACCACCTGGTGATCATGCCGGACATCGAGAAGCGCCTGGAGGCCTTCCTGCGCACCGGCCACGGCGTGATTGTGTTCCCGGGTGGCGTCGGCACCGCCGAGGAGATCCTGTACCTGCTCGGCCTGCTGCTGCAGCAGGGCAACGAGGGCCTGGCGCTGCCGGTGATCTTCACCGGCCCGACCTCCGCCGCGCCGTACTTCGAGCAGATCGACCAGTTCATCCGCCTGACCCTGGGCGAAGAGGCCGCCAGCCTCTACGAGATCATCATCTCCGACCCCGAGCGCGTCGCCCGCACCATGGTCCAGGGCGTCCGCCAGGTGCGCCAGCGCCGGATCGAGCGCAAGGACTCGTTCTTCTTCAACTGGTCGCTGGACATCCCGCTGGAGTTCCAGCAACCCTTCATCCCCACCCACGAGGCCATGGCCGCCCTCGACCTGCACCACGGCCGCAAGCCCTTCGAGCTGGCCGCCGACCTGCGCCGCGCGTTCTCCGGCATCGTCGCCGGCAACGTGAAGGAGGCCGGCATGCGCCGGGTGGAGGAGCACGGCCCGTTCCGGATCCATGGCGACAAGGACATGATGGAGGCCCTGGATGGCCTGCTGCGGGCATTCGTAGAGCAGCGGCGGATGAAGATTTCGGGGCAGTATCGGCCTTGTTATGAGGTGGTTACCTAGGCTCGCCAGGTCCTGTCTTGCGCGGCCTCCGGGTCAAGCTGGCTCTGCGGGCGCTATCGGCATGGTGATCGTGGCCGTATAGCGCCCGTCGACAACGGAGGTGGTCAGTGAGCCCTGGCCACCCGTCATCGCCTCGATGCGGCTGGCCACCGACGGTTGGCCTACGCCATGGCCACCGCTGTTGGGCTCGCCCGCGCGCCGCTGCGGCGGCAGGTCGTTGCGCACCGTGATATGCACCCGCTCGCCGTCGTCGGCCACCAGGATTTCCAGCCGCCCGCCGCCCATGCGCGGCTCGATACCGTGGCGCACGGCGTTTTCGACCAGGGGCTGGACCGAAAGGGCGGGCACGTCCACTTCAGGCAGCCGGGCTGGCAGCTCCCAGCGCACGTCCAGCCGCGACCCCAGGCGCAGGTGTTCGATCTCCAAGAACCGGCGCACCAGGTCGATCTCGTCAGCAAGCCCGATGAAGCGCGGCCCGCCGAGCGCGGTCCGGAACAGGTCCGACAGATCGAGCAGCACCTGCTCGGCTTTCCCCGGCCGCGCGTGCACCAGCGCAACCGCGGTATTGAGGCTGTTGAACAGGAAATGGGGGTGCGTGCGCGCCTGCAGGGCCTCCAGTTCGGCCTGCTTCGCCCGTACCGCCGCCTGCCGCGCCCGCCAGTGGTTGTGGAAGGCGGCGAGGCCGAGGATGCCGACCGCCAGCGCGATCCCCGTCATTCGGATCATCGGCCCCAGCCAGTCCGTTCCGCTGCCGAGCAGGGCAGGGCCCACCAGCCCTCGCGCGGTGGCGGTGACGATCCAGGTCCAGCCCAGCATCACCAGCAGCGCCAGCAGCGCCACCCGGTAGGGACTGAGCCGGCCGATCGGCCGGCGCAGCGCGTACAGGCTGCCCAGGGTCAGCAGGATCACCCACTGGATCAGGAACGTTGCCAGCCCGAACAGCACAAGCCGGTTTCCTTCCACGCCGGGTGACAGGGCCAGGACAAGAGCCAGGCAGACGCCCGCCAGGATTGACCAGATGATGGCAGGGGCCTGCCAGAGAACATCCAGAGGGCGGGCATCGGCGGCTCGGTGCATGGGCGCATGATAGGCCCTCGACGGACCGCCCAGGCCCGCTTTCCAGCCAATCGTCGGACGGTGCTGGCAATTGACCATCAGGGCTCGTAGCGTTCAATGCGGTGGAGAGTGTCGGGGAGGGCGCATGGCCATTGATGGACTAGGCGACACAGTCGTTTCGGCATCCGCGCGGAAGGCTGGCGGTTTTACCTTGATTGAGTTGATGGTCACGGTGGCCGTGTTGGCGGTCCTGGCAGGCTTGGCTGCGCCCAGCTTCAGCAACCTCATCAACTCCAACCGACTGACCGGCGCCGCAAATGACCTCGTTGCGGCCTTCCAGGTAGCCCGGATGGAGGCCATACGAAGGGGGGAGCGTGTCGTGATCTGTCCCTCGACAGACGGCCTCGTGTGCAACGGAACCGAATGGTCCCGCCTGATCGTTTTTTCCGACAGCAACGGCAATCACCAGGTCAACGCGCCTTCCGACGTGGTGTTGCGTGACATCACTCTGGCTGGCTCGGGCATATCCGTAAATGCAAGCACAAACGTGAAAAATGGCCACCGGGTTCGCTTTTCGCCCAATGGATTCGCATGGATGGGAACGGCCGGAAACAACCAGCAGGGGGCGATCAGTGTGTGCAGTACCAAACTTCCGGTCGCAAGCAACACCCGCGACGTCCATATCGCCATAAGCCGGGTTTCAGTGCGTACGCGCAATGGAACCGCACAGTGCACCGCACCGTCGGACAGCTGACATGCAATCAACCATCAACCGTGCCCCGCGCCATCGACGCCATCAGCAGCAAGGCAGCTCGCTGCTCGAAGTGATGATCGCAGTCCTCGTGCTTGCCATTGGCATGCTTGGGCTCGCCGCGCTTTCCGCAATGACGATCAAGAACAGCAATAGTGCCGCCGCACGCTCGCAGGCGGTAGTGCAGGTGTACTCGCTGTTCGACACTTTACGCCTGGACCGGCGGCAGGCCATGGCGGGGACTTACGACGAGAGCTTGAATTGCCAGACCCAGGATGATGACGCAACCGGGGTCTTCAATGAGTGGCTTTACCAGGTGCAGACCAGCCTGGGTGATCCCGAAGCCTGCGGGTTCCTGGAGTGCGACAGCAATTCCTGCACTGCGGGCATCCGCTGGGACGACAGTCGCGGGACTGGCGGGGATTCCGAACTCGAAATCCAGACTACGAGCAGGCTTTGAGCATGGGCACTGAATCCATTCGGAACTACTCGGCTGCAAGGCGTCAGCGCGGCGCAACGTTGATTGAATTGATGATCGCGCTACTTCTCGGCCTGGTCGTGGTTGCTGCCGCGAGCGGCCTGTTCCTCACCAACAAGCGCGTATATGCCTCCACGGAAACCGTCAACCGGATCCAGGAAAACTCGCGCGCGGCGTTCGAGATCATGTCGCGGGATATCCGTGAAGCAGGAGGCAACCCCTGCGGCGTCAATTCACAGATTGTCAGTCAGCTGACCAATGGGGGCGAGCCTTGGTGGGGCAACTACGCCAACGGAATCCAGGGTTATGACGGGGGGACGGCCATTCCGGGTACGGCACGCCTAGCCGGGACGGATGCAATCGACCTCCATGTTGCAGGAGGCGGGGATATCACAGTCATCGAACATGACGAACCCGATGCCAACCTTTCGGTTACCCATACGACGGGGATATCTAAAGACGACATCCTCATGGTGTGCAATACCGAGATCGCCATGATTTTCATTGTGACGCAGCTGACCAGCTCGGGAGGTTCCTCGGCGGCGATCCAGCACAACGGGGGAAATACGGGGTTCGATGCAAAAAATTGTGGGCAGGAGTTCCAACACCAGGGCTGCGCGTCTGGGGCCAGCAGCCCTTACGGTTACTGCTTCCGCGTTGCCGACCCGACCAACATCAACCCGCACTGCGACCGCTATAGCCAGAATCCCGCGCATGTAGCGAGCGTCCAGACCTTCAGATGGTATGTCGCGGAGAACGGTCGGGGGGGGAGTTCGCTCTATCGTGCAAGGCTGGTCAACAGAACTTCCAGCATGGAGCCGGATGTGGTGGATACCATCGAGGTCGCCGAAGGTATCAGCGATCTCCAGCTCGAATATCGAAATGCCGGCGATCCCACATGGCGAAATGCGACTCCCGGTATGGACTGGTCCCTCGTCAATGCCGTCAAGGTTGAACTCGTCGCGGAAGGGACTGAAGGAGCCCTGGGTGGAGGGTATCTGCAGGGTACGGACGGTAATGTACTGGACCGCACGACCTCCCACGTGGTTGCGATCCGCAACCGGGAGGGCGTGCTGTGAGGTCCCTCGCAACCCAACGTGGGGCGTCGCTGATCGTAGTGCTGCTGCTCCTGCTGGTGGTCACGCTGCTGGGGCTCGCCTCCATTCGAAGCACGCTGCTGCAGGAGCGGATGGCCGGTAACCTGGCGGCTCGAAGTGGTGCCTTCCAGGCCGCCGAGGCCACCTTGCGTGAAGCCGAGGCCCTGCTGGTCGCGGGAGTATCGTTGCCGGATCCGGGCGATGGCTGCGACGGAAGTGGTTTCTGTGGGAGACATGACCCCACTGCCGCAAACCCGAGTCCGGCATGGCAGGCAGATGGATTCTGGGACGGCGGCAGTCCGGCGGACAGTGCGAACCCGGTCAACGGCATCACTGCAAAGTACGTCATCGAAGACTTCGGTCACGGTGTCAACGAAGACTGCCTGATCACCAGCGTCGATATGTCCGCCGCAGCGTGCAGTCCAGACAGTCAGATCTACCGCGTCACAGTCCGAAGCAAGGCGGATGACGGCGCGGTCGTTGTTCTGCAGTCCCTTTACGAAGTGCCATGAGGGTCTTTCGATGAAACGTTCACAGTTTTCCAAAGGCAGCCGCGTACTGGCGCCGTTCGTCGGACTGCTCGCCGCTCTCGTTGGAGCATCGGGGCACGCCTCATCAGGGGACCCCATGGAATTCTGGAAGCCCTTCCCGAACTTTCCCCTCCAAACCGGCACAGGATCAATTCCGCCGAATATCCTGTTTGTGATGGATGACTCCGGCTCCATGGGGTCGCTGTACATGGGTGCGGATGGCGACTACATACGCCGGAACCTGAGCGACAACCCGAGCCAAAGGAGCTATGTAAACAACTTCCTGTACTACAACCCCGAGATCGACTACCAGCCTTGGATGGACTGGAATAACAATCGTTTGACCGGGGGAACTAGCTACGACGCTGCGTTCGCACACTTCGACTTGGCAGAGGGTCCGATCGATCTGGGCGATCCCGAGAGCTGCTATTGGTCTATAAGTAACGGAAGCAATACTAAGATTTGTGGCGGAGATCAGACGTTCTGGGTGCCAGACCCCAATATCTCTAATCCGGGAACCGCGGCCAGCAACTATGTAAAGTATACGATTCGGGCAAGCGATCTGAAGATAGAGAGATGCGTCGGTGGGGGGGCGAGCTGTGAGCTTGCGACTCCTACTGAACGAACCGAGGAAGAAGAGCGAAACAACTACGCCAGGTGGTTTTCGTACCACCGGAGCCGTATGAAGGTTGCGAAGGCGGGCGCTACCGAGGCTTTTGGCCAGCTCACTGAGAACTACCGGGTTGGCTACGATTCCATCTGGAGGCTGGCGAAGGGGGGGCGCACAGGTGCGGGCGGTACCGGGCCGGTTTTCCCGATTCCCGTTGGTAACGACGACGGGCTTTTCTCCGACGACAACCGCAAGGAATGGTTCGAGTGGGTACATGGCGCCCGCAACTACAGCACGACTCCGCTTCGGCAAGCTTTGGCGCGGGCGGGGGACTACTATGAAGGCGAATTTTCATCCCTTCCCAACCCATGGGGCCCGGGAAGCCTTAATGAGCAGCTGAGCTGCCGCCAAAGTTACGCCATCCTCACTACTGACGGCTACTGGAACGGCGACGGGCCTGATCTTGGTAACGTGGACGATGAGCCCGGTGAGGAAGTTGAGTTGCCCGACGGCAGTTCCCGGAACACCTACACGGCGGCAGATCCTTTCCGGGACACCCGCAGCAACACGCTGGCTGACGTTGCCATGCACTATTGGAAGCGCGATCTACAGCCTTACTTGGTAAACAACGTGCCAGGCTCTACGCGTAATCCGGCGGTCTGGCAACACATGTCCACGTTTGGTATCTCAATTGGCTTGGGCGGCACGGTCGATCAAACCTCTGTGGCGGAGGTTATGGCCGAACAAGGGGTCACTATCAATGGGGTTCCCAGTTCTTGGCCGAATCCAATCAGTAGCTCGGGCCCGGCGCGCATCGACGATCTGCTTCACGCTGCCGTCAATGGCCGGGGAGAGTTCGTTGCCGCCTCCAACCCCCAGGAATTCGCCGACGCGCTTAAAAACAGCCTCGCAGTTATCGCGAGCCGTCGAGCTGCCGGGGCGAGCGTGGCGGCCAACGGGCCGTCGCTGAGCAGCGATTCTTTGCTCTTTCAGGCGACGTACAGGGCGGGGGAGTGGTCGGGAGATGTGGAGGCAATTCGAATCACTGGTTGGCCGCCCGGTGATGACGCCCCATATTGGAGCATGGCCCAAGTCGCAATGGAAAATCGCGCCGAGTTTCGTCAACGGAATATCTGGACCACAAATGCCGGCGGAAACGGCGCGTCGTTTCCGACCGAAGCCCAAGTGTTGGCTCTGGCCCGGGGCGAGGAAGGGTCGCCAGGCTATGTCTCCGGTGAAGACAACGCCAACTACATAAAGGGAAGTGCGGCAAACGAGGGCTTGGGGAACCATCAGTTGCGTCGGCGTGCCTCACCCTTCGGAACGATAGTCAACTCTTCGCCGTTCTATATGGACGAGAACGAGACTTTGTTCGTCGGGGCCAACGATGGAATGCTGCATGCTGTCGATACTACCGACGGGTCGGTAACGTTTTCCTACGTGCCTGCAGGCTTGAATTTCACAGAGCTTGCCAAGCTCAGCAGCCAGGACTACCAACACGCCTTCTTCGTGGACGGCGGTATTGACGTCACCACCAAGGCACAGAGCGGCAATCTCAACAGCAACATTCTGGCCGCCAGCCTGGGGCGGGGTGGGAAGGGCGTGTTCGGACTCGATGTGACGGATCCCACAGGCAGCGCTTCCCAAATAGTGAAGTGGGACCACACTTTCCAGGGCGGCGGCGCGAATAGCGAACAGCGGAACACCGGCTACGTGCTTGGCGCTCCGTTGGTGCGACGGGGCAATAACAACAAGTTGCTCGCCATCTATGGAAACGGCCCTTATAGCGAAACGGGCAGCGCTACACTGTTCATTCGGGATGCGGTGAGCGGTGCGGTCATCAGGCAAATTATTGTGGACGACAGCGGGGGGAATGGTTTGTCCGAGGTGCGGGCGGCTGACCTGGACGGGAATGGCACCGCTGACGTTCTTTATGCTGGTGACCTGAAAGGCAACGTCTGGAAGTTCGACATTAGCGACAAGAACAACACCAGCCAGTGGAGGGCGGCCGCTGTTTCGGGGAACACAGCGAGTCCCCTGTTCCGGGCGACGGACCCCTCTGGCAATTCGCAGCCGATAACTGGCGGGGTTGCTCTGGCCAGGGAGCCCAGCAGCGGCAACATCTTCGTAGTGTTCGGTACCGGTAGCTACATGATTCCCGGTGACCTGGAAAGTACCCAGGTCCAGACCATATACGCGGTAATTGATGATTCCGCCAAGAACAGGGTTCGTAACCTTGATCGGGACGACCTGGAGCCACGCATGATCATGAGATCCGGCGTGGATGAATTGGGCAGGGCTGCTCGCTCTTGGGAACCGTACTCCGAACTCGAAAGCGAACATGGATGGTATGTGGATCTGGACGAACCGACAGCCGGGGAGCGAGTGGTGACTGCCCCGGTCGTGCGAGGGCGCGCACTGTGGTTCGCGAGCATCATTCCCGAGTTCGGAGGCGGTTGCGAGGTCGGCGGAACGGGTTACCTCAATGCGGTTGATGTCTTTACTGGTACCAATCCTGGCCGTGCAGACGGCAGCACCTACAGCTTTATTGACGTGAATCGGGACGGAGAGGGAGACGATTACCTGGCAGGCTCTAATAGCGGTGACGAAGGGCTTGTAACCTCAGTCGATGTTGGGATTGGCATGCCTTCGCAGCCGACCTTCGTTGGGGACGACGCCTACGCCGCGGGCTCGGATGCGAAGCTTGGGCGTTTGCCCGGACTTCCGGTCGGCAAGCGGCCTGCACGTCTGCGATGGCATGAACTGGTAGGAGACGAGTAATGCTTAGGCCCAACCCGCGCCTTCACCGACCGTCCGGGTTCACCTTGATCGAGTTGATGGTGGTGGTGGCGATTATTGCCATCCTCGCAGCCATCGCGTATCCGAGCTATACCAATCATGTGACCAAGACCCGGCGTGCTGCCGCGACTGCGTGCCTGATGGAATCGGCGCATTTCATGGAGCGCTACTACACAACCAACCTGTCATACGAGGACGCGGAGCTCCCGGCCACCGGATGCATGGCGGAACTCGACGACTTCTACGACTTTGAACTGGATGGAGACCCGACGGCGTCGGCTTTCTCCGTACAGGCAGTACCGCAGGGAATCCAGGGTTCGCGGGACACGCTTTGCGGCACCTTGACACTCAACCAGGCTGGGACGAAAGGAAAGTCCGGCACCGCGTCGAGCGTCGAGCAGTGCTGGTGATGTGATCGGTTTCAATCCGAATGTGGACAAGGAGTGCCGACGCCGGGCCGTTCGATCCTGGAGCGGCCGGCGTTGTTCACCACGACGCTGCCGGCCAGGTTTCCTGGTCGCTGTGTGCACAGCGTCAGTGTCAGGTTGCTGCCGTACGCCCAGCCACTCGGCTGATAACGGATTCGATGTCGACCGGGGCTGGTCCGCAGTGTAAGGCCGCCGCGCAACGCCGAAGAAACTTCGATCACATCACCCACGTTTCGCGGCTGATTCTTGCGGCCCCGATCGAGGTATACGATCCAGCCGCCGCTCCAGTCGCTTCCAGCAGTACACCCGGTGCCATCCATGCTGGGACACAATGTGACGGGATGGCCGCGGCTGATTGCGGATAGCCGTGCCAGTGCCAGGCTGCTCGACATGGCGTGAAAACTTCCCTGGACCCGAGCTTGCCGGACCAGGTGGGCCATCGAGGGAGCACTGGCCAGAATGACTGCCAGAACCGCGAGTACCGCCAGCAACTCCACCAGACTGAAGCCTGGCTGCAGGTGCGGCTTGCGTTCCTGTTGGCGTCCGGCGGTAGCGAGTCCGCGGCCTTCGTTGCTCATGGCGTGCCTTCCCTGGCTGCTGGTAGCGGTCGGGGGTCAGGCTATCGAGGCCCATGGCAGGCGGCCCAGCGGACATCTCCGTGAGGTGGCGTAAGGATCATGCTCCCTGCGCAGTAGGGTTCCTCGCAACTCCGTGACGACAATCAAAAAAAAGCCTGCACAACCCTGCAGGCTTTTTTCGATAATTCTGGCGCCCGAAGCTGGACTCGAACCAGCGACCCCCTGATTAACAGTCAAGTGCTCTAACCAGCTGAGCTATTCGGGCGGGGAGGGCCATTTTACGGGCTGGGAGGCGGCGGTCAAGCCGTGGGCGGCGGGCCAGGCCCGTCCCACATTGATGGCCTGTCAATCCCGCGATGTGGAGAGGGCGATAGACTGGGCGTTTCCCCCGCAGCCGCCCCAGCCAATGACCGAACACAGCGGATCCCCGCGCTTCAAGCTCGTTTCACCCTTCGAACCCGCCGGCGACCAGCCGCAGGCGATCTCGAAGCTGGTGGAGGGGTTCGAGGCGGGGCTGGCGAAGCAGACGCTGCTCGGGGTGACGGGGTCGGGCAAGACGTTCACGATCGCGAACGTGGTGCAGGCGATCCAGAAGCCGACCCTGGTGATGGCGCCGAACAAGACCCTGGCGGCGCAGCTGTACGGCGAGTTCAAGCAGTTCTTTCCGCACAACGCGGTCGAGTACTTCGTCAGCTACTACGACTACTACCAGCCGGAGGCGTACGTGCCGTCGTCGGACACGTACATCGAGAAGGACGCCTCGATCAACGACCACATCGAGCAGATGCGGCTGGCGGCGACCAAGGCGCTGCTGTCGCGGCGCGATGCGCTGATCGTGGCGACGGTGTCGGCGATCTATGGCCTGGGCGACCCGGAGGATTACCTGAAGCTGCGGCTGATCCTGTCGATCGGCGAGCGGATCGAACAGCGGGCGCTGATCCGCCACCTCACGGAGCTGCAGTACACCCGCAACGACACCGAGCTGCGCCGCGGCACCTACCGGGTGCGGGGCGAGGTGATCGACGTGCACCCGGCGGAGTCGGAGGCCGAGGCGCTGCGGGTGGAGCTGTTCGACGGCGAGATCGAGGCGCTGAGCCTGTTCGACCCGCTCACGGGCGAAGTCCAGCGCAAGGTGCCGCGCTACACGGTGTACCCGAAGACCCACTACGCCAGCACCCGCGAGAACGTGCTGCACGCGATCGAGACGATCAAGCAGGAGCTCAAGGAACACCTGGAGTTCCTGTACTCGCAGAACAAGCTGGTGGAGGCGCAGCGGCTGGAGCAGCGCACGCGCTTCGACATCGAGATGATGGCCGAGGTCGGCTACTGCAACGGCATCGAGAACTACTCGCGGCACATGACCCGGAGCCTGCCGGGCGAGCCGCCGCCGACCCTGTTCGATTACCTGCCACCTGATGCGCTGCTGGTGGTGGACGAGTCGCACGTGACCGTCCCCCAGATCGGCGCGATGTACAAGGGCGACCGCTCGCGCAAGGAGACGCTGGTGGAGTTCGGCTTCCGGATGCCGTCGGCGCTGGACAACCGGCCGCTGCGCTTCGAGGAATGGGAGGAACGCTCGCCGCGCACCATCTTCGTCTCCGCCACGCCGGGCAAGTACGAGCTGGAGCACGCCGAGAACGAGATCGTCGAACTGGTGGTGCGGCCGACCGGGCTGATCGACCCGGAGGTGGAGATCCGCCCGGTGTCGACCCAGGTCGACGACGTGCTCTCGGAGATCAGCGAGCGGGTCGCGCTCGGCGACCGGGTGCTGATCACCACGCTCACCAAGCGCATGGCCGAGAACCTTACCGAGTACCTGGCCGAACACGATGTGCGGGTGCGCTACCTGCACTCGGACATCGACACGGTCGAGCGGGTGGAGATCATCCGCGACCTGCGCCTGGGCGAGTTCGACGTGCTGGTCGGTATCAACCTGCTGCGCGAGGGGCTGGACATGCCGGAGGTGTCGCTGGTGGCGATCCTGGACGCGGACAAGGAAGGGTTCCTGCGCTCGACCGGCTCGCTGATCCAGACCATCGGCCGCGCCGCCCGCAACCTGCGCGGCAAGGCGATCCTGTATGCCGACCGGGTGACCGATTCGATGAAGCGCGCGATCGAGGAGACCGACCGCCGCCGCCAGAGGCAGGTGGAGTACAACGAAGAGCACGGCATCACCCCGCGCTCGGTGGCGCGCGCGGTGATGGACATCATGGAGGGCGCCCGCGCCGAGCCGGCGCTGGAGAAGCGCGGCCGCGGCAAGTCGCGCGCGGTGGCCGACGAGGCCGAGGAATACCGGGCGCTGTCCCCGGGCCAGCTGGCGGCGAAGCTGGCCGAGCTGGAGCAGCAGATGTACCAGCACGCCCGCGACCTGGAGTTCGAGGAAGCCGCCCAGGTCCGCGACCGCATCCGCCGGCTCAAGGAAACCACCCTCAAATAACCCCGCCCCGGTTGTCCGCCGCCGCCGGCCGGGCTAGAATTCCGCTTCTCACGGGCGGTTAGCTCAGCGGTAGAGCACTACCTTGACATGGTAGGGGTCACTGGTTCGATCCCAGTACCGCCCACCACGCTCGACGGCGTGGACCTCGAAACGGCGCGGCCACGGTCCGCGCCGTTGCTGTTTTTGGCCTCCGGAACTGGTTCACCATGATCACGATTACCCTCCCCGACGGCAGCAAGCGCGAGTTCGACGGGCCCGTCACCGTCATGCAGGTGGCCGAGTCGATCGGTCCCGGCCTGGCCAAGGCCACGGTGGCCGGCAAGGTGGATGGCCGCCAGGTCGATGCGTCCGACACCATCGACCGCGACGCGAGCCTGCAGATCCTGACCCCGAAGGATCCGGAAGGGCTGGAAATCATCCGCCACTCCTGCGCGCACCTGGTCGGGCACGCGGTCAAGCAGCTGTACCCGGACGCGAAGATGGTGATCGGTCCGGTGATCGAGGACGGCTTCTACTACGACATCTGGTACGAGCGCCCGTTCACGCCGGAGGACATGGCCGCGATCGAGAAGCGCATGCGCGAGCTGATCGACACCGAGTACGACGTGATCAAGCGCATGACCCCGCGCGAGGAGGTCATCGAGGTCTTCCAGGGCCGCGGCGAGGACTACAAGCTGCGCCTGATCGACGACATGGGCCCGGAGGTCACCGAGATGGGCCTCTACCACCACCAGGAATACGTGGACATGTGCCGCGGCCCGCACGTGCCCAATACGCGCTTCCTGAAGGTGTTCAAGCTGCTGCGCACCTCCGGTGCCTACTGGCGCGGCGACGCGCAGAACGAACAGCTGCAGCGGATCTACGGCACCGCCTGGGCCGACAAGAAGCAGCTCAACGCCTACGTGCAGCGGGTCGAAGAGGCCGAGAAGCGCGACCACCGCCGGATCGGCAAGCAGCAGGAGCTGTTCCACCTGCAGGAAGAGGCCCCGGGCCTGGTGTTCTGGCACCCGAAGGGCTGGGCGCTGTGGCAGGTGGTCGAGCAGTACATGCGCCAGGTGTATCGCGACAGCGGCTACGGCGAGGTGCGCTGCCCGCAGATCCTGGACGTGGAGCTGTGGAAGAAGTCCGGCCACTGGGACAACTACAAGGAGAACATGTTCTTCACCGAGTCCGAGAAGCGGACCTACGCGGTGCGGCCCATGAACTGCCCGGGCCACGTGCAGATCTTCAACCAGGGCCTGCACAGCTACCGCGACCTGCCGATCCGCTACGGCGAGTTCGGTTCCTGCCACCGCAACGAGCCCTCCGGCGCGCTGCACGGGATCCTGCGGGTGCGCGGGTTCACCCAGGACGACGGCCACATCTTCTGCACCGAGGGGCAGATCGAGTCCGAGGTGGCCGATTTCCACGCCCAGGCGATGAAGGTGTACGCGGACTTCGGGTTCGAGGACGTGCAGGTGAAGCTGGCCCTGCGGCCCGAGACCCGGATGGGCGACGACGCGGTCTGGGACAAGGCCGAGGCCGCCCTGCGCTCGGCGCTGGCCGCGACCGGGGTGGAGTTCGAGGAGCTGGAGGGCGAGGGCGCCTTCTACGGCCCCAAGGTCGAGTACCACCTGCGCGACGCCATCGGCCGCACCTGGCAGCTGGGCACGGTGCAGGTGGACTTCATGATGCCGGGCCGCCTGGGCGCCGAGTACGTGGACGAGAACAGCCAGCGCCGCACCCCGGTCATGCTGCACCGGGCCATCGTGGGCTCCATGGAGCGCTTCATCGGCATCCTGATCGAGCACCACGCCGGCGCCTTCCCGGCCTGGCTGGCGCCGGTGCAGGCGGCGGTGTTGAACATCACCGACGCCCAGGCGGACTACGCCGAAGAAGTCCGGAAAACCCTTGTGGATCAAGGGTTCAGGGTCGAATCGGATTTGCGCAACGAGAAAATCGGCTATAAAATCCGGGAGCACACCCTGCAGCGGGTGCCGTACCTGGTCGTGGTGGGGGACCGCGAAAAGGAAAGCGGGGCGGTAGCCGTGCGCACGCGGTCGGGGGAGGACCTGGGGAGCATGCCGGTTTCCGGCCTTGTCTCACGTCTTCGCGACGAACCTGCGCTAGCATGATGTGTGAACCGGTGCGGACGCGCGCCGGCAGTCCCGGACGCTGGCGAGCGGCCGGTTTCATCGTTTCTTGGAGATTGCAATATCAGCACCCCTGACAAGCAGAACCGTCGTAACCAGGACATCCGCGTACCGCGCGTTCGCGTAATCGGTTCCGACGGCGAAATGATCGGCGTCCTCTCGCGCGACGAGGCCCTTGAGCGGGCCCAGGAAGAGGGCATGGACCTGGTGGAGATCCAGCCGAATGCCGATCCGCCCGTGTGCCGGATCATGGATTACGGCAAGTACCGCTTCGAGCAGCAGAAACGGGCCAACGCGGCCAAGAAGAAGCAGAAGCAGGTCGAGATCAAGGAAGTCAAGTTCCGCCCGGTGACCGACGCCGGGGACTACGCCATCAAGATGCGCAAGATGCGCGAGTTCCTCGAGGACGGGGACAAGATCAAGGTCAACATCCGCTTCCGCGGCCGCGAGATGAGCCACCAGGAGCTCGGCCGGCAGATGCTCGACCGCATCGAAGCTGATCTGGGCGAAGACATCGTGATCGAATCCCGGCCGCGCATGGAAGGCCGCCAGATGGTCATGATGATCGCCCCCAAGAAGAAATGACGGGCGTTGCAATGGGCGGTGCAGTCGCGGCATAATGGCCGGCTCCGGTTCGCCGGGGAATTCACGATCCTGTGAGCCGCCTCTGGTTCCATCATTGGAATCAAGGGCTTGTAACCGGCCAGGGCACCCAAGCGCGGCAACGGCCGCCGCCCTCGCCAGCAAAGAGACCAAGGACACCGAAATGCCCAAGATCAAGACCCATCGGGGCGCGGCCAAGCGCTTCCGGAAGACTGCTTCCGGCAAGTACAAGGCGGGCCACGCCAACCGCAGCCACATCCTCACCAAGATGACCACGAAGCGTAAGCGCAACCTGCGCCAGACGAACCACATCGACGCTTCGGATTCCGGTCGCCTTGACCGCATGCTGCCGTATCTCTGAGGAGGGCTGAACCATGGCACGAATCAAGCGTGGCGTGCAGGCGCGCCGCCGTCACAAGAAGGTCCTGAGCCAGGCCAAGGGTTACTACAACGCCCGCCGCAAGGTGTTCCGCGTTGCCAACCAGGCCGTCATCAAGGCCCAGCAGTACGCCTACATCCACCGCAAGCACAAGAAGCGCAACTTCCGCTCGCTGTGGATCACCCGCATCAACGCCGCGGCCCGCATCAACGGCCTGAGCTACAGCCGTTTCATGAACGGCCTGGGCAAGGCGGGCATCACCCTGGACCGCAAGGTGCTGGCGGACATCGCCGTGCACGACGCCACCGGCTTTGCCGCGCTGGCTGAAAAGGCGAAGGGCGCGCTCGCAGCGTAAGTGTGTCCCGTGCCGCGCGCCCGGCAGGGCGCTGCGACGGACATCGATGCATACGCATGGGGAAGGGCGCAAGTCCTTCCCCATTGTTTTTTGCGTTGGGGGTAAAGGGGCCCATGGCCGATATCGAACGGATCAACCGGCAGGCGCTGGCGGACATCGCCGCCGCGGACTCGCCGCAGGCGCTGGAAACGCTGCGGGTGTCGCTGCTGGGCAAGCAGGGCAGCGTGACCGCGCTGCTGAAGGGCCTGGGCGCGCTGCCCGCCCAGGAGCGCAAGGTGTCTCTACCTGCTTGTACCGCCTCATAAATGGCAATAGAAAGAGTTTGAGTACGCCCAGGAATACTACCGGCAACCATTAAGGTGGCACCGAACTCACCCATACAACGCACAAAAGCAAGTAACAAACCCGCTAATACACCACGCCAAGCCAAAGGTAGAATAACTCTAAAAAAGACCGATAATTTACTTACCCCTAACACCCACGCAACTTGGCTATACTCCGTATTAACCGCCTCAAACGCCGCTCTAGCTGGTCTAAACACCAAAGGGAAAGTAGCCACGACTGAGGCTGCAACCGCTCCCTTAAGTGAGAAAATCATTCTAAAACCAAAGGTATCAAAGAGCCAGTTATCTAAGCCTGTACGAGTACCAAAAAGTACGAGTAAGTAATAACCTAAGACTGTGGGTGGTAAAACC
>ERZ1032895.117-NODE-117-length-20546-cov-5.676199_pt1 | contig 20546 bp, 14 predicted proteins | sample MGYA00516687_ERZ1032895 | MGnify/ENA primary metagenome ERZ1032895 (study PRJEB33719, sample SAMN04261600) | wastewater metagenome | biome: rural village; feature: latrine urine exit; material: soil | place: El Salvador | collected 2013-01-14 ... | reverse complement strand
CTGGTTGAGAGACAATTACTGCGGCCCATTACCTCAGCTGCGGAGGCGAAAGACCTGCGACCTGGGGACTTTGTAGAGTTTCAAGCGAGCTTTCGCCCGAATGCCTTGCATTCCTTACTGGATGTGCTGACCCCTGAATTAGTTGCTGCCGCTACTGAATACCAAGTTAAGCGTAAACAGCTCAAACTGTTTGAAGCTATCGAGACCTTCGAGAAACAACGCATACTTTCAGAGCAGATGCAGGTAAAAGCATCCACTCATGCGGATATGGTACGAGCTATCGCGGAAGCAATTCGAGTCGATTTCAGAGCCACAAAAACGAGAGAGTTCTACGGGACAATAAATGATGTGACAGCTATAACCATCTGCGATGCTCCCCACTTTAATGTGGAAGATGAGGACAGAATTTTGGACGGGTCTTATACGGTTTTGGGGAAAGTGACCTCCCCCGTCGAGGAGGATCTACCTGTTCTATCACGTAATAAGGTACTCGAAAGACTGGGTCCGGAGCTTGTCGATTCACTTTTCAAGTTGCTACGCGACACCGCAAATGAAAAAACTCAGGGGTTTGGGCTTGGTGAGGAAGAATTCACGATTGATGAAGTATTCGATCTTGCTCTTCCATCGCGTATCGAAGGACCCTCCTTCAAAGTAATACCTATTGCCATATACGTGTGAGCTTGGAAGCGAAATCAGGTTTGTAACCTGATGCTGTGGCAACGAAATTCCATGTGGGCGGGGTAGTTGTTCGAATCTCACTGTAATTGCTCTAGTTCTAGCTACAGGTTCAAGCTCAAGGTCGACTAGTGACTCATTCGACTAGCTTACGAAAATGCCACCTTAGCGTGATCTAACGATCCTATGAAGACCCTGAGTTGAGTCATACCTACTTACGAGTTTAATTCACCGCTTCTCTGACCACCTCAATGAGCAAGGTTGGATCGAGTTCGTGGTCGCGGCGTCGGCTTTAGCTTTGTACTTATATCTCAACCATCGGCAAACTTTCTCACACGTCGAACCGATTGGGCGCCCATGCTTCAAGCGCATTAGAGTTAATATGATGATGTGCGCACATCGAGCGCACTGGTAATGGCAAAGGCGTGAAGGCATTTGGGGACACGACAGATCGTTGGACCGGTTCTAATCTGGCTGCTAGTCGCAGCAATCATCGGCGGGCTCATTGAAGTTCCGCAGTGGAGCGCTGAACTGTCCCAAACCCTGGCTGTAAAACCCTGGATCGGCATCGGCCAGGTGGTCTCGCCGATCACCATGATCATCCTGGCTATCAGCTACCTCGGCATGCTCATCCGCACCTGGATACTCAACGAGAACCTGCCGTTTATTCGGCTGATTTTTGGTGGTCTCACCACGCTGGCCATCACCGTTATCAGCTTTGTCCTGCAAAACACCTACGGCAAACCCCGCCCATGCCACCTTGAAGAACTGGGTAGCACCTGCCCGGCCGATGCCAGTTTTGCCTACCCCTCGAGCTTTGCAGTCATTGCCTTTGCGCTCGCCGTTGGGCTTGCATACTCCGTGCCGTGGACGGCGTATTTGGTGTTCCCATTGGCCATCTTGGAAAGTGTAGCCAGTGTGCTGGCTGGCGAACAGTTCCCACACGATGTCGTTGCCGGAGCTGCACTCGGTGGACTGGGTGCCATCGGGCTGCTCTACATGTTCATCAAGATCCAAACGAAAATGGCCGACCACCTGTCGGCGCGCAGAGGGCAGCTCTCAGCAGCGGAGTAACAGCCAGCGCAGGAGGTCACCGACAGGTAACCCAGGACTCGTGGCAGGCTCGATGACGGCTATGACTACGCCCTTTAGTGTTGTGCTTGTCCAACAATCGTCTAGTCATGACGCACGAACTTGGCGTGTCCTCTGACCCTGTTCGTGATGTGTAGCACAATAAGTATTGTCACTACACAGCGTAAATCGTTGGCTCGAACATTCCTCTCAACCTCAAGAGTGCAGTGGTCTAGACCAGCAATTTCGTTTATTGGCATGTCAGGAAACAGCAATGAAACTCCGGCCAGTATTATCCGCCAGCGCGATCGGCGTCCTGATCGCCACCGCCGGCGCACTCCCATCGTTTGCTACCGACGACGACACTCCCCGGGAAAGGGAGGTTTCAGTCACCCCGGTCGCACCCACCCCTGACGTCGAAGATGAACCGACTCCGAGCCCGAGTAGCGACACCGAATCAGCCTCAGAAGACGCACCTGAAGATGCCCCCGGCGACGAAGACCCGGAAGAAGACGACGAGACTCAAACTCCGCCGGCGATCGAGTATCTGCTCGAATCAACGGCAGAACCTACACTGAGACCAAGCGTCGAGGCGCCGGAACCATCACCAGTCACGACTGAAACCCAGGCGGCATTAGAATCTCTCACCAGCCCGTTCGCGGTAGCTGAACGTGGTTCGAACGAAGCCGACAATAACAGGAACGGTGCCGCAGCGAACAACCAGCCGCAAGCTGCGCAAGCAGAGAGCCCTGGCCAAACACCCGGTGCAGCACAGAACTCGATTCTTGCCGATAGTCCGATGGCTCAGACTGAAGCCAACAACCCCGCAAGCGCACCTGAAGGGTTCCTCTTCGGCCCGCAAGGCTTCCCGCTCCTACCGGCACAAGCACCCTTCATTGGAGCCGACGCACTGGCGCAGGCACTGCTTGATACACAGAGTCCTGACGACGTAGCACCAGTTGAAGAACGCACTACGGGTACGAACGAGGCGCCAGGACGGGTGGAATCGCGACGAATCGTTCGAGCCGATCAACCCACGGACGCTGCACCTCAAGAGAGCGTCTCGAATCCTCAAGAGAGTCCTTCCAGCCCAGAGGACTCCCGTGCGGAATCGACGGAGGATACCCGCTCTGCCCCGCAGGATAGCCTCGTCACGACAGGTGCCACATCCGCTTTGCTGGCAATAGGCGGGATCTTGATGATTGCAGGTGGTGCCGGGATCTTGTTCTGGCACCGCCGTCTCAGCACCTGAGCTAGTCTGCAGCCCTACGCGTAGTCGGTGGGGAGCCCCAAGTACTCCCAGTCCATGAGATCGTCAAGCTGCTGATTGAGATCTGTCTCGGCGAGCTCCAGCGCTTGCTTCCCGAGCACCAGACGCATTGGCGGACTCTCCTGCTCAGCAAGCGTGATAATAGCCTGGGCAGCCTTGACTGGATCACCAGACTGATTGCCATGAATGGTGTCGGTTTCTTTGCGACGCTGCCCCGCCGTTTCGGCATACGCTGCTATCGGTTCGGCAGACTGCTGCAGAGAGCGTCCAGCGAAATCGGTGCGGAAGGGGCCGGGTTGGACGATAGATACGCGAATACCCAACGGGCCAACTTCTTGCTGGAGCGCCTCCGACGTTGATTCCAATGCTGCTTTTGTAGCCGCATAAAAACCTGAACCCGGGCTACTGCGCTGCGCTGCGATCGACGAAATGTTGATGATCATTCCGGAGCCTCGCTCCCGCATCCCCGGCAGAACCTCTTGGATCATGGCGACCGCACCGAAGTAGTTCGTCGCAAATAATTGCTGAATTTGGTCAGGTTCGCCCTCTTCAACTGCAGCTCGATACCCATAGCCTGCGTTATTGACCAGCACATCAATCCCGCCGAACTGTTCGGTTGCTCCATCAACGGCTGAAGCGATCTGTTCTGCGTTTGTGACATCCAGCGGCAGCGTCAATGTGGTGTCCGGATATTGTTCGGCAAGTTCCGCCAGTGTCTCAACATTGCGAGCGGTAATGACGGCGTTGTGTCCCGCTTCGAGTACCTGCTGGGCTAGAGCGCGCCCCAGCCCTGTGGAGCAACCGGTGATAAGCCACGTGGTCATGAGGATCCCTTCGGATGACAATGAGGTTCTAGTGGCAGACTAACTGTCCCGTATATGCGCTGGGTACCGATGAGCGGCTGAGAATCTCCGCAAATTTTTCAGGTTAACACCAAATGCACAATGTGAGGATCTGCAGAGTCCAACCACACGACACCGGTGCTCGTTCTTACCGGTATTGTGTATCTTCGTTGTGCCTGCAGAATATTTGGCCGAAGAGCTTGGATACACAGAGGTCTGCTGTCACCTGAGAAGACAGTGTGGCTGCATCTTCACTGTGAGAAAAGGGAGCCGATTTGACGTCAGATACTGCTTTACGTACATAATATCTAGAATCGCCCGCCTGTGAGTGCTCTCTTTCATTTTCTCAACTGAACCACGTTCGTATCACTAGGAGCAAAGAGTTCGTATTGAGTTCCGCTTTCCCACGGAAGTTTAGACGAGTTATTTCTGATATCTTCCAACCGGAATATTTGGATTCCATACTCGTGTTTGAAGTCTCTGTCGAGAGTCACTAGCCAGTCACACCTGTTTAAAACTGCCGTTGCTAGGTGAATAGCGTCTGGCAATCTCATTTTCTGACTGAGTCGGTATTCTGTAGCTTTATTTATAATCGGGAGACTAACATCCTGGAGCAGTACCTTACGAGACTGAATCAGGCTCCGAATGGCTTCCAGCTTCCTCTCACGTTCTGCACTATCTGAGACTCCAGCAGATTCTGAGATTTTGAAAACTTCACCCAATACGATTACTGATTCGACTAGCATCGCTTCATCATCATCGATCATACGTAGGAGACCGTCGAGCCGCCGAGATTCGGGCTCGTTTTAATAACGGCGAGTAGCGCAGAGGAATCGATAAGTACGCGAGGGATATCAGGCTTTGCCATGCGGTCCCTCTAGAGCATCCTGCCCATGAATGGCGTCTAGATGCTCAGAAATTGACATATTTCCAGTTATCTCAGGCATATACCCACGTAACTCGGCCCATGACAGTTTGGGTTCTTCTACTACCCGTATGTCATCAGCGGAAACATAATAGGTCTGGCCTTCGTCATTTTGCCGAATAAGCCCCTCAACTTCGACGAATTGAAGCAGACCGTCGCGCATCTTTTTAGCAAGGCGAGAAGGAAACTTTACGTGGATAACACGCCCCCCACCATGAGGTTTAATTGACCCCCTATTTCCCCGCGTCACATTAAACCCAGTGAGTGTTCCTCGGACCGAGCCATAGAACTCCCGTACCCAGGGAGTTGCGTTCTCTAGACCTTCGCTGAGCTGTTGGTCTAGATACACGACGCTCCCATGTCGCTCAAGTTTTGCATGCTCACCAACCTCGCGAACCATATTTTTCGCCGTCTTGATGGCGTTAGGATTCCAATCACTGGGAGCAGATTGACCAGATCGAATTCTACTGAGTCCTTCAATCGCTGACCTGGTTACCACGGCGCCCTCGTGCCTGTGTTGTTCTGATGCTGCAATGCCTGAAACCGCAGATCCCAATTTGAGGTCCGTAAACACCCATTCGACCGTGGCCGTTTCAGAAAGATCATCTAGGAGTTCAAGAAGGCGCATGCCTGCCGTAAAAAAGTGCGCTGGATTAGCAACTCGTCCGTCATCGACAGTTAGTTTTATGTCTGCATCCACGCTTGACACCTCCCGGCGGTAACTTTGTGGGTGCCCCGGCCGAACAGAAACAGTAAAGAAATCTACTGTTAGTCGAAATGCTATCAGTCAAACACGTGGACTTCCATGAACGGTAGTTCTCTTTGGACCTGCTGACCAAGTCAGTTTTGAAGCCGCCTCTCTAGATGATTTAGCGACCCAGCGTAATAGAGAAATTCGCGGATTTCTCTCGGATGCGGCGAGAGAAAGCTAGGATTTCGATCCGGGAGACTGCACTGCTCAATGCTTGATCTTTGTGGATGCTGGGAACGGGCTTGCGATCCCGCTAGCCTCTAATGCGTATCACTATAAGAGGTGCGGTTATCATCATGGACACAGAAGGGCCGGCACCACCAACGCTGCAGTTGGATGGTGCCGGCCCTTGTACCTGGCGACCGGACAATGCCAGGAGCTTATGAGACAGTGACAGAAACTGGTGCTTCTTCGGCAACCTCTTGCTTGACCGGACGTGCCAGCGTCATGATCAAACCGGACAGCAGCACCCCGCCCAGTGCAATCACGATCGTGGCGTTGCTCAGACCAAAGTTCGCGGTGACCAGTGCGGTGAGAATAAATCCACCGATCACCGCACCCGGCTGGCTCATCGAGACGATGAAGGCCGATCCGGTGCCACGGCATTCTGACTGGAAGCATTCGGCCTGGAAGTACATGATGGCCGCGTAGGGGCCTAACAGGAAGAACAGCCCGATCATGTACATTGGCACTACGAATGCGGCATTGCTTGGGCCCAGCATCATCGCGGTGAATGCGATACCGGCGATAGTCCAGCCAAAGACGATCACGTTCTTGCGACCGAAGCGGTCACCCAACCAGCCGTGGGTCAGGTACCCCAGTGCGCCGACGATGTTGGCGACGATAATCATCATCAGTGCGCTGGAGGCGTCCACGCCTTTACCGGTTTCCAGCACGGTGGTGCCCAGCACCGAGAAGGTCTGAATGCCCATCCAGTTCAGAATCCAGGCAAAGCACAGCACCAGGGTATTGCGGCGGTGGAGTTTGTTGAAGATCATCTTCAATGGGGCTTCGGTGGTGATCTTCAGTCCGGTTGCATCCGAGATCTCTTGTGCTGCCTCCAGGTTCCCGGCCTTCTGGTAGGCCTTCATCTGCTTCATCGCAGTGAACTGCGGGGTTTCTTTGAGGAAGAAGTAGATCAGGCCAAAGACGACGGCGGCTGGGATCATCGAAATCAGAAATGCCAGGCGCCAGTTTTCTGGGCCGAACCAGGCGGTGACCAGGCCGACGAAGCCTGCTGCCATGAGCGCACCGACGGGCCATCCGGTCTGGACGAACGCGTAGATGAGTCCTTGGTTCTTTTTGACCTTCTTATCTTCCGACAGTGCGAAGACTTCATTCAAATACGTGGCGTTGACCGATTGTTCAGCCAGGGCCACACCGGACAGGGCACGAATGCCAACCAGGCTGACGGAGCCTTGGGCCAGTGCACTGGCGCCACCGGCAACTGCCGAGCCACCGACCGAGGCCATCATGCCTTTGCGGCGGCCGAGTTTATCGATCAGTGGGCCAAATAAAATAATGACGAGGAACACCCCGGCGGATACCAGCGTGGAGACTAACAGGGCGTGGCTGGAGTCCCAGCCGAAGCTTTCTTCAATACGGGGGAGCAGGGTGCCAAACAGAATGTAATCGTAGACCGCGATGGTCCAGGCGAGGAAGGCGATGAGCGTGACGAACCGCGTTTCCTTCAGGCTAATCTTACGAAATGCGTGGACGTTATCTTGCATAACGACTCCTAGACAGAGGGCTTCAATGAAGAAGAAAACGCATAGTGATGATGTGTGGCCGTAAAAACGTACAAAAAGGTGTGGGTATGAGGACCCGCGGAGAACAACACTTTTCAGCACTGTTCCCCGCGGGGTGGTTTCTCAAAAGTATTCAGTTATTGTCGGGTGCGGTGACCGGTTACGCGGTGACCGCTGCGGGTGCTTTTCCCGCCGACTGGACCATCTCGGCGCGCAGGGCGACGGTGGCGTCCTCGTCAACGGTCAGGCGACCATCGACTTCAACTAGGACGACGCCGTAGTCTTCGCGGGCTGCCTCACGGGTGGTGAAGTCATCCAAGACGTCTTCCAGCACTTTGGCTGGATCGCGCTTGGTTGGATCGCCGAAGCCACCGGCGGATGGCACCGTGATCTGGATCGAGTCGCCGGCTTCTAGCTGACGACCGGTGACCTTCGAAGGCCAGGATTCTTCGCCTTCGCGACCTGGGTTCTTGATCAGCGAGGCATTCAGGCCATCGTGACCACCGTGAGCACCCCATGGCAGATCCGACTCGTGGCGTTCACCTTCACACGTGATGACGGTGTCGGTCAGGAACGTGTTTTCGCGAACAATCCCGATCCCACCGCGATACTCGCCGGCTGCTGCCGGTTCGTCACGCAGTTCGTAGCGGTCGGTGCGCATTGGGAAGCGCCATTCGAGCTCTTCGATCGGGTTATTACGGGTGTTGGCAATCAGGTTGTCCACCGAGTCCGGACCGTCGCCGTTGTGGCGGGCACCGTTGGCGCCTTCGTTGACCTCCAGGTAGACCCAGTATTCACCTTGGACTTCATCCCAACCGGAGTAGGACATGAAGTGAATATGGGCCGAGTTTCCGGCGGTGACCTTTTCTGGCATGACCGGAGCCAGGGCACGCAGTGCCAAGTCGACGGCGCGCTGGACCTGCGAGAACCGGGAGAAGGTTGCAGAAGGGTACTTCGGATTGAAGATCGTCCCTTCTGGTGCAATGACCTTCAGTGGTTTCAGCATGCCCTCGTTCTGCGGCACGTGGACCGGGAAGGCGACTTCGTCCAGGAACATCATGCGGGTAATGAAGGTAAATGCCGAGACGGTCGTGCCTTCAAACGCACAGTTATAGGCGGTTGGCACCTGTTCGGACGAGCCAGTCAGGTCGTAGGTGATCTCGTCGCCTTCGATAATGACTTTCACAGCAATCGGCAGCTTCTTGCCGTAGTTGCGGCCGTCATCGTCAAGGTAGCCGATTTCGGTTTCGTATACGCCATCTGGGATCTTGGAGATTTCCTGGCGCAGCATGCGCTCGGAGTAATCAATCCAGGCCTGGCCCGAATCTTGGACGGCTTGCAGGCCGTAGCGTTCGACCAGCGACAGGTAGCGGTTCGAGGCTAGCTCGGTGGCCGCGATCATCGCCTGGAAGTCACCCTTATTCGAGGTTGGTGTGCGGGTGTTATCCAAGATGTGCTTGATCAGCGGTTCTTGGCGGACGCCCTTGTCGTAGATCTTCAGCGCACGGAAGATCTGGCCTTCGGACTGGATGTCTTGGATATCCACCATCAGACCCGAGTGGGCGCCACCGTTATCGATCAGCTGCCCCGAAGCTCCCGAGAAGCCCACGAGTTGACCTTCGTAGAAGATCGGTTTGATGATCGCCACGTCAGGGGAGTGGGTCGCACCCAGGTAGGGGTCGTTGTGCAGGATGATATCGCCTTCGTTGATGTTGTCTCCCAGTTCGGAGATCACACCCTTGACGATCTTCGGCATGGACCCCATGAACATCGGGGTTGAGTCCGATTCGGCCAGCACATTGCCGTCGACGTCGAACAGTCCGGCGCCGAGGTCCTCGGATTCACGAATGATCGAGGAATAGGCCATGCGGAACAGCACGGAGGCCATTTCCTTGGCGGCTGAGTTCAGTGCACCACCGATCACGCGCATCAGAATTGGGGTGGCCAGGTCTTCTGCGGTGGATTCGTTGGCTGGGCAAGCAATGACCATGTTGCCGGCTTCGTCGATTGTGACGCCGAAGCCCGGAGGGACCACGGTGGTGGCGTCGTACTGTTCGACGATGGCTGGGCCTTCGAAGCTCTGACCGATGGCCAGTTTTTCACGATCGTAGAACGGGGTGGCCAGGGTCGCTGGCTTGCCTGCCACATCGAAAGTCACCTCGCGGGTTTCGATGAGCGCATCGGCCAGCGAGGCTTCGGTGGTTGGTTTGACCGCTGGTAGTTCGGTCATTTCGGCGGTGGCTTCAACACGGATGTTGATCAGCTCAACAGCGCTGTGGGAGAAGCGGTGGCCGTATTCTTCTTCGTGAGCGGCGTGGAAGCGAGCTTCAGCTTCGGCTAACCAGGCGTCGTTGATCTCACCATCTGGGACATCGAAACGGATTTCGTAGCCCTGGCCTTCGTAGCGAGCATCGGCTAGACGCTGTAGCTTGCGGCGTTCTGGGGCGACGCTTTCGGCATCCAACTGTGCGGTGGCCTGGGCTTCGAGTTCTTCGTAGGAAGCCTGCAGGGATGGGCAGTCCGCGTCAGCCAGTGGGAAGCGCACGGTCGAGACGAATTCGTAGCGCTCATCAGTGGCCAGCAGACCCAGGGCGGCAATAATGCCGGGGTTTGCTGGAACCAACACGTTTGGCACTTCAAGTTCGGAGGCGATTTCGCAAGCGAACAGACCACCGGCGCCACCGGCAGCGACCAGGGTGAAGTCGCGAGGGTCATAGCCGCGGCGGACCGAGTTTTCTTCGATCGCCTGGGTCATGCCGTATTTCTGTAGCTGCAGTGCACCGAGGGCGGCTTCTTCGACCGACATGTCCAGCTGGTCTGCCACTTTCTTCATGGCGTCCTGTGACAGGTCTGGGCGCAGGTCGATACCGGAACCGGCCAGCATACGCTCTGGACGCAGACGGCCCAGCAGCAGCTGTGCGTCGGTTGAGGTTGGTTCTTCACCGCCGCGGTTATAACAGACCGGGCCTGGGTCAGCGCCGGCCGACTGTGGTCCAACACGGTAGACCCCACCCTGGTCGACGTAGGCGATCGAGCCACCACCGGCACCAATGGTGTCGATATCAACCATGGGGATCATGGCCTGGTAGTCACCAATCTTGGTGTCCAGCAGGTGACGCATGCGCAGCTCACCCTGGTAGGCCACACCGATATCGGCCGAGGTACCACCGATGTCGAGGGTGACGATGTTCTTGAAGCCAGACTGTTCGCCGGCCCACAGGCCACCGATCAGGCCGCCAACCGGACCCGACATCATCAGGGATACGGGGCGCTTTGCGGCTTCTTTAATCGGGACCATGCCGCCGGAGGACTGCATCAGCAGGATTTCGCGATCGTAGCCGAGGGCTTCGATCTCGTTTTGCAGGCGGTAGAGGTAGTTGGAAACGCGTGGACCGACGTAGGCGTTCAGCGCGGTGGTCGAGAAGCGTTCGTATTCGCGGTACAGCGGGACAATGTCGCTGGACAGCGAGAGGTAGGCTTCTGGGAATTCTTCGCGAACAATTTCGCCGATGCGCTGTTCGTGTGCTGGGTTCAGGTAGGAGTGCAGCAAGCAGACGGCGATGGCTTCCACGCCGGCGGCTTTTAGCTCGCGAACCCGATCGCGCACTTCGTCTTCATCCAGGGCACGTAGGACATCGCCGAAGGGTGCGGTGATGCGTTCGTTGACGGTCAGGCGGTGGCGGCGTTTGACCAGTGGTTTGGTCTGCCATGGCAGGTCTTGCTGCAGCGAGAAGTTGTGCGGCTTTTTGTGGCGAGCGATGTGCAGGATATCGCGGAAGCCTTCGGTAGTGATCATGCCGACTTCTGCACCCTTGTGGGTCAGCGCGGTGTTGGTAGCTACTGTGGTGCCGTGAACCACCTGGTCCACTTCGGCAAGAGTAATGCCGGCTTTGGCAACCAAGCGCTTCAGACCGTCGACTACGGCGATCGACGGATCTTCTGGAGTTGAGGGGACCTTCTCGACAAACCCAGTGCGTGTTTCATCATCTGAGTAATACAAGTCGGTGAAAGTGCCACCAACGTCTACACCTATGCGCTTCATGTGTTCCTCCTATATGGAAATGGCATGGAAGTTATATCGCAAGTTTGAAATAGGGAAGAGCGGACGGGAGACCCAAACCCCGGAAATACCGCTGGAATCTTTTGTTGTGAGTAGTGATTGGGTCAGGCTGCGCTGCGTGTGATGCGCATCACCTTGTGTTGCTAATCAATCAATGTAGTTGCTGTCTAAGCAATTAGCAAGGAAAACTGGTGAGTAACTTTGAGGAAATTTTCTGCGCGTTAAAAGTGCCAGGGGTCTTGCCAAGTGAGTTGCGAAAAGCAGGCATCAAAGGTCTTAGGGTTGCCTTGAAAAATCTTGCAAGAGGCTGGGAATGCTCGCAGTGATTGAGGGGGCATAGCTCAGTTAAAGTCGCTGCCTGAACGCGGACAGTGCGTGGCGTAAGGTCGGCGAGGCTGTAAGGCTGGCGGGTGCGGCCGAAGAGCGGTCTAGCGCCAGATATGCTGCTATTGCGCGATGGCGCGGTGAGCTAGCGACGGGCCTTGTGGTCATGTGCCAGCCGCCGGGAATTCTTTGTTAAGCGCCGCCGGGACTCCACGCTTGGTATGAGTGTGAAGTCCCGGAGTGTACGGCAGGCTAGAGAGCTTAGTTAGCTGCTAGGGCCTGCTGTGGAGCTTTGGCGGTTGGGGTAGGAACGGTGTCCTCGAAGTTTGGCAGGTTGTTGAGGTATTCCACAACGGTGCCAACGGACTCGACGTCACCGAACTTGTTGTCGATGTCGAACAGGTTCCAAGCAACGGTACCGGCAACGCGGTCACCGATGGCTTCGCGAACGGCGATTGGGCGGAAGCCTTCAGCCATGGCATCTTCGATCGTGTTGCGAACGCAAGCGGATGCGGTCACACCGGTGACGATCAGGGTGTCGATGCGGTTGGCGGTCAGGAATTGGTTCAGGTAGGTGCCAGGGAACGCGGAGGCGCGCTTCTTGGTGATGACCAATTCGCCTGGTTCTGGGGCGATGCGGGAGTCGATGTCTGCTGCACCCGTCGAAGGATCCAGGGTTTCCAATGGAATCTTCTGCGACCACAGGCCCATATCCGATGGCAGTTCTGCGTTGAGAACTTCGTAGGCGGTGGTAATGAAGATGACTGGGACACCTTTAGCGCGAGCTGCGGCGTTCAGATCCTGGCAAGCTGGGATGATGGTATCCATGTTGCGGCAGGTGAATGGGTGGCCTGGGCGGGTCCAGGCGTTAGCCATGTCAATGTGGATGACTGCTGGGCGAGTACCGAAGCCAACGCGACGCTTGAAGCCACGGCCTTCCATTTCCTGGGCGCCCAAGTTGAAGGCGTTATCCAGGGCCTGTTCCAGCTGGTTTTCGATTTCTTTGTAGGCTTCGTCTGATTCGTAAACGCTGTCCACCACGGTGGTCTCCTTTGAAGTTTATTTTGTGATTCGCATCACGGGCTGTGTTGCTGATACAACAATCTAGTTGCTATCTGAGCAATACGCAAGCCCTTTGCGAAAAGAATTTTTTCGAGTTTGCACTCCCTGTGTTTGACGTGGCCATTTACCGCAGCCGACCTCAAGTATTGACGGGAAGTTCATGTTCTCGACATACAAGAATCGGTGCAAGGGGATCGTTCTGCAACGCGCCATTGATCGAATATCACCAGCCGCCGTCGGGGAGGGGCGCCGACGGCGTGGACCTTTTGTTAGGCAGGGGGAGAAGTGCGCGGAAGTGTCCTGGAGCTTCATGCACATTGGGTGGCGCGACGCTACACATGTCGGTAGAACACCAGATGCGACGAAGCCTCTGTAGCTGAGAATTGCTTGCAATCTACTTGAGGAGCGTTGAAGTGGAGTGGGCTAAAGACGGCTCCAATGGTCAATCATGTCAAAGTTTTTGTCCAAAGATCTTGCGCTGGATCAGCGGTCAGATCAAGATAGTAATCACCTGCTCGTTTCCAAGCTCTGACAACTAGTGAAAGCACCATCCTCCCGTCCAGAAAATAGAAGGTCCGTGCGTAAACTCAAAATACTCAGTGGCATCACGGCCACTTTGGTGATCGGCTGGCTGCTCTTCGTTTCGCTCAACGTCATGTACCCGTCTCAGGGGGATCTGGAGTCGCCACGCGATGCGGTCGTGAGTCTTTCGCCGCAGGATTATCGGTTGCCTCTTGCAGAGGAAGTGTTCGCAAATACTGGGACGAATACGTTGGTAATCTCATATGTTGAGCCTGGTGCTGGGCGTTTCGGGGACTATGCGCCGCCGCTACCTGAGGCTGTGGTCGAATACTGCGACGTTGATACCCCGGAGGATGTTGTGTGTCTTACTCCGGTTGAGATCTCGACTATCGGTGAGGCGTTTGCTGTCAATGACCTGGCCAAGGAACAGTCGTTGGATTCAATCACCGTGGTGACCAGCAAGTGGCACACCTTCCGGACCCGTTTCTTGTTCAGTCAGTGTATCGATGACGATGTGGACGTGAACTTTGTGTATCCGGAGTCCGACATGACGACAAAGCAGTGGGCCGCGTATCTCGCCTATGAGAATGCCGCGATATTCAAAGCGCTTTATGAGGGGCTTGTCCGCTGCTGATCTACAGTGCTCTCAGCTCGCCAGTACGGTTCAGAGCGTCACGGGGCACCAGGCGCGTCAGCTGCGTGACATGGGTGGGGTTCAGTTCTGCGATGCTGCTGACACCCAACAGCCCCATAGTGCGGCGAATCTCGGACTCCATGATGGCAATCATTCTGTCCACGCCCGCCCGGCCACCGGCCATGAGCCCGTAGAGCCAAGCCCTGCCCACCATGACAAAGTCAGCGCCCAGTGCGTGAGCTGCCACCACATCCGTGCCGTTCATGACGCCGGTGTCTAACAGGATGGTCGTTTGGTCACCGACTTCGCGCGCAACTTCGGGCAGTAGATGAAATGGCACGGGTGCCCGGTCAAGCTGGCGCCCGCCGTGGTTCGACAACACGATGCCATCAACCCCGGCATCGACCATCCGCTGGGCATCTTGCAGGGTCTGAATTCCTTTGACCACAATCTTGCCGGGCCACATGGCACGAACAGTTGCCAGATCAGCTTCGGAAATCGTGGGATCAAAAGCCGCTGTAATCAGATCGGATACGGTGCCACCGGTATTCGATAGGGACGCAAACTCAAGACGTTGGGTCGTGAGAAAATTAAACCACCAGGAGGTTCTCGGTATCGCATCGATCACCGTTTTTGCGGTCAACTGTGGCGGAATCGAAAAACCGTTGCGCGTATCCCGCATCCGGTTGCCGGCAATCGGAGTATCTACGGTGAACAACAGCGTGTCAAAACCAGCCGCAGCAGCACGCTCGACCAGCCCGTAGGAAATGTCGCGATCTTTCATCAGATACAGCTGAAACCAATTCCGGCCCTGCGGGTTCGTTGCTTTGACCTCTTCAATCGACACGGTCCCAAGAGTCGACAGCGAAAACGGAATGCCAGCTGCTCCAGCCGCACCTGCCCCGGCGATCTCGCCTTCGGTTTGCATCATTCGGGCAAACCCCGTCGGTGCTAACCCAAAGGGTAACGCGCTAGAACCGCCAAGAATTTCCACTGAGGTGTCAATTTCTGAGGCGGGTCGCAAGATCTCCGGGTGAAACTCAATGTCTTCGAACGCCTGCTTGGCTCTGCGATAGGACACCTCACCTTCGGCCGACCCGTCCGTATAATCAAATGCAGCTTTCGGAGTCCGACGTTGGGCAATCGCCCGCAGATCGTCCACCGTCAAGGCTTTGTCCAACCGACGTTTGACGGAGTTGAGCTCCGGCTTCTTGAACTGCAGCAGCTCGCGTAGTTCGCCGAGCTTCGGAAGCTGTCGTTGAATTGACATTTGGTTGGACTCCTTCGTTGACGGAACTACCCTTTAGCCTGATAGGCGAGCGGATGATAGTCAATAACCCCGCGGCAGCTAGCCCGAAATCGTGTATTGTGACACCCACCTCACCGAAGTCACACACCTTGCGGAGGAACACGTGCGTGCTGCCTTTTTATTGGGATCCGATAGGATCCTCAAGGCATGGGAATACGAAGCTCTAGACCTTGCTGTCCATCAAGGTTTAGACATTACAACCGTTTTACACTGCACCAACGACCAAAAACCGCCACGCAAAATTCAACATGCGGCATACCACACGCTCGCAATGGCAAGCCGTACTCGCCTGCCGATGCTTCGCGAGCGTGACGTGACACCGTTATTGCCAAGCGGCGTCAAGGTCCAGTACTTTTGCTCGGTATGGGACGGGGACTGGCAGCAGCTCCCCGATAGTCTTGCAGAGCCATTAGCTGGTCATGATGTCGTGGTGAAATTCGGCATGAACTTGCTACACATTCCTGAAGATCTGCCGGTGACCTACGGCGTGGTGGCCTATCACGATGCAAACCCCGAAGCGCATCGTGGACGGCCTCATGGTGTTCATGAACTCTCCGCCGGTGAAGCCAGGATGACTGTCAGTGTGCAGCAGCTGAATACCGCACGAGATAACGGGAGCGTTCTGGCTGAAGCCTATTCTCGCGTGGTGCCAACCTCATACCGGGCGACCCTACACAACGCGTATGAGACCAGCATCCCGTTACTTGCCAAAGCCATGCATGCCTTGAGGAATCAGCGCACGTATTCACCCGCGATGCCGGAATCGAATCACCAATTACCGGCCAATGGCCAAGTGCTAAAAACTGTTGGCAAGATGGCGACGGCACTGGTCGGTCGCGGCCTCTACGGCGCGTTTCGTGAAAAGCGGTGGAATGTCGCGTTCGTGCCGCAACCGTTTGATCCAGAAAATCCGGTGCAACCACATTTCGACGATATGCAGCCCATTACCCTGCCCGAGGGGTACACTTTCGCAGCGGATCCATGCGCCTATCACAACGGCCGCTTGTACGTAGACGTCATGCACGGCGGCACCGGGAAAGGCGAAATCTTCGCCTACCGGAACGGCGAATCGCACCGGGTCGATGTGCCGGTCGACGGGGGGCATCTCTCATATCCGCAGATTCTTAAATACGAAGGAACAACCTACCTCTGTCCAGAAATGGCACTCGTGGGGCCCTCAACGTTCTTCGAACTGGACGAAGAACAGCTAGTCTGCAGGACTGCCCATCAGTTCGTGGGGTTGGAAGAAGAGCGCCTCGTGGATGCCACCTTCTTAGAGCACGAAGGCCACTGGTATCTATTCGCAGGACGGCTCGAGAATGTGGGGGAGCGACTCGAACTCTGGGTCAGCGACAACCCGTTTGGACCGTGGAAGCAGCACCCTCAAACACCTGTGTGTCTCGATCCGCGAACTGCGCGTATGGGCGGGCCAATCATTCATGCCAATGATCGGATGTACCGAATTGGCCAAGATGGCTCAGTAAGCTACGGCCGCGGTGCAACCATCAACCGGATTGAAAAGCTTACTCCCACAGAATATGAAGAGACCCGCATCAGTCAGTTCACCATCCAGGGCGCGTACGGTCCCCACACGATCCTGCCGACTGAAGACGGGTATTGGCTGGATTACTACACCGAACAAACTACACCGATGGTTGGAATTCGGCGCGTCAAAGGACGTCTCAGCTAGTCAGGAGCACTGAAGACCGTGGAGAGCTGGTGAAAAGTGCTCTAGCGATCCGTGCTTAGTATGGCTCTGGTTGATAATCTGCGAGCTCATCATTCTGGAAGCGTTCACGAACTTCTTCCAGCTCATCCCAGTCCACGTACACTACGGACTGACCGCCACCTTCGGTTCCGGTGCCGGTGGTTGGCAACGTGAAGCTTTCGATGTCGCCGCCACGAACTTCTCTCATCGAAGTTCCGAGCCCTAACATGTCACGAACGCCAAACTCTTTATCGAGGGCCACGTACGGAGTGGTTGCATCGATCAAATCGGTCATCTTATTCGGGCTGGTCAGCGTATCACGGTTCAGGACTTCGCTGGCGAAAGACTTCATGAACAGCTGTTGGTTCGCTGCACGCGAGTAGTCACCATCTGAGAACGACTTGCGTTCACGTACAAAGGCTAGTGCCTCATCGCCAGTAAGTTCGATCGGCCCGGTTGCGAAATCATATCCGCCAGAGGAAAATGCGCGAGGGTTATTGACCTCTACGCCACCCACGGCATCAGTGAGGTTCTTGAAACCATTGAAATCTGCTACTGCAACATGATCGATGCGTTGATCGATAAGATCCTCGACCGTTTGGACCATCAACGGGACACCGCCGTAAGCCATTGCAGCGTTAATCTTCGCTTGACCATGGCCGGGAATATCCACCCACGAGTCACGCATGATAGACATGATCTGCACGCCACTGCGGTCTGATGGAATATGCGCGACCATAATACTGTCGGCACGGTTGCCGAGGTCATCCAGGATCGGTGTCGAAGTATCCGCCCGAGAGTCGGAGCCTAAAAGCAAAATGTTGACTGCCGGATCTTGGCCATCAGCAGGAGTCGTGACTTCAGGGCGCAGCGAGTCCTCAGGGAAAGCACTCTCGATCGTTTCGAAATTCTGGAGTTTTGATAAACCCGCCCACACGATAGCGCCGGCAATGAGTAGTACAACGAGGAACGAGCCTAGAACCCAAAAGAGAACTTTCTTTTTGGAACCGCTGTGTTTTCGCGTAACTGAAGGATCAGCCAAGGTGTGGTCAGTCATAGTTCACGACTATATAGGTTTCTGAAGCTGCGTAGGATATCTTTATGTGCGTTACACCATGGCTCTAATGCAGAGGTATAGTCACGCTGCATGAGCGTGAAACTTCCATTCCCAAGCTTCCGCACGGCTTAGTCGAGCGAAGGTCGTGACACAGAGATTGCTTTTCATTTCAACTAATAGTAGGAATGAAGAGCTGTCTTGAGCTGTTTAGTGGGGGAGACCACGTGGAGTTACGTGAATATCTGCGGATCATGCATGCCAACTGGCTGTTGATAGTAGCATCGACGCTTGCGGGGATTGCTGCTGCAGCTGCACTATCGTACTTCGCCACTGCTAAGTACGAGGCGCAAGCTAAAGCGTATATCTCAGTACACACCGATACCCAAGCCTCGGGAGACTTGCTGCAAGGCGCGAACTTTGCGCAACAAAGCATGGCAACTTTTGCCGAGTTGGCCAGGACGGAACGCGTTCTATCTCCTGTCGCCGAAGAGCTCGAATTGAACCGAACCTACCGTGCTCTTGCTGAGCAAGTAACCGTCAGTGCACCGTCCGACTCCACGTTGCTCAATATCACTGTGACCGACGAAGATCCAGAAACCGCAGCACTGATAGCCAACGAAGTCGGTGCGCAGCTCAAAGATTTAGTAGAAGACGATCTAGAATCAGCCCAGGGCGACGAAGACGAAAGTCCCGTGCGAATTACCCTTGTGCATTCGGCTGAGGTTCCGACAACACCAGTCAGCCCACGCTTGTCAGTCAATCTCCTGTTGGGTCTGCTCCTAGGCTTTGCCGCAGGCATCGGTATAGCCATCCTCCGCCACGTGCTGGATACCCGCATCCGCTCTCCCGAAGATCTTGAACAGATCACGGATGCTCCAATCCTTGGTCGTATTACCGATGATCCGCAGGCGAATAAGAAGCCGCTGATTGTCCACCTCGATCCGAAGCATCCGCGTGCAGAAGCAATCCGCACCCTGCGCACGAATCTGCAGTTTCTCACCGTTGATGGCGATAACAAGTCCTTTGTGATCTCCAGTGCCGGCCCCAGCGAAGGAAAATCGACGACTGCCGCGAACCTCGCTCTGGCGCTAGCGGAAACCGGACTTCGCGTGGCACTGGTCGACTGCGACCTGCGCCGCCCTCGGATCGACACATATATGAGCATTGAAGGTTCGGTCGGGTTGACTGATGTGCTGATTGGACGAGCCGACCTTTCGGATGTGTTACAGCGGTGGGGACGTTCTGAACTCTATGTTCTTCCCGCAGGACAAGTGCCGCCCAACCCATCAGAACTGCTAGGTTCAGAAGTCATGAGCCATACACTGGACGTGCTGTCCAAGAGCATGGATATGGTCATCATTGACGGACCGCCACTGCTGATGGTCACCGACGCTGTCGTGGTCGGCGCTAAAACTCAAGGCGTTATTCTCGTCGCAGCTGCGGGTTCAACCCATCAGCAAAGCTTTGAAGCTGCGGTCGACTCGCTAGCAACAGCCAATGTTCCACTGCGCGGGGTTGTAGCCACTATGCTACCCACTAAAGGTCCAGGTCGGTACGTTTATGGGCGGTATGCTTATGCCTATGAAGATGATGAGAGCGATAACACCGCCGAGACGATTCGGCCGCCGAAAAAATCTAGCGGACGCCGCGCAAGCGTGGGGCTTCGGCGATGAACGCTGAGCGCCAATTTTCCATTCTGTTTGTCTGCACGGGCAATATCTGTCGATCACCACTTTCCGAGCAGCTGCTGCGACGTTCCATCAATACCCCGGATATTGTCACATATAGCGCGGGGACTAGCGCCATGGTTGGGGAACCGATGCCCCACATCCAGCAGGACATCGCCAAGAAACTTGGCATTGAAAACCCGGAAAATCATCGAGGACAGCAACTCACCGCTGAACATATCGAACGGGCCGACCTCATTCTGGTTATGGAACGAGCCCACCGTAGTATCGTTGTTCAGCAAGCACCCCGTGCCCTCCGTCGTACTTTTACCTTCCGTGAACTTGCCCGCATTTCGGAAGTAGTACCTGATGAAGATCTGGCGTTTGACAGCGATAGGCTGGTGGATCGTCTCAAAGTCCTTGTGGAGGCCGCTTCGATTAATCGCGGGATAGCCGTGCCGCTCGAAACGCCTGAAGAAGACGACATCGTAGATCCATATAAGCGCAGTAAGCAAATATATTTAGAATCTCGGGATCAAATCGTAGGTACCTTGACCACTGTGGCACATTATCTCAACCGTGCTGCTGGATAAAGAGATATTCGTAATTCTCAAGGTCTTCTAAAGTGCAATCGCTTCGGAAACCACAAGATTCTTGTTCTATAAGTACGCTTCTAGCATTTTCGGGTGTTCGGCTCGGACCTCAAGAAATGGCGCTACAGTCTAGGTTGGATCGCAGTCGGTAACTTCACAGCAGAATGGTGAACGGGTCATATACATATGCTGCTCCGCTAGAAGGATTAACGCTTTGAACGCTCGCGGAGCCATGTCATGCTACGCGAGAACCTGCGTTAAACCACTAGTCAACGAGCTGTTCTACATGAAGTTTTGTGAAGGCATGGTCGGTTTCCTTAAAGTTTCC
>ERZ1032895.116-NODE-116-length-20553-cov-16.792175_pt1 | contig 20553 bp, 15 predicted proteins | sample MGYA00516687_ERZ1032895 | MGnify/ENA primary metagenome ERZ1032895 (study PRJEB33719, sample SAMN04261600) | wastewater metagenome | biome: rural village; feature: latrine urine exit; material: soil | place: El Salvador | collected 2013-01-14 ... | reverse complement strand
AACCGCTGACCTCAACACTGCCAGTGTTGCGCTCTCCCAGCTGAGCTAAGGCCCCGTCTCTTCAAGACGATGCGCATATTACTGATTCCCGGAAGCAAGGTCAACTCCTATTCCACCTCTCCCTCCTAATTCTGGAAATCAGGCACTTGGACAAGCATTGCCTTCAAGCGACACATGCCTGACCACTCCTCCCAGGCCAGGCTTGCGGCTGACACAGCTCTCGGTTTACAGCTCTCGATACTGCTTCTCGAAGCGCTTGGCCTGCTTCTTGGACACACCGCCCAGCACCGCAATGGCGTGTCGCAGTCTTGCACGCGTCATGTCCGAGCCAAGAATGGCCATGGCGTCCATCACCGAGGTACTCGCGGACGAGCCGGTAATGGCAATGAACACGGGTGCCAGGAAGCCTTTCATCTTCAGCTCGAAGTGCGCGGCCAATAGCTTGACTTCATCCAGCAGCGCCTGCTTGTGCCAGGCCGGCAGCGTCTCCAGGCGCCACACCAGGAATTGCAGCAGCCTGAGCAGTTCCTCAGGCTCAAGCTTCACCTGGTCGAAGTCACTGGCCTGAATTGTCGGCAAACCCGAGAAGAAGTGCCCTGCCAGCGGAATCACCTCAGACAGCGTCTCCACCCGTGGCCGCACCTGGGGCAGAATCTCGCCGACATAGCGCTCATTGAAGGCCCACTCCATCAGCGCCCGCATGAGCCCCTGGTCATCAAGATCCTCGCGGATATACAGGCCGTTGAGCCAGGTCAGCTTCTGCAGATCAAATACCGGGCCACCCAGCGAAACGCGTTGAATATCGAAATGCGCCATCATCTCGTCGAGGCTGAACTTCTCGCGCTCGTCAGGCATCGACCAGCCCATGCGCCCCAGATAGTTGGTGACCGCCTGGGGCAGGTACCCCATGCGACGGTAGTAATTGATCGACGTCGGGTTCTTGCGTTTGGACAGTTTGGACTTGTCGGGGTTGCGCAGCAGCGGCATATGACAGAGCACCGGCATCTGCCAGCCAAAGTGCTCATACAGCAGTTGATGCTTGGGTGCCGAATTGATCCACTCCTCGCCGCGCAGCACATGGGTGATGCCCATCAGATGGTCATCAACCACATTGGCCAGATGGTAGGTCGGCATGCCATCCGACTTGAGCAGTATCTGGGCATCGACCTGCAACCAATCCACTTCGATCTCGCCACGCAGCATGTCCTGCACCACACAGGCGCCGCTGTCGGGCACCTGCATGCGAATCACGTAGGGCCACGCCTCGTTCTCGCGACGCGCCTGTTCTTCGGCGGGCAGGACCAGATCAGCTGGCTTGAGCGCCAGCTGCATGCCTGCCGCCTTGCGCGCTTCGCGCAAGGTATCCAGCTCCTCGCTGGTGCGATAGCACTTGAAGGCATGTCCGGCTGCCACCAGCTGTTCGGCGTAGCGCACATAGATATCGCCACGCTCGCTTTGCCGATAGGGACCGTGTGGACCACCGACATCCGGCCCCTCATCCCACTCCAGGCCCAGCCAGCGCAGCGAGTCCAGGATCATCTGCTCGGACTCGGCGGTAGAGCGCGCGCGGTCGGTATCCTCGATGCGCAGGATGAACTGGCCCCCATGCTGGCGGGCAAAGCACAGATTGAATAGCGCGATATAGGCGGTGCCCACATGGGGGTCACCGGTGGGAGACGGCGCGATACGGGTACGTACGGTCATGTCGTCCTTGTGTCCAGAACAATGAGATTGAAGCCTGGCGGCAGGCCAGCGGATAGCTGCATTATACGCGGCTGAGCCATGGGCGGCAGCAGCGCCAGGAATCATTTACCATCACAGCGGTCAATAGACATCGTGTCGCTCACAGTGACTCCAGCGTTGAGTCAGCTGTCTTGCCACCTTTATGAATATGCAAGATTATCTGACCACTTCATCATGCTGTTTTCATAATCATTTCAACAGGAAGCTCTCCATGGAACCCCTAGGCCCTCGGATCAAGCGGCTCAGGCAGGCTGCCAAACTCAACAAGGCCGCTCTCGCCCGACGGGTTGGTGTCTCGGACGTCACGATTTCCTACTGGGAGTCCGGCGCTATCAAACAGATTGGCCATGAACGGCTGGTGGCGCTCTCCGAGGCGCTGGAGTGCTCGCTGGCTACCCTGCTTGATGGCGAAGCGGTACGCTCCTCGCCGCTGTACCTGCACGCCGAAGGCCAGCTGCCCTGGGAAAGCGGCAAGGGCGGCGGCATCGAATTACCGATGGAGCTGACCCCCGGCCAGCGCTGGGACGGCGACTGCTACATGGTGACACCAGCACCGGGCGCCACCTTTGACTACCTGGCAGAGCGCGACCTGGCGGCCATTGCCCCGACCGACATCTTCCGTCAGCCGGGCCTTTACCTGGTCGCGGAAGGCGAGTCCATTGTCATCCGCCATGTGGAGCAGGCCAGTAACGGCGAGCTACAGTTTAAGCGTCAGCACAATAACACCGTCATGCCCTATACCCCGGACTTCAAGCTGCTCGGCAAGCTTGTTGCGCTATGGCGCAGTGAAAACGTTTAGTCATGAGGGCTGTGAGCACCCCGCTCTTGATCAGCTGCTGAGCATCACGGCTCGAGCACCCTCACCTCGACCTGATCACTGGTGCGGCGTGGCTGAGTTCCGACAAGAAAGTGCTGTGTGATGCTCGCCACCTTGCCAAGACCATGGGGTGAGGAGCCCACCAGCGGACCACTCAGGTTTGCACCCTCCTCACCCAATCGTTTCCGAACTTCGGTGGGCTGCACGCTCACCGGCGGCAGGTTCACGGTGACGCCATAGTCGCCGTCCGGCAGGCCGCTTCCCGGGCCGAACGGACCAGCCACGAAACGCCCTTGTTGCACTTCGGTGCGCTCCTGCCAGCGCACGCCGCTCGCCTCACGCTCTACCAGCACCTGCAAGCGTGTCGTCCCAGGCAGATTAGTGGTGCCATTGACCATCAGCCGCCGGTCGCTGCGCAGCTCGGCAGCCAGCTCAATGGTCACTGGCTGGTTGAAAGGTTCCACCTCTGGCTGTTGAGACTCAGCCAAGAGCACCGGCTCGGATTCGCTAGCCGCAGGCTCGATCAGCCCGGTGGACTCAGCTATCTCGACAGCATGATCTGACGAGGCATCGATCTCCGGCCTTTTCTGCTCTCCGCCTTCACAGCCTGACAGCATCAACACCGCCATCCCGGCCATCCAGCACAGTCGCGACACTGCCATGCACAGTCTCCATGCTCGTTGATCAGTGCATCAGACTATCACTTCGACGCCCCGTCAGGCAGAGCCCTCCCCTCAGAACACCCCGAGCTATTGCAGTTGAAGCGGATATCTTGAGGCTGGGCCAGGTCGCCGGAGAACTGCGGCTGCCCCCTCAGAGCGCGCCGCGCAATGGGCAGCACCGCTGGCGGCTGCTAGAATGCTCGGCCTTGCAAACATACCGACCACCGCCACCTTTCAACTACGGCTCACCAAGACGCCCCTGAGACCCATGGCTGAACTCGACCGCACCTTCTCCGTCGCCCCGATGATGGCCTGGACGACCCGTGACTATCGCGCCTTCGCGCGCACTCTGAGTCGCCATGCCCTGCTCTATACCGAAATGGTCACCACCGGTGCCATCCTGCATGGCCGCCCGCGGGAGCGCTTTCTCGGCTTCGACGACGTCGAGCTGCCGCTGGCCCTGCAGCTGGGAGGAAGCGATGCCGGAGAATTGGCTGACTGTGCGGCTCTTGCCGAAGACTGGGGCTATGAAGAGGTCAACCTGAACGTGGGCTGCCCCAGCGACCGGGTGCAGAACAACCTGATCGGCGCCTGTCTGATGGCCCATCCCGAAAAGGTGGCCGCAGCCGTAAAGGCCATGCGCGAAGAAGTGTCGATTCCTGTCACGGTGAAATGTCGCATCGGCATTGATGATCAGGACGAAGACGCCGATCTGACGCGCTTCATCAACGTGGTGGCGGATGCCGGCTGCGAGATCTTCATCGTTCACGCACGCAAGGCCTGGCTACAGGGACTGTCCCCCCAGCAGAACCGTGATGTCCCGCCGCTTAACTACCCCCGGGTACATCGCCTCAAGGCCAGCCGTCCCGATCTGCACATCGGCATCAACGGCGGACTGAAAACGCTGGACGCCTGCCGCGAACAGCTGGAACACGTCGATAGCGTCATGATCGGTCGCGAGGCCTACCAGAATCCCTGGCTACTATCCGAGGTGGACCAACGTTTTTACGGGGTGCCTGGCCCGGCAGCGAGCCGACACGATGCTGCCCGAGCATTTCGACCCTACATCGCTGAACGCCTCGAACAAGGCGCCAGGCTCAATCACCTCACCCGTCACTTGCTGGGCCTGTTTCAAGGCCAGCCCGGTGGACGGCGTTTCCGTCGCCACCTCTCGGAGCATGCCTACCGCGAAGGTGCCGGCCTTGCCGTGTTTGACGACGCCCTGGGCATGGTGCCCGAAAGCGAGCCGGTATGAATAAAGCGGCTTAATACAGCGAGTCAGGGGGCGGCTCGAGGCTCGACTGAAAGTCCTCGACGGCGCTCTCCGCCTCTTCGATGGCTTCGAAGCGGGCAATGTGAAACAGCGCCTCGCCCTCATTGACCAGCGGCAGACGCCCCATGCCGATCACGATGCCATCCGCCATGGCCAGCACCTCGCCTTCGGCATTGCCGAAGGGATCGGCCACCCGCCCCAGTACTTCCCCCTTGGCCACCCTCGCTCCTAACCTCACCTGGGGGCGCAAGATGCCGTCAATGGGGGCCCGGGCCCAGCTGGAGCTGTTGGCGACTTCGGCCGCGGGAGGGTCACGGTGACGCTTTTCGCTGCTGAGCATGCCCAGCCGGCGCATCACACGCAGCACGCCACGCACGCCCGGCGCAATTGCCCATTCATCGAAGCGCAGCGCCTCGCCGGCCTCGTAGGTCAGCACCGGCGTGCCTCGACTCTGTGCATAGTGACGCAGGCTTCCGTCGCGCAGGTCGGCATTGATGATCACCGGCGCGCCGAACGCATTGGCCATGTCTTCAGTCTCGCCGCCATTGCCCAGCTGGGCGCGAATCTGCGGCAGGTTGGTACGGTGAATGGCGCCGGTATGCAGGTCGATGACATGGGTTGCCTGGTCGACGATCTGCTGGCGAAACAGAGCCGCCACGCGTCCGCCGAGTGAGCCGCTCTCACTGCCGGGAAAACAGCGATTGAGATCGCGCCGGTCCGGCAGGTAGCGAATCTGCTGCACGAAACCAAACACATTGACGATCGGCACCGCCATCAAGGTGCCGCGCAGCCGCTGCAGCTGGCGAGAGCGCAACAGCCGACGAACGATTTCCACGCCGTTGATCTCGTCGCCATGAATCGCGCCGCACACCAGCAACACGGGCCCGGCCTGGCGACCATGGATGACTTCCACGGGAATATGCAGCGGGGCATGGGTATACAGACGTGCGACCGGCACATCGATCTGGATGCGGCTTCCCGGCGCCACAGAGACGCCAGCAAGCTCGAAGGGGGCACGCGTCATGGGCATTCCTTTGTGTACAGTCCTTCAGGTATAGACGCCGCTTGGGTACAAACGGTGTTTTCATTGCGTATTTATACTCCTCATGAGCCATCACGACGAGTGGCGATTCTTTCCATACACCAATGAATGTAAAACCCTCACCGCTTGGGTACAATGGATTGGATACCGCTGTGAGTCGAGACACCATGGCACGACGCACCAAGGCCGACGCCAAGGCCACCCGAGAAGCGCTGCTGGATGCCGCCGAAGAGCTGTTCTTCGAACGCGGCGTGGCGCGTAGCTCGTTGGAACAGATTGCTCGCCACGCCGGGGTGACACGCGGCGCCGTCTACTGGCATTTCCGCAACAAGGCCGATCTGTTTCTTGCCATGGTCGAACGGGTGCGCATGCCCTTTCATGAGCTGGTCAGTGAAGCCGCCGCCCCCAGCACCCACACCTCCCCTCTCACCGCTATTCTGCTGGGCTGTGAGCATGGCTTCCGCCGCCTGGAGCAGCCTCGCTACAAGCGGGTTCATGCCATCCTGGTGCACCGCTGTGAATTCTTCAGCGACGTCGACCCGCGCGAAAGCCAGGCCGCCATGGCCAGCGACTGCTTCAACGCCCTGAGCGACTATCTGAAGGATGCCCACGGCCAGCAGCTGCTCAAGCCGGGGGTCGATCCGCTGATCGCCACCCGGCTGTTGCAGGCGGTGATCAGCGGTATCTTTCACGACTGGGTGCGTGACCCGGAAGCCTATTCGATTTATGAACACGGCACGAAGCTGGTCGAGGCTCAGCTTGAACTCATCAGCCGCTAGCACCTTTGCAGCCACCAGCTCCTTTCTTCAACCTGACCTCCACAGACCGACCTTCCTTAGGCGGAAGACGCCGAGCCATTGCCGTTATGGTTCGAACCGCTGTCCTCACGGCGATGATGGCGCTCGATCAGCTTCAGCTTGATCAGTCGCGCCCTGGCATCCAGGAAGTCCTGTTCGGGCACTGAGCGATAGGCGTCCTGATCGCGCAGATATTTGACCAGCACGCGCCGCTCTCCGGGGTAGGACGCCTGCCCTGCCTTGACCCTGAGCCGAACCCGGCGATCATCGTCTCCCTCCAGCACGGCCTCAACCAGGCCATCACGTTCGGGCTGTTCCACCAAAACGCGCTCCCCCAGCAGACAACGTGGAAAGTTGGGATTATGGTGCAAGCGTCGCTGCAGGCCACGACAAATCGCCGCCGTCAGGGGTGACGCCAGAGCGAAGGCAGCCCACAGCACAACCACACCCAGCGGCACTCGGAACATGCCCAGATTCAAGTGCTGCAGCACCAGCACCTCGATGACCAGCGTCAATGTGCCCGCCAGCAGGACCAGCAGCGTCAGGGTGATCGACACCGGCACACCGATAAAACCAAGCGAGACCATGGCACTGGCCAGGTTGTCATCACGCAGGCTATCGCGCTCAAACAGCTCCACCGGCGCCAGGCGCACCAATACCAGCAGCCAGTAGACGGCCAACAGGCAGATCAAAGCGCTGAACAGAACCAGCGGAAAACTCAGTGCCAGTTGCAACAGGGTATCCGTCGACATCAGAGCTTGCATAGCATGCCTCCCTTCGGCCCAGAAGGCGCTGACAACAGCGCAGTTATCCAGCAGCTGAAATCTCCAGGCTCATCACCTCACGGCGCTGCCACTGCTTATCGCCAGCCGCTTATTTATCGCCTTCCTGGTTAGCCGGCTAAAGTGTTCGTCCCTTCAGCATAGACGATCACGCCCTGAAGGTCGCATGTCGGTCTTGTGAACCGCCCCAGCGGGACGGTGGCGTCTGGTGGCGCTCATTGACAGCTGGCTGTCAATGAGCGCATCAGGAGCCGTCGGACTCCACTGCCGGGCGGTTACTGGCCTGCTCACCGCGCTGCTCTTCCCCGCGTCTCATGCGGCGCCCAAGCCAGGCGGTCAGGCTCGCAATCATCGCGTAGAAGGTGGGCACGAACATGCTGCCCAGTATCGCGACTGACGCCATGCCCACCGCCACCGTGGTACCGATATGGTGGCTGCTGGTGTCACTGGCACCGGTGGCGAGCGCCAGCGGCATCGTACCGAAGATGAATGCCAGCGAGGTCATGACGATGGGGCGGAAACGCAGCTCGGCGGCGGTAATCGCTGCCTCGCGGATCGAGCGGCCCATTTCACGACGCTGCAGCTCGGCAAACTCGACGATCAGGATGGCGTTCTTGGCCGCCAGTCCCACCACCACCAGCATGCCGATCTGCACATAGACGCTGGTATCCAGCCCGCGCAGGACAATGCCGCCGATACCACCAAGAAAGGCGAACGGCGTCGTGGCCAGTACCGCCAGCGGCAGCGACCAGCTTTCGTACTGTGCCGCCAGGATCAGAAACACCATCAGCATGCCAAAAATAATGGCCATGGCGGCAGCATTACCGGTGGTGCTTTCCTGATACGCCGTTCCCGTCCAGCCCATGCCCCAGCCGCTTCCAAGCTCTTCGGCCACCAGCTCGTCCATGGCCTGGATTGCCTGACCGGAACTGTAGCCCGGTGCCGGACCGCCCTGGAACTGCGCGCCGGAATACACGCCAAAGCGCGTCACCACTGCCGGTGCCGTCTTGCGCTCCAGCGTCACGAATTCGGACAGCGGAATACGCTCGCCATTGCCGCCGCGCACATAGACGCTGGACACATCATCCGGCGTCTTGCGGAAGTTGTCCTCGTTCTGCAGATAGACCTGAAAGTTGCGGCCCTGATAGCTGAAGAAGTTGACGAAGCCGTTGCCGAAGGTGTTCGACAGGGTCGAGTTCAGGCTCTCCAGCGACACGCCATAGCTCAGCGCCTTCTGCTGATCGATCTCGGCACGGAAGGACGGCACATTGACGTTGAAGGTGGTGAACACCTGGGCCAGCATCGGATGCTCTCCTGCCGCCTGCATGAGCTTCAGCGAGGCCTGGAAAAGCTCATCGGGGGTCGCGCCCTCGAATGACTGCAGATAGCCGGTGAAGCCGCCGGTGGTCGACAGCCCCATGATCGGCGGCATGTTGAAGGCCATCGCCGAGCCACCGTCGATCTGCCCACCCAGCTGCATGATCTTGCCGACCAGCTGGTCTGCGGTCAGATCACGATCGCTCCAGGGTTCCATGTTGACGAAAATGATCCCGCGGGCGGTATTCACCGAGCTCGACAGCATGTCGTAGCCGGCCACCGCCGAGGAATACTTGACCCCGGGAATCTCTTCAATGGCAGCGCTCAGCTTGCCCATGTAGTCACGCGTCCGCGCCAGAGACGCCGAGTCCGGCAGCTGCACCGCCGCCAGCACGATCCCTTGATCCGTTTCAGGCACCAGCGTCGAGGGCGTATTGCTGTACATCCACCAGGAGCCGGCGATGACCAGAGCAGACAGCAGCAGGGCCAGACCCCAGAAACGCACCAGCAGCTTGACGACGCTCATGTAAGCGGCGGTGATGCCGGCGAACAGGCGATCGAACAGGCGCAGCGGTGTGCGGATGGCGCGCCGGAAACCGGACTCTTTCTGCTGATGCAGGCCGTGCTTGATGAAGATCGCCGACAGGGCCGGTGTGAAGGTCAGCGCCATCAGCGCCGAGAAGGCCACCGAGATCGCAACGGTCAGCGCGAACTGCTGGTAGATCTGCCCGGTAAAGCCGCCAAGGAAGGCCACCGGCACGAATACCGCGGCCATGATCAGCGAGGTGGCGATGATCGGTCCACCGACCTCCCTCATGGCCTGAATGGTCGCATCGAGAACCGTGATTTCTTCATCTTCGCCGAGCACCCGCTCGACGTTTTCCACCACCAGAATGGCGTCATCCACCACGATACCGATGGCCAGCACCAGGGCGAACAGCGTCAGCAGGTTGATCGAGAAGCCGAACATGTAGAAGCCGGCGAAGGTGGCCAGCACCGAGACCGGCACCACCGACATGGCGATCACCGTGAAGCGCCAGTTCTGCAGGAAGATAAACAGGATAGCGCCGACGATCAGGAAGGCTTCGATAAAGGTATGCAGCACCGTCTCGACCGAGGCATCGATAAACTGCGTGGTGTCATAGGGCACCACGAACTCGAGGCCCGGCGGGAAGCGCGATGCCAGCTCTTCCATGGTCGCTTCGACCGCCCGGGCGGTTTCCAGGGCGTTGGCACCCGGCTGCTGGTTGATGATGATCGGCGTCATGGTACCGCCGTTGAGCCGCGCCTCAACGCCATAGAAAGATGCACCCAGCTCGATACGCGCGACATCCTTCAGGCGCAGCGCCGAACCGTCCGGGTTGGTGCGCAGATAGATCTCACGAAAGTCATCGGTATTGGAAAGCCGGCCACCGGCGGTGATGGTATAGGTAAAGGCGCGCGGCTCAGACTGGGGCGTGGAAGCCAGGCTGCCTGCCGGCACCTCGGTGTTCTGGGCACGAATGGCCTGGGCCACTTCTGTCGGGGTGAGGTCGTACTGAGCCAGCTTGTCCGGGTCCATCCATACGCGCATGGCAAATTCGCCACCGCCCAGCACTTCGGCCTCGCCCACCCCCGGCACCTGACGCAGCTCGTCGAGGATATTCAGGGTGGCGTAGTTCTGCATGTAGATGCGGTCATAGTCGCCGTCCGGCGAGATCAGCGAGACCAGCATCAGGATGGAGCTCGAGCGCAGCTCGACCTTCACGCCCTGGGCCTGCACCGCTTCGGGCAGCTGAGACAGCGCACCCTGCACGCGGTTATTGACGTTGATGGTGCTGATATCCCCGTCGCTGCCGATATTGAAGGCAACGCTCAGACTCATCATGCCGTTGTCGGCGCTGGTCGATGTCATGTAGAGCATGTCATCGACCCCGTTGATGGCCTCAGCCAAGGGCGCCGCCACCGTCTGGGCCACGGTCTCGGCGTCGGCACCGGGAAAGGAGGCACTGACCGAGACAGTGGGCGGCACCACGCTTGGGTACTGTTCGATAGGCAGCACACGCATGCTCATTATCCCGACCAGCGTCAGGATGATCGCAAGCACCGAGGCAAAGATCGGCCGCTTGATGAAGAAGTTGGCGAAGTTCATGACCCGGCGTCCCCTTCAGTCCCAGCGGCCTCAGCAGCGGGCTTGTCAGCAGACTCGGCAGCAACCTGCTCTCCCTGCTGGCCATTTTTCGGCATCAGCGCATCGGCATCCCCATCAAAGGGCTGGGGGTCGATCGGCGTTCCTGGCTGCAGGCCGGCAGGATCTTCGACCACCACCCGATCGCCCGCCGCCAGACCATCCAGCAGCACCTGCCAGGGGCCCGCCAGCTCACCGAGCTGCACGGTACGCGAACGCGCCATGTTGTCTTCATCGAGTACGAACACCTGCGGGCCCATCAGCCCCTGGCTGGTGGCAATTTCCGGCACCGCGATTACATTGAAGCGCTGCAAGCCGGCCAGAGACACCCGCACGAACTGACCAGGCAGCACCGTGGCATCCGGGTTGGCGAAGGTAGCCTTGGCCTGAATGGTGCTGGTGCCCTCATCGACCCGGGAACCGAGATAGTCCAGCTGACCTTCGAGGCGCCCACCCTGCCCAGGCAAGTCGAGCACCGCCTTGATGCCTGCATCAGGCTGATCTGCAAATTGACGACGCAGGGCGAAAGCGTCTTTCTGAGGCATCTGGAAGCGCACTTCCAGCGGGTCCAGCGGAGTGATTACCGCAAGCTCCGTACCCGGGCTGACCAGGTTGCCGACGTTGACCTCACTCAAGCTGATCACCCCCGACACCGGTGCGCGGACCTCCGCATAGCCAAGGTCGATCCTGGCGCTTTCCAGCGCTGCCTGGGCCTGGGCGACCCGGGCATTGGCCACATTGCGATCGGCCAGCGCCTGGTCGTACTGCTGACGACTCACCGAGTTCTGACTCAACAGCTGCTCGAAGCGGTTGGCGTCCCGCTGCGCACGCGACAGCTCAGCCTGTGCACTGGCCAGATCCGCCTCGCGCTGGGTCACCACGCTCTCATACAGTTCCGGTTCGATGGAGTAGAGACTGTCGCCTTTTTCCACCTGCTGACCGGGCTCGAAGTGACGGGCCTCGAGAAAGCCGGTAACCCGCGCCACCAACGTCACTTCATCGTCGCTGCGCAGCTTGGACGGGTAGGACTTGTCCAGCGAGATATTCTGACGCTGCACTTCCATGACTTTCATCGCTCGCGGTGGCAGCGCTTCACCCTCACCGCCCTGTTGTTCCGATGGCGCTTCGTCCTGGCCACAAGCCGCGAGCGCAAGCCCCATGAACAGCACCAGCAGGCCGCTCCGACATCCTCGGATCATCGTCTTCATGCGTATCTACTTCCCTTGGGAACGTTCAAGGCCGCAAAGCCTACATCCATACAGCAGTGTATGTAAACAAGCATACAGCCTTGCATGTCTTGTTGTCTTGCCGTGACCGCTGTCGTGATCAGATCTCGGGGCGCGGTGGCGCACCGATGTCCATGCCGGCGTCTCCCGCCGGCAGCCCGCTGAACTCGACCTGCTCTGTGGAATCGAGCCAGCCGTTGAGTTCGCTGATGGCATCGGTATCCAGCGTGCCGGACTGCTGACGCAGGGTGAGCAGGTCGGTGACATAGCGATAGCGGGCATCGGCATAGGCCGCCACGGCGTCGTAGAGATTCTGCTCGGCATTGAGCACGTCAACGATATTCCGGGTACCGACCTCATACCCGGCGCGGGTGGCATCCAGGGCGCTCTGGTTGGACACCACCGACTGGGCCAGCGCTTCTACCGTGGCCACGTTGTTACCGGCCTGGGTGAACAGCGAACGCACCTGCTGCACGGTCGCCCGTCGCTGGGCTTCGAAGTCATACTGGCTGGAGGCCAGCTGATAGGTGCCCTGGCGAATACTGGCGCTGGTTCGACCGCCGGTGAAGAGCGGCAGACTGACGCCGACTCCTATCTGGCTGAACGAGTCGTGTCCGCTCATGACATCGCTGTCGGAGTCGCCATACTCATAGTTGGCAAAGGCCTGCACTACCGGCAGGCGCTGAGCGCGCGCGATGTCCACGCTGCTGCGCGACACCTTGACACCGGCTTCGCTGGCCAGCACCAGCGGGTTTTTCTCCATGGCCAGCTTGATCCACTCTTCCGGATCCCCCGGCCTTGGTGATACCACCGGCATGTCTGCCTTGAGCATATCGATGCTGTCATAGCGCTTGCCGGTCAGCCGGTGCAGCACCTCGAAGCTGACCTGAAGGTCGTTTTCGGCGGCGATACGCTGGGCCTTGGCCTGGTCGAATCGAGCCCGCGCTTCCTCCACGTCGGTGATCGCAATCAGCCCGACATCGAACTGCTCTCTGGCCTGCTCGAACTGACGCTCGATGGCGCGCTGCTGAGCACGCCGGGCATCCAGCACTTCCCTGGCACGCAAGATATCGAAATAAGCCGTGCTGACATCGATCAGCAGCTGCTGCTCGGTGGCCGCCAGCTGATAGAGCTGCTGATCGATCTGACGCTCGGCCTGCTTCACCTCAGCGGCGTTACGGGCATCAAACAGCGCCTGGGTGGCCTCCAGCATCAAACGACCGGCAGTGACGTTATCATCACTAGGCGCGCCGGGTGCCATACCAAAGCCAGGCACGTCGGGTGTCTGGCTTTCGTACTGGCGGCGATGGGCTACTTGCCCTGACGCATTGACCTGGGGCAACAGATCGGCCCGCGCCACATCACGGTTCGCTTCCACCGACATGAACAATGCCTGGGCCGAGGCAAGCTCAGCGTTCTGTTCCAGGGCATCACGGGTAATGTCGAGAAGGTCGGCGGCCTGGGAGTGGCCCGCCATCAGCGAGGTCACCAGCACCGCCAAAAGCGTGCGGCGACCTGTTGCAGGCGCCGCAGCGCAGGGTCGGGAAGAGCTCATCGGCAGAATCCTTGTGTCGATATCGAAACTATACATTCATTGTCGCATGTTAATGTCTTCAAGCCATCAGGTCATTCATGCAGGCAGTGTGAATTTTCCCGATACTTATAAATTTTTTTACGCTGCACAGCCGTACACTTGCCAGACAAGGCATCATAGCCAACGTCATGAAACGCTACAGGAGTATAGACCGATGGACGCCCTGAACCTGCTCAAGGTGCACGACCTGGAAATCGCCGTACGCATCTGGCATCCCCAGGCCCCACGCACGCTCGTCGCCTGGCACGGCCTGGCACGCCACGGCGGCGACTTCGCCGCTCTCGCCCGCAGGCTCGGCCCGGACTGGCGAGTAATTGCGCCGGATACGCCTGGGCGAGGACTGTCGAGCTGGTCGCAGTCTCCAGATCAGCACTATCTGTACGCCCACTACATGACAATAGCAGTTGCGGTGCTGGATCACTTCGAATTGGATGCAGTGCCCTGGGTCGGCACCTCCATGGGTGGCCTGCTGGGCATGCGACTGGCTTCGGATCCTCAACACGCCGGACGCATCGAGCGGCTGATGCTCAACGATATTGGCCCAGAACTGGACCCCGAGGCGCTGACGCTGATCGCCACCTACTTCGCACAGCCGCATCGTTTCAATCACTTCAGCGAGCTGGAGCAAGAGCTGCGCCTTCACTACGCCAGCTTCGGTGTTGCCAGCGAAGCGACCTGGCGTCGGCTGGTGCGTGAAAGCGCGCGGCGCCTGCCTGATGGCGGCTGGACCTATCACTTCGATCCGCGCATCGGTGAGCAATTCGTGCATGACACCCCGCGCGATGCCTGGAGCGACTGGAGCGCCATTCGCTGCCCGCTGATGGTACTGCGCGGTGCCGACTCCACGCTCCTGACCCGGGATACCTTCGCCCGCATGCAGGAACTCCAGCCCGCGATGATCGCGCATGAGGCCGAGGGCTGCGGCCACGCACCGATGCTCGACCAGGCAAGCCAGGTGGAGCCGCTGCGGCGGTTTCTTGAGCGCTGATCTTGCGCACTTCTAAACAGGCTGCGCAACCTCAGTTCAGCGACTTGCGCAGCCGCGACAGGGCGATCAGGAAAAACACGCTGCCGATGACTGCCAGAGCCAGCAGCTGCGGCCATACGATATTCATGCCGGCACCACGAAAGAGTATCGACTGCGCCAGCTGGATGAAGTGAGTGGTGGGCGCAGCCAGCATGATGTTCTGAATGATCTCCGGCATGCTCTCCCGCGGCGTCATCCCGCCGGAGAGAATCTGCAGCGGGATGAGTGCCAGGATGATCAACAGCCCCAGCTGCGGCATCGAGCGCGCCACGGTGCCGAAGAAGATGCCCATGGAGGTCGTGGCGAAAAGATGCAGCGCAGCACCCAGCATGAACAGGCCCAGTGAACCTCCGATAGGAATATTCAGCCAGGCCCCCACCACGAAGCGCAGGGCAAGCGCCGAGGCCAGCAACACCACGACTCCCATGGACCAGACCTTGGCCAGCATGATTTCCACCGGCGTGACTGGCATCACCAGCAGATGTTCGATGGTGCCGTGCTCACGCTCACGAATCAGCGCCGCACCGGTCAAGATGATCGACAGCATGGTGATCTGATCGATCACCGAATTGACGGCACCGAACCAGCTGCGATTCAGGTTGGGGTTATAGTTCATGCGCACCACGGCCTCCACCGGCAGCGCGCCCTGCCCGCTGAAGCGCTGCAGAAAGGTGGTGACTTCGCTGCTGATGATCTGCTGGATATGTCCGGCACCGGTAAACGCCTGGCTGACCTGGGTGGCGTCCACGTTAAGCTGAATGGTGGGCTGACGCCCCGCCAGCAGGTCCCGCTGGAAATCCGGCGGAATGTTGAGGGTAAAGGTGTAGCGGCCGGCATCCATGCCGCTGTCCATCTGCGCATGGGTGATCGCCTGGGGCGGCAGGAAATAGGGCAGCTGAAAGGCATCGAGAATACGGTAGGAAAGCGGCGAAGGATCCTCGTTGACCACGCCGACAGTGGCGCGATAAGGCGCCTCAGGTACCGCCGTGGCGCTGGAATAGATGCTCAGGCTGAAGGCATAGACGATCAGTATCACCAGAGCGGGATCCCGACTCAGGCTGCGCAGCTCTTTTATACCCAGCTGGAGAATATTGGTGAGAGATCGCATGTCATTTTTCCTGCTGTCTCAGCCCGGCGATGCTGACCAGCAGCAGCACCGGAATGGCCAGCAACAGGGGAACGAGATAGGCATACAGGTCCGCCATGCCCAGCGCCTTGGCGAAAACTCCCCGGCTGATGATCAAGAAGTGGGCGGTCGGATAGACATGGCCGATGAACGCGCCAAAGCCCTCCATGGCAGACACCGGATGAATCATCCCCGAGAACTGCACGGCAGGTATCAGAGTGACAATAACGGTACCGAAGATGGCGGCGATCTGGCTGTTCAGCATCGAAGACATCAACAGCCCGAGCCCGGTGGCGCAAAATACATAGAGCAGCGCAGCGATGGTCAGGGTCGGAAAACTGCCCTTGATCGGCACATCGAAGAAAAACACCGCCAGTGCCACCATGATCAGGAAATTCACCATGCCCAGCACCACATAGGGCAGCTGCTTGCCGAGCAGGAACTCCGTGCGAGTCACCGGAGTGACGTAAAAGTTGATGATCGAGCCCATCTCTTTCTCGCGCACGACACCAAGGGCCGTGAGCATCGCCGGAATCACCATCAACAGCATGGGAATGACCGCCGGCACCATGGCCGGCAGACTCTGCACGTCCGGGTTGTAGCGGTAGCGCAGTGCGATATCCGCACTGGCACTTGCGCTCAAGCCGAGCGACTCACGAGCGAGAGTTTGGAGATAGTCGATGTGAATCCCCTGGGCGTAGCCCTTGATGGTATCGGCTCGGGTCGGCATGGAGCCATCGACCCAGTAGGCGACCTCAGGGGTAGCACCGCGCTTGAGATCGCGCCCAAAGCCCGGAGGAATGATCACGCCGAGGCTGATTTTTCCGGCACGCATGCGCTCATCGAGCTCGTCAATACTGGCCAGCGGCGGCGTTTCGACAAAGTAGCGTGAACCCGCCAGATTCAGCGAGTACGCCTGGCTGGTGGTGGTCTGGTCGTAGTCGAGAACCGCATAGGTCAGATCCTCCACGTCCAGGCTGATGCCGTAACCCACGATGAACATCAACAGCACGCTGCCGAGCAGGGCCAGCAGGCCGCGTACCGGATCGCGACGCAGCTCCATGGCTTCGCGGTGCGCATAGCTGAACAGGCGCTGAAAACTGAAGCGCGCCGGTGGCGACAGCGCCTGCTGTGCCTGTTGCATGGCCACTTCCTGCTGCGGGGCCGGTGGTACTGCAGAGGCATTCTCGTCACTGGCCTCCTCGAGATAGTCAATGAAAGCGGCTTCGAGAGTCGAGGCACCACGCTTTTGCTGCAGCGCCAGAGGCGTGTCGCTGTCCAGCACCTTGCCTGCATGCATCATTGACATGCGATCGCAGCGCAGGGCTTCGTTCATGAAATGGGTGGAGATGAAGATGGTGACCTGCTCTTCTCGGGACATGCGAATGAGCTCTACCCAGAAGCTATCGCGAGCCACCGGATCGACGCCGGAGGTAGGCTCGTCGAGAATCAATATCTCCGGCCTGTGAATCACCGCCACCGCAAGCGATAGGCGCTGACGCACCCCCAGCGGCAGGCCCATCGGCAGGCTGTCGACCACCGGCTCCAGGGAGAAACGCTCTAGCATTTCCTGAATGCGTGGTTCGCGCTCCTTCTCGGGAATGTGATACAGCCGCGCATGCAGCTCGAGGTTCTGGCGTACCGTCAGTTCGCCATACAGGGAGAAGGCCTGGGACATGTAACCGACCCGCTGGCGTATCTCCAGATCGTTGGGGTCCACCGGCTGGCCAAACAGGAAGGCCTCCCCTTCGCTGAACGGCAACAGCCCGGTCAGCATCTTCATGGTGGTGGACTTGCCGCAGCCGTTGGAGCCAAGAAAGCCGAAGATTTCACCGCGCTCGATGCGAAAATTGGCGCGATCCACCGCGGTGAAATCGCCGAAGCGCTTGGTCAATCCATACGCTTCGATGGCGATCTCATCGCTGGCTTCACGCGGCGGGATGATGACCTCGCGATGCAGCGCGCGCTTGGCCTCAGGCAGCAGGGCGATAAATGCCTTTTCAAGAGTGTCGCTGCCGGTACGCTCGAGCATGTCAGCCGGCGTGCCGGTGGCCAGAACCTGTCCCTCGTCCATGGCGACCAGCCAGTCGAAGCGCTCCGCCTCGTCCATGTAGGCCGTGGCCACCAGTACGCTCATGCGCGGACGCTCACGGCGAATACGCGCGATCAGATCCCAGAACTGGTTGCGAGCCAACGGGTCGACCCCGGTGGTGGGCTCATCGAGAATCAGCAGGTCCGGGTCGTGAATCAGTGCGCAGCACAGCCCGAGCTTCTGCTTCATGCCGCCGGACAGCTTGCCCGCCGGACGCTCGGTGAAGTCTTCCAGGCCCGTACTGCGGGTCAGGTCTTCGATACGCAGGTCCCGCTCGGCCTTGTCCTGGCCGAACAGGCGTCCAAAGAACTCAAGGTTTTCGCGTATGCTCAGCGTGGGATACAGGTTCTTGCCCAGCCCCTGGGGCATGTAGGCGATACGCGGACAGGTCAGACGACGATGCTCGGCGTCCGCCATATCGCCCCCCAGCACCCAAACGCTGCCCTGCTGAATGCGCCGCGCCCCGGAAACCAGCGCCATCAGGCTCGACTTGCCGACGCCGTCGGGGCCGATCAATCCCACCATGCGACCGGCGGGAATCTCGAGACTCAAGGCGTCCAGCGCCCGATCCTTGTCACTGCGCGACTTGCCATACTGCAAGGTGACGTCTTTCAAGCTGGCGACGCTATCCCCGGATGCCGTCATGATTTCACGTTGACCTGCAGCTCCGCGGGCCACTCTGCTTCACTATCGAGCTTGAGATAGGCCACCCCGGGCAGGCCGGTCTTGACCTGCTCAACGTGCTTCATCAACAGCTGCGGATCGATGCGCGCCTTGACGCGAAACATCAGCTTCTCGCGCTCGTTCTCGGTCTCCACGGCCTTGGGCGTGAACTGGGCGACACTGGAGACGTAACTGACACGGGCAGGAATAACATACTCGGATGCCGCGTCGAGCACGATATGCGCCGCGTCACCGATGCCCACCCGGCCCACGTCACGCGTGGGCAGAAAGAACGTCATGTAGACGTCGGTGAGATCCACCAGGTTGACAATCTTGGCCCCGGAACCCAGCACTTCGCCGGGCTGAGCAATGCGGTACTGCACCCGGGCGAGCCGATCCGCCTTGAGTTCGCTATCCTCGATATCCGCCTGAATACGCGCTACGCCAGCCCTGGCCGCCTCGATGGCAGATTCGGCTTCAACCATCTGGGAGCGCGCGGAGTTGATCCCCGCCTCGGCGCTCAGCACCTGGGAGCGTGACGCCGCCACGGCAGCCTCGGCGCTCTGGCGGGCGGCCAGGTCGTCATCGAGTTGCTGGCGTGAAATGGCACTGCGCTGCACCAGAGCGGCGGTGCGCTGATAGCGCTTCTGAGCGGCGCTGAGCTCGGCCTGGCGCTGCTGTACCACCGCCTCGGCGGTGGTCTGTTCGCTCTGTCGCTGGGCGACGATGGCGCGGGCGGTTTCCAGGGCGTTTTCCGCCTGACGCACCTGGGCATTGGCCTGAGCCAGCTCGGCCTCCAGGGTGTCGGTGTTCATGCGCGCGATCACCTGCCCTGGTTCGACGAAGTCGCCCTCGTCCACCAGCACCTCCATCAAGCGGCCGGGAAGCTTGGTCGCCACGTCAATCTCCGTTGCCTCGATACGGCCATTGCCGCTGGCGAACCCTTCACCAAGCCCATCATCCTTGAGCATTTGCCAAACCAGCAGCGCTGCCAACGCTACGGCGACAACCACGATCAATAGCTTGATGATGGATTTTTTACCCGACTGCTTCATCGTCTCGTTCCTGTAGCCCAAGAAAACCAACCCGCACATACTAGCCGAAAATCCAGCTCGCGCGCCGCAAGCGCTCTTGATATGCGTCAGCCTGTGGCGTCAACTCCGCATCAATCCAGCCCCCTGCTGCTTCAGGACTGCTCTTCCTCATTGGCTTTTACCGGCGCGCCGGCTGGCTTGAGCAGCTGCTGCAGCTGGCGCCACAGTTTTCCGGTGTCACCCTCACCGCTGCACCAGGCCGGCTCAATCTTGTGAACGGTATCGAGAATTCGCTGCCGGGCAGCGGCTTCCGGCACCAGCAGAGGCAACTGCTGCAGGCTTTCCTCGGGATAGGCGAAGACCAGCAGATTCTGCTGGTTGGTGATCTCGCGGAGCGTCGCAATATCCGGCAAGTGAGTTGCTATCTTGCGATAGCCCTCGATAATGTTCTCCAGGGATGACTTGGATAGCTTGCCGTCCGCCTTGGCGAACAGCAGCAGAACGCGCAAGCCGGCCTCGAGTTCACCACCTTCCGCCAAGGCGCTACGAAGCTTCTTTGTAACTGTTTAGCTCAGGCCGCCTGAACCGTGGCTTCTTGCTGCATAAAGGATGGCACGTCACCGGCAAACAGTTGCTCCAGTGCGGTATGCGCCGCCATCCCTTGCTTGACGGCGGTCGAGAGGAAGCTACGCATCCGGCAGAAGATCTCGGCACCTTCCCAAGAACGGAAACAGCCCGAGATTTTCTGCTGGACCTTGGTCATCCGCAGGTCACGCTCCCCCTGGTTATTGGTGAAGGGGGCAGCGGGGTCGTCGAGGAAGCGCAGCACGTCGTCCTCGTACGCTCGGAGGCGCTCCAACAGGTTGCGTGACTTGGTGCGCTTGACCCGGCCGCGTGTTCCGGGTGGTGGTTTCACCGGCGGTGGGCACTCGACGTCACCCTTTGCCAGGCAGTCTCGATAACGCTGTCGCCATGCTTGGGCCTCATCGGCCGAGAGGCAGCCGTCGGCCGCCTCTACGGCGCGACGCATGTCCAACAGCTGGTCATGCAGGACCTTGGCCCATGCCTGGCCATCGTTCTCCCAGGCCGCCGTCAGCTCCCGAAGGTGGTGCGCATTACACAACGCGTGTCGGCAGTCCGAGTAGCGGTAGTAGGGCTTCCAGTGGTCATGCACCAGCACGCCCTGCACGA
>ERZ1032895.115-NODE-115-length-20562-cov-5.350758_pt1 | contig 20562 bp, 20 predicted proteins | sample MGYA00516687_ERZ1032895 | MGnify/ENA primary metagenome ERZ1032895 (study PRJEB33719, sample SAMN04261600) | wastewater metagenome | biome: rural village; feature: latrine urine exit; material: soil | place: El Salvador | collected 2013-01-14 ... | reverse complement strand
GGATGCGTTCGATAAACAGGTCATCGGCGGTACCCGACAGCCACCCGTTGAGGCGCTGCTCGAGCCCGGTCTGGCCGTAGGCCAGCGAATAAAAGCCGGTGATCCCCGAGTAGAGTTCCGGGTCGTGGTAGACCCGCTGGTAGTCGAAACTGGAGGAATCACTGGGCACAGATTCCACAATCGGTTCGCCCCCGACCAGGATCGGACCGCGTGGGCCCCCGAATTGCTTATACAGCTCACGAGAGTTGGCCTCGTGGGTGCGCAGATCATCGGCAGCAACCACTTGGATGTAACTGGCGGCACCTATGAGGACTAAGAAAGCGGCGACGACGGCGTACCAGGCGTAGCGGATAGATTCATTCACTAGCGTTCACCCGCCTCTAGGGGTTGTCCCGGCACCGCGGCACCACCACCAGCCCCGGAAGCATTCACCATGGGGCCAGCGAGCATCGGTCGATTGGCAGTATGCGAAATCAATAACACAAGTCCGATAATCATCCAGTTTGCTAACAGGGAGGACCCGCCGGCGGCCATAAACGGCGTCGTCAGGCCGGTCAGTGGGATGACACGTAAGACTCCACCGACGACGACGAACATCTGGATGGCCATGGCACAGCCCAGTCCGGCGGCCAGCAGTTTACCGAAGGCATCGCGGGCTGACAGGCCGATACGCATGATGCGAGTGACGAGGATGAAAAAGATCAGCAGGATGGCGGCCAGACCGACGAGTCCGAGTTCTTCGCCGAAGGAAGCAATGATCATATCCGAATTGGCCGCGAACACCAGATCCGGGCGGCCTTCACCTAGCCCGGATCCAAACAGCCCGCCGGAAGCCAGGCCGAAGAGGCCCTGAACGACCTGGTGGGAGCCGTGTTCGGCGTAGATCATGTCCATGTCAAACGCGTTGAGCCACCCGTCGATGCGGGCCTCAACGTGGGGGAACAGGTTGACCGCGATGACGCCCCCGGCGCCCACGGCGACCAGGCCCAAGATGATCCAGGACAACCGGGAGGTCGCCAGATAAATCATGGCCATGAACAACCCGAAGAACAATACGGCCGAACCGAGGTCGCGCTGGAAGATCAGCACGCCCATCGCCACCAGCCAGGCAACCACCAGCGGGCCGAGGTCTTGGATGCGTGGGAACGTCAGCGGACCGATTTTTCGCCCGGCTAACAGGATCAGATCGCGGTTGGCGCTCAAATATGAGGCAAAGAAAATGGCCAGGGTCAGTTTGGCGACTTCACCGGGTTGGAAAGAGCCGATGCCGAGGTTGACCCAAATCCGAGCACCATAAATTTCGACACCGATGAAGGGTAGGAACGGCAAGATCAGTAGGATCGCTGAGGCCAGCAACCACACGTAGGTAAACCGGCGCATGTGCCGGTAGTCGATGATAAACCAGACGATCGCCATCGAAATGATGATCGACAGGGCGGTCCATAACAGTTGGTTATTGGCCAAGTTGGTGCCCGGTGGCACCAGATCGAGCCGGTGGATCATGGCCAGGCCCAGCCCGTTGAGGGTGAGCGCCAGCGGCAGGATGTACTGGTCGGCAAATGGTGCACGCAAGCGCAGCACAATGTGGAAGGCAATCGCCAGGGCTAACATGACCCCCAGTTGGATCCAGTACTGGGCGTCCAGCGTCTGATCCATGCCCAGCCCGGAGAGCATATAGGCGCCCGAACCGATGACGACGGCCATCACCATGAGGAAGATTTCGGTGATGCGGAGGGGCTTTTTGACCGGCTGCTCGGTCTCGACGGAGTCGATCGTGTTTGTCATTTAGGGGTTGCCTCCTGTTGCGCCGGCGGTGGCTCCGGCTATTGAGGCGGATGCGGTGACGCCGTTGGCGGCCAAGGGGATAGAATCATCGGGCTGATCGGATGGTGAAACCGGCGGGGCCTCGGGAATCAGCGCAGCTTCCAAATCTACCAAGATTTCGCGGGCGTGGTTCAGATCCTGGGCAGGTAGCCCGGCTTCAATACGCTGACGGCTGTATCCCGGGAGTCGCGACAGTGGGATCTCAGTTGATTCTTCAACCGAAGACAGTTCAAGCGGCCCAAACGACTGTGGAACCCCTTGGAAAATCGCGACGTGGTCATCGGTTGTTCCCACATAGTATTGGCCGCGAATCCACAGGAAACCCACAGCTAACGACGTCGCAAATAAAATCAAGAAGACTCCGAGCATGGTCAGCAGCGGCCAGGAGCGCCGCTCGGTTGGGACCGCGTCGTCTTCGAGTTCCGCGGTTTGCTGGGGTGCATCGGCGTCGGAAGCACCGTGCAGGAGCGCTGCGGCACGCTTCTGGGAAGACGAGCGCGTCACAATCGGGATCTGGTCGGTGTCGGTGGCCAGGGCTGCGGCCCCCACGAGCAGGTGGGGCCGTGATCCCAAATCGGCGCGCAGTAGAGCGGCCGATACTTTTTCGCCCTCGGTCGCGTTGGACACCTGGAGGGCAGATTCGGTCAGCTCATCGGTTTTGGGGCTGTCATCGACGGTGACTTCTGCTGCAACGGTCTCAAAAACCACGATCGTGACGTTATCTGGTGCACCCCGCGCCAGGGTTTCGTCGACCAGGTCACGGCAAATGTCATCCAGCGCTTTGTCGGCGCGTAACAACCGCTCAATGGTCGCATCATCGACAACGGCGTTGAGCCCGTCGGAGCACAGCAACCAGCGTTCCCCGGGTGCGGTGTCAAATGAGGTGACATCCAATTCGGGGGAGGCATCGACGTCGCCCAGCACGCGCATCAGCACGTTTTTATGCGGGTGGGATTCGGCGTCTTCGGGGCTGAGGCGGCCTTCATCAATCAGGCGCTGCACAAAGGTGTGGTCTGCCGAGAGCTGTTCGAAGACTTCGTCTTTGATCCGGTAGGCGCGCGAATCCCCGATGTGGGCCATGTGCAGAACATCATTGTCGACTAACACGGCGGTGCACGTGGTGCCCATGCCTGCGAGTTTGGGGTTGTCGTGCACCAGGTCATTGAGGATCAGGTTGGCCGACTGGATTTCATCGGGCAGGATGGTGTCCGGATCGGGGTGATCATTCCGATCCAAGGGAGCCAAGTCCAGAACCACTGAAGCTGAAGCAACATCGCCACCGACGTGCCCGCCCATGCCGTCGGCCACTACTGCAAGGTAGCGGCCCACGTAGGCGGAGTCATCGTTTTTGGAGCGCACTCGTCCCACGTCAGAGCGCGCGGCGAAGTTCAGCTGCAGGGCCATGGTTATGCCTTCAGCTCCATCACGGTTTTGCCAATACGCACCGGAACACCCGGCTCGATGGCCATGGTGCGGGTGAGTTGGTTGCCTTGTACAAAGGTGCCGTTGGTGGAGCCGAGGTCTTCTAAGAACCAGCGACTGCCCTGCGGGAAGAGTCTGGCGTGCCGCCCTGAAGCATAATCATCTTCGAGCACAAGTCCCGCATCTTGAGCTCGCCCGATCAACAGGGGCTGACCGCCCAGTTGAATGGTGCGTCCGGCGAGCGGGCCTTCGGTAATGGCTAATTGGGTGGCCAGGGCACGCGTTGGCGGCGGGGGCGTGTCGGTGCTGACTGATGAGGTGGTTTCTTCTTTTTTCTTGCGGGTCAGGCGTGCCGGCCGGGCGATCTGTAGGGAACGGCCCTGGGAGGTGATCACCGAGAACACAAAAATCCACAGTAGGGCGAGCAGCCCAAATCGCAGCGCAGTTATCGCCAATTCGCTCACGGGCTACCTCCGGGGCTGGGTCGTCGTATCGGGGGCGAGTCGGAACGTGATGGTTGTCCGACCGGCGGTAATAATATCACCGTGGTGCAAATCTACCGAGTTTCCTGCTTTCTGCCCGTTGACATAAAACCCATTGGTCGACCCTAGATCTACCGCACTTACGCGATCTCCGGCGACCCGGATTTCCAGATGTCGGCGCGACATTCCTGGATCGCCCACCGTGATATCGGCATCCGCTGATCGACCGATGATCGCTGCCGCCGAGTTGATCGCATATCGGGTGCCTTCAATTTCCACGACGGGTCGCCAACTGGTGCGATCCACTTGCACCCCGGGGTCGGTCATCTCAGCCGGTGGCTGGACTACCGGAGAGCTGACCTGTTTATTCGGCGTGTAGGTAATGGGCTGGCCAGGTTCTAAGTCTTCTGCCGCCTCGGTACTCGAGGTGATCTCCATGTCCCCGCGATCGACCGCATCATCAGCCACAAACGTCACGCGCACAGGACCGGAGAGTGAATATCCTTGCACTGAGGCGTGCCGGATGGCTTCATCGCAGAGTTCTTCAGCTAACGCCCGGCCCCATTGTTGGACCTGTGGGAAATCTTCTTCAGAAAAGGCAATGGAGTACACGTTGGGCACTAGGGTGCGTTCTTGAGAGATGGTGACGGCGCGATGGTCCATTTCAGTGCGCATCGCATTGGTGACTTCTACCGGTTTAATCCGCTTGGAGCCACCAGCCGAGAAGATTTTCCGCACGCTGCGTTCCAGAAGGTTCTCTAGACCATCTAAGATGCCCACTCGGCACTCCTTCCAACGTGTTCGTTGCAACTCGGCGGTAAATATCCCACAGTAGTTTGGAGCCGAGTATTTGTCACATGCAGTTACATTTTCTCATATCACACCACGCAATACATGAAGCGCGTAGTCAGCCCCGAAATGTCGGAGCAGTGAAAATGTCGATTAGCATTTGCGGGGTTCATGTGTTTATACTATAGATCGTGCTTACAGCCGATGCTGTGAAAACAAGTCACTCGCGCGAGTGGCGGAATTGGTAGACGCGCTGGCTTCAGGTGCCAGTGTCTTCACGGACGTGGGGGTTCAAGTCCCCCCTCGCGCACAGTGTTTAAATAGCCTCTGACATGGAGAAATCCGGTCAGGGGCTGTTTTGTTTTTCACTGTGCCAGCATGTTCATGACGAGTGTGATCATCAATTCCTTTTCCTCGGCGCTTGAATATAGGTCTTGACCAGCAAAGGTTTGATAGATGGTACTCACGATGCCTGCAAGCGCATCCCCGCGCTCTCTGCCGAAAAGGGTGTTCTCAGGAAACTGAGTAGCGAGTTCGTCGATAATCGTGCGAGCTTCCCCATCCGAGCAGTTGCAGTCCCGGCAAGTAGTGCGAAAGTACTTCGGCAACGCCACTTAGAACATCATCCTCAGAACGTTGAAGAATCTTGACGACCGACCCCAGCTGCTCAAGGCGTCTGTTATTAAGGGCGACACCTTGCACCAAATATTCTTTGATCCGTTCAGTGGCCCAGATGCGGAACTTCGTCGCGGTAGCAGATTTAACGCGATATCCAACCGAAATGATCATGTCCAGGTTGTAGTGCGGAATCGAACGCCGCACCGTTCTGGACCCTTCTTGTCGAACCTGTAAGAAATCCTTACAGGTTGCTATTTCTTGTAATTCGTCTTCTTTGTACACATTCCGGATGTGCTGAACGATATTTTCACGGGTGGTGCTAAAGAGTCCGGCGAGTTGCTGTTGGGAGAGCCACACAGTTTCGCCTTGCAACCGAACATCGACTTGTGCCAGGCCGTCTGCCGATGTGTAGAACGGTATCTCACTGTCTGAAGTACCTGTTGTTGTCATCGTTGTGCTCGCTTTCTCGCGCTTATGGGCCTAGTTTAACGACGGACACCTCGGTCGAGGTCAGAGCCAGATGTAATTGTGGATTTCTTCGAGAATCACGACGAACCGTGATTGTCATTACGGTGTTCTGCGGCGCAGTGTCAGTGAAGCCAACACGAGAGCGGCTAAGGCAAAGGCGCCAACAATCCCAAGTGGTACGAACAAATCAGCACCCGAATCTCCGGCGGTAACCGCGTTGATCGCATCGATGGCATAGCTCAGCGGTAGCCAGTCAGAAATTGTCTCGAGTACATCAGGCATATCCTCACGCGGCATGAACAGGCCACCAAGGATGATTTGCGGAAAGACGAACAACGGCATAAATTGCACCGCTTGAAACTCGGTGCGGGCAAACGCACTGGCTAATAGTCCCAGCGCGGTGCCGAGGATAGCATCGACGACGGCGACCAGGCCAAGCTGCCACACCGGTCCCTCGACAGATAGTCCGCATACGACCACCGCGAAGGTCACGGTAATGACTGCCTGCAAGGTGGCCATGAATCCGAAGGCCAGCCCGTAACCGATGATGAAGTCGGGTTTGTTCATCGTCGTCGTCATGAGCCGCTCGAGCGTGCCCGAACGGCGTTCCCGCAGTGTGGTGATCGAGGTGACCACGAACATCAAAATAAACGGGAATAATGCCAGCAGTGGGCCGCCATAGCGATCGAAGACTCCAGGTTGGGGGTCAAAGAGCCAGGCAAAGAGTCCGACCAGCAGGCTGGGCGCAACCAGCAGTAACACGATGGAGCGGGGGTCGTGGCTGAGCTGTTTGAGCACCCGTGCGGTGGTGGCCAGTGTGCGAGCGGGATTCATGAGAACTCCCGTGGCGGCGCAGCATGTTTGCCACGATGGGCGTCCGAATCTTGTTCGGACCGGGCGATGAGTTCAAGAAATGCGGCATCGGGGTTGGCGGTGCCGGTATCTTCCAGCAGGCCGGTTGGGCTCGTGTCGGCGATGATTGTTCCGTCGCGCATCAACAACAGCCGATCGCAGTGCAGGGCTTCGTCCATGACGTGACTGGTGACTAACACCGTGATGTCGCGCTCGGCAAGGCTGCGAAACAGCATCCAGAGCTCTTGTCGCAGTGTCGGATCGAGACCAACTGTGGGCTCATCCAGCACGATGAGTTCGGGTTCGCCAAGCAAGGCCACCGCAAGGGAAACGCGACTGCGTTGCCCGCCACTAAGATTCACCACCAAACTGCGCAGATTCGAGGTCATCCCGACTTCGTGCGCGACTCGCTCGGGTGCATCACGGTCGGCGCCAACGATCCGGGCGAAATAATCGAGGTTCTGCCGCACGGTGAGGTCGTCATATACGGATGCAGCCTGGGTGTCGTAGGAGACGAGACGTCGCAGGGCACGTGTGCCGGCCGGTAGCCCCAGGACCTCGACGGTACCGCCTTGTATCTTTTGTACTCCGACGACGGCACGCATCAGTGTGGTTTTGCCGCAACCTGATGGACCGAGCAGGCCGGTGATGTGGCCGCGAGGGATCTGCAGACTGAGTCCATCAAAGACAACCGTTCGACCGCGTCGGATGTGCAGGTCGCGGATTGTGACCGCCGGGGAGTCTCGTCCCTGCGGATCATTGGCCGAAGCTGGCACCATGGGGCCATTATCCCACCCTGTGACCTGGTGCTCAACGGGGTGAGCGTGCCCCTACGCCCTGAAGTTGAGACGCTGCGGTCAGGGCGTCCAGGCAACTGCGCGCACAGGGGACCCATCGAGGCCTGCCAGAGGGAGTGGCAGGATGCTCATCTGCACCCGGTCGGGAAGGTCGGTAAGGTTCCGAAGATTCTCCACAATGACCCCACCGCGACCCAGCCAGAACTGGTGGACCTGAAAATTGCTGTCATGACGAGCTGTCGGGTCGGGGCTCAACGTATCGATACCCAAAACACGGGCGCCACGTTGCCAGAACAATTCTGCAAGCCCTACCTCTATATACGGGTGATGCTCGCGCAAGGGGTCATGAAAGTGCCGATCCCAGCCGGTCGCAAGGCATACGATGTCGGGCAGTTGATCCAGAATGTGTGCGAGATCTTCGCGCCGGATGGGCTGCTCAGCTGTTGCTGTGGTGGCAAGGTGCAGGACCGCTGCAGACCCTTGGAGCAGCGTGAGATCTAATTGATCAACGGTCTGACCTCCCGGCACACTGTGGGACGGGGCATCGAGGTGAGTCCCGGTGTGCGTCCCAAGATGCACCGCGGTGACCTCTGCGCTGTCATTAGCGATGGTTAGCGCTGGTTCGAAGCGAACCTGAGGATCTCCCGGATAGACCGGCATGCCTGTGCGGATGGGATGACTGAGATCAAATAGTTTCATCGAGGAGCTTCCCAAATGAGTGAGGCTGCTGAGCGCAACGCTGCGATAAACGCTGCTTCTCGTGCTGTGGCATCTTCGTCGGAATCCATAAGGCCGGCAAGTTCTAAGCTGACGAGTCCATGAATATAGGCCCAGAGGTGATACGCCCGATCTTTGGCTTCAGGGGTGTCGATCTGGGTGGCACGCTGGACCGCTGCAACGAGCATGCCAAGCGTGGCATCAATGTGGTCGGTTGTGCTGGGACCATACACATCGTTGAACATCACACGATAGTAGTGTGGGTTCTGCAACGCATTGGATCGATACGCCGTTCCGAGCGCTAGGAGATCAGCGGCGGGATCTTCGGTGTGGGGTACGGCTTGCAGATGGGCGGCAAACCGCGTGAAACCTTCAATCACCACCGCTTCAATCAGTGCTTCGCGACTCCCAAAAAGCGCATAAATCGCGGAAGTCGTAGTGCCCGCCGCCGTGGCGACTTTGCGCATCGACAATGCATCCGCGCCCTGGTGGGCGATGAGCTCAGAAGAAACCTCCAGCAACCGTCGTCGGACTGTCTCGTCATGGATTCGTGGTCTAGCCATTTTCTGAGTCTATAGTAGTGCGCACGGTTTCGTAACAGTGTTATATTACAGTGTAAGAAAACGTTGCCCCGAGGGGGTCTCTCAAATGTTTGAACTTTCTGATCCAGCTCGTATCACCGCAGGCTTCGTATTATTAGCGGCCATTACCGTGACCACCGGCGGCTGGCTTCTGACCCGAATATCACTGGGGAAAATGGAGGCCACGGGCTTCCAGAAATCCTTTTTCCGAGCCGGGCATGCACACGCCGGCGTGCTGATCATTCTCGGGCTGGTCTGTCTCATGCTGACCGAGGCATCATCGTTGACCGACGGATGGTTGTGGCTGAGTCGAACCGGCGTACTGATCTCCGCAATTGTGATGCCAGCAGGATTCTTCTTCTCGGCCATGGGGAAAGGACGAACCGAACCAAATCAGTCGATTGTACTGCTGTGGATTGGGGCGATATTTCTCATCGCAGGGCTTGCAGCCTGTGGAGTCGGGTTACTGCTCAGCTAGGTTTCTTTGCCGGTCAGATGACAGGATAAGTCCCAGATCCTTGGGATCGGCTTCCCCAGACAGCTAGGCTGCAGACAAGAATTCTGCTGCCGCAAGGCTATCGAAAGGAAACCATCGACGTTGTCTGTACCGCTGAGCATTCTCGATCTTGTCTCTATTGCTGAAGGATCCACCGCACGCGATGCGATTGCTGCCTCGATGACGTCGGCTAAACTCGCCGACGACCTTGGATATCGGCGTCTGTGGTTTGCTGAACACCACAACACACCAAATCTCGCGGCGAGTTCCACAGCACTGTTGATTTCCCAGGCTGCAGACGTCACCGAAACGATCCGGGTCGGCTCTGGTGGTGTCATGCTGCCAAACCACGCGCCGCTGATGGTCGCGGAACAGTACGGCACATTAGCCAATATGCACGGCGACCGTATTGACCTTGGATTGGGACGGGCGCCCGGCACCGACATGATGACCGCACAGGCCCTGAGCAGATCATCTGCCGAACCTCAAGCATTTGCCCAGCACATTTATGACCTGCAGGGTTGGTTCAGCGAGACCGGGACCGCGCATAGCGTGCCGATTGTATCGGCGGTTTCTGCCGACACGAATGTACCCATCTGGGTATTGGGATCGACCGTGAATGGTGCCTCGATCGCCGGCCAGCTCGGACTACCATTTTCCGTGGCATCGCATTTTGCGCCTGATCAGGTAGAGCAAGCCATCCAGGTGTACCGCGAGGCATTTACCACTGAATCACCCACCGCCCAGATTGATGAACCATATGTCATGGCGGGTATTAATGTGATGGTCGCTGAGACCGACGCTGAAGCTGAACGCGAGTTTACGGTGGTCCAGCAAATGTTCCAGGATATTCAGACCGGGCAGCGCCGATTGCTGCAGCCACCAGTGGACCCAGACCAGATCACCGGCCTGGGTGCACCAGAACATTCGATGTTGCGCATCAAGGCTGTGGGGTCACCACAGACCGTGAAGACACAACTGGATGACTTCGTTGAACGGACCGGCGCCGATGAGCTCATCACGGTGACTTATGCATATGATCCAGCTGTTCGTGACCGCTCATACGAGCTGCTGGCAGAAGCCTGGTTCTAATGGCAGTCTGAAGACTAAACGCGTTCGAAATGCAAGGTGAACACGATGACGGATGCAACAGATCCTCTTGAAACCATCTGGGACGCCCTGACCGACGCGGCAACCTCACCAGGTAATGGGCTCACGCTCATGAATATCGCGACGATCGGTCGGGATGGTGGTCCGAGAGCTCGGTTCGTGATCCTGCGTGACTTCTCGCGCTCGCCGGAACGCATAGGCTTTGCCACGCATGCCCAGTCCGAGAAAGTTGCAGAAATTCGCGCGAACCCAAGCGTTGCAGCAACATGTTATGACCGGGAAAGTTCCGTGCAACTGCGTCTTGAAGGAGTCGCTACTGTCATCGAGGATGACGCGGAGCGATGGAGCGCCTGGCAGCGACTGGCACCACATAGTCGGCAACAATACGCCTCCCAGGGGACTCCGGGTGAACCGTTTGCAGCCCAGTCGAATCTTCCGGACGATCCGTCGACTGCGTATCAACGCTTTGCTTGGATCTGGCTCAAACTGCAGCGCCTGGATTGGTTAGACCTCAGCACCGACCCACATCATCGCTGGCAATTTGCCCGGACGAACAATGGATGGGACGGCCAGCGCATCGTCCCGTAGGCGCCTATTTCTTGAGGGTCTTCACAATGCGTGCCGCGGCCAAGCCTGCGGTAGTGACCAGTGGAACGCACACGGCCAGAAGCGCGACTGGATTGGGTTCAAATCGGGTGGCGCCGTTGCGAGTGACATAGGCGCCGATGGGCACGGACATCCCGCCACCACCGCCCCCGCTTCCGCTGTCGCCAGTATTTTCAGCATTGGTGCTGTCGCCTTCTCCGCCACCGAAACCGAAGCTGACGAGTGCGACCGGAATGATCGTGGCACCGTCCACTTCAATAGGCGTTCCGTAGGAATTTCTGACACCGATGTTCGTGATTTTTTCAGCCAATTGGACAGTAAGTGATTCCATGAATTCAGCCTAATAGCCGGGGGACAGAAAATGCAGAGGATCAGGAGAAGATCTATCCCTCAGACTCCGGAAAATCGATCCTGCGTCATGGGTGAATTTTTTGTTAGTTGTCAGCGCAACCTTGCGATGATCTGGTCATGCAGAGCAGGTCATCGGCTGCAATGGATCATATAGCAGAACCCGCACCACTTAGGGGCTATGGTTGGAATCTTGTAACTACCATCACAAACCTGTGACAAGGGCGTCATATGAAAGACACGCTACGCATTGCCGGAGTGTACGTCGGCACCATTATTGGGGCCGGATATGCATCCGGCCAAGAGATCCTGCAGTTTTTCACCGGCTACGGCTGGTGGGGCATCATCGGCACGCTCGTGACCATGATCCTCTACCCGGTGCTTGGCTACTACCTGGTGGTGCTGGGGAAACGGGTCAAAGCCTGGTCGCATAAAAGCGTGATCTATCATATTTGTGGCAAGTACCTGGGCGTCGTCGTCGACATTCTGCTGGTGTTTTTCCTTTTCGGCGTTGGTGTCATCATGATCGCCGGCTCCGGGTCGCTGTTCCAACAGCAATTCGGGATTCCACCGGTTGCCGGGTATGCGCTTATGACGGTGTTAGTCATTCTGGCATTGCTGCTCAGCTTGCGTCGCGTGCTGGACGTCATCAGCATTCTCACGCCGTTAGCGTTCGTGTTGATCATTGTCCTTGCGGTGTATGCCGCTCTGACGGCGGATACCAGCGGGGTTGATTTGGAGGCGGTAGCCGCCACGCAAGAGGAACTTGCCTCCCCGCACTGGCTCCTCTCGGCGTTCTTGCACGTGTCCTTTAACGTCGCCATCACGGTCAGCATCTTGGCGATTATCGGAGCCACCGAGCGCAATTATCGAGCCGCGAAACGAGGCGTTGTTCTTGGCGGGATTCTGCTGGGCTTCATCGCGCTGGTGATCAACCTGGCACTGTATTTGAATGTTGACGACCTGGTAGGTACCGATATGCCGATGCTGGTCATCGCCACGGAGCTTCACCCGTGGATCGGGGTGGCCATGGCACTGGTGCTGTTGGCCATGATTTTCAATACCGCAGTGCCCACGCTCTACACATTCACCGCACGGTTTTTCACCGTTGAGACTCGTAGCTTTCGGATGGCCGCCATCGTCATTGGGATTGCGGCCTTTGGGTTTGGGTTCATCGGGTTCACCAAGCTCGTCGGCACCGTGTACCCACTGCTGGGCTACGTGGGCTTTGTCATCTTTATCTCGATGGCGATCAATCTGATTCGCACCAGACGCCAGCCGGTGGTCAGCGAACAGTACGCGTTTACGGACTAGTTTTTTCACCTAATTCCCTGCCGTTGCCACGGTGTCTGCGGTAATCTCAGTGATACAACACTGAGGTGACTGAAAGGGAATTCCGATGGTCGCAGTTGTTGAAACCCGCGCCCTGACGAAACGCTACGGCCGACACCTAGCGGTCCAAAATATTGACTTGCAGGTGCAACGCGGATCGGTATTTGGTCTCATTGGGCCCAACGGGGCCGGTAAAACCACAGTCTTGCGCATGCTCGTCGACATCATCCGCCCCAGCGAAGGCGAACTGACCGTGCTGGGCGAAACCCCACGCCGAGCAGGAGCGGCAATGCGCCGTCGCATCGGATATTTGCCGGGCGATGTGAACCTGACGGACCGGGTTTCGGGGCGCACGTTCTTACAGCACATAGCCCAGCTGAGCGGCGTCGTAGCGGAGCACACAATTGACCAGCTGGCCGAGCGGTTCGCACTCGACATGACGCGTCCGGTGCGGGACTTGTCCAAAGGCAACAGACAAAAGCTGGGGCTGATCCAGGCGTTCATGCATCAACCCGAGCTGCTGATCTTAGACGAGCCGACAAGTGGGCTGGATCCGTTGATGCAACGGGAATTTTTAACCCTGGTGCGCGAAGCTTCCAACGCGGGCCAAACCGTTGTGCTCAGCTCACACATCTTGAGCGAGATTCAACATGCCGCCGACGACGTCGCAGTGCTAGCCGAGGGGCGAGTGGTCGCACACGGCGATGTCGCCTCGCTTCGGCTGACCAGTGTGGCCCGACTGGGCGCGGTCATCGCCGATACCGACGCCGTCACACTGCACACGCACCTGCAGGCCCTGGAGCAACTGGAAGATCTGCACGTCCACCCCACGCCAGACGACCGCGTCCACCGGCTGACCGCAACCATCCGCGGCGATATGGATCCGGTGGTCAAAGCGCTCGCAACCTTCCGGGTGCGAGACCTGACCGTAGAAGAACCCGATCTTGAAGAATCCATCATCGATCTGTACACCCGAACGGAGCAGGGCCGATGACGCACGCAAACCCACAAACGGCCAGACCAACGACTGTTGGTCGGGTTTTTCTTCGACTGGTCTTTGATGGCTGGCGCGGAATGCTCGGCTGGATCATCGGTATTGCCGCAGTCCTGGGGCTCTACCTGCCGCTGTACCCTTCAATTGCCTCGCCGCAGATGACCCAATTGATCAATAATCTGCCGGCCGAACTCGTTGAGGTACTGGGTTATGCGGATATTGTCACCGGTGCCGGATACGTCCAAGCCAGTTTCTTCGGTCTCCTCGGCTATGCGCTCATCGCAATAGCCACCACCGCATGGGGTGCCGCGTTCATCGCCGGCACCGAAGAGACCGGACGGTTGGAGCTCACCTTGGCCCACGCGGTGGGGCGTGTGCAATACGCCATCGAAAGCGTGGCGGCGCTGCTGGCAAAGATCTTGGTGCTGGCCCTGGTGGTCTACCTGATCATCTGGGCGCTCAATGAGCCCTCCGAACTCGGCCTGTCGGCTGTCAACCTGTTAGCGGTGACGAGCGCCTGGGCGAGTTTGGGATTGCTCTCCGGGACCGCGGCATTAGCGGTCGGGGCGCTTAGTGGCCGCAGGCTGTGGGCCATTGCGGCCGGTGCCGGTGTGGCCGTGCTGGGCTATATTTTCGACGCCGTCGGCAAGACCACCGAGGACTTGCAATGGCTCTACAACTTCTCACCCCACCACTGGGCCTACGGCAATAGTCCGCTAGCCGAGGGCTTCGACTGGGCAGGCCTGGCGTTATTATGGGGCCTGTGTGCGGTGTTTATTGCGCTGACGATCTTCGGCTTGGCACGCAGGGACATTCTTGGGTAAAACACCAGGTGGACCCGCCCCATACTGGACGAGTCCACCTTATCGTGTGTTGATCAAGCGGAGCAGCTGGGCAGAACCTGCCATACCTGACCCGCTGGAGTGCTAAGCGGTCACCGCGACCTTGTCGGCGCGAACGGACTGCATTGCTCCAGCCCAGCTGATGAGTTGGTCAAACATTGGTTCAACCGATGCTGCCTGGAGCTCAGTTGGCTTGAAGGTCGAGAAGTTTTCGAAGTCGGTGAACAGGGAGAACATGCCCTGTTTCTGCACGTGGGCAATTTGTAATTCCGACAGGATGCCGCGCAGGTGCTCAACGGCGCGCACACCGAAGGCCGAGCCGTAGCCGACGATACCGGCGGCTTTGTTATTCACTTCGGCATTCACGTAGGTCAAGGCGTTGGCCAAGGCAGGGGTGACCGAGTGGTTATATTCCCCGGTCACAAACACGTAGCCATCGAACTCTGCGATCTTGGTGGACCAGGCTTGGGAGTGCGGCTTGGTGTTCTGGCCTGGCGCGACTTCGTCGAGAACGGGCAGGTTGTAATCGGCAATGTCGACGACTTCGTACTCTGCATCGCCGCGCTGCTGAGCGTAATCCAACAGCCAGTCAGCGACGCCGCGGTTAATGCGACCTGGGCGGGTGGAACCGGTAACGATAGCGATTTTCAGCATGGGCATCTCCTAAGATCAAAACTCATGTAGTTCAAATTTGAACAAAGCGTTCATTTGAGTTTGGCATGACGAGAGAGTTACGGCAAATTCATTGTTCTCTGAGTGAAATTGCTACGGTGATCACTGGAAGCTCCAGTTGCACGCTTGTTCTAAGGACCTCATGACTCGTCCAGGCCCGGTAGAAGTCTTTCGCACGTTTCTCAAACTTGGAGTGACATCCTTTGGTGGGCCGGTGGCACACCTCGGGTATTTTCGCGATGAACTCGTGAATCGTCGCAAGTGGCTCACCGAACAGCACTACGGCCAGTTGGTCGCGCTGTGTCAGTTTCTGCCCGGTCCTGCCTCAAGTCAGGTCGGTTTCGCCCTGGGGCTGCTGCGCGGCGGGTACTGGGGTGGTCTGGCCGCCTGGTTGGCGTTCACCTTGCCCTCGGCGCTATTGCTGATCTTTTTTGCCATCGGTGCGGTGCGCTTGGACGGCGTGGTTGGTCAGGGCCTGATGATCGGGTTGAAAGCCGTTGCGGTTGCTGTCGTCGCGCACGCCGTGTGGGGCATGGCCAAAGCCCTGACCCCGGATGTTCGAAGGGTTCTCATCGGCCTGGCTGCCGTAGGACTCGCGCTATTCCTACCGGGAAATTTGGGACAGATCGCAGCCATCGTGTTTGGTCTTGTGGCCGGGATGATGTGGTGTCGAAATATTTTAGGTTCTAGCGCGCAGGCCTTGACGGTGGCGGTTTCCAAACGTGTCGGGATCATCTGCGGTGTGCTATTTGCCGCCTTATTGGTCGGGTTGCCGGTCCTTGCTGCCGCACTAAACAATCCGTGGGTCAGTTTGACCGATGCGTTTTATCGTGCCGGAGCCCTCGTTTTCGGTGGGGGACATGTCGTGCTGCCCCTCTTGCAGGGCGAACCTGCGGTGGTGGAAGCACTGAGCCAGGAGCAGTTCCTCGCCGGTTATGGTGCAGCTCAAGCTGTGCCCGGGCCGCTGTTTACGTTTGCTGCATATCTGGGGTTTGAGATGGGCGCGGGGCCAGCTGCCTGGGTCAGTGCGGCGGTGGCACTCGTCGCGATTTTCCTCCCCGGGATGTTGTTACTGCTGGCGGTCTTGCCGTTTTGGGGTCAACTCCAACAAAATTCGCTGGCCCGTGCTGGTGTGGCCGGGGCAAATGCCGCCGTCGTCGGCATCCTGGCAGCTGCGCTTGTCCACCCGGTGATCACCTCCGGGATCACCGGGATAGCGCCGTTGATCATTGCGGTTGGCTGTTTTATATTGCTTTTGGTGGCCAAACTACCCGCCTGGGCGGTCGTGATTCTCGGCGCGGCCAGCGGCGTCGTCGCCAGTAGCGCCGGCCTGGGCGCAGGTTGGATCTAGGGGCTGAAAGCTGATAGTCCTCGCCCCGAATCGCTGATTTGGGGTTCGATAGCGTAGACTGCCAACAGCCAGCCGGACAGTAAACCTCTTTTCCGGTGCCGGCCAGTACCGCGTTGAGTGGCCTTCGTATAGCCGCTCCGCCTGTGCCAGGGCCGGGTCTTCCATTTACCCGGACGGATTCATTTTTTGACATCTCTTCAACACGCCGCCACAACTGGCGGTCCATCCACCATGCCTTCTTCTGCAACAGATCGCTCAGCTAATGGCTTCACCGAACTCGGTGTCCCCAGCGAACTTGTCGATGCACTTGCGGCACAAGACATTACGTCTCCCACCCCGATCCAAGCCGCTACCCTGCCAGACTCGCTGGCCGGACGCGATGTGTTAGGTCGCGGTCGCACCGGATCGGGCAAATCCATTGCCTTCATGTTGCCGACCACGGTCCGACTGAATAACGGTCGCACCGCAACGAGCCGCCACCCACGATCACTCGTCTTGGCACCCACCAGGGAGCTGGCGTTGCAACTTGCCGAAACGTTTGAGCCGCTCGGTGCAGCAACCGGCCTAAAATCCGCCACCGTCTTTGGTGGGGTCGGTCAAAACCCTCAGGTCCGGGCCCTGCGCCGCGGCGTCGATGTGCTCGTCGCCTGCCCGGGCCGTCTGCTTGACCTGATCGGCCAAGGCCACGCCGACCTGTCACAAATCGAAGTGCTCGTCATCGACGAAGCCGACCACATGGCTGATATGGGCTTCTTGCCGATGGTGCGACGCGTTCTCGATCAGGTGCCCGCCAAAGCCCAAAAGATGCTGTTCTCCGCGACACTTGATGCGGCCGTCAATGGTCTGGTCAAGCGCTACCTGAAAGACCCGGTCGTCCACGAAGCGGATTCTGCCGCATCGCCGGTCGCCAAGATGGATCACCACGTCATCACCGTGGATTCCGATGAACGGCTGCGCGCCCTCGCCAACCTTTGTGCTGCCGAGGGGCGAACCATTGTGTTTACCCGCACTAAACACGGTGCCAAGCGCACCGCAAAACAGCTTCGGCAACGCGGCGTGAGCGCCCTGGAACTCCACGGCAACCTTTCCCAAAATGCTCGGACTCGCAATCTGCAGGCCTTTCACGAAGGCACCGCCGGGACCCTGGTGGCCACCGACATTGCGGCCCGTGGAATTCACGTCGACGATGTGTCACTCGTGGTCCATGCTGATCCGCCAGCCGAACATAAGGCATATTTACACCGCTCGGGTCGCACAGCCCGGGCCGGCCAAGCCGGCACGGTCATTACGCTGAGCCTGCCGGATCTCACCGGCGAGGTCCGCAAGCTCATGCGGGCAGCAAAGATTTCGCCAACGCTGCACGAAGACGGCGCGACGCGAGAGCTGCTGGATGAATTAGTGCCGGGGCCACGCCAGTTCTTGGATGCCGTGGACCTTGCCCGTCAGTTAGATGTTGTGACTCCGGCCCCACAGCCGCAACGCAATCAACGACCACGTCGCACGGCTGACCGTGAGGAACACGCTCGAGGCGGGTCCGGCCAGCGCTCGCGGAATCGTCGTGGCCGTTCCCATGGTGACCAGAAGCCTTCGGGTCAACGCGCAACGTCCGGACGCCGTCGTGGTAACCGGCGTCGTAGCACCGACGGGCCGACGAGCCGCTAAGCAGTAAACGCGAAATGCGCCAGCCAGATGGATGAATTTTCCACCTGACTGGCGAATTGTGCTTTAAGCTCGCATTGGGCTTGAGGCTATTGCTGCGGTCCCGACGGGTAGCCGCCCGGTTGCTGGCCGTAGCCACCGTAGGGCGGGGCCCCGGGTTGTTGCCCATAGCCTGGGTGTTGTGCGGGAGGTTGCGGGTAGCCAAACTGCTGGGGTGCTTGTTGCGTCGAGGGAGTGCCTGATGCCTGACCGCTGGTATCGGAGGTTTTCGGCGCGATGTAGATCATGATCCCGGCCAGCAGCACCAGCGACATGAACAACATCCAGAGCACGGAAAAACTAGTGTGTTGCAGGGTGAAGAACCCTAAAACGGCGGTGGTGCGGCCGATCATCATGAAAGCCGCCCCGAAGCTCACCGCAATCAAGAAATAGCGCATCCAGGCTGACGGTTTCAGCAACTGCAGAATCGACAGGGTGACGGTAGCCAAACACAGCAGTAGGATCATCCACCCGCCCGAGGTCAAGTGCGAGGTCATGGCCCGAGCCATGCCGCCGACGCTGGGACCAAAAAAGAAACCGAACAGCGTCATAAAGGCTGCCCCGCCGGTGATGAACAGGCCCCAAGTTTTCGCGCTATTCAGATCGATCGGAGGTCGCTGCCGTGTGCGCGGTTGGAACGCTTGACCATAAGCCTGTCCGTAGGGCTGCTGCGGTCCAGTCGGTTGGCCGTAACCATAAGGCGGTTGCTGTGGCTGGTGTGGGTAGCCGTAGGGTGGCTGCCCGTAGCCGGCCGAGGGTGGCTGGTATTGCTGCTGCGATTGAGACGCCGACGACGAGCCGGTCCCGGGCCAGCCCCAGATCGGTTCACCGTGTTGCGCCTGATCGGAGGCAGCGGCCTGCTGGGACGCATCCTGCGGTTGTTCGGTGGCTGCGGCCTCGGCTGACGCATCCTCATCTACTTGAGCTGAACCAGTGGGTTCTGGCATGGCCCACGGGGGTTCGGCTTGGCCGGCATCTTCCACATCAGCCGCGTCGTCGGTGTGACCCGGCTCGGTTACATCGAGGTCTGCTTCGGCTTCATCATTGACGGGATCGGGCTCCCAACCGGCAGCTTCGTCGTCGGTAGGGTCTAACGCGGAGGTGTCCGCCTCATCGGTTCCCACGGCTGCAAAAACTTTGGTCGCATCGTCGTCGGAGGCAGCCGGTTCAACCGTTTTGTCAACCCCCGCCTGAGTGGCGCGCTGTTCTGCCTGACGATCCCGAATCCAATCGGCCAGTCCCGGATACACGTTGGGGTGGACCAGAATATCGTCCCATGCCTCGGGATGAGTCTGGGCGAGTTCTTGGAGTCGGTGCGGGGAAATGGCCGGATCGGTCAGATCGACCGGATCCTGAGGGGATTGCGTCATGCTGCGGGGTCCTTTGAGGTCATCAAGGCGTGCCTGAGTTGTTTTCTTCGCGGTGCCACAGCGAGTCTGGCGGGAGAAAAACCTTCCACATTGACACCGCATCCAAAGTCTAGCCCAGGCCCATACCGCGTCATACTGTAAGTAGTCACACAGTTTAGGATAGATTTTGAGTCGCAACTGCGCGGATAACAGTTGCATATATTTGGGGGCGTCGCGAGGTGAACTCCGCCGCCGTATTGTATGAGTAGAACATATGGCTGACGATAATAAACCACAGCATCTCGACCCATCGGATCACAGCGGTGACGAGACCACCACACACCATCGAACCACCACCGATGAGACCCGGGCGCTGCCGGAAATTTCCGACGACGGCACCCAGAGCACCCAGGCGCGCCATGAGAACGGCGTGACTGGTGCCGAAACTTCCCAGCCCGAGCCCGTTGAACCGGCGCAACAGCAGGCCGAGGATCCGGCAGCGGATGATGCGACAGCCGATGAACCTGTCACGGATGTTCAGCCAGCCGAGACGGTGACCGAAGAAGTCGATCCTGAAACGCGCATGCTACAACAGATCGCGGCACTAAAATCCGGGGACGAGACTGCCGACGGCACTGCTGTTCAGGAGCCCGTCGAGCAGCGTTCGGCCGCCGAGGTTGAGGCAGAGAACTCGGCGGTAGAAGACGCCGCGTCATCGGATGCGTCTCAGGACGACGTACAAGATCAGGCGATCCCGCACACCACGGTGTTCTATGATTCGCCCATCAGCGCCGAAGCCACCGAGCAGCCAGACCCGACCGAAACGCTGCCACCGATCGCGGTGGCCGCAGCAGGCGGATCGACCAGTGCACCCCATGAGCCGACTGACACGGCGCGCCAGAAAAAACGCCGCTGGCCCTGGCTACTGCTGATCCTTATTCTGTTGCTGGGTGGCGGCTATGTCGCCACCGCATTTGCAACCCAAGACGCCCTGCCGGCCACTTTGACGGTCGAGGGGGTCGATGTGTCTGGGCTGTCGGCCGAAGAGGTGGCACCCAGGTTAGAAGAGGCCTTTGCCGAACGCGCCCAGCGCGAGATTTCCGTCGTCGTCCAAGATCACGAAGCCACCCTGGTCCCCGCCGAATCTGGCTATAGCTACGACGTTGACGCCACCCTGGATGATCTGACCGCTCTGACGTTCAATCCGGTGGACC
>ERZ1032895.114-NODE-114-length-20605-cov-10.507445_pt1 | contig 20605 bp, 22 predicted proteins | sample MGYA00516687_ERZ1032895 | MGnify/ENA primary metagenome ERZ1032895 (study PRJEB33719, sample SAMN04261600) | wastewater metagenome | biome: rural village; feature: latrine urine exit; material: soil | place: El Salvador | collected 2013-01-14 ... | reverse complement strand
AGCGGAAGTGCGCCTGGCCCACGGCCGCCATGCTGTCGAACGGCGTCACCAGCGCCAGCCGGTCCACCGGGCGGTGCGCGGCGACGTGGCTGGCCACGCCGCTGCCCAGGCTGCGGCCGATCACTGAAACGCGCTCGCCCGGATGCCGTTCGGCGACGTGGTCGAAGAATGCCAGCGCGTCGGCGTACAGGTCCTGCTCCCGCGGCTGTCCCCCGCTGGCACCGAAGCCGCGATAGGCCAGCAGGTACACGCTGCGGCCCGGGAACCAGGCGCGGAAATCATCGCGGTTGAACTCCACGCTCTCCGCATTGCCGCCGAAATACAGGATCGGCTCGCCGCGGCCCGGATTGACGACCCAGCCGCGCAGCTGCACCCCGTCTTCGCGCCCGATCGAAAAGTCGGTGCCGGCCGCGTCGACGCGGGTGTGCTGGGGCAGGTAGACCACGCTGCGCTGCTGCAGGTACATCAGCAGGCACATCGCCAGGTAGACGAGCGCCAGGACCGCAAGCAGGGCGAGCGCGGCCCGCAAGCGGTCAGCCCTTGCCGTCGCGTGCGCGCTGCTCCGCCTCGAACGCCGCGATCTGCTCCGGCGTGGCCTCGCGCTGGTGACGCGCCTTCCAGTCGGCGAACGGCATGCCGTAGAAGGTCTCGCGCGCGGCGTTCTTGTCCATCTCGATGCCGCGCTCGGCGGCGGCGTCGCGGTACCAGTCGGCCAGGCAGTTGCGGCAGAAGCCGGAAAGGATCATCAGGTCGATGTTCTGCACGTCAGGGCGGTCCTGCAGCAGGTGCTCGCGCAGGCGGCGGAAAACGGCGGCTTCGATCTCGGTGGTGGTAGTGCGGTCTGCTTCGGTCATGGTGTCCAGGAATCCGGGCGCTTTCGCAAGCGCGGTGAAACGGCGAGAATACGTGCTTCGACTCTATCGCAGCACGCCATTACCCGCATGACCGCACGCATCCTCGACGGCAGGGCCATTGCCGACAGCCTGCTCGACTCGCTCCGGCGCAAGGTCGACCTTCGGCTGGAAGCCGGCAAGCCCGCGCCCGGCCTGGCGGTGGTGCTGGTGGGCGAAGACCCGGCCTCGCAGTCGTACGTGCGCAACAAGCGCCGGGCGGCGGAGAAGGTCGGGATCCGCGCGCTCGACTTCGACCTGCCCGACGGCACCACCGAGGCCGAGCTGCTGGAGCTGATCGACCGGCTGAACGCCGACCCGGAGGTGCACGGCATCCTGGTGCAGCTGCCGCTGCCGGGGATCCCGGACGCCACCCGCCTGATCCACCGCATCGACCCGCGCAAGGACGTCGACGGCTTCCACCCGCAGAACGTCGGCCACCTGGCCCTGCGCCAGTTCGGCCTGCGCCCGTGCACGCCGCGCGGCATCACTACGCTGCTGGCCTGGACCGACCGCCCGGTGCGCGGCCAGAGCGCGACCATCGTGGGCGTGAGCAACCACGTCGGCCGGCCGATGGGGCTGGAGCTGCTGATCGCCGGCTGCACCGTGACCAGCTGCCACAAGTTCACCCCGCCGGAGGTGCTGCGCCGGCACGTGGGCGAGGCCGACATCCTGGTGGTGGCCGTGGGCTGGCCGGGCCTGGTGCCGGGCGAATGGGTGAAGCCGGGCGCGGTGGTGATCGACGTCGGCATCAACCGCCTGGACGACGGCCGCCTGGTGGGCGACGTCGGTTTCGCCGAGGCCGCCGAACGCGCCAGCTGGATCACCCCGGTCCCCGGCGGCGTCGGCCCCATGACCGTCGCCACCCTGATGGAAAACACCCTGGAAGCGGCCGAAGCCGCCGAATCCGGCGAACTGTCCCTCCGCCCGGCCCGCTAGGAAGCCCGCAAACGCGGTAGAATGGTGCGCTTCCCCAGACCCCGGAACGCCCATGCTGCGCATCCAGGCCGAAGCGCTCACCTACGATGACGTTTCGCTGATCCCGGCCCACTCCCAGGTCCTGCCAAAGGACGTCTCCCTCGCCACCCGGCTCACGCGCGACCTGCGCCTGAACATGCCGATCGTGTCCGCCGCCATGGACACCGTCACCGAGGCCCGGCTCGCCATCGCCATGGCCCAGCTCGGCGGCATCGGCATCATCCACAAGAGCATGAGCGTGGAGCGCCAGGCCCAGCACGTGCTGCAGGTCAAGAACTTCGAAGCGGGCGTAATCCGCGAGCCGTTCACCGTCGGCCCGCAGACCTCGATCGGCGAAGTCCTGCGCCTGACCCGCGCCCGCAACATCTCCGGCGTGCCCGTGGTCGATGGCGACCAGCTGGTCGGCATCGTCACCGGCCGCGACATGCGCTTCGAGAAGAAGCTCGACGACCCGGTGCGCAACATCATGACCCGCAAGGACAAGCTGGTCACGGTGAAGGAGGGCGCCAGCGAGGAAGAGGTGATCGGCCTGCTGCACAAGCACCGGATCGAAAAGGTGCTGGTGGTCAACGACGACTTCCAGCTGCGCGGCCTGATCACCGTCAAAGACATCCAGAAGGCCCAGGACAACCCCGACGCCGCCAAGGACGCCTCCGAAAGCCTGTTAGTTGGCGCCGCGGTGGGCGTGGGCGGCGATACCGAGGAGCGCATCGAGCGCCTGGTGGCCGCCGGCGTTGACGTGATCATCGTCGATACCGCGCACGGTCATTCCCAGGCGGTGCTTGATCGCGTCGGCTGGGCCAAGAAGAAATACCCGAAGGTGCAGATCGTCGGCGGCAACATCGTCACCGGCGACGCTGCGCTGGCGCTGATGGACGCCGGCGCCGACGCGGTGAAGGTGGGCGTTGGCCCCGGTTCGATCTGCACCACGCGCGTGGTGGCGGGCGTGGGCGTGCCGCAGGTCACCGCGATCGACATGGTCGCCGAGGCGCTCAAGGACCGGATCCCCCTGATCGCCGACGGCGGCATCCGCTACTCCGGCGACATTGGCAAGGCGCTCGCCGCCGGCGCGTCCTCGGTCATGATCGGCGGCCTGTTCGCCGGCACCGAGGAGACCCCGGGCGAGACCGAGCTCTACCAGGGCCGCAGCTACAAGAGCTACCGCGGCATGGGCAGCCTGGGCGCGATGGAAAAGGGCTCTTCCGACCGCTATTTCCAGGAAGCCGCCAGCGCCGACAAGCTGGTGCCCGAAGGCATCGAAGGCCGCGTGCCGTACCGCGGCCCCCTGGCCGGCGTGATCCACCAGCTGATCGGCGGCCTGCGCGCGACCATGGGCTACGTCGGCTGCGGCACCGTCGAGGAGATGCGCACCCAGCCGCAGCTGGTGAAGATCACCGGCGCCGGCCAGCGCGAGAGCCACGTGCACGACGTGCAGATCACCAAGGAGCCGCCGAACTACCGGATGGGCTGATCACTTCGCACCACGCTGCACCCCGCCACCCCGCGCCGCCCAACCGCCGACCCCATGACCACCAACATCCATCGCGACAAGATCCTGATCCTCGATTTCGGGGCGCAGTACACCCAGCTCATCGCCCGCCGGATCCGCGAGATCGGCGTCTACTGCGAAGTCTGGGCCTGGGACCACGACCCGGCGGAGATCGCCAAATTCGCGCCCAAGGGCATCATCCTCTCCGGCGGCCCCGAATCGACCACGCTTGAAGGCTGCCCCGAGGCGCCGCAGGAAGTGTTCGACAGCGGCCTGCCGGTACTCGGCATCTGCTACGGCATGCAGACCATGGCCCGCCAGCTCGGCGGCGCCACCGAGTCCGCCGACAGGCGCGAATACGGCCACGCCGAAGTCGAGCGCATCGCCCAGGACCTGCTGCTTGCCGGCCTGGCCGACCTCCCGGGCCCGCCTGACCGCCTGGAAGTGTGGATGAGCCACGGCGACCACGTGTCGAAGGAGCCGCCGGGCTTCACCGTCACCGCCAGCACCGACCGCGTGCCGGTAGCCGCCTTCGCCAACGACGAGAAGCGCTGGTACGGCGTGCAGTTCCACCCGGAAGTGACCCACACCCGCCAGGGGCAGGCCATCTTCCGCCGCTTCGTGGTCGATATCTGCGGCTGCCAGACCCTCTGGACCGCCGCCAACATCATCGAGGACCAGATCGCCCGCGTGCGCGAGCAGGTAGGCAAGGACGAAGTGATCCTCGGGCTTTCCGGCGGCGTGGATTCGTCCGTCGTCGCCGCGCTGCTGCACGAGGCCATCGGCAAGCAGCTCACCTGCGTGTTCGTCGATACCGGCCTGCTGCGCTTCCAGGAGGCCGAGCAGGTGATGGCCACCTTCGCCGAGCACCTGGGGGTCAAGGTGATCAAGGTGGACGCCGCGGACCGCTATTTCACCGCGCTTGCCGGGGTCACCGACCCGGAGGCCAAGCGCAAGATCATCGGCAACCTGTTCGTCGAGATCTTCGAGGAGCAGGCCAGCAAGCTGCCCAACGCCCGCTGGCTGGCCCAGGGCACGATCTACCCGGACGTGATCGAGTCGGCCGGCAGCGGCACCGGCAAGGCCCACGTGATCAAGAGCCATCACAATGTCGGCGGCCTGCCCGAACACATGAACCTGGGCCTGGTGGAGCCGCTGCGCGAGCTGTTCAAGGACGAAGTGCGGCGTCTGGGCGTGGAGCTCGGCCTGCCGGAGAAGATGGTCTATCGCCACCCGTTCCCCGGCCCGGGCCTGGGCGTGCGGATCCTGGGCGAGGTGAAGCGCGAGTTCGCCGAGCTGCTGGCCCGCGCCGATGCCATCTTCATCGAGGAGCTGGTGCGCGCCGGCCTGTACGACAAGACCAGCCAGGCCTTCGCCGTGTTCCTGCCGGTGAAATCCGTCGGCGTTGTCGGCGACGCGCGGGCCTACGAATGGGTGATCGCGCTGCGTGCCGTGGAGACCGTGGACTTCATGACCGCGCACTGGGCGCACCTGCCGTACGATTTCCTTGGCAGGGTTTCAAACAGGATTATCAATGAGTTGCGTGGCGTTTCTCGCGTTGTTTATGACATCAGCGGAAAGCCGCCGGCGACGATCGAGTGGGAGTAATCAGAGCAATTGCGTGATCGCTTTTGGGAGAACTACTCCCTGGGGGAACTCAACAGCAGGGAGTGGGAAGCCCTGTGCGATGGATGCGGCCAGTGCTGCCTCAAGCGGCGCGTGGAGAACAGCGAAGTCACGGTGTACAGCGTCGCCTGCGAGCTGCTGGACATCGGCACCGCCCGCTGCCGGGACTACGCGAACAGGCTGCGGCGGGTACCCACCTGCCACGACCTGACGCCCACCTCGGTGCCCAGATACCAGGGCTGGCTGCCGGAAAGCTGTGCCTACGTCCGCGTTCACAACGACAGGCCGCTGCCGCCATGGCACCCGCTGCTCGCCGGCGACCGCAGCCGGATGCGCCGCAAGGGGATCACCATCAGCCACTACGCCATTCCGAGCGGCACCCTGTCGCGGCGGTAGAAGGAGCGGAGCGTGGTTTCACGGTGGTCGATCAGCAAGCGGCGCCAGAAGCAAAGCGGACGCAAGGATCAGGAAGGGCGACGTTGAGGACGATCCACACCGTAGCCGCGGTCATTTTGAACTCGCGCCAGGAAACCCTGCTCGTGCGCAAGCGCGGCTCCGATACCTTCATCCAGCCTGGCGGCAAGCCGGACGCAGGAGAGGAACCGCTCGCAGCGCTGGCGAGGGAGCTGCATGAGGAGCTGGGCGTTGAGCTCGTCACCAGTACAGTCGTAAACCTCGGCACCTTCGAAGATGCAGCGGTCAATGAGCCCGGCTGTCTCGTCCGTGCCCGGGCCTTTCTTGCGGATATCACGGGCGCGGTCACGCCCCAGGCGGAAATCGAGGAAATCGCCTGGGTGCCGCTGCGGGGGCCGTTCAACGTCAAGGTCGCACCGTTGAGCAGTCAGCACGTGCTCCCGGCTGCTGCCTCCCAGTTGGCAGTCAGGGAAAACGGGGGAAAGAAGGGATGAAGGAATCGAACCCGGAGCCGGTCCCGGCGGCCTGGTCGCCGATCAAGGTCATTGGTGCGGTGCTCGCTTTTGGCGGAGTCGCGCTGGCAATCTACTTCGATAATTTCGTGCCCACGGCCCCGAACGGGAACATGGTGCTGGCAAGCTGGCTCGTATTTGCGGTCGGGATGGCCATCCTGCTGGTGCTTCGAACCAGGACCCAAGCGTGATTGAAGTCAGGCCCGGCGGTTAGGCGCGCCTGGAACTTGCATCAATGGCTCTCGTACTCTTCGACTTCGACGGAACGATCACGACGCATGAAACGATGCCGGAGTTCCTGCGCCGCTCGATCTCGAGGCAGCGGCTCGTCCTGGGATGGATCCTGCTGGCGCCCGTTGTGCTCGGCTACAAAGTGGGGCTTGTACCCGGGCATCTTGTCCGGAGAGTGATCGTCCGCTTCGCGTACACGGGTATGCCTGCGTCGGAGTTGGCAGTCCGTGGCCAGGATTTTGCCGAAAATCGCTTGCCGCATGTCTTGCGGCCCGAAGCCATGGAGCGGATTGCGTGGCACAGGGCACAGGGCCACCAGGTGGTGGTGGTTTCCGGCGGCCTCGACGTTTACCTGCGTCCCTGGTGCGAGGCGCAGGATCTTGATCTGGTCTGTTCCCGGCTGCAGGTCCGCAACGGTCGGCTCACCGGGCGTTACGAAGGCAGGCAGTGCGTGCTGGCGGAGAAGGCCCGCCAGGTGCGCAATTCGTACGATGTAGACGCCTTTTCCGAAATCTACGCGTATGGGGACACCGCCGAGGACCGGGACTTGCTTGCCATGGCAAGCAGGAGGTTCTACCGATGGCGTGAAGTTCCTGCTACGCCGGTCTAGAACGCCCAGCTCAACACCAGCGCAACCCGCCCATCCGCCAGGTTCGCATCACCCACCGACTCGGCCACCAGCTCGCTGTAGCTTGAGGTGTCGGTGTACTGCAGCCGGGCATTGATCGGCCCGAATTCGCGGGAAACGCCGACCATCCAGTCGCTGTAGCTGTCGCCGGCGGCGTCGCCGAGGTCGTAGTGGCCGGCCTGGAGATCCAGGGTGAAGCCGGTTTCGCCCAGCGGGAAGTCGGCGCCGGCGTAGTAGTACCAGCCCTTGCCGCCGAGGTTGAAGATGTCGGGGGAGTACGCCACGCCGACGTGGTACTGCTCGACGAAGGTCAGGACGGCCTGGGCTTCGGTGTAGTCGATGTCGTAGTCGGCGCCGTTGTGGCCCGGGTAGGCGACCCGCGATACGAACACGTCCAGCTCCGTGGCCTCACCCAGCGCGCCGGCCCAGCCCACGTAGGTTTCAAGCTCGTAGTCGATGCCGTCGTCCGGGTCGCCGAAGTCCACGGTCGAGCCGAAAACGCCCGCGTAGAAGCCGCTTTCGTGGCCCAGGGTGAGCTCCAGCTGCAGCGCCGGGTCCTCCATGGTCTGGGACACGCCGCGCCAGACGTAGTCGCTGGCCACGGTCACCTCGCCGCCGAATTCCCAGGCCGATCCGGGGCCGCTTTCCTGCGCCAGGGCGGGCAGGGCCGCGAAGGCCAGGGCGGCAGCCAGGGTGGCGGGGGTGATCGACCTTTTCATCATGGTTTCTCCGGCCCGGGATGGGCGAAAATCGGCGCACGATACACCGGAGCCGGGGCGCGGTAAATCCTCGTTGACAGCGCCCCCCGGCGCTCCGAACATGCCACGTTTGCAGCCCCCTTGGAGAATGCCGTGACCCTGCGCCTCGCCACCCTCGCCAGCGCCCTGATCCTTGCCGCCTGCGGCGCCAGCCAGCCCGGTTCCGAGGCCGGTGACGGCGCGAAGGTGCTGAACGTCTACAACTGGTCCGACTACGTGGCCGACGACACCATCGCCGGCTTCGAGGAGGCGACCGGGATCCGGGTCAACTACGACGTGTATTCCGAGAACGAGACCCTGGAGACCAAGCTGGTCGCGGGCGGCTCGGGCTACGACGTGGTGTTCCCCTCGGCGCGGCCCTTCGCCGAGCGCCAGATCCGCACCGGGCTGTATGCGCCGCTGGACAAGTCGCAGCTGCCGAACCTGGAGCACATGGACCCGGACATCATGGAAGGGCTGACCGATATCGACCCGGGCAACGCCCACGTGGTGCCGTACATGTGGGGCACGACCGGGCTGGGCATCAACGTGGCGCGGGTGCGCGAAGCGCTTGGCGCGGACGCGCCGCTGGATTCCTGGGGCCTGCTGTTCGATCCGGGCAACGCGTCGAAGCTGGCCTCCTGCGGCATCCACGTGCTGGACGACGACCAGGAGGCCTTCGGCGCGGCCCTGCTGTGGCTGGGGCGCGACCCGAACGCCGGCGCGGCGGACGAGATCGACGCCGTGCGCGAGGTGTACGCCGCGATCCGCCCGCACATCCGCACCTTCAACAACGCCGAGTACAAGGACGCGCTGGCCAACGGCGACGCCTGCCTGGTGATGGGCTATTCGGGCGATATCGGCCAGGCCCGCGACGTGGCCGCCGAGGCGGCCGAAGCCACCGGCCGCGAGGCGCCCGACATCGCCTACGTGATCCCGAAGGAGGGCGCGCTGCGCTGGATGGACGTGATCGCGATCCCGGCCGACGCGCGCAATCCCGCCAACGCCTACGCCTTCGTCAACTACCTGATGGAGCCGGAGGTCATTGCCGAGGTCACCGACTACGTGGCCTACGCGAACGCCAACCTGGCGGCGACCGCGCTGATCGATCCGGAAATCGCTTCCGACCCGGGCGTGTACCCGCCGGAAGACGTGCGCGAGCGCCTGGTCGACCCGGTCTCGCTGCCCGACGACGTGCAGCGCCAGCGCGTGCGCGCCTGGACCGGCATCAAGAGCGGCCGCTAGCGATGTCCGTGCCTGCGCGGGTGGCGGCCGAGCCCTGGCGGGATCCGGCCGCCCAGCCCTTCGTGCGCATCGAGGGGGTGACCCGGGTCTTCGGCCAGACCTACGCCTGCGATGACATTTCGCTGGACATCTACCGGGGCGAGTTCTTCGCCCTGCTGGGCGGGTCGGGTTCGGGCAAGAGCACGCTGCTGCGGATCCTGGCCGGGCTGGAGAAGCCGGACAGCGGCCGGATCCTGATCGACGGGCTCGACGTGACCGACCTGCCGCCGTACCAGCGGCCGGTGAACATGATGTTCCAGAGCTATGCGCTGTTCCCGCACATGACGGTGGCGCAGAACATCGCCTTCGGCCTGCGCCAGGACCGGATGCCGGCGGCGCAGATCCGCGAGCGGGTGGAGGAGATGCTGCAGCTGGTGCGCATGCCCCAGCTCGGCAACCGCAAGCCGCACCAGCTTTCCGGCGGCCAGCGCCAGCGCGTGGCGCTAGCCCGGGCGCTGGCAAAGGAGCCCAAGCTCCTGCTGCTGGACGAGCCGCTCGGCGCGCTCGACAAGCGCCTGCGCGAGCACACCCAGTTCGAGCTGGTGAACATCCAGGAGCGGGTTGGCACCACCTTCATCATGGTCACCCACGACCAGGAAGAGGCGATGACCATGTCGTCGCGGATCGCGGTGATGGACACCGGGCGCATCGTCCAGGTCTCGACCCCGGCGGTGCTGTACGAATACCCGGCGACGCGGTTCGTGGCCGAGTTCATCGGCGGCATCAACCTGTTCGAAGGGCGGGTGACGGCGATGGACGAGGAGACCGGCGAGGTCCGGATCCACTGCGACGCGCTCGACGGCGAGCTGCTGGCCCATCATGGCGACCCGCTGCCGGAAGGCACCGCGGTGAGCGTGGCGGTGCGACCGGAGAAGGTTGACGTGCACGAGGCGCCGCCCGAGCGCGGCACGCCGGCCACCGACAACGTGATCGAGGGCACGGTGCTCGACATCGCCTACCTCGGCGACGTGTCGCTGTACCGGGTGGAGACCGCGGCCGGCGCGATCGTACGGGTGCAGGAAACCCACGTGGAGCGCAGCTCCGAGCCGCACTACGACTGGGGCGACACCCTGTGGCTGACCTGGGAGGCGGGCAGCGCGGTGGTGCTCACGGCATGAGCGCGGCAAGGCGCAGCGCCGGGCTGTGGGACTTCTGGTTCGACGTGGTGCGGAACCTGTTCGGCTGGTTCCGCGCCGTCGGCAACGAGTTCCGCACCCGCCGCGGCCGCTTCCTGGTGACCGCGATCCCGATGCTGTGGCTGGGGCTGTTCTTCATGGTCCCGTTCCTGATCGTGCTCAAGATCAGCTTCGCCCAGGCGGTGTTCGGGCAGGTGCCGCCGTACACGGCGCTGATGGAGCGCACCGCGGATGGTGCCATGTCGCTGCGGCTGCACGCTTCCAACTACGCGATGCTGCTGTCGGACCCGCTGTACGTGTCGGCGTACCTGAAGTCGCTGGCGTTCGCGGGGGTGTCCACGGTGGCCTGCCTGCTGATGGGCTACCCGATCGCCTACGGCATCGCGCGGGCGCGGCCGGCGGCGCGGATGCTGCTGCTGGTAACGGTGATCCTGCCGTTCTGGACCAGCTCGCTGCTTCGCACCTACGCGCTGATCGGGATCCTCAAGGCCAACGGGCTGCTGGCGCAGGCGCTGTCGGCGATCGGGCTGGTGGGGCCTGACTTCGCGCTGCTGCATACCGACTGGGCGGTGTATATCGGCATCGTCTACAACTACCTGCCGTTCATGATCCTGCCGCTGACGGCGACCCTGATGCGGCTGGACTTCACCCTGCTGGAAGCGGCCGAGGACCTGGGCGCCAAGCCGTGGCAGGCGTTCGTGCGGGTGACGCTGCCGCTGTCGATGCCGGGGATCATCGCCGGCGCGCTGCTGGTGTTCATCCCGGCGGTGGGCGAGTTCGTGATCCCTGACATCCTCGGCGGACCGGACGCGCTGACGATCGGCCGGGTGCTGTGGATCGAGTTCTTCACCAACCGCGACTGGCCGCTGGCGGCGGCGGTGACGATCGCGATGCTGGTGCTGATCGTGCTGCCGATCCTGGTGTTCGAGTACTTCGAGAACCGGCGCAGCGAGCGGGAGGCGATCGGGTGAAGCGCAACCGCACCGGGCTCTACACGGCGATGGCGTTCGGCTACGCCTTCCTCTACATCCCGATCTTCTCGGTGATCGTGTATTCGTTCAACGGGTCGCGGATCTCGACCATCTGGGGCGGGTTTTCGACCCGCTGGTACGTGGAGCTGCTCGGCAACCAGCAGCTGCTGGATGCGGTGCAGCGGAGCTTCCTGATCGCCGCGCTCACCGCGACCGCGGCGGTGATGCTGGGCACGGCCTGCGGGCTGGCGCTGTCGCGCTTCGGGCGCTTCCCGGGGCGCGGGCTGCTGAGCCTGATGAACTCGGCGCCGATGGTGATGCCCGACGTGATGATGGGGCTTTCCTCGCTGCTGCTGTTCGTGACCCTGCAGCAGGCCTTCGGCTGGCCGGACCGCGGCATGACCACGATCACCCTGGCGCACATCACCCTGACCGCGTGCTACGTGACGGTGGTGGTGCGCTCGCGCATGGCGGGCATGGATTCGAGCCTGGAGGAGGCGGCGATGGACCTGGGCGCGCGGCCGTGGCGGGTGTTCTTCGTGATCACGCTGCCGCTGATCGCGCCGGCGCTGCTGGCCGGCTGGCTGCTGGCCTTCACCCTGTCGCTGGACGACCTGGTGATCGCGAGCTTCACTTCGGGGCCGGGTTCAAGCACCCTGCCGATGGTGGTGTATTCGAAGGTGAAGCTGGGCGTGACCCCTGAAATCAATGCGCTGGCGACGATCATCGTGGTGCTGGTGGCCGTGGGCGTGAGCATTGCCGGGCTGGTGATGCACCGGAAAGGCCCGGCGGCGAGCTGAGGTGGAGCAGGGCACGCCAGCCGTGGATGGGACCGACGAAGCCTGGATGCGCCGGGCGCTGGAGCTCGGCGCGCGGGCGGCGGAAGAGTTCGACGAGATCCCGGTGGGCGCGCTCGTGATCGATCCCGAAGGCCGGGTGGTGGGCGAGGGCTGGAACCGCAACATCGGCGATCACGATCCGTCCGCCCACGCCGAGATCGTCGCCATGCGCGCCGCGGGCAGGGCGCTCGGTAACCACCGGCTTATCGGCTGCACCATGGTGGTGACGCTGGAGCCGTGCGCGATGTGCGCGATGGCGATGGTGCACGCGCGGGTCGGGCGGCTGGTCTACGGCGCGGCCGACCCCAAGACCGGCGCCTGCGGCAGCGTCTTCGACCTGCTGGCCGACCCGCGCCACAACCACCGGGTGGAGGTGGTGGGCGGCGTGCTTGCGGAAGAGGCCGGCAGGAGCCTCACCAACTGGTTCCGCACCAAACGCGGCAAGCCCCCGCTGTAGCCCCCGGCGCGCGGCGCATCGGCATTGGGTGGACGGGCGCTGCGCTATCATGCGCGCCCCCCTTCAGGACACCGCCGCATGCCCCAGAATCTCTCCGACGCCAGCGAAACCCGCCTGATCTGGATCGACCTGGAAATGACCGGGCTGGATACGCGCCGGGATTCGATCCTGGAAATCGCGACGGTGGTGACGGATTCGAACCTGGAGGTGCTGGCGGAGGGCCCGGTGTTCGCTATCGGCCACGACCCAGCGGTGCTGGAGGCGATGGACGAGTGGAACCGCAACCAGCACGGCAAGTCCGGGCTGTGGCACCGGGTGCTGGAAGAGGGCGTGGAAATGGAGGCGGCGGAGCAGGGCACCCTGGCCTTCCTGCGCGAATGGCTGCCGGCCGGGGTGTCGCCGATGTGTGGCAATTCGATCTGCCAGGACCGGCGCTTCCTGCACCGGCAGATGCCGACGCTGGAAGCGTACTTCCATTACCGGAACCTGGACGTGAGCACGCTGAAGGAACTGGCCCGGCGCTGGGCGCCGCAGATCCTGGCGAACGTGTCCAAGAAGGCCGCCCATACCGCGCTCAGCGACGTGCACGATTCCATTGCCGAACTGCGCCACTACCGCCAGTTCATGGGCGAGCTGGCCGGCAACGGCGCCGGCGCCTGATACGTAGGGGACGGGGCGCTTGCCGGGCCCGGCCTACGGGGTGCGCAGGATTTCGGAGGCCGGGGTGCCGTCGGCGTCGTGGTGGTATATGCGGACGTCGCGCGGGCCGGCGCCGTGGGAGAGGTTTGCGGCGTCCATGCGGTCGCGGACGGCCATGACCAGGCCGTTGCGGGCGCTGCCGAGTTCGTAGGTCTTCGCCCAGGCGAACAGGGTCACTTCGATCCCCGTTTCCGCCAGCCGCCCGATCGACACCGACGGCGCCGGATCATCCAGCACCTCCGGCACATCGGCGGCAGCGGCGAGCAGCACCTCCTGCGCCAGCCGCAGGTCGTCGCGGTAGTCGATGTTCACCAGCACGTCGATCCGCCGCCGCGGGCAGGCGGTGAAGTTGGTGATCGGCGCGGTCGTGATGCTGCTGTTGGGCAGGATCACCACGCGATGGTCGGCCGTACGCAGCCGGGTCTGGAACACCCGGATCTGTTCGATGGTCCCTTCCTGGCCGGCCACCTGCACGGTGTCACCTTCGCGGAAGGGTCGCAGCACGATCAGCATGATCCCGGCGGCGATGTTGGACAGCGAGTCCTTCATCGCCAGCGCGATCGCCAGGCCGGCCGCGCCCAGCACGGCCAGCAGCGATGCGGCGGGCACGCCAACCTGCTGCAGCGCGATCACCGTGGTGATCACCAGCAGCGCGGCGTAGGAGAGGTAGCGCAGGAACCCGGAAACGGTGCTGTCCGCGCCCACGCGCCTGAGCACCCGCTCCAGCCCCTGGCTCAGGCGCCGGGACAGCCACACGCCGACCGCCAGGATCAGCGCGGCCGCCAGCAGGTCCAGGCTGAGGTCCTCCAGCCCCTGCAGCAGCCGCGCCCTGTCGATCGGCATCACGGGCGCGCCCCCGTCAGGCCGCCTTGAGCCTGGCCAGCCGCAGCCAGGTATCGACCACGGTATCGGGGTTGAGCGACACCGACTCGATGCCTTCGTTCATCAGCCACTCGGCCAGGTCCGGATGGTCGCTCGGGCCCTGGCCGCAGATGCCAACGTACTTGCCGCGGTCGCGGGCGGTCTTGATCGCCATCGACAGCAGCTTCTTGACCGCCGGGTCGCGCTCGTCGAACAGGCCGGCGACGATCGAGGAGTCGCGGTCCAGGCCCAGGGTGAGCTGGGTGAGGTCGTTGGAGCCGATCGAGAAGCCATCGAAGATGTCCAGGAACTCGTCTGCCAGCAGGGCGTTCGAAGGTACCTCGCACATCATGATGATCTTGAGACCGTTCTCCCCCTGGCGCAGGCCGTTTTCCGCCAGCACCTCGACCACGCGGCGGCCTTCGTCCAGCGTGCGCACGAACGGGATCATGACCCAGAGGTTCTCCAGGCCCATTTCCTCGCGCACGCGCTTGACCGCCTTGCACTCCAGGGCGAAGGCGTCGGAGAAGGACGGATCGACGTAGCGGCTGGCGCCGCGGAAGCCGATCATCGGGTTCTCTTCCTCGGGCTCGTAGCGCTGGCCGCCGATCAGGTTGGCGTACTCGTTGGACTTGAAGTCCGACATGCGCACGATCACCGGGTTCGGCGCCACCGAGGCGGTGAGGGTGGCGATGCCCTCGGCCAGGCGGTCGACGTAGAACGACACCGGATCGGCGTAGCCGGCAATGCGCTCGTCGATCGCCCTCTTCGTGGCGGCGTCCTGCTGGTCGTATTCCAGCAGCGCCTTGGGGTGCACGCCGATGTGGCTGGCAATGATCATCTCCAGCCGCGCCAGGCCGATGCCGGCGTTGGGCAGCTGGCCGAAGTCGAACGCGCGCTCGGGGTTGGCGACGTTCATCATGATCTTCAGCGGCGCCTCGGGCATGGCTTCAAGGTCCGTGGTGATGCGCTCGAAGGGCAGGGAACCTGCGTAGATGAAGCCGGTGTCGCCCTCGGCGCAGCTGACGGTGACCTGCTGGCCGTCCTCGATCTGGTCCAGCGCGTCGCCGGTGCCGACCACCGCCGGCACGCCCAGCTCGCGGGCGATGATCGCCGCGTGGCAGGTGCGGCCGCCGCGGTTGGTCACGATCGCGGCGGAGCGCTTCATCACCGGCTCCCAGTCCGGGTCGGTCATGTCGGCCACCAGCACGTCGCCGGGCTGGACCTTGTGCATGTCGTCGATGGTGCGGATCACCCGCGCCACGCCGCTGCCGATCTTGCTGCCGATCGCGCGGCCCTCCGACACCACCTTGCCGCGCTCGCCGAGCTGGTAGCGCTCCATCTGGGTGGCGCGGGCGCGCGACTTCACCGTCTCCGGGCGCGCCTGCAGGATGTAGATGCGGCCGGTCACGCCGTCCTTGCCCCACTCGATGTCCATCGGCCGGCCGTAGTGCTCCTCGATGATGAGGGCCTGACGGGCCAGCTCGTGCACGTCCTCGTCGGTGATGGAGAACTTCGCCCGCAGTTCGGCCGGAGTGTCCTCGGTGCGCACGCGCTCGCCGGGCACGTCGGAATAGACCATGCGCATCTGCTTGCTGCCCAGCGAACGGCGCAGGATCGCCGGCTTGCCGGCCTTGAGCGTGGGCTTGTAGACGTAGAACTCGTCCGGGTTCACCGCGCCCTGGACCAGCATTTCGCCCAGGCCATAGCTGGAGGTCACGAAGACCACGTCGCGGAAGCCGGACTCGGTGTCCAGGGTGAACAGCACCCCGGAGGCGCCGGTGCCCGAGCGCACCATCAGCTGCACGCCGGCGGAGAGGAACACATCCTCGTGCTTGAAGCCGTGGTGCACGCGGTAGGCGATGGCGCGGTCGTTGTAGAGGCTGGCGAAAACCTCCTTGACCTTGGTGACGACGTCGTCGGCGCCGGTGACGTTGAGGAAGGTTTCCTGCTGGCCGGCGAAGCTGGCGTCGGGCAGGTCCTCGGCGGTGGCGGAGGAGCGCACGGCGACGGCGATGTCACCGCCGCCGTTGTCGGCACACAGCTTCGCGTAGGCCTCGCGGATGTCCTTTTCCAGCTCCGGCTGCAGCGGCGCGCCGACCACCCAGTCACGGATTTCCTTGCCAGCCGCGGTCAGCGCGTGCACGTCCTCCACGTCCAGCGCGCCGAGGCGGTCGAAGATCCGCTGGTGCAGGTCGTTGTGGGCAATGAAGGCCTGGAACGCGTCGGCGGTGGTGGCGAAACCGCCGGGGACATCCACGCCCAGCTGGGCGAGGTTGCCGATCATCTCGCCGAGCGAGGAGTTCTTGCCGCCGACCTGGGCCAGGTCGTTCAGTCGCAGGTCTTGCAGCCAGAGGATGTTGGCGCTCAAGGCGATGCTCCGCAGGTTCCGAATTTTTTGGGGCCGCCGGGCGCGGGCCGGCGGAAACGGCTATTTTAGCAACCCCCGCCGCCGCCAGGCCCACAAATGCCCGAAGATCTTCCCCAGCTTCCCGTCCGACCCGTGTTCTATGTATCGGACGGCACCGGGATTACCGCGGAAACCATTGGCCACAGCCTCCTGACCCAGTTCGGCGGGGTCCGCTTCGTCACCGACCGCATGCCCTTCGTGGACACCCCGGAGAAGGCCGAAAGCGCCGTGGCGGAGATCGTCGCCGCCGGGGAAACCCACGGCACCCGGCCGATCGTGGTCAATTCCTGCGTCGATCCGGAGCTCAACCGGATCCTGGCCGGGAGCGGGGCGCTGATGCTGGACGTCTTCGCCCCGTTCATCGCGCCGCTTGAAGCCGAGCTCGGCACGGCGCGCGAGCTGCGGGTGGGCAAGGCGCACGGGATGGTGGATTTCGACACCTACCACCGCCGCATCAACGCCATGAACTTCGCCCTGACCCATGACGACGGCATGGCGGTGAACTATGACGAGGCGGAGGTGATCCTGGTGGCGGTGTCGCGCGCGGGCAAGACCCCGACCTGCATCTACCTGGCGCTGCACTACGGAATCCGCGCGGCGAACTACCCGCTGACCGAGGAAGACCTGGAACAGGACCGCCTGCCCAGGCGGCTGCGGCCGCACCGCCACAAGCTGTTCGGACTGACGATCGACCCGCACCGGCTGCACCAGGTGCGCCAGGAACGGCGCCCGAACTCGCGCTACGCCGAACTGGAAACCTGCAAGCGGGAAGTGGCGGCGGCCGAGACGATGCTGCGCATGGAGCGGGTGCCGACGCTGAGCACGACGCATGCCTCGATCGAGGAGATCTCAAGCCGGATCCTGGATCACCTGGGGATCAGCCGGGAGATGTTCTAGCAGGCGGCCCGCCCTGCATGCAGACGTTCAAAGTAGGCCTGAATCCGGGGCCCGTCAATCTGCCGCGGCGTGGGTCGAACGTGTAGCATCAAATGCATGTCCCACGTTGCAACCCGCACCCGACGCGTCCCTGGCCTGAGCCGGTTTTCATGGCTGATGGGGCTCTATGCCGAGAACCATGCGCTGCTCACGCGGCTGTTCGAACCGGCCATCCTGATGCCGGGCAGCTACGTCTCCCGGATCGGCGACGGCATCGATGTGCGCCTGGACGTGCTTGAACGCCACCCCTACACCAGCGAGCTGCGCCTGAGCTATGCGCTGCGCGATCCGGTGACCGGTGAGCCCGACCCTTCCGCCTACCTGCGCCTGTACCGAGACGCCCGCCAGGTGGAGGCCACGCACTGCTACGTCGGCCGGCGCTGGCAGGACGTGCTTGGCATGTACCCGCCGCCGAAGCGGCTGGTCAGCCACCGGCTGCAGATGAACACGTTCCTCGGCAAGTGGCTGCACTACCTTGCCGAACGCGGCCACGGCGTCGCCACCCTGGAAAGGGAGCTCACCGCCTCCCCATCGTAGGAGCGCGGTTACCGTTCCGGCACGGTCCACAGATAGATCATCGCGCCGTCCACCTCGCGCGTTTCTTCCGGTTCCCATTCGTTGGCCATGTCGAACGCGTGGCTGACGATGCGGGTGCCCGGGCGCAGTTCGCTGAGCAGCTTCGGCCGCAGCTTCACGTTCAGGCTCTGCAGCAGGTACAGCGTGACCACGGTGGCCTCGCTGATGTTGGCCTCGAACAGGTCGCCCTCGATGAACGTGACCTTGTCGGTCACGCCCGCCTCCTCGGCATTGGCATTGGCCTCGAGGATCCGGGCCGGGTTGATGTCGATGCCGACGGCGCGGATGCCGAACTCCTTCGCGGCCGTCACCGGGATGCGGCCGTCACCGGACCCGAGGTCGTAGAGGATGTCGTCCGGCCCCACCTTGGCCAGCTCCAGCATCGCGTCGACCACTGGCTGCGGCGTCGGGACGTAGATGACGTCGGGGCTGCGGGCAGGGGGCGGGGCATCGGCTTCGAAGGGCGAGTCCGGTTCCGTGGTGGCGGCAAGCGGTTCCAGGGTGCCGATGCCGTCGTCGGCCTGGGGCGTGGCTTCGAAGGCAGGCGTGTTCGCAACCGCCGGATCGTCAGCGCAGGCGGCAAGCAGGGGCAGCAGGAGCAGGAAGGCGAGGGTGCGGATCGCATTCATCATTGGGACTCCGGTGCGTGGGTTTCCGATGGTCGCAGATACAGCAGCAGCGCGCCGCCGACGGCGAGCACCCCCAGCCCGACCAGGGCACCGAAGCCGGTATAGGTGAGGCTGGAGTAGAGCAGGTACGCGCAGGTCAGGCAGAACAGCAGCGGCAGCACGGGATAGAGCGGCACCCGGAACGGGCGCTCGGTGCCCGGGTCGCGCCGGCGCAGCACGAACAGGCTGATCCCCACCAGCAGGAAGAACAGCCAGAACACCGGCGCGGTGTATTCGACCGCCATCTGGAAGCCGTCCATCGCCAGCGCGCCCAGCCCCACCAGCAGCAGCGCCAGGCCGCCCTGGACCAGCATGGCGGTGCGCGGCGAACCGCTGCGCCCGTCCCAGCGGCCGATGAAGGCGAGGGCAGGGAAGTCCCTTCCGACCGCATACACGCTGCGGGCGCCGGTGATCAGGGTGGCGTTGGCCGAGGTCAGCGCCGCGGCTACCACGATCCCGCTCATCAGCACCGCGCCCGGGCCGCCGAACACGTGCTGCATCAGGTCGGCGGCCACAGCATCGGACTGCGCCATGCCGCCCATGCCCAGCACCTTCAGGTAGGCCAGGTTGATCAGCAGGTAGAGCAGGGCGATCAGCACCAGGCTCAGCACCAGGATGCGCGGCATCCAGCGGCGGGCGTCGCGCACCTCGGCGGTGATGTAGACGGCCTCGTTCCAGCCGCCGAACGTGAGCAGCACGAACACCAGGATCAGGCCCATGGCGCTCTCGCCGCCGCCCGGCGCGGCGATGGCGGTGCCCTCCGGCGCGAGGAACAGCCCGGCGACGATGATCAGCACCACGCCGCCCACCTCCAGCACCGTCAGCCAGAACTGGGTGGCTGCCCCCTGGCGGATGCCGAGCCAGTTGATCGCCGTGAGCACCACCACGGCCAGCGCCGCGTACAGCGCTGGCGACCACGCGCCGAGGTCGAAGATCTGCGCCATGTAGTCGCCGACCACGAACGCCAGCAGCGCCACCGAGCCGGTCTGGATCACCGCCAGCCGCGCCCAGCCGTACAGGAACGCCAGCCGCGGCCCGTAGGCGCGGCGCAGGTAGCTGTAATCGCCGCCGGCCTGCGGGTAGGCGCTGGCCAGTTCCGCATAGCAGAGCGCGCCGATGATCGACAGCAGCCCGCCCACCAGCCATGCCCCGAGCATCACCGCTTCGCTGCCGGAAGCGCCGGCAACCAGCGACGGCATGCGGAAGATCCCGGCGCCCACCACGATCCCGATGGTGATCGCGAAGGCGTCGCGCGGGCGCAGGACGGGGCGGGGCGCGGAAGCGGCCGTGGGCCGCTGTCGGCTGGACTCCATGGCCTGAGGGTAACCCGGATCGCCGGACCCCCGGGGAGTTGCCGCAGGATTACCGCAACAGACACAAGAACGCCCGCTTTCGCGGGCGTCTTGCCGGTTTAAGGTGGCGTCCCCACGGGGATTCGAACCCCGGTCGCAACCGTGAAAGGGTTGTGTCCTAGGCCTCTAGACGATGGGGACGCAGTGAAACCGTTTTTGCGGTGCCGGCCGGCCTGTGGCGCGGACCGCTGAATCTTGGTGGAGCCAGGCGGGATCGAACCGCCGACCTCCTGCATGCCATGCAGGCGCTCTCCCAGCTGAGCTATGGCCCCACGACTGGAAGCCGGAAATTGTAATGGGGGTCTGCGACAAGCGCAACTCCTTTGGGGTGTACAGCCCCAACGGGCCGCTGCCACGGTCGGCCGGCCACAAGTCGCGCCGGAGTTCGGGACGATCACGAGACCGGCGCTCTAGCAACGCCGGCCGGTGTTCTCCCACCCGTTCGGGATGCGGCGGATCACCTGGCCTTGCGTGCACTGCTCGTCATCGGCCAGGGCCGGCCGGCGTTGGGATTCCCGCGGCCGCTGGGCTTCCCGATAGACGATCAACTGTTCGGGCTGCTTCTGCTGCGATCGAGCGATCGTCAGTTCATTGTGGTGATCCACGGCCCGCGCCCGCCAGTTGTAGAACCAGACTGCGTTGCTGATCGCCACCACGCCGGCGAGCACATAGGCGATGGCCTGCCACTTGGCCGCATGGTCTGGCGTCCGATTCCTGAGCATCTCCATTCCCCCTGATAGCCCAGGGGGGATGATAGCGAAGCCATCGAGGGTCTTTGTGGTCCAAGTATCTGGCGGCGCGCTTGGCGCTCTGCGAACCGTCAGCCTTGCCACGGCGCCTGTCAGCCGCGGAGAAGTGAACCGCCCCGGTTTCTCCGGAGGCTCCAACCTTTGAGAGGATGGAGCAATGAA
>ERZ1032895.113-NODE-113-length-20633-cov-5.246623_pt1 | contig 20633 bp, 21 predicted proteins | sample MGYA00516687_ERZ1032895 | MGnify/ENA primary metagenome ERZ1032895 (study PRJEB33719, sample SAMN04261600) | wastewater metagenome | biome: rural village; feature: latrine urine exit; material: soil | place: El Salvador | collected 2013-01-14 ... | reverse complement strand
CCGCGACGCTTTCGGCAAACTGTTAGCCGCCGGTCTGGGGTGTGCCATGGCCATCCAGCTGTTCGTCGTCGTCGGGGGTGTTCTACGGGTCATCCCGTTGACCGGGCTGACGACGCCGTTCATGGCCGCCGGTGGGTCATCGCTGTTATCAAACTGGATGATTGTGGGACTCGTACTGCTCATCTCGCACACCGCCAACCGACCCATGGTGGCAGGCCCCATGGTCAACGCCTCCGGCTTTGGCTCCGGTGCCGCGGTTCCCGGACAACCAGTAGAGGCGGGTGAACGCTAGTGAATGAGTCCATCCGCTATGCCTGGTACGGTGTCGTCGCAGCGTTTCTCATCCTGTTGGGGGCTGCAAGTTATGTTCAAGTCATCGGTGCCGATGACTTGCGCAGCCATGAAGCCAACTCGCGTGAACTGTATAAACAATTCGGTGGACCGCGCGGCCCAATTCTGGTGGGCGGCGAACCGATTGCCGAATCCGTGCCCAGCGACTCCTCAAGTTTTGACTACCAGCGCGTTTATCATGACCCCGAACTGTATTCCGGGCTGACCGGGTTCTATTCGCTGGCCTACGGCCAAACCGGATTGGAACAACGCCTCAACGGGTGGCTGTCGGGTACCGCCGATGACCTGTTTATCGAACGCATCCGCCAGACCTTCACCGGGACGGATAATCCCGGGGCGTCGGTCGAGCTGACAATCGACCCGGAAGTTCAACGCGTCGCCTATTCAGCGCTGCCCGAGGGGATGAAGGCATCCGTGGTGGTGTCGGAGCCAGCGACCGGCCGGATTTTGGCGATGGCGTCGCGGCCGAATTATGACACCAACCTGTTGGCCGTGCACTCCACGACCCAGGCATCCGAGAACATGGAGAAGATCACGGGCCAGAACATCTCGCCGTATCAGAATCCGCCGACCTATAACATCCCGCAGCCGGGTTCGACATTCAAAATCATCGACGCCGTCGCAATGTTGGAATCCGGGGAATACTCCCCCGAGGGACAGGTTGCGGTGCCCAATGAGCTGGACCTGCCGCAAACGAATAATACGATTTCTAACTTCCGCGGGGGTATCTGTGATCGGCGCGATTCCGCGGAACTGACCTGGATTTTCGCCCAGTCCTGTAACACCCCGTTCTCGCAAGCCGCGATGGACCTGGGCCAGGATGCCATCCGCGACGTTGCCGAGCGCTTTGGCTTCAACGACAGCTCGATCACCATCCCGCTGTCCGTCAACGCTTCGCACTTCCCAACAGACGACATCCCGCAGGCCACCCTGGCACAGTCGGTGCTCGGGCAGGTCGACGTCCGAGCTTCTGCCCTGCAAATGAACATGGTTGCTGCCGGCATCGCCAATGATGGCACCGTGATGCACCCGCAAATGGTCGACACGGTGCGCGGCCCGGATCTCAACGTCTTAGAAGAACCTCAGCCGGAAGTGTATTCAGAAGCGATCACGCCCGAAATCGCCGACCAGATGACCGAGATGATGCTCGAGGTGGTCCAGTCGGGTACCGCGATGCCGGCTCGGTCATCGATTCCGATTGCGGCCAAGACTGGTACCGCAGATATCGGCACGACCGGCAAGGTGAACTCGTGGATCACCGGATTTGCTCCGGCGGATGACCCCCAGGTGGCCGTGACCCTGGTGTATGAAGAGACGGATTATTCGGTGGGCAGCCAGCTCACCGCGACGAACCTGAAGAAAATTGTGGAGGCGGTGGTCGAACAGTGAGACCAATATCGGGAATGACGCTGGGTGGCCGATACGAGCTGACTGATCGGATCGCCATCGGCGGCATGGGTGAAGTGTGGAAGGCACGCGACACCGTCCTTGGTCGGATCATTGCCATCAAGATTTTGAAGGAAGAGTACACGGGTGATCCCAACTTCCTGCGCCGCTTCCGGGCCGAAGCTCAGCACACCGCCCTGCTGAACCACCCGGGTGTGGCCAACGTCTTTGACTACGGTGAAGAAGAAGGTTCCGGCTATTTAGTCATGGAGCTGGTCCCCGGTGACCCGCTCAGCGCCATCCTGGACCGCGAAAAGGTCCTGTCTCCCGATCGCACCCTGTCGATCATTGCCCAGACCGCCCGTGCGCTGTCCGCCGCCCATGCACAAGGTCTCGTCCACCGCGACGTCAAACCCGGCAACCTGATCATCGACGCCAAAAACCGTGTCAAAGTCACCGACTTCGGTATCGCCCGCCTCGCTGACCAAGTTCCCCTGACCGCGACCGGCCAGGTCATGGGCACCGCCCAGTATCTTGCCCCAGAACAAGCCACCGGCCAGCAGGCCACCGGCGCCTCCGATATTTACTCACTAGGCATCATCGGTTATGAATGTTTGGCCGGTCACCGTCCGTTCACCGGTGAATCTCAGATCGCCATTGCCCTGGCCCAGGTCAACGACGACCCACCATCCCTACCGGATTCGATTCCAGAACCGGTCCGCGCGTTGATCATGTCCATGCTGTCCAAAGAGGCCGAAGATCGTCCGGCCGACGCTGATAAGCTCGCCACCGCCGCCGAGGCCCTGCGCCGTCAGGACACCCAGGCCGCCCTCAACGCGGTACCGGGCATGCTGCCGTTTATTACCGCGGGTGATTTCGACTCGGATGCGACCCAGCTCATCAGCACCCAGCAGTTTAACAGCGCCAACGATGCCGACGCCACCCAGGTCATTTCGGATCTACCAGCCGAAGGGGTCTCGGATGCCACCGCTGCGCTACCGGTGACACCAAAAGATGGCATGGCCCTATCCGCCCAATCCGACGGGTTGGGCTCCAGCGCACTCCCGGAAGAAGGCGCCGCCGAATTCGACGAATACGCTGACCAAGACAAAAAGAAACGCAGCCCGTGGTTCTGGCCGGTCATCGCCGTCGTCATTCTCGCCGCCCTCGCCGGGATTGGCTTGTGGGTTGCTTCGCTGGGGTCCGATGAGGAACCTCAGCCTGAGCCGACCGAAACCGTAGCGACCGTTGCCATCGACGCCGACGACTACGTGGGGCGCGGTATTGATGAGGTCGAAGACGAACTCGAAGAGCTTGGTTTCACGGTCAATCGTGTGGAGCGTGACGACGAAGAGCCCGCCGGCACCGTGTTGGCGCTAAACCCGACCGGTGAGGTCGAAGAAGGCTCCGAGATCCGCGTGAGCTACTCCAACGGTGAGGGTAGCGCGCCGGAGCCGGCTCCTGAGCCCACGCAAGAACAGCCGCAGCAGCCCGCGCCACAGCCGCAGCCAACGCAGCAGCAACCACAGCAGCCTGCGCCGCAGCCGACCCGCCAACAACCCACGCAGCAGCAACCGCAACAGCCGCAACCAGTTACTACTCCACCAGAGACCGGAAATGGTCAGACCGATACTGGACATGGCGAGAATACCGACGGCACCGACGGTCAAACCGATGAAACGGATACTGGTAGTAACACGGATGGCACCGGAAATAACGCCCAGAATCCTGGCGACAACAGCGGTGCGCAACTGAACAACAGACCTTCCGGACAGTCGAATAACGCAAACACCTGAAATGAAAACTCACATGAAACTCCAACACCACCTCCACTGGGCAGCACATCCGCCCGTGACGAGCACGCCGCGGCATAACGCCCGCTAAGGAAAACCGTGTCCCAACAACGCATTATTAATGGTCGTTATGAAGTCGGCGAGCTCATCGGCCGCGGCGGCATGGCCGATGTTTACATCGGTCATGACACCCGCCTGGGCCGGACCGTCGCCATCAAAATGATGCGCCCGGACCTCGCACGCGACCCGCAGTTCCAAACCAGGTTCCGGCGCGAAGCCCACTCCTCGGCCGCGCTGAACCACCCCAATATCGTCGCCGTCTTTGATACCGGCGAAGAGGAACTGCCTCCCAACGGTGAACACGCCGGGCTGTCCCTGCCCTATATGGTCATGGAATATGTCGACGGCGACACCCTGCGCGCTCTGCTGCGCAAAGGTGATGTGACAATCGACCAAGCGGTTGAATGGACCGAAGGCATCCTGGGTGCGGTTGCGTACTCACACGAAAACCACATTGTCCACCGCGACATCAAACCCGGCAACGTCATGGTTGATGAAGCCGGCACCATCAAGGTCATGGACTTCGGGATCGCCCGAGCCCTCTCCGATTCCTCGGCGACCATGACCCAGACCCAAGCCGTCGTCGGCACCGCACAGTACCTGTCCCCCGAGCAGGCCCGCGGCGAGACGGTCGACTCCCGCTCCGACCTCTACTCGGTGGGGTGTGTCCTGTTCGAGCTGTTGACCGGCCGCCCGCCGTTTGTCGGTGATTCCCCCGTGGCCGTGGCATACCAGCACGTCCGGGAAGAACCGCCGTCACCCACCAGCCTGAACCCGGACATCACACCCGCGCTGACGTCTGTGTTGACCAAAGCACTGGCAAAAGATACCGACGCGCGGTTCCAATCCGGTAAAGAATTCCTCACCGCGCTGCGCTCGGCCCACTACGACGGCATCGGCGTCACCGAGGACGACTCAACCACCGTCATCCCACCGGCAGTGATTCCTGCCGAGACCGAGCCAACCCAAGCGATGTCCTCGATCTCAGCTCAGGACGACTCGATCCTCACCCCGCGCGAAGAACTCCCCGAGTCCTATGAGATGACCGGCCACATGGACGCCGTCAACGGCCAACGCCCACGCAAAAAGCGCCGCGGCTGGCTGATCGCACTACTGGTCATTTTGTTACTGGGCGGTGGGGGTGCCGCCGGCTGGTACTTCTGGAATGAAGCAGAACAGCGCCGCATCGAAGAAAACCAAGTCGATGTGCCAGATGTTTCCGGCATGCCAGAAACCGAAGCCCAAAACGCGCTCACCACCGCCGGACTGCGGCCGATTCTGGAATACCAACATAGCGACGACGTCGAGCGCGACCGTGCGATTGGTACCGCACCGGCTGCCGGCACCGTTATGCAGCGCTACGACGAAATCACTCTGAACATTTCGCTGGGTCCCGATGAACTCGAGATCCCAGACTCGCTACGCGGGGCGTCCGAAGCCACTGTGCGCGATACTCTCGAGGAACTGGGGCTCACCGTCTCTGACGTGACCTACGTGAACTCCGCGACGATCCCGCGCGACCGTCTGGTCGACACCAACCCGGCCCTCGGTTCGACCGTGGCCTATGGTTCGACCGTTTCGTTGAAAATCTCCTCCGGCGAGGTCGAAGTTCCCGACGTCCGCGGCATGTCCGAACAGGAAGCTCGCAACATTTTGACCGGTGATGAGCTCGGGTTGACGGTCACCACTCGAGAACAAGAGACCGAAGAGCCGTCACCGGGCACCGTCTTGGAGCAATCTGCAGAACCCGGCAGTTCAGTAGCCCAGGGCTCAGAGATTCTCCTGACGCTTTCGGTTGCGCCCCCGGAAGAGCCCTCCCCGTCCCCGACTGAATCCGAATCTCCAGAAGAGGACGAATCTGAGTCACCGCCTGCAGACGACGACAATGCGGATGAGGACGGCGAAGCCGGCCCACCTCGAGGATGGTTCGATGAAGAGCCCGGCGCACGTGACCGCGACTGGAACCGCGGTCGCGGTTGGGGCAGCGACTAAGGCGCCCTAGACCACTTGGAAAATCGCCTGCAGCTTGCGAGCTGCAGGCGATTTTTCTTGCCCAGTGTCTATGCTGCGAGCAGTTCACGGACCATCGGGATGACCTTGGTGCCGTACAGTTCGATTGAATGCATCATCAGTTCATGCGGCAGGCGGCCGTTGCCATATTTCATGCCGAAACGGGTCGCGCCCAATGTCTGAATCGTGGTGGCGATCTTCCGGGCGACCGTCTCGGGCGATCCCAAGTGCAGTGCCCCGTGTTGAACTTCTTGCGCAAATTGCTCAGGCGTTGGGCTCGGCCAGCCACGTTCGGCACCGATGCTTGCGGTCGCATGATGCCAATACGGGTAGTACTGCTGCATGGCGTCCTCGTCGGTGTCCGCGATAAAACCATGCGAGTGCACGGCGATGCGACGCGGGTCAAAGCCGTTTTGTTCGATCTGTTTATGGAACAGGTTGGCCAGCGGGGCAAAGCGCTGCGGTGCACCCCCGATGATGGCTAATTCTAGGCCCATCCCATACTTGGCGGCTCGGACAACCGACTGCGGTGAACCGCCCACGGCAACCCAGGTGGGCAGGCCGTGTTCGTGGGCTGTGGTTGGGAAGATCGAAAAATTCTCCAGTGCCGCACGAGTCCTCCCGGACCAGGTAACGGGCTCTTCGCGTCGGATCTTATCGAACAGTTCGAGTTTTTCTTCGAACAGGATTTCATAGTCCTGCAGGTCGTAGCCAAACAGCGGAAACGATTCAATAAACGAACCCCGGCCCAGCGAGACTTCGGCGCGCCCCGAGGTAATACCATCCAGGGTCGCGAAGCGCTGATGGACGCGCACCGGATCATCAGAGGACAACACGGTCACCGCTGAAATCAGTTTGATGCGCTCGGTTTGCGCGCCAATGCCGGTCAGTACGACGTCGGGCGCGGACACCGAGTAGTCGAGACGGTGGTGCTCACCGACTCCAATGACGTCAACGCCCACTTGGTCGGCCAGGACTCCTTCGGCCACGACATTGCGCAGCACCTCCGGGTGGCTCAGCACGCGGGTGCCCTCGAGGTCTTGCGTGATATCGCCAAAGGTGTGGAGACCAAATTCCACGACGCCGTCCGGCAGCGAAGTGGCAAGGTGATTGGATGGATTCGGTGTTGGCACAGAAGTAGTCATATCAGCTGCAACCTCCCCGAGGCAGAAAACATTCCTTCAAATCTGAAAGACCTTCCGGAACTACTCGACGTCCAACGTCGCGTCGGAGAAGAACCCGAATTCTGCGATCCACGGGTAGACGAATTCCATGAGGACGACCACAACCACTGCCAGGAGTGCGAGCACGAGGAGCCACCGGAACCAGGTGGGTCCCGGGAGTAAGTGGAAGAACCAGGCGTACATCTTAGGCCTCCTCGTTCGGGCCGTGCGTGATGACGGCGTCGTTGTGTTGCGGACTGTCGATGGCGGCTTGCGGTTCGGGTTCAAGGTCGGCTGCGTGCACGGCGTCGGCGATTTCAGCAGGTGGGCCATCAGCCAGCGGGATGAAATCGACCTGTTCGGCGTGGGTGATCATCCGTTCCAGCACGGTGTAGGGCGGGTGACATGTGGTCAAGGTCAGCCACTGGCCGTCGGCAGGGCCACCCGGATCCAGGGGGTTGGGATCTAAAACTTCCACGGCCGAGGGGTCGACGATGTGGACCTGGCGCGTTTCATAAACCCACCAGCCGTTGGCGGTTTGCAGGTAGATCCGGTCGCCGTCTTGCAGTTTATCCATATCCCATAACACCGCGCCGTAGGTTTGGCGGTGACCGGCCAGCCCGAGGTTGCCTTCTTCGCCCGGCACCGGAGAACTGTCATAGCGGCCCAGGACCGCCGAGTCGATTTCGTCACCGGTGCCATCCAGGACCGGCACCGAGTAATCGGGACCAAAGCGTGGCACATACAGCAGTCCCCAGGCTTCCCCCGGTATGCCGGGGACGGCGGGATCTGCCCCGTTGCCGTCAAACCCGGTGTAGTGCTCCGAGAACGATTCGGTCATCGTGTCGCGGTGGGCTTGGGCTTCGCGGTTGGCTCCGAGATTGGTCCAGTAGAGTTCCCAGACCACAAAGAGTAAGACGAACACACCTGCGGTAATCAACACTTCGCCCAGGACTCCGAGAAAAGTTGGGCGCGGGGGTCGTGTGCGACGCTTGCGACGGGTGGAGTGATGGTGCGCGGCTCGGCGCGTGAGCGGTTGTACACCGGCATCTGACATTCGGCAGATCCTTCAAGTCAAGATACACTGCGGCACGTGATCGGGACACGTAGAATACTGTCGTTAGTATACGCTCCCGTTTCGAACAGGATTCCCATTGGCATCATCGAAGAAGCCCCGCAAGCCTCGCAACCAGCACTCTGAATTGGACGCCGCGCTCATGGCGGTCGACAACCAGCCGGAGCCACTGCCGACTTGGTATAAGGCCATCATGTTTGGCCTGTTGATCCTGGGGCTGGTGTGGATCATGGTGTTCTACCTCGCGCCGGGTGGTCAATGGCCGATCCCGGGTATCGGGGGCTGGAATATCGTGGTCGGTTTCGGGCTGGCGATGATTGGCTTCGTCATGATGACCCGCTGGCGGTAGGTTTCCCACACCTATCCCCAAGTTACACACATGTGATTCTCCACATTGTGAATAAACCTGTGGATAACTACGATGTCTCATTAAACATGCGGTGGTTATCCACAATTTGTGTGGATAACCTGTGGAGACCGTGTGGGAAAGCTGTGGTTAACTCGGCAGTTGTCCACAACGCCTCCATCTAATCGCCCACGACGTTCGCTCGTTTTCATGTCTGCACGGCGGCGATGCCGGTCGCGATTGCCAGGGGCAGCACCGGTAGGTACGCCGCGAGAGGCGGCAGATCGCGGAGCAGAACGAGGTAAACCAGCGAGAGCGCAGCCGAGGCTATCATCACCCATCCGATCCACGCCCCAAGCACAGCCGAGGTTAGTGTTGTCGCACCGAGCCCTGCGAAGGCGAGCAGTATAAGCACAGAGGCGATGAACCACAGGGCGGTCGACCACGACTGGGCGACCTCCAGCCATCCATGGCTGGCAGGCGTGCGATCCATGGCGGCATCCACGACCGCGCTCATGCGCAACGCGTTATTCGCCACCCACAGTGCGGTCGCAACGGTCAACACGAGCAGGCTGGGGATCGCAAGCGGCCCCGTGTCCGAGGTGAAGACCAATGCACAGCCGAGCAGCGTCATGACGGCGCTGGTGGTGAATAAGGCCGCATTCACTCGCCACAGCCTCGCGTGCCGGCTGACGATCTCGTGCTGGTTCCCGCGACCCGTCCAGATCGGAAAGAATTGCGGCATTGAGGCGGCGATCCAGATGGTCACGGCTCCGATGCCGAAGCAGACTGTCGCTACCGCCAACATCTAGCGCCCGAGCAGGGCCTGCGTGTCGATCAGCAGCGCACCGATGAAGGTCAGCGCCACCAGGACGACGGCGACGAGTACTAGCCCCAGCCAGGTGAGTCGGTTGGTGCGTTTGCGCAGTTCAGGGGTGGCACCGGTTTCGAGTCGCCTATCTGCCAGCACCACCGGTGTTGAGGCTGCAAGTCCGGTGAGGAATCCCCCGAGGTGGCCCTGCCAAGAGATACCTGCACCAATAAACGAAAATGCGAAGTTGATGAGAATTAAAATGGTGATGCTGCGGGTGTCCGCCCCCAGCCGTCGCCCGATCATCCACAGGGCGGCAAATAATCCGTAGACCGCACCCGAAGCGCCCACCACAGCGGAGTTGGGTTCGGCCAGGAATAAGACCGCGACGGCTCCGCCGATTGCTGACAGTATGTAGATGGCAACGAATTTTGCAGCGCCCAGGAACTGTTCAATCTGGCGGCCGATCAACCAGAGTACGGCCATATTCAACAACAGGTGTAAAGGCGAACTCATCGAGTGCACCAGGGTCGAGGTCAGCATGCGCCAGGGCTGAAAGAGTTGCTGTCCGGTCACCTGGGAGAATTCCACTGCCGCGACCGACGTATGCAGCGGTGAATATAACAACAGGTTGGAGACATCCGGGAAGCCCGGGATGAGTTGGCCCGCCCATTGCAGTCCGTACACCACAACGGTCAGGCCGATAATGATGTAGGTGGCCAACGGGATCGCATGGCCTCGTCGGTCGGTAAATCGTGGTGCGCGGTGCTCTCGAGGCAGTGCGCGCTGGTGTTCTTTGACGCAGTCGACACACAACACGCCGACTGGCGAGGGGCGCTGGCAGTCCGTGCACACCGGACGGTTGCAGCGCTGGCATCGTATGTATGTCACCCGGTCCGGGTGTCTGGGACAGACCGGCTGGTCAGCCGAGGAGTCGTGGTAGGCACCATAGGTCGGACCGGATGACATAAACGAGGTAGTCCTTAGAGTTCGGTGATTTCGATGGTCTCGATGATCACATCGTTGACCGGGCGATCCTGTGGACCGGTTGGGACGTTGTTCAGTTCATCGACAATCTTCTGGGAGTCGGCGTCGGTGACTTCACCGAAGATGGTGTGACGGTTTTGTAGCCACGGGGTGGCAACCGAGGTGATAAAAAACTGGGAACCGTTGGTGCCTGGGCCGGCGTTAGCCATGGCCAGTTTATATGGTTCGTTGAAGTCTAATTCTGGGTGGAATTCATCTTCGAACTGGTAGCCCGGTCCGCCGATGCCGCGACCCAGTGGGTCACCGCCCTGGATCATGAAGTCTGAGATGATGCGGTGGAAAATGGTGTCGTCGTACAGTGGGACACCGGACTTTGCCTCGCCGGTAGCCGGGTCGGTCCAGTCCTTGGTGCCGGTGGCCAGACCAACGAAGTTTTCCACGGTCTTCGGGGCGTGGTTGCCAAAGAGTTCGACGACGACGTCGCCACGGTTGGTTTTGATGACAGCTTTATGTGTAGCAATACTCATGAGCGCTATTCTTCCATCAACTGCTCCGTTCACCCAGTCTTGAGTCAACGTGAGTTGAAAATGCTACGCGGGCAGCCTAAAGAAATGCCGAATATCGGTGCCAGATCGTGGCAACCGAGAGCCTGAGGGCGTAACCTAGGGGTAGTCAATCCCTATTATGGAGGTAATTTATGTTGGGACGTTCTAAGTCCAAAGCACCAACGCTGGGAGATACCGTGTCTGGCGCCGCAGAGCACGTCCGCGAATGGGCAGAACACATGTGGCAGGATTCCGCTGATCGCGCTGCACCGGTCGTTGATGCTGCTTCCCGGAAGCTTGCCGACGCCGCGCATAAAGTTGGCGACGCCGCCTCAAATTTCCAACACAAAGTCCAAGACGACTACCTTCCTTCCGCTGCCGGTCAACTGGCACCAGTTGCCGCCGGGAGTGCAAAAGCTATCAAGGCTGCTGAACTGCCAGCGTTTGTCACGGACGTTATCACCCGGGTCACCGGTGATAAGAAGTCCAGCCGCAAACTGCTCAAGGCCGCCGAACAGTGGGCGAAAGAAGCCGAAAAGCAGCTGAAGAAACAGGCCAAGAAAAAGAAGCAGAAGAAATCCGGTCGTGGTCTGCTGGTGCTGGGGGTCACAGTCGCCGCTGCGGGGGCCACATACGCTGTATGGCGTCTCTCCCAGCCGGTCGAGGATCCTTGGACCAATCCAACGCCTCAGCCGCTGAGCAATAACTAACGCATAAAAAATCCTGGTTTGTGCCATAGGGGCACAAACCAGGATTTTTCTTGTCACAATTAGTCTTCGTCTTCTTCGACAACTGCCGCACCGCCGGTGCGCACCCACTCGTCGACTTCGGAAGCCTTGAACTTCCATAAGCGGCCGATCTTGTGTGCTGGCATGGAGCGGTCATTGATCCACCCATAAATCGTGTGTTTCGTAACACCGAGGTGTTCGGCAATGTCGTCGGCAGACATCCAGGGCTCAATCATCGTGGCTCCTCAATTTCAAGAATGTACGGTCTTATCTTTATCCTAACTCAGCAAACCCTTGAGAGCTTAGACTTTTCCACATACGCGAGCCCGTCACAACAGGATAATTCGCTCACTTGTTCAATTGAACGCCCAAAGAACAAGCGCTAACACGATATACCTCACGTAAGTGAGATCAAGTGCATCCGTTAGACACTGGACGTCCGGATATGACCATCCTAAATCATGCCACCACTAGGGCTACCGTGCGGAATATCATACGGTCTGGACTTTCCTGCAGAGAAATTGGCTTCATTCGGAGACCAGTGGTGGATGGCCGGCTTGTTGGCGACCGGAGACCATCATACCGCTGAGTTCTGCAGCGCACGCCTCACCTCATTTCAAGCGGTCGTAGCCAAAAAAATTGTTGGACACCCAGACCCCTCAGCAGACCCGGTCGAGGAATCTGGTCGTGGGTTCTCAAGCGCTATCAAACGTATCGAGTGCCAAGGCGGGTGTCCTAAGCTAAAAGCATGTCACACACCACCTTGCTACAGCAGACCGCCCTCCTGTTCGAAGGGGGCGGCATGCGCGCCTCCTATACCTCCGGGATGGTCGTTGCACTGTTAGAAGAGGACATTCACGCACCGTTCGTAGCCGGCATCTCGGCTGGGGCGTCCAACACTGCGAACTACTTATCGTTCGACGCGCCGCGGGCCCGCACGTCCTTCACAGATTTCGCCGCCGATCCAAACTTTGGCGATTGGCGCACCTTCGTGCGCGGCAAGGGTCTGTTTCACGCCGAGTACATTTATGAACGCGCAGGACTACCCGGCATGCCCCTGGCATATGACTGGGAGGCCTACCAACAGAACCCGGCGGATTTCCGGATCGGCGGCTTTGATGTCGACTCCGGGGAGACCGTATGGTGGGGCCGCGACGACGCGCGCGAACTGCCCGATCTGATGCGGCGTGTCCGTGCGTCGTCGACCATGCCCATTGTGATGCCGCCGGTCAATATTGACGGGCGAACCTACGTCGACGGCGCGCTCGGCACCGACGGCGGGGTGCCGATCAGCGTGGCAGAAGACCTCGGGTATGAGCGGTTTCTCGTAGTGTTGACGCGAGAACGCGAATACCGCAAAGAGCCGGAAAAGTTCCCGGCATTTTATCGCACGTATTTCCGCAAATATCCGGCCGTGGCCGATGCGCTCCTGACCCGCTGGTGGCGGTATAACCAAACCCGAGACAAACTTTTTGAACTGGCAGCCGAAGGCAAAGCGTATCTGTTTATCCCCGAGGTCATGCCGGTGGCCAACGGCGAGCGCAATGTGGCAAAGCTCAATGCGGCCCACCAGCGTGGTTTGGCACAAGCCCGCCGCGAGATGCCCGCAATCAAAGAGTTTTTGGGGCTTTAGTTCTCACTGGCTTCGTCGCTAGGTTCCGGGTCCCGGGATTCGCGGTTTGAGGTGACATTCGAGAAAATATGGATGATGTGGCGCAGACTTGCCAGCATCGACCCGTAAATAGGCCATTGGATATTTGGGAGATCATCGGCTTGGGACATCGTGGTTATCAGTTCATCGAGGCGCTCGTTTAGGGCTGCGACGTCGCCGTCGGGATCGGCAATGGCCTCCCCTAGCTCGCACGTGATACGCACCCAGCCTTCCCGGAACTGTTGATCCCAGGAGTTGACCGCCCAGGTGGCTTCGCGAATCGTGCGGGTCATATTGCGCAGGTGTGAGATGCCCTCATCGATGTGATTGAGGACCTGTTCGTAGTCGACGTCGTTATCTGCGTCGTAAAATTTTCGGTGCAGCAAGCGCCGCGGATTCTCGCGCCGGGACTCCCGGGCAAGTTTGACCATTTGCCAGGCCGAATTTAGCTCATCGGTCATCGACTCGGTTTCTTCCAGCCAGGCATCCGCCCGTTCCATGCCCCAGGTCTCGGAGAATTCCTCGGCCATATCAACTAAGACCGCACCCATGCGCCGGTTGATGCTGTCCACGTAGCGGGCGGCCTGCCGGTCGCGCAGCGGGGGTAACACGAGCATATTGACCAGGATGCCGACACTCACGCCCAGCACCAGCTCGATGAACCGGTCGGCAAACATTGGGTCATCGGCAGTGAAAATGAAGATCGCTGTCGTGGCGATGGCCACGCCTTCGTCTCGGATCCAGGAGAGCCGGGCGCCCATGAGCCCAATGAACAGCGCCAGGGCGAACGTGAAGATGTTGACGCCCAGGAAGTTCATGATCACAAAGGCCAGACCCATCCCCACCGCCGTGGAAATCGCGGTTTGTGCACCACGTGACAGGGAGCGATGCACGGTGGCGTGCACGGTCAGCAACGCCGTCCACGGTGCCATGAACGCGACCTCGGTGCCCAGCACACCGACGGAAATGGCCCAGGCACTGGTCGCGGCGATGACAGCTTTGATGGCCAACAGTAGATCGGCCGTGGTTTCGGGCTGTTTGAGCCGGCGGATGATGCGGGTGCCCAGGGATTCGGGCCGGTCCTCAAGGTGATCGGCGGTGGTGGCATCGGTGGATGACTGATCACGCGGATCGGATGGCATACACGGTTCCTTCCTTGGCACAGCTACCAGCCGGACAGCAGGCTTGGATCCCCGCCAGCCGCAAGGTCTGCCACAACTGTAGTCCACGTGGGCTCGCCCGCCTGTGGCCCAGGTCTAGTTGCTTGGCGCAGGGCTAGTTGTTTGGCCCGAGGGTAGTGCAAGGTCGGTGGGGCATTTTATGCTGGTGCATTGCAGCCTCACGTTCGGCATCCGGCGGATCGTTCCGATACGATCCAGGTGGTCGGTGCCCGCCAGAATAACCTCAACGATGTGACCGTCAGTATTCCCAAGCGCCGGTTGACGGTGTGCACCGGGATTTCTGGGTCGGGGAAATCGTCATTGATTCTCGGTACGATTGCCGCCGAATCGCAACGATTAGTCAACGAGACCTATTCAACGTTTATTCAGGGCTTTATGCCACAAACCACCCGCCCAAATGTTGACCAGCTCGCCGGATTGACCACCGCGATTGCCATCGATCAGGAGTCCCTGCCCGCCAATCCACGCTCCACGGTTGGCACGGTCACGGATGCGCTGGCGCTGTTGCGCATCCTCTATTCGCGGGTTGGGACCCCGCATATCGGCGGCCCGCAAGCGTTTGCTTTTAACGTGGCCTCGGTGCAAGCTGCCGGCAGTGTGACCGTGGCTAAGGGCGACAAGCCGACCCCAAAGCACACAGAATTCAGCATGACCGGTGGCATGTGCCCCACGTGTGAAGGCCGCGGCAACGTCACCGATGTGGTGGTGACCGAGCTCTATGACGCCGAGAAATCTCTGACCGACGGCGCACTGAAAGTCCCGGGCTATTCGATGGAGGGGTGGTACGGCCGGTTATTTCGTGCCGCCGGACTGCCCATGGACACACCGATCGCCAACTTTACCGACGACGAGCTGGACCTGTTGTTGAACACCGAGGCCATCAAGGTCAAATTTGAAGGCTCCAACCTGACCTACGAAGGGCTCATTCCGCGCATCCGCAAATCCATGCTCGCCAAGGACCGCGAAGCGATGCAACCGCACATCCGGGCATTTGTGAACCGGGCCATTGGGTTTGCCACCTGTCCCGCATGTGACGGTACCCGGCTCAACGAGACCGCTCGGTCCGTGACGATCCAGGACGTGAATATTGGCGAAGTGGCCACCTGGCCCAGTGCCAAGCTGCTGGACTGGGTCGCCGGCCTGGACCTTGCTGCGGCCGAGCCCTTGTTGGCCGTGCTGCGGCAACTGTTGCAAGGGTTTGTGGACATCGGATTGGGATATTTGAGTTTAGCTCGCGCCTCCGGGACCCTGTCGGGTGGGGAAGCCCAGCGCGTGAAGATGATCCGCCAGCTCGGCTACCGCTGACTGATGTCACCTACGTGTTTGATGAACCCACCGCCGGACTGCACGCCGCCGACGTCGAGCGCATGAACACCCTGTTGCGCCAGCTGCGCGACACGGGCAACACGGTGCTGGTCGTGGAGCACCATCCCGGCATCATCGCGATCGCCGACCACATTATCGACATGGGACCCGGCGCCGGAGTGCACGGTGGCGACGTCGTCTACCAGGGCGATCTACCCGGGCTGCGCGCCTCCGGGACCATCACCGGTAACAGCTTGGAGCACCGTACCGGCTTGAAATCCAAGGTTCGCGATCCCACCGGCACGCTATCGATCCGCAACATCAGCCGGCATAATCTCCGGGACGTCTCAGTTGAGGTTCCCCCCGGCGTGCTGACCGCGGTGACCGGAGTGGCCGGATCGGGCAAATCCACACTGTTGGCGGCCGGGTTGGCTGACCGTGAGGACGTCGTCGTCATTGATCAAACCCCGATCCGTGGTTCGCGCCGTTCCAATCCTGCGACCTATACGGGTGCGCTGGATGCGATTCGTAAGGCGTTCGCCAAGGCGCACGGGGTCAAGCCCGGGTTATTTTCGGTCAACTCGGACGGCGCCTGCCCAGAATGTCAGGGTGCCGGGGCCATCTACTTGGACTTCGGGTTCATGCAGGGCCAATCTACGGTGTGCGGGGCCTGCCAGGGGCGGCGGTTCAACACCGAGGTATTGCACTATGAGCTGGGCGGCAAGAACATTGCCGATGTGTTGGAACTACCCGCCGAGGCCGCCGTGGACTACTTGGCGCAGGTCAACATCTCCGCGGCTGCAAAGGTTGCGCAACGGTGCGTTGATGTTGGACTGAGCTATGTCCGGCTGAGTCAACCGCTGACCACGCTCTCTGGGGGCGAGCGTCAGCGGCTGAAACTGGTGGCCAGCTTGGCCAAGCCCGCCGCTATATATGTACTCGATGAGCCCACCACGGGGTTGCACATCGCCGACGTCGGGCGGTCGGTCACCCTGTTGAATGCGATGGTCGATGCTGGCACCACGGTGATCGTCATTGAACACGATTTTGATGTTGTGGCGGCGGCGGATTGGGTCATTGATGTCGGCCCGGGTGCCGGGGCCGCGGGTGGCCGGTTGATCTTTGAAGGTACCCCGCATCAACTCCTGACAGCCGATACCCCAACCGGACGATATTTTGCCCAGGCGCTTACCCCAGCTGGCTGATCCCGGTGATCACAGATAAGACCGCCCCGATCATCGCCAGCACGACGACGATGCCAAACACCACCCGGTCTTTGACCTTGCCCATGGCCCGTTGACCAGCCCACATGCCAATTGCGATGCCGACGGCGGCTAACACCCACATCCACCAGGTCAGCTCGGGTAGGGTCGAGCCCATGAACCAGAAGCGTCCGGTCAGCGTGGCCAGAGCGGTCATGACCCAGATGGGTTGCAACGTGGCCGCAAAAGAGGCCACCGGCCAGCGGGACAAGACCCCAAAAATCGTGACGGCAGGCCCGCCGATACCCGCCAAGACACTGCCTGCCCCGGCACCCACACCGGTCAGGATTTGCGCCCCGCGATTCGTGATCGGTTCCCCGGTGCCCCGCATCAGCAGGGCCACGCTGAGCCCAATGATCACCAGGACCCCGACCAGCAAGTAAATAATGGCACCGTCAATGCGGGCACCCAACCAGGCCGCCGGAACCACGGAAAGTGCTGCGGGAATCCCGATCCAAGCGACTCTGGACCAGTGAATGTCCTGCCACATGCTGGGCAACATAAAGATCGAGGCAATCACTGCAAGGGCGGTAATGAGCATAATGCCCTGGTGGGTTCCGAGTGCCACGACCGCAAACGGGGCAGTGAGCATGGCAAAGCCTAGGCCGGTGAGCCGTTGCAGCGCGGTGGCGACGAAACTGAGCAGCAAAATGCCAAGAATCACGGTGCGGAAGCTTCCTTGTCAAAACGATATTGTCGATAAGACTAGAGCACTCACCGGGTACCCGGCGCTAGATAACGCCGACAGGTCGCGTTCTCACCACAGTTCCCCGGCATAGGGTCGCGACCAGAGCACCAGGGTCACGGTCACGGCTTTGAACCACGCCTGGCTCATGGCCTCGACGTCATCGTCGGCGGTCGCACCTTCTTCCAGGAAAGGGCGGATGGAGAGCGTTACGGGGACCACTAAGGCCAACATGTCGGCCATTGGCACATGCGTGGCCGGGGAGTCGACGTCGTCGGTCTGGTTCTTTTTGGTCGTGTAGTGGCGCAGCGCGATTTCTTCCTGATAGGCCAGCCACCGGTCATCAAAGCGGCGCTCGCACACATCCAGGACCCATTGTTCAAAACGGCCGCGAACCCGCGCCAGGTATTCGGCATCCGGTTCGCCGTCGGGGCCGTGGAAGACCGCCACGAGGTGTGGAGTCGAACCGATGAAGTCGTACCAGATGTCCAAGATTTCCGATACGCGCGGGGCCAGAATTTCGCCTGCCCGGCGCAGGGCGCGCACGTCTTCTTCGGTCCACATGACATCGGTTAGGAGTTCATCAAGCCGTTAGCGACTCACGGGAGAAGGGGGTAGCTCTTGGTCGTAGGTGTAGCCGGCGGGATTTGTACTCGTAGTCATCTCAGCCTCCGAATTCACAAAGATATGGTGTGAGACACACACCTATCCCCAGGCTAATGAATCTCGTGGCGCATGCAACCGGTGGCCGGAGTGGCGACGCGCTCCTTAGGGCTCTGGCGTTCCCGTGGCGGTGAAGGCATCGAAGAATTTGATGACGGCGGCCCGCTCTTGTGCAGTCAGACTTCCGATCGCGTGAAATCGCAGTGCGTGATTATGGCCAACTGACTGTCGCGCAATAGCCTGGGTTTCTTCGGTGACCTGCAGTGCCGTACTGCGACGATCTTGCGGGTGTGGTAGACGCTCGACATGCTGGCCGGCCACCAGCCGGTCCACCATTTTCGACACCGAGGCGGTGGTGATCCCCAGGTGGCGTGCGACGTCGCTGGGGGTGGCAAGCGTCCCGTGTCGCTGCATGGCGATCATGTAGCGCACCGCGCGCATGTCATTTTCACCCAATTGCATGTACTGGCGCGAGGCGTCGTTGAGTTTGCGCTCGACCGTACGCCACTTGCGCATCGCTTCCATGACGGCAACAATTTGGTCCACCTCTTCGGCCGTGTACTCATCCAGGGAAATGAGCTCTTGGGCGGGATCCATGACACGCGGATCCAGCATTGAGAGCTTGGATGAGCTTCGACCATTAGACGTGACAGGGGTTTTACGAGTATTGTTAGCCAAGGAAACTATTAGCCGTTCTAACTAAACTATTCAGTCGCTTCGATCGGACGGGGTGGTAGGTATGGTGCTTCCATACTACAGTGCACCCCAGCCGCTGACATTCGATCAACTATGTTTGCAAGGGGACCCCATGTCTGAGACCAGCCAGCACGACACCATCGAAAATCTTCCTGCCGACGACGGGCCCGTACCGTTTGCTTCACCGGCTTCGAACTCTGAAGCAGCGTATGTCACCACACCACAGGACTATGACGCGATCCTGTTAGCCGGTTTTGGCGGACCAGAGGGTCAAGAGGATGTGATCCCTTTTCTTCGTAACGTGACGGCCGGGCGCGGCATCCCGGATGAGCGGTTAGAAGAAGTCGCCACCCACTACCGGCATTTTGGTGGCGTCAGCCCGATTAATGAACACAACAAGCAGCTCCGTGCTGCCATCGAAGCCGAACTGCGCGACCGTGACATCGACCTGCCAGTTTACTGGGGTAACCGCAACTGGGCGCCGTATCTGGAAGACACCGTCCAACAGGCGGCGGAGCAGGGGCACACTCGCTTACTGGCCATCGCCACCAGCGCGTATTCGTCGTATTCGAGCTGTCGCCAGTACCGCGAGGATTTCGCCCGCGCACTGATCGATACCGGTTTGGCCGGGAAGGTAACCATCGATAAGGTCCGACAGTTCTTTGATCACCCCGGGTTTGTCACACCGTTTCGTGAGGGCGTCGAGGCGGCCCTTCGTGACTTTGCGGCCCAAGGCTTAGACCCTCAGGAAGTCCGTGTGCTGTTTGCAACGCACTCCATCCCGATGACTGATGCCGCCCGCTCCGGCCCGGAAGAACTCACCCTGGGCGAAGGTGGTGCATACGCAGCACAGCACCGGGCGGTGGGCGGAGTCATCATGGAGCAGTTGCGCGAAGCCGATCCAGCCTGGAACGAGACCCAGTGGGAGCTGGTGTATCAATCACGTTCGGGCCCGGCCTCGCAGCCGTGGTTGGAACCGGACGTGTGCGATCGAATCGCTGAGTTGCCCGCCGAGGGCATCAAAGCCGTAGTGATTGTGCCGCTGGGCTTTTTGAGCGATCATATGGAAGTGCTGTGGGATCTTGACGAAGAAGCCATCGAAGCCGCCGAGCAAGCTGGCCTACGTGCCATAAGAACCCAAACCCCGGGAGTCCATCCCGAGTTTGTCACCGGCCTAGTAGATCTCATCCAGGAGCGCATCGCCGCGGTTCCCGCGGAGGATCGACCTGCGATGACGGACCTTGGCCCGTGGTTTGACGTGTGCCGACCGGGCTGTTGTGAAAACGTGCGCCGCGGATTTAGTGCCGCGGCCGCCGGATTGGTGCCCTAAGCATGCGGTTATGGTCGCTGCATCCTTCACTGTTGGATCGGCAGGGTTTGGTCGCCTGTTGGCGTGAGGCGCTGTTAGCTCAGGCTGTGCTACTGGGACGAACTCGCGGATATACCGCGCACCCGCAGCTGGAGCGGTTCAAATCCCACCCGCACCCGGAGCTAGCCATCGGAGCCTATCTTGCGGGATTGCATGCCGACGCCGTAGAGCGTGGATATCGTTTCGATGCCACGCGAATCGTGCACAATCCAACAGCTGACGACGTGGCCGTCATCCCAGTGACCTTTGGGCAGCTGGGGTTTGAGCTGTCACACCTGCGTGCCAAGCTCTTTCAGCGCTCGCCTGAATTTCTGGCCGAGCGCGCTGAAATTCTCGAAGCCCCCGAGCAGCTCATCGAAATGCACCCATTATTTGTCGCGGTAGCGGGCACGATCGAATCGTGGGAACGACCTGGAACACGCACCTCGACGTGATTAAAGCAGGGCAGCGGGGGGGTAACCACAGAGGCGAGGGGGGGGAAAAGAGCGGAAAAAAAAAGCGCCAGAAAAAAAAAAAGACAAAAAAAAAAAAAGAAAAAAAAAAAGTGGAGAAGAGGGAGAGACAAT
>ERZ1032895.112-NODE-112-length-20843-cov-4.703098_pt1 | contig 20843 bp, 19 predicted proteins | sample MGYA00516687_ERZ1032895 | MGnify/ENA primary metagenome ERZ1032895 (study PRJEB33719, sample SAMN04261600) | wastewater metagenome | biome: rural village; feature: latrine urine exit; material: soil | place: El Salvador | collected 2013-01-14 ... | reverse complement strand
CACCACCGGAACGTGGTGCACGGTTGACCTGTGCGGTAGCCCAGCGCAGCGATGGGCCAATCTCGTCGACTTCAAGTTCCCAGTTGGTCCGTTGTTGACCATCTTTGGTCTCGAATGACCGAGCCTTCAGCCGACCGTGCGCAATAACGCGCATACCCTTGGTCAGCGTTTCTGCTACGTTCTCGGCCGCTTCACGCCATACGGAAGCACGCACCCACAGGGTTTCGTCGTCGATCCACTGATTGGATTCCCGATTAAACGAGCGTGGGGTTTGAGCAATCGTAAAGTTTGCAACTGCGTGACCCGATGCGGTAAACCGCAGTTCCGGGTCACCCGCGAGGTTGCCTACCACAGTGATATATGGTTCTCCGGCCATGAAGCGCTCCTAATGCAAGTAGCAGGGTCGTGGAACTAAAACTTAGAGGGTAATTTTCTGATCTTCCGGACGGATGATCTTGGTGCGCATGACGGATTCGTTCAAACCGAGCTGACGATCCAGTTCCTGAGCCTGCTCAGGCGTAGCGTTCAAGCTAACGACGGCGTAGATGGCCTCGTTTTTCTTCTGGATTTCATAAGCTAGGCGACGACGACCCCATACATCGAGTTCGTCAACGGTTCCGCCATCCTTGACTACATTGTCAAGGTATTTACGCAAAGTTGGTTCAACAGTACGCTCGTCTAGTTCTGGATCGAGCATCACCATTAGTTCATATGCACGCATGCGAACCCACCTCCTCTGGACTGGTGGTCACGGGATTTCCGTAACAGGAGGTTCTTAGTGCAAGCGTCTCGACCCATCTGGAGTCAAGACAGCAACCTCGCCATTATAGCGGACGAGCGGTCAAAACTAAACTCGCGTGGGCCAATGCATGCTAACCAGAACGACGACGCCGGGTTACCCCTACGTGAACTTTCAACTATTACGGTTCTGGACCTTGACGACGCCTCGGAACATTCTGTGGAATAGGACTGTTTTGAGTTCGATTACCCGAGTATGAAGGGCACCTATAGGTGACCACTGACAGCTATGCCTCCGCAGCGACGCGAATGCCATTCCTGCCCCGCTTGAGTTTTGGTACCGGAGTGCTGACGATGTTGCTCATGCCGACGGCGTGCACCACTTCGACAGACCAACAGCCGGTCATGGATGCTGTGGAACACCGCGACGTCGACGTCGAGCTGGTGATCGACACCACCGAACAACTCGAGGTCGAAGGCTGGGAAGCCAGCCACGGAGCAGCCAAGCCCGAGAGCTGCACCCTCTACAACGGGGACGAAGGCGCGGCGTATAAATTTAGCCTCTCGGCCGACCGAGGGGAGGCTCACGAAGCAGATGCCCAGCGGATCGTCGAATATTGGGCGTCTCTCGGCATGGACACTCGCGTGGTCGATCACGGCGGCTACCCGGTCGTATATGCCACCGGGGGACCGGTGCAACGCGCAAGCTTCACTCCAGATGCCGCCGAAGAATCCTACCGAGTGGGCGCCATTTCCCACTGTGCTCCCGGAGACGCTATTGAACTCCGGCGTGCCTTCGATGAGCGTCGCAAGCAGGGGGAGCGGTTCCCCGGCGATGAGTACGTGCCTGAGGAAAATATCGATGACGTCTACAAAAACTAGTAGCAAATTGTCGGCTTGCCCCATAGGCTGAGGAGCATTCAGCGCCAGTCTTCGCGACCAGTAAGGGGCCGGTCATGAGCGGACGTATTCCGGATCGTTATGTGCGGCTGCCGGTGAATTTCCAGACCTGGGAATACCTGACCTTTCTCCACTGGGCATACGATCCGGCGACCGTCCAAGCGCTTGTACCCAAAGAACTGAGCGTTCAACAGTGGGACGGCGTCACCTGGGTGGGCATCACACCGTTTCGCATGACTGGTGTTCGCGGACCTTGGCGGTTGCCGGTCCCGGGCTGGGGCGCCTTCCCGGAACTGAATATCCGGACGTATGTGCGCACCGCCGACGGGCTCGATGGGATCTGATTCCTTGGCCTGTTCGTGCCGCGGTTAAGCTTTGTCACGGCTGCGAGAAGCATCGGACTGCCGTATCAACGCTCTGCGTCCGAAGTAACTGTGGACGATGCACATTGGGAGTATCGTTTCGGAACGCCCCATCCCGTTCGGTTGCAGCCCGACGACTGGTTTCAGGCGTCCGTGGAGGTTGGGGAGCCGCTGGCGGATGTGGAGCGGACTCCACTGTTGGAAAGCATCACCGGGCGGTGGACGGCATTTCACCAGCGCGCGGGGATCGTGTGGGCCACACCGGTGTATCACGAGCCGTGGGAACTGCATGCCGCGAGCGCCGTCGGACATCTCACGGCACCGTTGCGCTGGGCGGGTCTACCCGAACCCGAGTCCGAGCCGGTTGTGCACGCATCGTATGCGGTACACGCCCGGCTCGGTCTGCCATGGCGGGTGTAGGTTCGCGGGTGCGGTTTAGGGCTCTTCGAGGAGTTCGGTGACCAGGGCTGCGATCCGGCTGCGCTCGGAACGGGTGAGCGTCACGTGGCCGAACAGCGGGTTGCCCTTCAGGATTTCGACGACGGCCCCAACGCCGTCGTGGCGACCGACTCGCAGGTTATCGCGCTGGGCGACGTCGTGGGTCAGGACAATTTTCGAATTCTGGCCCATGCGCGACATCACGGTCAGCAGCACATTCTTTTCCAGGGACTGGGCTTCGTCGACGATGACCCAGGCGTCGTGGAGGCTGCGGCCGCGGATATGGGTCAGCGGGAGCACTTCGAGCAGGCCGCGCGCCATGACCTCTTTAAGTGCGTTCTCGCTGACCAGTGCGCCCAGGGTGTCAAAGACCGCCTGGGCCCAGGGATTCATTTTCTCTTCTTCGGTGCCGGGCAGGTAGCCCAGTTCCTGGCCCCCGACGGCGTAGAGCGGACGGAAGACGATGATCTTTTTGTGTTCCCGGCGCTCTAGCACGGTTTCCAACCCGGCGCACAGCGCCAGCGCGGATTTGCCGGTCCCGGCGCGGCCGCCCATCGAGACAATCCCGATGTCGCGGTCTAACAGCATGTCAATGGCCAGGCGTTGTTCGGCCGAGCGGCCGTGGACGCCGAAGACCGCCCGGTCTCCGCGGACCACCTCAACGTATTTGTGTGAGGTCGCATCGATTTTGACCCGGCCCAGCGCCGAGCCTTTGCCCGAGGAGATGATCAACCCGGTGTTGGTGGGCAGGTCGTTGGCCTCGTCGAGTTCAATGCGTTCGCCGTCGTAGAGTTCGGCGACTTGGGCTTCGGTGGCCTCGACCTCAGCCAGGCCGGTCCAGCCCGAGTCGGTGACCCATTCGTTGCGGTATTCATCGGCGTCCAGGCCCATGGCCGCGGCTTTGACGCGCATCGGCAGGTCCTTGGACACCACGGTGACCGCGCGGCCTTCGTCGGCGAAGTTCTTGGCCACCGCCAGAATGCGCGAGTCGTTATCGCCCTGGCGGAAGCCTGCGGGCAGGACGGTTTCGGTGATGTGGTTCAGTTCGACCAGCAGGTGCCCGCCGTCGTCGTTCAATGGAATGGGTTTATTGAGCGAACCGTGGCGGACGCGCAGATCGTCGAGCAGGCGCAGCGCGGAGCGGGCGTAGTAGCCCAGTTCCGAGTCGTGGCGCTTCTTTTCTAGCTCGGTGATGACGACAATCGGGATGATCACTTCGTGTTCGGCAAAGCGCAGCACGGCTTTTGGGTCCGACAGCAGCACGGAAGTGTCGATGACATAAGACTTCTGCGCGACAGCCGTTGCGACGGCGGCGTCGAGGTCTTCAGGAATGCCAGTTGGGGTGTTGAGCGAGGCCACAGTTACTCCAGACCGAAGACGGCGACAGGTCCGCTGAAAAACCGTGGCGCTGCGAAGGGATTCGGGACTCTTCCCCAAGTCGAATCCAGCGACAGCATCCAGGAGTTTTGGTGCGGGTTGTTGCCCATCCTCATATCGATTCGCGGGTGGTGGTCACGGTCGGCCCTGCGCCGCAGCGGCAGCCAGGAACCGTACCGGCCCCTGCTGTCGCTTGGCATAAACCTTCTGGGCCTTCCGGTCAGTGTTCTGACACTTCTCAATCTACGCGGGGTGCCGGGCAAGCGGAACGTTCGGCTGGCAAATGGGCGGTTACATTTTGATAAACAGTTGACGGTGTGCGGACCGACTGCGGGCAGCAGGCCTAGCTGACGGTGGTGGCGTCGTAGCGATCGCGTGCGGCCAATACCTCGCCCGCGTAGGTTTCGGCCCAGGTGCGCAGAGCGCTCAACGGCAAAATCAGGTGCGGCCCAGGTCGGTGAGCTCATAGTCCACCCGAACTGGCATTTGGCTTGCATCCACGTGGCGTGCCACCAGGCCGTCGCGTTGCAGCGAGCGCAACGTCTCAGTGAGTACTTTCGAGGAGACGCCGTCCACCGATTTTTTCAACTCGGTGAACCGCAACGCGCCGTTGGCTAATACCGGGACAATAAGCGGCGTCCAACGATCCGTGACATGGCGCAACACACTGCGCGAAGGGCAGTCTTGCACAGCGGTGTCAAACAATACTGGTGATGATTGGGTCATTACTGCAGATCATTTCAGGTTACGTTGAGGTATCCGGTTACCATTAGTTACCGTAGTGTCCGAAGAGCATATTACCAACTCGATTCATGGAGGACTGAAATGCAGATTGCAGTACTAGGGGACACCGGCATGGTCGGCTCGCGCGCCGTGGCCGAAGCCAAGCACCGCGGGCACCAGGTCACCGGGTATTCCCGCCACGGCGAAAACCCGCTGGATTTTGCCGAGACCGCCAAGGTCGTGGACATCATCAACAACCCGGAAGTTGATCTGACCATCATCGCCGTAGTGACAGGTCGCACGGGATCCTATGCCGACGACGTCGCCAACCACAAGGCACTCATCGAAGCCGCGCCAACCGGTCGGATGCTGGTGGTCGGTGGTGCCGGTGCGCTGCAGGCCGACGACAACACGCTGCTGGTTGATGCCCCAGATTTCCCGGAAGCGTATAAGGCCGAGTCGCAGACGTTCGTTGAGGTTCACAACATGTACGAACAGTCCAGCGGTTTGAACTGGACCATGCTGGCTCCGGCCCCAGAAATCGCCCCCGGCGAGCGTACGGGGGAATATCAGGTCGCCAAGGATCATCCGGCCGGGCGGTTTATCTCGGCCGAAGACTTCGCGGTCGCCCTGATCGATGAGGCTGAGAATCCACAGCACACCGGAACCCGGTTTACCGTGGCGAACTAGTTGCAGCGATGTCGTCACTATCGACAGCTACCATCAATCACCGAAGATGAAGATACCGACGACATTAACACAAAGTCCAGCGGCCGAGGTATCAGGAATTCCAGTCACTTAGGCTTATTTCTTATAACTTCCGGTATCCTCGCGGGACCCGTAATCCATACCTCTGTGCCGGGCCAAAGAGCTCGGAGAGTACGGCTTGCAACACGGTGCCAATGCCATAAGAGTTTAACGTCCAACAACGGTTCGAGATGGGCCGCGCGATTCCTTGCATAGTTGAGAGTCGAGCACCAGAAATAAGCTGTTCCGGACGATGCATTAAAACCCCGCCCCTCTGGAAATAACTCAGTGCCATACGAAATTGCTTGGTTCCATATATCTACTTGAGGACCATTGGCGCGCCCACCAAGCTTGACTGGCTTCGGGATCAGATGACGCCACATACCAAAAGTTAGACTGGCCACGAGGTCATCATGGGTGGGATGATGGTTGACAGGTCTTCCTAATACGTCCCTCATTCCGTTCCTGGCTTTTGCTTCCCACCACTTATGATACAGATCACCATAACGACGCCGACGGTTCTGGGACCACGAATGAGGAGGTGTCTCGCGGACAATATGAGAAAGCGGCACCTGAGGGTTGACGATCCACTCTGCCGTCCCACCATGGCAAAGATTCCACTTACGTAACTTACGGTCTATGGTGTCACGGAGAGCAACCTCAACAATACTTAATGTACTCAGGACCGCCGCGGCTGCCTCGATGTTCCATTGATAAAGAGCCAGGGCGCGATCAATGTTGTCTCCGGCTTCTTCCAAGTAGGTCCTGAAACGCGGCTCCGGAAGGTTGTTAAGTAGTCGAATTCTTGTTGAGTCTCTCATAACGAACCTAATGCCATGGTCTTGATATACGAGTCGCGAGGTTGCGAAATAGCGGAAATATCGGATATAATTGAGGGCAGTGAGCAGGCATCACCTGCGCAGCAATTTAAAAGAAATTTCGGTCCCGAACGTGTTGTTCGGGGCCGTTTTTCCTTTAATAATTTACTCTTTGGGCTATGCCAAGCCTCTACCGCTTTGCTTCTCAACATCACTTGTGCTGACTCCATCTCACCTACAGGTCGTACAGTCAGATCTATAAATCTAGTGATCACGGGTACTGGAAGGGCTAGTCCTGATAGAACGCTGCGGCAAGTTTCGCCAGGTGTTCGGGATCTTCAGCGCCACACATTTCGCGTACCGAGTGCATCGATAGCAGCCCGATCCCGGCGTCGATGGTTTCAATACCCAACCGGGTGGCAGAGATCGGGCCGATCGTGGAACCAGAAGGCTGAGTGTTCTTCGAAACGAACACTTGGTGGGGGATACCGGCCTGCTCGGCCCAGCGGTTGAACTGGGCGGCACCGCGACCATCCGACAGGTAGCGCTGGGTCGCGTTGACCTTCAAAATCGGGCCGTGATTTGGTTTCGGCTGGTGCTCGGGATCGTGGCGGTCAGCATAGTTCGGGTGCACCAGGTGCCCGCCGTCGGCCGACAGCAATTTCGAGTGCGCAACGATCGAACGATGCAGGTGAGCCGGGATGTTTTGGCTGGCCATGATCAGGGTGAGCATTTCTTCCAGCATGGGTCCGCCGGCACCCGTGCGGGTTTCGGAACCGACTTCTTCGTGGTCAAAGGCGGCCAGCACCGTGATGTGCTCGGATTCGGCGTCCAACAGCGCGCGCAGCCCGGCGTGCACCGAGAGCAGATTATCCAGGCGCGGGGCGGCAAAGAATTCATTGTTGACACCGAGGGTGGCAGGCTCCTGGGTGTCGGTCAGCACCAGATCGAAGCCCTGAACCGCCGCCGGATCCACGTCTGCGTGGTCGGCGATCGCGGCGAGCATATCGACGTCGTCCCCAACCCCGACGATTGGCACGAGGTGTTGCTGCCGGTCGAGTTTCAGGCCGTCATTAACACTGCGGTCGAGGTGGATGGCCAGCTGGGGGATGCGCGCCATCGCTGGGGTGCGGACCAGGTGGGCGCCGTCGTCGGTGATCAACCGTCCGGCAAAGCCCAGATCGCGGTCGAGCCAGGAGTTCAGCAGTACGCCGCCGTAGACTTCGACGCCGACCCGGTTGTACCCGACCGAGGTGTTATTCGGCAGGGGTTTAACGCGGAAGGTCGGCGAATCGGTGTGGGCGCCGACAATGCGGAAGGTGGGGTGTTCGGGGAGGTTTTCGGGGATGCGCCAGGCGATGACCGCGCCGTCTCGAACCAAGACGTACCCGCCGGGTTGGCTTGGCAGCTCGCCCGGGGCGTCGTCGAGGACCGTGAAACCGGCGTCGGCGGCGCGCGCGGCTACCTGGGCGGTGACATGGTAGGGCGAGGGGGAGGCGTGAATGAATGCGGCAAGGTCATCAAGATACTGCGTCATGGGATTCAGTCTAGGCCGGAGCCAGCAGGATCGGGATGTTTGCTGCGTTTGCGCAGCACGAAGCGGTCGGGGGCGCCGTCGAATTCGGCACCGCCGGGGTCGTCGTCGGGCAGCAGCTGGGAGTCCGCGTGGCGCAGCGTGGTGCGCACCGGGTCGTGGTCCGGGTTGTACATGTCCATGATCACGCGCAGCATCAGGTAGATCAGCATCACGACGTGACCGGCCACGGCCAGCAGATAGAGTTTCTCATCGAGTTGGTGTTGGACGTCGTATTCGGAGGTCGGGCCGGCCAGGTAGGCCCAGATGGCCCAAAAGTGGAGCAGTTCGATGACCGAGAAGATCAGAAAGTCGCGCCAATTGGGCAGCGTTAGCACCAACAACGGGATAATCCACAGCACGAACTGCGGCGAATAGACCTTATTGACCAGGATGAATGCCGCGATGATCAAAAACATCACCTGGGCCAGGCGCGGGCGGTGTTTGGTGGTCAGGCCGATGATGGCGATCAGCACGCACAGCACGAGAAACGACCAAAACGCCAGGCTGGACAGCAGGTCGCCGGGGATGGTGGTGTCGGTTGCGGTGGCGTACGCGTGCCAGATCGAAGACCAGCCGGGTGGCCGGTCCGAGGAGAATTCGTAGAACGCGGCCCAGGCGTCGGGGTTGAGCAGCATTAGCGGTAGGTTGACCAGCAACCAGGCGACGGCGGCCGAGGCAGCGGTGACCAGCAGCGGATAGTAGCGTGCCGTGCGGATGGCCAACACGATGATTGCGCCAAATAACAGCAGCGGGAAGAGTTTCACGGCGGTGCCCAAACCGGTCAGCACGCCGGCGGTCACGTAGCGGTGCTTGGCGAACGCCCACATCGCGGCCACCATGAACACCACGGCCCACATGTCCCAGTTAATAAACCCGGCAAAAATAATTCCCGGCGCCACGGCGACCATCACGGCATCCCAGTACCGGATGCCGGCGAGCTTGGCGACCAGTAACACGGTCACGATCCACAGGGCGACCACCGCCAGGAAGTTCAGGTCATAGAACACCAGATTCGCACTAGCGTCCACGCCCAGGATCTCGGAGACTCGGGTCAGCCCGTGGGCCGCCCAGGCCAGCAGGGAGGCGATCACAGCAATCAGGATCGGGTATTCAAATGCGCTATCGGCGCGGAACGGTGCCCAAGGATCTTCGGCAAATCCGCGCGAGGTCCATAACCCGGTCCAGTCGGAGTAGCATCCACCGAAATACACTTCCGGGGCACTCCACCCGCGGATTCGACACGGGGATTTCAACAGGGCCGCCACCAGGGCTGCTGCGACCGTCAGGAGGATTAACAGGTGGCCCGGCGCAAGAAACGTACGAATGCGTCCCGGCAGCGTATATCTTCCGCGCGGTGCGAGGCGAGTGTGCAGCGTGGATGGTGTTTCAGGTCTCGGGTCTACCGCCGTGAGGTCCTCATCTGTACTCGCCATGAGCAGAAGTCTACCGATATTGGCGGTGCACCGGCATCACGTGCACCGACCGCCCGTTCAACTGTCGTACAATACATTGAATCCAAGCCTTTACCTCACATTCTCACCGCAAGGAGTTTCGTGCTGTCCAACCAAAAAGTTCGCGTGGCAATCGCCGGTCTGGGCAACTGCGCAACCTCACTGATCGAAGGCGTTGAATACTACAAAGACGCTTCGACCACCGATACCGTACCCGGCCTGATGCACGTCCAATTCGGCGACTACCACGTCTCCGATCTGGAATTTGTGACCGCCTTCGACGTCGACGCCAAAAAAGTTGGCCTCGACATTGCCGAAGCAATGCGCGCGTCCGAAAATAACACCATCAAGCTCACCGACGTCCCAGAAACCGGTGTCAAGGTACTGCGCGGTCCAACCCTGGATGGTTTGGGCAAGTACTACCGCGAAACCATCGAAGAATCCGACGCCGAACCCGTCGACGTCGTTCAACAGCTCAAAGACGACAACGTCGATGTGCTCGTGTGCTACCTGCCGGTCGGTTCCGAACAGGCCGCCAAATTCTATGCGCAGGCCGCGATCGACGCCGGAGTGGCCTTCGTCAACGCTCTGCCGGTCTTTATCGCCTCGGATGAGTGCTGGGCGCAGAAATTTACTGACGCCGGTGTGCCCATCATCGGGGATGACATCAAATCCCAGATCGGTGCCACCATTACCCACCGCGCACTGGCTGCCCTGTTCGAATCGCGCGGTGTGACCGTGGATCGAACCTACCAGCTCAATGTCGGCGGCAACATGGACTTCAAGAACATGTTGGAACGCGACCGGCTGGAATCCAAGAAAATCTCCAAGACCCAGGCTGTCACCTCGAACCTGAAAGCGGAACTGTCCGACGACGACGTCCACATCGGCCCGTCGGACTATGTGTCCTGGCTCGATGACCGCAAGTGGGCTTTCGTTCGTCTCGAGGGTCGGAACTTCGGTGACGCCCCGGTCTCGCTGGAATACAAGCTCGAGGTCTGGGATGCGCCGAACTCCGCCGGGGTGATCATCGATGCGATCCGTGCAGCGAAAATTGCGCTGGACCGTAAGGTTGGTGGTCCAATCCTGTCGGCATCCAGCTACTTCATGAAGTCGCCACCGATCCAGCACCACGATGAACAGGCCCACGAACTCGTGGAAGCATTCATTCGCGGCGACATCGAACGCTAAAGTTCTTCCATAATTTGCAGGAAGTCCTCTGTTGCTGCCCTAGGTCGGTCGCTACACTGTCAGCATGACGTATGCGCATGTTGGCTCCCTGCAAGCCCAACCCGGTAAACGTGATGCCGTGGTAGAAATCCTCACGCGATTGGATCCCGATCTGGTGGCGGCAGGGTGTCTGCTCTATGAGGTTGGGATCAGGGACGGCGAACCCGACACCGTGTACGCCATGGAACTGTGGGAATCCTCTGAGGCGCATAAAGCGTCTCTGCAACTGCCCAGTGTGAAAGCGGCCATCGATGAGGTCGTGCCCATGCTCACCGGCCAGTTCGACAGTCATGATTTCACGATCGTGGGGTCCCCGCTGCGCAATATGTCACGCTAAGACCACCCAAAACTAAGACCACCCAAAACTTCATCTGCTCATAGAGCCCAAAGGATCGCCACCGAAGCTATTCGGTGGCGATCCTTTGGTGTTTGCTGGGCGATGGGCTAGCAGCAGCGAGCGCCGGGGTTGGCGTCTTGGTCTGCGTATTTTGCCCGCCAGAAATCCTTTTCACTTAAGACTTCTGCCTGCGGGTGATGACGGCGCTGGTGGGCGACGTAGACATCGTAGGAGCGGTCACCCATGAGGTTGGTGACCCACCAACGCACGGCTTTAGCCCCGTGGGCGATGTGTGACCAGAGCGTTGCGATGCTTGCGCTCATGATTGCCCTGCTTCGGTTGCTTTGAGCACCTCGGGGACGTCTTCCCACTGCTGCTCGAGGGCTTTTTCAGATGGGGTGGTGATGAATCCGGCCGGAGCGAAGCGGCGCGATGGTACGGGCGCATCTTCCATATCGGGGCCGCCGCCGTTGCGGAAGGCTTTGAGCGTGACGATCACCGACATCACCAGCACGATCAGTGCCAGTACCACGAAGATGATCGACAGGGTGCCCTGGATGAAGGTGTTGCGAACCACCGCTTCCATGGCTTCGACCCCCTCGGCGGTTCCGAAGCTCGTCTCGCCGGCGGCCAGCGCGTCTTTGAACGCGAAGTGGTTGGCCCAGTAGCCCACCGCGGGAACCGGGGAGAAGATCTTATACAGCGAAGCGGTCACAGTAACCACTGAGACAAAGGCCAGCGGCAGGACGACAATCCACAGCCAGCCAAAGATGCCGCGCTTGGCAACAATCGCCAGGACCACGGCCAGGGCGATCGCAGCCAGCAGCTGGTTGGCGATACCGAACAGTGGGAACAGCGTGTTAATGCCGCCCAGGGGGTCGGTGACCCCCATGATCAGGATCGAACCCCAACCGGCGACCATGATCGCCGTCGTTATCCACACTCCGGGCAGCCAGGTGACTTCACGGAATTTCGGGATGACGTTGCCGATAGCATCCTGGAGCATGAAGCGGGCCACGCGGGTTCCGGCGTCGACGGCGGTGAGGATGAACAGTGCTTCGAACATGATCGCGAAGTGATACCAGAAGCCCATCATTGCCGTACCGCCGAAGGCCGACATGATCTGAGCGATGCCCAACGCCAGGGTTGGGGCGCCACCCGTGCGGGAGATGATGGATTCTTCGCCGACGTTCTCGGCTGCTGTGGTGAGCATTTCGGGGGTCAGTTCGACACCGACCAGTCCGAGTGAGGAGACGAAGGCGACGGCTCCTTCGACGGTGCCACCGGTGGCGGCGGCCGAGGAGTTCATCGCGAAGTAGATGCCGCGGTCGATCGAGATCGCAGCGACCAGCGCCATGATTGCGACGAAGGATTCCATGATCATGCCGCCGTAGCCGATGAAGCGGGTTTGGCGTTCTTTTTCGACCATCTTCGGGGTGGTCCCCGAGGCGATCAGCGCGTGGAACCCAGACAGCGCACCACAGGCAATCGTGACAAATAAGAACGGGAAGAGCGATCCGGAGAAGACGGGACCTTCTTGACCGCCGGCAAATTCACTGAAGGCCGGGAAGGAGATCTCGGGACGTACCAGCACGATGGCTCCGGCCAGCATGACAATGACGCCGATCTTCATGAAGGTCGACAGGTAGTCGCGTGGGGCGAGCAGCAGCCAGACTGGCAGCACTGCGGCCACGAAACCATAGATGATAATGCCCCAGGCGATCGTGGTGCGCTCCAGGGTAAAGAGTTGGGCGCCCAAGCCGGTGCCAGCAACCCAGCCACCGGCGATGATTGCGACCATGAGCAGGATAAAGCCAATGATCGAGATCTCGGTGATGCGGCCGGGACGCAGGTAGCGCAGGTAGAGGCCCATGAAGATCGCAATGGGGATGGTCATGGACACCGAGAAGACACCCCAGGGGCTTTCACCTAGGGCGTTGACGACGACCAGTGCCAGGATGGCCACAATAATGATCATGATCAACAACGCGGCGATGATGGCTGCGGTGCCACCGATCTTGCCGAGCTCATCGCGGGCCATCTGGCCGATAGTGCGGCCCCCGCGGCGCATCGAGAAGAATAACACCAGGTAGTCCTGGACCGCGCCGGCCAGCACCACACCCACAATGATCCAGATGGTGCCCGGTAGGTAGCCCATTTGCGCGGCCAGGACCGGACCCACCAGCGGCCCAGCTCCGGCAATGGCTGCGAAGTGGTGGCCGAATAAGACGCGTCGGTCCGTTGGGACGTAGTCTTTGCCGTCCGAGCGGATTTCGGCAGGAGTGGCGCGCCGGTCATCAGGTTTGGTGATGTAGCGCTCAATGACTTTTGAATAGAACCGATAGCCGATCAGATACGTTGCTAGTGCGGCAAAGACGAACCAGATCGCGTTGACTGTTTCGCCGCGCACGATGGCCAGCATGACCCAGGCAATGCCGCCGAGCAGTGCGATCGCAACCCAGATTGCGATTTTCAGCGGACTCATCTTGTTATCTTTTGCGTGCTCTTGCTCAGTGAGTGCCACCGGAGGCAACTGAGACTGATCTACATTCTCAGCAGAAACCCTCTTCGACATGGAATTTCTCCTTTTAGCTTGTGATGCCGCACATAATTCTAGCTCAGCGCCAAACGATCCGTATGCCGTGCATCACCGATAAGAATGTCGGGTCCCTCACGTGTGACAGATGTTTTTCCAAACAAAAGGATTTGCCAATGTTTGACAATTTCATCTATCTCATATTGGATAGGGGTGATCTGAGCCACAAACGAGGAGAATTTGTCATGAGCGTCTCATCGACAAGTGCAGTGTCGACCCAGGCCATCGCACACCTGACCCCCGCGCAAAAGCGCAAGGAGTCGCGCCGGGTGATCCTGTCCAGCTACTTGGGCTCATCCATCGAGTTCTACGACTTTTTGCTCTATGCCTCCGCATCAGCATTAGTCTTCCCAACCGTCTTCTTTGCCAACCTCGATCCGCTGGCCGGCACCATCGCCTCCTACGGTACGTTTGCCGCCGGCTACCTGGCTCGCCCACTGGGTGGAGCAATCTTTGGTCACTTCGGCGACAAGCTAGGGCGCAAGAAGATGCTGGTCTTGTCGATGTTCATCATGGGGATTGCCTCAACCCTGATCGGGCTGGTGCCCGGCTCGGCGACCATTGGCTCCTGGGGTGCGATCATCCTCATCGGGCTGCGCATGTGCCAGGGCATCGCCGTTGGTGGCGAATGGGGCGGGGCTGCGCTGATGGCGCTGGAGCACTCCGAAAAAGGCCGCCGCGGGTTTGCCGCATCCTTCACAAACGCCGGGGCGCCAACCGGTGCCGCACTGGGCACCTTCATCCTGGGTACCACCGCCGCCGTCCTGCCGCAGGAAGATTTTATGTCCTGGGGCTGGCGCATCCCATTCTTGCTGTCGTTCGTGTTGCTGATTATCGGCATGGTCGTGCGCTCACGCATTTCCGAATCGCCCATCTTCCTGGCTGCCTTGGAAAAAGAACAGCAGCAACCTACCAAGAAGAAACTGCCAATCGTTGAGGTCCTGCGTCGGCCACGGGCCCTGATCCTGACGATGCTGGCCGGTGCATCGGGTTTCGCACTGCAGGTGCTCCTGTCGACGTTCTCGGTGGGCTATGCCACCGAATATGGTGCCGAGCGGTCGGCTGTGCTCTATGCCTTCGCGCTGGCCTCGGTTATCTCGATCTTCTTTGTGGTCTTCTTTGCCCACATCTCCGACCGCCTGGGACGTCGTCCGGTCATGCTCGCCGGGCTAGTCATGTTCGCGGCCTATCTGCCGGGCTTCTTCAAGATGATGGAATCCAATAACTGGTGGCTCATCTTTGCAGCCTTCACGATCGCCCTGGCCCTGCACGCGATTATCTTCGGGCCGCTGGCCGCGTTCATCTCCGAACAATTCGGCACCGGCTCCCGTTACACCGGAGCATCAATGGGATACCAATTTGCTACCTTGCTGGGTGCCGGTTTCACCCCGACCATCATGGCCTCACTCTACGCTTCGACCGGCGGTACTTCGGTCACCCCGGTGATGATGTACCTGATTGGTCTCGCCCTTGTTTCCGCGATCGCGATCATACTGACTCGCGAGTCCAAAGACTTCGACTTGGAAACCCAAGAACACTAACCGCTCCACCACTCCTCGTGACAGGTTCACAAAGACCGCCTATTCATCAAACGGGTAGGCGGTCTTTGCTGTGTTTTTGTGGCGTTGCGGTCAGGTGTCCGGGTACATTTCCTTGATTGCGTCGTAAGAATCTTGGATTAAGAACCGCAAAACGTCCTCGTCGACCTTGTCGAGTTTCGTCAGATACAAACATGCTTTGCTGGTTTTATGCGGGCCGAGATCCGCCAATTTTTCGGCGTGCTGCTCTGTGAAATTATTCATCAGGTACACCACTAGATTGGCTTTGCGCGGGCTAAACCCAGCCGCCGGTGCGTCACCTTCGCGCCCCGATTCATACACGTAGTGATAGGTCCCAAACCCGATGATGCTGGGACCCCACATGACAGGGTCCTCACCGGTGATCTCTCGCATGATCTCGACCAGGCGCTCGGCATCCGCGCGCCGGGTGGCGTTAGGAACTTCGGCTATGAATTCATACGGATCCACATCGGTGGGCTGCATCGCATTCGTTGTCTTCGCCACGGGTCTCCTTCCTGGGCGTGTGCTGCCTCTACGTTACCGCCGCACGCCCGACTGTGGAAGACCACAGCCGACCCGGCCGTACTGCGTCTACAGTGGGTGATATCCAAGTGGTGAAAGGGAGGCGGCAATGAATACGCGCGGGTCGTGGTTTATGCGAGACATCCCCGTCATGCTGTGGCTCGCGACGGCCATGATCATCGCGCTGCTCAGCCCGGTGTTCGATACATCGCGCTGGCTGGTCGTGCACCTGATTGCCCTGGGTGGTTTCACCCATTCGATCATGGTGTGGAGCGTCTACTTTGCCAACGCCCTGTTGAAAACCAAGGACGTCGACCCTCGCAAGATCCAAAATATTCGCCTGACCCTGCTGCAGGTCGGGATCCTCGCCGTCGTCATCGGAGTGCCAACCTTCCAGGGGTGGCTGACCATTCTTGGGGCCGTGATCATCTCCGGGGTAATCATTTGGCATGCCGTGACACTGTGGCACAGGCTTCGGATCGCCCTTCCCGGCCGGTTCCGCATCAGCATCCGGTACTACCTGGTGGCAGCAGCGTTCTTGCCGATTGGGGCGCTGTTCGGCGTCCTGCTGACCCGCGGGCTGCCCGGTGATTGGCACGGCAAACTGTTGGCCGCCCACACCATGGTCAACCTGTTGGGATGGGTGGGCTTGTCGATTCTTGGCACATTGGTCACGCTGTGGCCCACCATGCTTCGGACCAAAATGGCCGACGACGCCGAGCGCGCCTCGACCCGGGCTCTTCCGGTGCTGACCGTTGGTCTGACCACGGTGATGCTCAGCCCGCTGGTGGATCTCACCTGGTTGGGTGTGGTGGGAGTCGGGATCTACTTGACGGGCACCTTGATCACTTATGTCCCAATGCTGCAGGCGGCACGCGGCCGAGCACCGCACTCCTTTCCAACGTTTTCGGCATCCGCGGCACTACTGTGGTTACCGGTCGCCCTGGTCACGTTGGCCGTCAAGATTCTCCTCGACGGGTGGCAGCTGCTGGCCGTCAGCTACGGCGTGCTGACTATCATGTTCCTGGTGGGTTTCGCCTTGCAGATGCTCCTGGGCGCGCTGAGCTACCTGGTGCCGGTCGTCATCGGTGGGGGACCGCGACCGATCCGGGCCGGTATGCGCGAACTCAACCGGCTAGGCACCTGGAGAGTCTTCACTGTTAACATCGCCCTGATCGTGTGCTTGCTCCCCGTACCCCCGCTAGTGCGCACGATCCTCGCGATCATCGCCGTCCTCGCGCTCGCCCTGACCCTGGTGTGCATTCTGGTCGGTATCGTGGCCATGATGCGCACCAAACGCCAGGTCGCCGCCGAGATGGCAGCCCAAGGTATCCCACCCGGTGGCATCCCGCCGCGCGACCCCGCAGACCCGGCCGTGATTGCACCGAAACTATCCACGCGACAGGTTGTCGGCGCCCTCGTCACCGTGGCACTCGGCGCGGCGCTAGGACTCAGCTTAGATCCAAGCGCAGCGGGACTTGAGGTGTCCGAGACGGCAGCTGCCGCCCTCAACACACTACGTACCAACGACATGGCGCCCTAGCTGCCTGTTGTACTATGACGCCGTGACCGAATATCAGATTGACACCGACAACATCCTGGCACGCCACCGACAGCTCTCCGGACTGAAATCTTTGGCGTCGTCGGCACAGAAGTTGCAGGACCGCAGTTTTGAACTCTACGGCCCCACCAACATCACAGACTTCGCTAAATGGGTGGGCCAGCCGAGGAATCTAACGTTCAAACCGCAATTTGGTCAATTGGTTGAGGCCCACCAGCTGTTGATTACCAGGTGCGGTGTCTATGGCTGGTTGCAGGTGCTGCTAACCGGTGCGGTGTATCAATATCAGCGCGATTACAACATGGGCGGTCGCACCGCTGATACGACCTACTTGTCCCGTCAGCATGTCGACGACGTCTGCCGCCTCGGGACGCACATCATACTGAACTACGGTGCCCCAACCGTTGCCAACCGCAAACTGCTCGCGCATTTTATGACCGGCAACTACTCGCGCCTTGTCGAACGCATCTTGCCGACGGTGGGTGCTGAGCTCGGGCAGGAGCTGCGCCCCGAAGCGCTGGAAGAAGGTGCCAGCCCGATCTTCCGGTTGCCACAGCAAGCCCTGCAGATGGCGGTGGTGCATGAGCTCGATATGCGCCCCATGGATGCCGATGAACCGGTTCAGGACGACGGATTCGCCTACCGTCCCACCGAGCTAGTGCAGCATGACGTCTCCACCCTGCAGGGTGCCGCGCAGCAGATGATTTATGAACTCACAATGATCACGCGCGCCCTCCAAGAAGGTTCCGCGCCCGCACCTTGGGATGATCCGGCCGTGGTTCGGGCACGGCTGGAAGCGACGATGGGTGTCGCCTGGGCATCACAGTGTCTGGATCCGCATCCGGAAGTGGACTCGGAAGAGCACCGGCACATGTATATCGAGGATCTGGTTGGTCGGGTTGAAAAAATTCAGGAGCGCGGGATCATTGGCACGATTTCTGCCGATATTTTTCAAACCCGGCAGATTGTCGAAGAGGCCAGGGGCGAGGATCCTGCAACGGTCCTGCTGTACGAAAGGGCTATGCGCCAGTCCGTGGATAATGCGGCCTGGGTGATTTTCAACTGGGTTCCCGATTTACAAACCGCTGGCTTCCTGGCGCAGTTACTGCTGGATTATCAGTTCGATGCGTTCTTCAGCGAGACCGAAACGATGTGATGTGCTTTAGGCTGCGGAACCTTTTGGCCGCTCGAGTCGGTCCGCAATCCAGACTTTAATGAGCGCCTGGCGCGTGATACCCAGCCGTTGGGCTTCATCGTCTATGGTCTCAACCATCCATGCAGGAAAATCGACATTCACTCGACGTATCTCGCGTGCAGGTCGCCGTGCACTCTCCAGATCTAAGTGCTCGCTGACATCCTGACCCTCGTCGAATTCCTCATCAAAATCTTGAGTCTTCATAAATCTGCACTTCTTTCTAAGGTGACTTCGGGATACCAGATCGGACCAGCCCACGAGAGTAGTCCATGCCATCCCCCGTCGTCGAAATGGTTTGTCCAACTCTAGATTTTTGACATGATTTAAGGCTATACCAGTAGTAGCATGAAAACTATGCTTTGTATGTATAATTTTCATATCATGTAGGTTCACCGATGAGACTCCGTCTTGTAGTAGTCATAGTGAGGAATCCGATTCGGCTCGGTGCCCGCTCAAGAGCATTGAAACCCAATCCGGTTACCGAGTTCCACTGTTTGACGCCTGTGGTCCCGCCCAATCTGTCTAGAAATCTCTATGAGTTATGCGAGTGAGACTAATCTTCTTCGTGTGCCATAAGATGCGCAGCGTGGTCACGCAGGTATTCACGAAGGTACGGAGTTGCAAAACCAATCTTGCCGTAACCAGTGCTTCTAATCATTCCAGCTTTCAATAACCGGTCTCGGTAAACGCTTGCGTACTGACTAGTCTTTCCCAGCCGTTTTGCGATGTCGGAGAGCCGAGAGGGCCGCTCGTCTTCAGCCATCTTGACCAAGAATGTACGATCGACTTCTGACAAGTCGACCAGGGCTGGTTCATGGACGAGCGCTCCGAGTCGTGCCTGCGCTGCCAGAATGCCATCCCCAACATGTTTCCGAGTAATTGGACCAGATCTGCCCTGACGCCACGTGTGATAACCAACAAGTTGAATCATGAATGGATACCCATTCGTAGCGCGAGCGCATTCGTAGGCGAGTTCTTCTGTGATTGACCGCCCTCCATTCGAGATAATTTCTTCGAAGGATTCGGCCACATCACTCACTGGTACATCTTTTAATACTTGTCGCTCTGCACGACGAAGAAATGTCGTAGGACTCCGGTCCCCCGCAAGTAGGTCTTCCACAGCCTTGGGTAAGCCAGCCATGATCATTGCGATTGGATAGCCTTGACGAATGAGCATCTGCGTTTCACCAGCCAGTGCCTGCATTTGCACATCATCCAAACTGTGAATCTCATCGACCGTGATACACAGTCCCGTCCCATGCGGGACAAGAATATCCAATAATTCAGAGACGTCTTCTGCCCAGGAAAATGACAACTCTTCACCACGAACACACTCTCGAGACACACCGCCGAGAGGAGTTTTCAGATTGAATGTAGTCGTAGTCTTACCAGTGGCCGGGGACCCTAGATTCGATTTTGCCAAGTGCGCTCTATACGCAATCTTGTCCAGCATTCCTGGACCCGCCGTCACATGGATAACTACCCAGCCGTTGGACTGAGCCACCACTCCTAGTTCGTTCAGCATTACTGTTTTGCCGACACCTCGAGCACCAGTTATTAATTGGAGTAGATTCGGGGCACCAGCTCCATCATCTAAAGACTCCTGAAAATCATCCAGAATAGGCTGACGGCCCACCAATAGTGGGGGAGTTGCGCCGGCAGTGGGGTTTAAACGGATTTTTCACACGGCCTCCAGGCTTTTATTCCTTTAGAAGTTATTATATCTTTTAGAACTCGTAACCCATGGGGTTTGAATTCAAGCGCACTTTTTATTCTTTTAGAAGTTTTTATATCTCTTAGTACCTGCTGTGATAGAGCTCAGTCCTCGCCTCATAACTGGTTATTAAGACTGCACATGCCAGGGGCCTATTGGACTGATGAGGAAATGCTCGACGATTTCCTCATTGAGAGGCCGAGTCATTTGTAACAAGCCGAGTCCGGGAGTATCGGGGATCGTTAATGCCCCGCCCATCGTTGCAGGCAGGAACGACCCGACAAAAACTCGTACCGGACGAGCGCTGATGCATTATCATCCGCACGCTCCCTGGGACCGACACCACCGTAGAAAGTGCGGTGTCGTAGCGAATCAACTAGAGCTGATGAACATTCATGACAACTCAGCAGCTTGTTCACCGGCTCACAATTGCTTTCGCGCTACATGTGAAGCTATAGTGCTTTACAGAATCTTGAGATCCGGCGCACAGCCCTAGCTACCCGGACAGCAACCCTCTCACCGTAGTGGGGTGCTCTAGGTGATGATTCGGTCCAGCGAAAAATCCTGGGCAAGTATGGTGCCTCTCACTGAAGCTCCCCATTAAGGGTGAGTTGTCGTGTGTGGAAGTGCCACGAACTTTCCTGAAATGAGTGAGAATTCATGACGACATCTTCAATTACAACCCTTCCGACGTTCCAGCAGCTCCTCGAAACCACCGAAGACTCCCCTCCGAGTGATCAGCAACTCCGCGAACACTTCGCACCGGTCTTCGAAGCGATCGCTGCCGGCGCCAAACAACGCGAACAAGACCATGAACTGGCGTTCGATGCGTTCGAAAAGCTGCGGACCTCGGGCTTCACAAGAGTCCGCTTGGCTCGAGAGCACGGCGGGATTGGTGCCAGCCTGCCGCAATTGGCGGAACTATTAGTGGATCTTGGGCAAGCGGATTCCAATTTGCCGCAGGCGTTGCACGGGCACTTCATGTTCACAGAGCAACAT
>ERZ1032895.111-NODE-111-length-21052-cov-5.470496_pt1 | contig 21052 bp, 24 predicted proteins | sample MGYA00516687_ERZ1032895 | MGnify/ENA primary metagenome ERZ1032895 (study PRJEB33719, sample SAMN04261600) | wastewater metagenome | biome: rural village; feature: latrine urine exit; material: soil | place: El Salvador | collected 2013-01-14 ... | reverse complement strand
AGAACACTGCGTCGTGAACTTTTGTTCCTGTTTTTCAAACTGATCCAATAACAGTGTTGTCAAAGCACGGGCGTAGCCCTGGCGGCCATATTCCTCCGCGACGATCGTGTGTTGCAGCACGTAGACCTCAGGGTCTTCATCGGCCATCCGATAGCCGATAAAACCGATGAAGGTGGTGTCTCCGGTATAGGGACTTTCGTGGTGCAGTTCGAAGCGGTCTTTGGCAGGAGCATGCACTAAGCGCAGGTTCTGATGAACGATTTTTTCTGGCTGCGTGCCCGGCGAAGTAGTCATAGCCACAGCCTACCAAGGCCTTGTGGTCGGTCCTATGGTTGCTCGACACGATCGGTGTTGCCGAGACAGGGGTGCTTATTTCACGAGTGGATCGTAGCGTTCGACCGAGACGATCTGGCCTGTACAATGCTTTGCTCGATGGACCACCAGAACGGAGCCCGGGGCCAGTTTGAATTGTTTCTTTTTGGTCGCCGACTTGGGGTCGAATAATGCCTTTTCAGCCCGGATCCACGCCTTGATCTCTTTGAGGATCTGTTTGACCACCGAAGGTTGAGAACACACCATGATCGGCTCAAGACGTTTGAATTCTTGGCGGAGGCGTCGTGCCAGGGAGGCGTTTTGCTCTTCGGGGATCTTATTGAGCCATTTCTTGGTCCGCACCGCTCCGCCGTGCTTTTTGACATACGGGGCAATGGTCTCCAGCGAACGCGTATATCTTGAAGTAACGATGCGTGTGGGTTTCCATGCGCGCAGCAGCCGAGCGACCGCCTTGGCTTGCTGATATCCAGAATCTGCCAGTGGCCGGTCGATTTCATCTCGAGTCCAGGATTCAGCCGGAGTAGCTTTGGCTTGTCGCACCACGACAAAGGGCACCGTTGCCAATTGGTGTGCGTCAAAGGCAGCTTCCAACACGTCGAGAGGTTTTTGATCCAGCTCTTTGGATAACAACTGACGCGCTCGCTCCACATTCACCCAGCAAACGTCGTCGATTTCTTTGTTATCGGGACGCGCCTTCTGATCAACGACACGGGCGGCCCAGTACCAGACTTCTTTACGATTGTTGCCCTGCGGCGTCCGGTATCGGATGATGCCCAAGGGAATGCCCAGCGGTACATCTAGGCCGACCTCTTCTTTGGTTTCTCGCCACGCGGCCTCTGGAAGCGTCTCATTGGCATCTAGGCGGCCTTTAGGCCAGGACCAGTCGTCAAATTCCGGGCGATGAATGAGTAAGACTTGCAGTTTGCCGGATTTCGTGCGCCATGGGATGGTGCCGGCAGCCAGGATTTTGGCGTTGACGCCTTGTTCAGCTGTGATGGCGGTAGCACGTGTCGAAGTGAGTTTCCCAAGGCGTTTTGCAGCGCGCATGAAGTGTGAGCCTAGCTATTTGAAGAGAACATAACATCGGTGTTTTCCACGCCGAAGCCTAACGACGTGTAGAGGGTCACCGCTGGGCGGTTTTCATCATCAACATATAATACGATCTTCTCTAAACCCGAACTCGCCAAGTGATTCATGCCATGCAGGGTCAGGGCTTTGCCCAAACCGGTGCCCTGGGTTTCCGGATGCACACCGACCACATACACTTCACCGGCAGCCGAGCCCACTGGGGTTTTCGTCCAGTGGAACCCGACCGGAGTACCTTGAGCATCTTCGGCGATGAAAAAGCCCTCGGGATCAAACCAGGCTTCAGCTTTGCGCGCGTCAAGATCAGCCTGCGTGAGCTGGCCTTGTTCGGGATGGTCAGCAAAAGCGGTTGCATTGAGCTGCAACCAGGCGGCGTCATCGTCGCCGGGCACAAATGTCCGAATGGAATAACCCTGCGGGATGGTCGCGTCCCCGAACGACTCGCGATCGATCTCTAATGCCATGCGGTACAAAACGCGCACCGGTTCCAGTCCTGCCTTAGTTGCCAGGAGGCGTGCTGCGGGGTGATCTCCGTGGCTCCATGCCGTCACTGTTTGCTGCTTGGCGGCCTGCTGGGCAAGCACTTCTTTGGTCGCCTCAACTAATTGGCGACCTAAACCGTTGCCGCGATTTTCTGGAGCTACTAGCAACTCCACAACTACTGGGTGGTCCGGGCGTTCGGGAATGACGACGGCTGCGGCGCCCGTGAATTCGGGTTCCCCGGTGGTGACCAGCCAGACCCGACCGGTCCGCAGCTCGACCCAGGTTTGGTCGCCAAAGGGTTCATTGTGGTCTGCGGCGACCCCGAGGTCAGCAAGTTTGCGAAGTTGAGAAAGGTGATTCGACGTTTCTGCAGGAGCATGCACGCGCAATTGAGTCATGCCACCACAATAACGGGTACCGCGAATTTTCGGGCGCGGTTGTCTTGAGGCCCAGCTCAAAGCTGGTGCCATGACATGATAGAGGAGTGCGTAGGACTATTTCAGCTTTAACCACGGTCGCCGCTGCTGCGATGTTGGCCGTGGTGACGGTATTTGTGCCCAATCTGCCGCTATGGGTCAGCCCCGTGGCCTTATCTGTGCTGGTCATCGCCTTTGCCGTGGCTTGGCCATTCATGGTTCGACCCACACCGCGATGGGGCATCAGCGCGGTTTTAGCGTTCACCGGTTTGTCCTCAGTGTGGACGGTCACGCTGCTTCCGGCGCACGTGGAGTTTTCGCCACTGGCTACAGAACTGTGGTTGGCACCCGTTGGGGGAGCGGCCGCGCTGGGCGTGCTGTTGATTTTTGGTGTGCAAACCTTTTCGCTGCCCGGTGGGCTCCAACGGTTTTTGTCCACTGCAATGTTTTCGATAGGAGCCGTGATTGCAGCCACCGCCGCTGGCTGGGCGATGTTGCTGCGGCAGAAATACGAAGTCGCCCAGGGCGCGATGATGGTCGAACGCATCACCGGCCTGACCTGGTTGATGCTTACGATTCTGGTCTCGTTGGCCGTGGCAGCAGTGGCCACCCTATTGCCTGCCCGGCGTCGTAATCGCATGATCGCTGGCATCGTTGGTGCCACGGCGGTGGCGGTTGTGATGCAGATCATTCGAGCGGGTGTGTTATCGGTGCCGGCGGTTATCGGCGGGGCCCTTGCCGCACTGATCATCGCATTAGCCGACAGTTTTTCTGAAACGACAGAAGTCCATGCCGCATCCCTGAAACATCCCTTGACAGCGATTGCGCTGGGCACCGGGACAACAATTGCTGCCGGGATGGTTGGCTACTTCGTCATCCACGTTTTACCTTGGTAATAATTGACGACACCAAGTCGTATCGAATGCAGAATGTGAGTAAACTAAGGGCCATGTCTGTTGTAGCTTTAGAAATCTTCTTTACCGTCCTCGTTGGCCTGGCCGGCGTGGGGATGGCACTGTTCGCGCTGCTGGTTATCCGCGGTCTCTACCGGGGTCAACGCTAAACTCTCACGTGGCTACCGAACTACCCTACGATCTGCTCCCAGAGCTGGCGCCGCTGTCTTGGTTGCTGGGCTCCTGGGAAGGACAAGGCCGTCTTGGTGCTGGCGAAGAAGATTCTGAGATCTTTTACCAGCGCATCGATTTTGCCGAAACCGGCTTGCCTTTTTTGCAGTATCGCTCCGAAACCTGGTTGTCAGAAGAAGATGGCACCCTGATTCGGCCGCTGACCTTTGAATCGGGGTACTGGTCGATTGATCGGCAGCGTCACGCCGCCGACGTCGGTCCGGGCATGAAACCCGCCGATCCAGTGCCGGCCTACCGTTCCGCCGAAGACGTTGAACGGTTGCGCAAAAACGACACCGATTTTCCGATCACCGCCACCATCACGCACCCTGGTTCGATGGCTGAGCTGTACTACGGGATCGTGCGCGGCCCCCAAATCCAGCTCCAGGCCGATGCGGTGCTCCACGGGACCCTTAGCGGTCACTATCATTCCGCCAGCCGGATCTACGGGCTGGTCAACGGTCAGATGTTCTGGCGCTGGGACGTCGTCGAAGCCGAAGGTGCAGAGCCGAAACCGCACGCCTCTGGCATCCTCGACAAAATGCCCTCCGAGAACGATGGTCGTCTGCCGCCCGGGAAACCACACCTGCCCGGCAAACACGACGCGTAGAGTGGTCACATGCTTGACGTAACTCATATCGAATACACTCCCGCAACTTCACCGCTGCTAGCCGGTGAACATGCCATTCACGGTGCGGTCGCAGCGGATTCGATCGACCACTACGTTGCCGGTCACTATGGCCAACCCCACCAGGAGCAACGCGCGCTGGCCAACGGTCAGGCCGTCGTGGATCTCTCGCATTACGGCGTGGTAGCCATGACCGGAGCCGATCGCCTCAATTTATTGCACACCCTGACCACCCAGAATTTCCAAGGGATGGCCAGCCCGATCAACGCCGAAGCCCTGTTTCTGGATCTGCGCGGCCGTGTCGAAATCGCGGCCAAAATTCACGACGACGGCGAAACCACCTATTTGCTCACCGAGCCCACCATGAATGCCACCCTGGTGGATTGGTTGACGCGCATGCAATTTGCTTCGCGTGTTGAAGTCACCGATCGCACCGGCGAACTTGCGCTGTTGGGTGCCACCGACGAGGTTCCAGGCCTCGAGGGTCCCGTGTGGATCGATCCGTGGCCGGGTATCGCACCGGGTGGTTATGCCTATACCCAGGACCCGGCAGATCATCCCGCGGTGCACGAAGACTACGCCTGGCGGCTCTATATCATCCCGAGCTCTGAACTCGTAGCAACCGTTACCAACTTGCCCGAGGGCTTCCGGCTCGCCGGCACCATGGCTTCTGAGGCCCTGCGAATTGCTGCTGGCCAGCCACGCCAATTACTGGACACTGATGACCGGTCGATTCCGCACGAACTCGATTGGTTGCGTACCGCAGTCCACATCAATAAAGGTTGCTATAAGGGCCAGGAAACCGTGGCACGCGTCCACAACCTGGGGCATCCACCGCGTCGTCTCGTGGGGCTGTTAATCGATGGATCGGTGCATGGGCTGCCCGAAGCCGGTGCTGATATTATCCTGCGACCCGGAACGGAAGATACCGAAGCCATGGCGTCCGCTCGCGCTATCGGCACGCTGAAGTCCGTGGCCATGCATCATGAGATGGGCGCCATCGGGACGGCGATAATCCGCCGCAACACGGATCCGGAAGCACCATTGATCATCCGCGAAAATCCACCAGAGGATGCCGATGATGCGGCACCGAACTTCACCGCCGCATCGCAGGTCACCTTGACTTCACCGGCGGCAGGAAAAGTTGTGGGCAGAGTGCAGGGCCTGAAAGATTTGCGACGTCGCTAGTCGAAGGTCACACTCGTCCGGTATCCCGAGAGGATAAAGCCGACGTCATTGGCCATTCTTTCGCCAATATCATCGCCCACCGAAGTCACCCACTGGGGGATGAGTCCATCAAACATGCACTCCTCGGCGACTCTGGCCAACATAAACGTTCCGTAGCCTTTGGCACGCTGAGCCGAAGCAACCAACACCGTCAACTGGCCGACCGTGTCAGAAAAAACATCGTAACCGGCGCCGGCGATCGGTTCGGCACGTTCACCAAATGCTGAGATCGTAAAATAATGGTCGAGTGCATCAAGCGGCATCGCCACAATATCATCGGGCGGGCAGGCTGCTTCTAGCCGACGAATATCTCGGCTTTGTGAGGTGACGTTTAGTTGGGCGTCCTCATAGTATGGGATGTCTTCGGCATAGTAGAGGACTTCTTCGCCCAAAGAGCGCGCGCCAGCATCGTAGCCCAGCTGCAACATCGTAGACTCCAGCGCGAGAACGTCATCATCGATATTACGGGCAGCATCAAGAAACCAGGCGGGCGCGTACAGGAGCGAAATATTGAACAGCTGAATAAACGTGGCCGTATTCGGATCCCAGTCAGTTAGCTCATGCTCCGCTGCTATCTCAAACCGCTGGATCCCGGCATCATCGTTCGCGCTGTGCAGGGCGCTTGCCTCAATCTCTAAAGAACGGGCCCACGCCGATAACACGAGTTTTTGATTAGCATTCGATAACCCCGGCGAATGGAGATAGTGATTCGACAAGGGTGCCTCCAGTACACATGGCAACGTCACTTCCTCACCGTCTCGGTGAGGATCATCACCTCAGCATAACCGGATCTGAGCGTGCATCACAGCGTTGCCGGTCGCCTCGACATTCCACCGAGCGCGTATGACTGAGGGTCCAAAGCCGTTGTAACATCGACGTAAAGTGTTGATCGTCACAGCGTCATGCTTTAGTGTGCTCTCCAGTGATATATCTCATAAAGCGTCTGAGATATATCAGGTAACCACGATTGGGGGCACACCTTTGATGAACGCCACGACACGACGAAAGAAAACTCATCTGTTTTCTACAGAACGTTCCAGCATGATGCGCGTGCTGACTTATGCCGGAGCCATTATGGCATTCCTGATTGGCTCAGGATTTGCGACCGGTCAAGAAATTATGCAGTACTTCGCCTCGTATGGCTTTTGGGGCGTCTTTGGCACCGGACTCCTGGTGCTGGCACTGATCAGCTTTGTTTCAATCCAGTTCCTCACGGTCGGGCAACGTGAGCAATTTGAAAAGCCCTCACAAATCTTTGAGTACTACGCCGGCAAATATGCCGGAAAATTCTTCGACTATTTCTCTATCCTGTTTGTTTTCCTGTCCTTCACCGTAATGGTCGCCGGTGCTGGTGCCGTCTTCGATGAGCACTACAACCTTCCGTCCTGGGTCGGGGGTATTGGCCTGACTGTTCTGGTGGCAGTGACCGTGTGGTTTGGTCTGAACTCGCTGGTCGATGTCATCGGTAAAATCGGCCCGCTGATCGTTGTCATTGCTATCGGCCTTGGCATTGTGGGCATCCTGAACGCAGACACCGGGATTCTGGCCGGCAACGCCATGGTCGATGATCTTGAAATCCAGCAGGCTTCGAACCACTGGATTACCGCAGGCCTGAGCTACGTGGGGTTCTGTATGCTCTGGCTGGCCGCATTTTTGACTGCATTAGGAAAGACCGTCCCCACTCAACGCGAAGCTCGCGCTGGTGGACTCACCGGTGGTGTCGTCTTTTCCCTCGCGTGCATGGTCGTTGGACTGGGGTTGCTGGCAAATATCGAACGCGTTGCCGGTATGCAAATTCCGATGCTGGTGCTTGCCAACGACATCGCACCGTTTGTCGCATCCTTGATCTCGCTGATGATTCTCGCAGGAATCTACACCACTGCGATTCCACTGCTGTGGACTGTTTCATCGCGGTTCTTCCCCGACGGCACCCAGAAATATAAATATCTCACGATCGGGCTGGCAGTTTTGGGAACCGTCATCGGGCTCTGGTTGCCTTTCGACCAGATGGTCAACATTGTGTACGTGCTCAACGGTTATGTCGGCGCGATTCTGCTGGCGATCATGGTGATCGTGACAATCTGGAAGTGGATCAACCGTCGCCGCGGTGTAAGCGCAGCTCGAACCCCAGCGGAGCAGAACACTCTACGACGCTAGGAGGCAGCATGTTGTGTGACGCCGTTTCTAGGCGTCTCACGACATAACATTCTGAAGCTTCACGCAACAGAGACCTCATGGGTATGACCTGGCATAAAGCGCGTCACAGGTTCATCGGAGCCTTATGGAAGCTCCGGAAAACACGCAGCGCAGAGCGGGCCCCGCTGGCTGACACGGCAGCGGAGTGAGCGGGGTTAGACCACAGTTAGTTCATACGCACGGCGTCGAAATCACGCGCATAGGGTGGTCGCTGCGTGCCATCTTGCAATGCTTCGGCGGGATCTGCTCCCAGACTGATCATGCGATTGTTCTCATCGACATGAACAATTTTTGGTATATAGGTCCGCGCTTCGGCGTCATCCATCTGCCCGTAGGCGATCAGAATGACCAGATCACCCGGGTTAATCAGATGAGCCGCTGCGCCATTGATCCCCACGACACCTGAGCCGCGTTCACCGGCGATAGTGTAAGTCTCTAGCCGAGCCCCGTTGGTGATATCCACGATCGACACCATTTCGCCGGGGAGAATATCCGCAGCATCGAGCAGATCCTGATCCACGGTTACGGAGCCAACATAGTGCAGGTTGGCCTCGGTCACCGTGGCACGGTGGATCTTGGCGTGGAACATGGTACGCAACATAAGTTCTGCCTCTCAGCGTCATTGAAAACAGGTTGCTGGCGCGGTAGCCAACGCATAAGTCTACCCGTTGTGTATTAATGTCGAACCAGTCACCTTTATTCCCCACAGGCGCCTGACCGTAGAGATTATCGCTGTGGGACGATGCGATACACCTCGTCAGCCAGGGCGTCGATATCTGCCTGATGATGAGTCACCAAGATCACAGTCAAATCCCGGAGCACTTCCGTCAGGAGTTCTCGGATCGCGGGAGCAGCCTTGACATCAAGAGCCGCCAACGGCTCATCGAGTAAGACGAGTCGTGGGCCAGAGGCGAGCACCCGGGCGATAGCAACGCGTTGAGCTTGGCCGCCAGACAGCTGGTGGGGTTTGCGTTTCCCATAACCCGCAAGACCGATGCGTTCCATCCATTCTTCGGCCTTGGCTCGACGGGCTCTGCGTCCCGTGATGCCCGCTCGGTCCATACCGAACATAATATTGTCGATGACTGATAGATGAGGAAATAAATGATGATCTTGCGAGAGGTATCCAATCCCGCGTTGGTTCGCTGGTAGCCACGTATGAGGTTTCTGGGTTGGGTCTGGACAGTCGAACAGTACGGTGCCATCCAGTGTCGCACTACCGACATCGGGTACGAGCCAACCAGCCAGCGCCATGAGGGTCGTGGTCTTGCCAGAACCATTGGGCCCCACCAGCGCTAGCACCTCGCCGCGGGGCACGCTGAAAGCGACGTCCACCTTCCGTTGTGCCACACGAATGTCGACTGTAAGCCCAGCGTGCTGCGTTGAATTCATGAAGATGCTCGACAGCCTAACGATGAGAGTGTTTCGGCCGGAAATACGCAACAGCGATGACCAACACAGCGATGACGATCAGGACCAGTGACAGGGCGACCGCTGCATCAGGATCCGTTTCGCGAGCCAAATAAATCTCCAAAGGCATCGTGCGTGTGATGCCCTGCAGGGAACCAGCAAACGTGATGGTAGCACCGAATTCGCCAAGTGCCCGTGCAAAAGTAAGTACGGCGCCCGACACTAACCCTGACCGGAGCAGCGGGAGAGTAACAGTCCAAAAGGTCTGCCACTTTGAAGCACCAAGAGACTGCGCCACACGTTCATAGTGCTCGCCTGACGATGCTAAATGCGACTCCAGGGTGGTCACCATAAAAGGCAGTGACACGAACGTCTGGGCCAACACCACAGCGGCGGTCGTGAAGGCAACGTCGATGCCCAACGCGGACAGCTGCTCGCCAATGAGCCCGCGACGACCAAAAGCCTCCGTGAGCACAATACCGGCGACGACCGGTGGGATCACGAGTGGCACAAGCACAACCGAACGCATCAGCGTGCGCCCGGGAAAGTCGGTGCGAGCCAGCACCAGGGCAAGCGGGACGCCTAATACGACACATATGGCAGTTGCAGCGCTCGCGGTCCGCAATGACAACCACAATGCGTCCAGAGCGGAACTGCTCGTCAGCAGCTGCGGCAGATCAGACCAAGTGATCCCAGCGAGCAGCGCGATGAACGGGATGACAAAAAATGCGCCAGCAAGAACCGCCACAGCAATTGCCGAAACAGGGATGCCAGCCGACAAGATTGGACGAGATCGAACGCTGTTTGCAGGCTTCGTGAGAATCATAGGTGCTACTGCGCGATCTTACGGGCTCGTGAAGCCATGTGCTTCGAGGATGGCTTGACCAGTGTCCGATTCGACGAATTCGATGAATGCCTCGGCACCTTCGGGATGTTCAGAGTGCGCGGTACGAGCAATCGGGTAGTAGTTCAGTTCCTCGTCGGCTCCTTCAATGTCGAAAGTGTCGACCTCGTCGGGAGCCAATGCAGCATCGGTTGCATACACCAGACCAGCGTCAGCCTGACCTGAGCGAACTTTGCCTAAGACATCTGAGACCTGCTGTTCTTCGGAGACGGGTTGCAAGGTTATCCCGGCTGCTTCGGCCAGCCGCTGAGACAGGGCACCGCAGGGAACCTGTGGCGCGCAGATGACCAGATTCACTCCGTTCGCATTCGCCTCTTCGAGAGTGGAAACCTGTGCTGGGTTATCAGCCGGCACGATGCCCACTAACGTATTGGCGGTAAACAACCTACGAGTGTCGACGTCGATGAGGTCAGCTTCTTCAGCTTTGTCCATATTGGCTTCATCGGCTGAAGCTAAGACATCAGCGGGGGAGCCGGCGTCGAGGTTATGAACCAGCGTGGATGACCCGGCGAAATTGAAATCGATGGTGAAATTGGGATGTTCTGTTGTGAACTCTTCAGAGATTTCCTCAAACGATTTTTGTAGTGAGGCTGCCGCTAGGACGTGCAGGGTGACTTCTTGGTCGGTGGCTGTCGCATCCGGTTCTGGAACTTCAGGATCGGAAGAAGAGGCACTACAACCCGTCAAGATCAGGGTAATGGCTGCTGCCATTGTCGTGAGGATTCGTTTCATGAAATCAACCCTGTGGTTTCGATAACGACATTGGTTGCTTTGACGGTTGCGATCGCAGGGGAGCCGACACTCAGACCGAGTTCTTTGACTGCTTCGGTTGATATGAGTGAGACAACTCGAAACGGACCACACTGTAGTTCAACCTGTGACATAACTTTGTCGGATTCGATCTTTGTCACTAAGCCCTTGAGTTTATTGCGAGCAGAGGAGGCAAGTTCGCCAGGAACATGTGATCGACCCTCTGCTGCCGCTTGTGCCAAGGCTGCGACCTCAGCTCCAGAAACTACCTGACGGCCAGCCTCATCGGTGGTCGCCGAAAGTCTTCCCTGCGTAATCCAGCGACGGACCGAGTCGTCCGATACACCCAAATAACCTGCGGCCTCGGAAATACGCAAATACGTCATAGATCAAGAGTCTATGACGTATTTGCGCAAGAGGAAAGGGTGCTGACCCGCAGATGCAGAGTGCGTGTTAGCCGTTGATGAGCTTTTGGATCCGCGCTACACCCTCGGTGAGGTCGTCAAGACCCAGTGCGTAGGACAGGCGAATGTAGCCGGTCTTGCCGAATGCTTCACCCGGGACGACCGCGACCTGGGCTTTTTCCAGAATGACTTCTGCAAGTTCTGCAGAGGTCTCAACGTGTTGTCCAGCGATATCTTGACCCAATGCTTGGGTGACGTCCACATACGCGTAGAAAGCGCCCTTCGGTGTTGGGCAGTGGAAGCCCTGAATTTCATTGAGCATCTTGACCATGGTCTTGCGTCGTTCGTCAAAGGACTTGAGCATTTCTTTGACGGCATCCAGGGGCCCAGAAACGGCAGCAAGCGCAGCCTTTTGAGCGATGTTATTGACGTTCGAGGTTGCGTGCGACTGCAGGGTTGAAGCGGCCTTGACGACGTCTGCTGGACCAATCATCCAACCCACACGCCACCCGGTCATGGCATAGGTTTTTGCCACACCGTTGACGATGATGGTTTGGTTGGCAAGATCGGGGACGGCTTTCAAGATTGGTGTGAAGACGGCTTCGTCGTAGACCAGGTGTTCATAGATCTCATCGGTGATGACCCAGATGCCGTGATCTAATGCCCACTGGCCGATGGCTCGTGTTTCTTCCGGTGTATATACGGAGCCGGTTGGGTTCGACGGCGACACGAAGACCAGAGCTTTCGTCTTCTCAGTTCGGGCCGCTTCAAGTTGTTCGACGGTGACCTTGTACTCCGCCTCGGCACCGGCAAACACGTCTACGGGTGTGCCCCCGGCTAGCTTGATCGCTTCAGGGTAGGTCGTCCAGTACGGGGCTGGCAACAAAATCTCATCGTCCGGATCGACGATCGCAGCAAAAGCATTGTAGACAGCTTGTTTGCCACCGTTGGTGACGATCACCTGGGAGGCATCAACTTCAACACCCGAGTCGCGCCGTGTTTTATCCGCAATTGCCTGGCGCAATTCGGGAAGGCCTGCCGCCGGGGTGTAGCGGTGGTTGGCCGGATCCACGACAGCTTCTTTGGCGGCTTCGACAATGTAATCCGGAGTTGGGAAATCAGGCTCCCCGGCACCAAAACCGATGACCGGCTCGCCAGCTGCTTTGAGCTGTTTGGCTTTGGCGGTAATTGCCAGCGTGGCAGATTCAGGAATCGCTTGCAGTCGGACAGAAACACGGCGTGCTGGTTCAACCATAGGTGGTCTAGGCCTTTCGATGAGTTGCTCGCGACACGTGCGAGACATGAAGTAATCGATGGGGCAATCGTACTGCACAGCTGGTGTCAGCATGCGATTTGTTGACGCTCCCGTGACCGTTGCAAAGCCCAGAGATGTATCCGGATTTGTCGTCTCGTTGCGCATTGGCTATGATTGGACTCTGGTGTAGGTCGCACACCAGTTTTTGTGTGCGGTCAAACCTAGGGCAGTGGCGCAATTGGTAGCGCAACGGTCTCCAAAACCGTAGGTTGCAGGTTCGAGTCCTGTCTGCCCTGCGCATGAGGTTCGAAGGAATCGAAGAACCTATCAGCACAATCAGTATGAGCGAGGATCAGTGAGCAAGACTTCATCATCCCCAACCGCTGAAAAGCGGGGGTTCTTTGCTCGGATCATGATGTTCCTGCGCCAAGTCATTGATGAGATGCGCAAGGTGGTCACCCCGACCCGCCAAGAACTCATCAAAATGACCGGTGTGGTTCTGGTCTTCGTCATCATTGTGATTGGACTGGTGAGCCTGCTCGACTGGCTGTTCGGTATGGGTGCATCCTGGGTATTCGGTAGTTCTGACGGCCTCTAAAAAACTTCACATATATCGCGGGGCGCTTCCCGTTGTGAAGATGTCAGTAAACACCCGTGATTGACCGTTGAGAAAGCAGGATACCTAGTGTCGGAGAACGAACTCGATCCAAACATCGACACCAGTGACGTTGAGGAGATCAACGAACTGGTAGAAGATGTCAACGACGACGTCGCAGACGAGCTACAAGAACCAGCTGAAGCAGCGGCCGACGTGGAAAATACCTTCGAAGAACCAGCTTTTGATGCAGACGGCGAACCCGACGAAGTGGCAGTCCGTGAGCCAGCTGAGGTAGCCCAAGACATTGTCGAAGAGGAAGCCCTCGACGAAACAGAAGCAGCGCTTGAGGAAGCAGACGAAGCTCTCGAAGACGCTGAAGAAGATCCTGCAGAAGTCGAAGAAGCCCTTGAAGCGGCAGCGGAAGACGTCGCAGCAGAGGCTCAAGAGACTGACGCTCCAGAAGGTCCGGTGGCAAAAGATCCCGAACAGGTCGCCGAAGAACTGCGTTCCCGCCTGCGTCGCGCCCCCGGTGAATGGTACGTCGTCCACACCTATTCCGGTTACGAACGCCGTGTGAAAGCTAACCTGGAAACTCGCATTCAGACTCTCGAAGTCGAAGACGACATTTATGAAATTGAAGTCCCGATGGAAGAAGTCGTCGAGATCAAAAATACTGTACGCAAAGTGATCAACCGCGTACGGGTGCCAGGCTACGTACTGGTTCGCATGGAAATGACCGAAGACGCTTGGGCCGCAGTGCGCCACACCCCGGGAGTTACCGGATTCGTGGGCAACGCGTATGACCCAATCCCGCTTTCCCAGCAAGAAGTTTATGACATGCTGGCGCCATCACTGATGCAGCAAGCAGCGAAAGACGCTGAAAAAGCCGGCGCACCAATGACTGGTGAAGCAGCCCAGGAAATTGCCCCAGAGGTTTCTGTGGACTTCGAAGTTGGCGACTCGGTCACCGTCAAAGAAGGCCCATTCGAATCTCTGCCAGCAACCATTTCTGAGGTCAAAGTCGAATCTCGCCAGTTGGTCGTGCTTGTGACAATTTTCGAACGAGAAACACCTGTAACCCTCGGCTTCCACGAAGTCGCCAAGGCCGAATAACTAGATACCCAAACTTCATTTCAAGCCCGAAACGCTTTGTTCGGGCTTGAAATGTCCAGATCACCGCGCCACGGTGATCACCCCGCCACCCACGCTCCTGTGGCTGGCGTTATCCGAAGTAGAAAAGGACCCAAAAATGGCCCCAAAGAAAAAGGTCGCCGGTCTGATTAAACTCCAGATCGAAGCAGGTGCAGCATCACCTGCTCCACCAGTTGGCCCAGCACTTGGTCAGCACGGTGTCAACATGATGGAGTTCGTCAAGGCCTACAACGCCGAAACCGAATCCATGCGCGGCAACATCGTTCCAGTAGAAATTACTGTTTACGAAGACCGCTCATTCACCTTTATTACCAAGACCCCACCAGCATCTCAGCTGATCAAAAAAGCTGCCGGTGTTGCAAAAGGCTCTGGTACCCCGCACACCGCCAAGGTCGGCAAGATCACCACTGCTCAGGCACAAGAAATCGCCGAGACCAAGATGCGTGACCTCAACGCCAACGACCTCGATGCGGCAACCAAGATCATTGCCGGTACTGCCCGTTCCATGGGTATCACCGTCGAAGGCTAACTTTAAATATTCTCGAAATTCGTGGTAGGGCCGAGCGCGGTCCGTTGACACCACAACTGCATAAGGAGAACAAGCAGATGGCAAAGCGCAGCAAAGCATATAGAGCAGCCGCGGCGAAAATCGAAGATCGCCTCTACGCGCCAGCTGAAGCAATTGCTTTAGTAAAAGAAACCAACCCATCCCAGCGCGACAGCACCGTCGAAGTCGCTATGCGCCTGTCGGTAGACCCGCGTAAAGCTGACCAGATGGTCCGTGGTACCGCCAACCTGCCACACGGTACCGGTAAAACCGCCCGCGTGGTCGTGTTTGCAACCGGTGAGAACGCCACAGCAGCCGAAGAAGCTGGCGCCGATTATGTTGGTTCCGACGACCTGGTAGAACGTATCCAGGGCGGCTGGACTGATTTCGATGCAGCCGTTGCATCCCCGGACATGATGGGCCTCGTTGGTCGCCTCGGTAAAATCCTGGGTCCACGTAACCTCATGCCAAACCCCCGCACCGGTACGGTTACCCCGAACGTTGCTCAGGCAGTCAAGGACATTAAGGGCGGTAAAATCGACTTCCGCGTCGACCGTCACGCGAACTTGCACTTCATCATCGGTAACACCAGCTTCACCGAAGAACAACTAACCGAAAACTTCGCCACCGCACTGGACGAAATCATCCGTCTGAAACCATCGGCAGCCAAAGGTCGCTACATTACCAAGTCAACTGTAGCCACCACCTTCGGCCCTGGTATTCAGATCGATCCAAACGTCACCCGCGTACTCAGCGAAGAAAACTAACTTCGCCCCCAACAACCTTGGGTAGTACGTAGTCAAGCCGGCCGGGAACCATGTTCCTGGCCGGCTGTCGTTTAACCGACTGAGTCCCAGAACCTTGCGGACCTGAGACTCAGTCATCGTGGTCTCTCACAGACTATTGGACTGCGAAAAAGACGGCATCTGAAAACAGTCCAGGTGAGACCTTCAGCGTGCCCTCAGTGATTTCCTCTGCTGGTACTTCGATGGAAATGTTGCCGGTGGCAGACGCCCCTTCGTACAACGTTTCGAGCGAATCGAAGCGATGTGGAGCAACCACCATCGAGTCGTGACTAGCAAATGAATTACCACCCGCTGAGACATATTCCACTGTCACCCATGGGGTCTCGCCTTCGGGATTATCGCCCGTGTAGGTCGCGGTCACTTCGACCATAATGTACACGTTGCCATCACCCGGTGCCTCATTGAACGGATTCTCAGCCAAGATGACATCGGTTGCATCGAGATCAACGCTATTGATCGTCACATCCCACTCGGAGTCACTGATCGTGGAACCAATAGCTAATGGATTTGATCGCGTGCCTTCTTCGGCATCAGCGTCAACAGGCTCAGCAGCATCTTCGTCAACCACGACGTCTTCTCGTTCTTCCATTTCGTCTCCATCGGTTGGGGACTGAATCTGTGTTTCTTCATTGAACGCTTCATCTACTGCAGAACCTACGACGCCGATAAAGACGATCATGCCGATAATCGTGCCGATAATCGAAATGATGAGTGCCGCGATACCTTGCCCGCGCTTTTGATTCTTCATAAAGAGCGAGACGATGGACAAAATAAAAGCAATAGGTAGCAGGATCCACCCCAGGATCATCGCGCCTGGAATCAGCGCAAAGACTGCCCCAACAATCGCGGCGACAAGCGCAATAATCCCGATGATATTACGCTCCTTCGGGGGTTGTGCTTGGGGTTGGACGGGTTGGAATTCGGTATCGGTTGTCATAGCGACCTTTCACATTGGTGCGAAGAAATATCAACACCCATAACGCTATGAAGAAGCCCAAAGGCATCGTACCGCTTACCGGGTACAACGTGATACCCGATCGGGTATGGCCCGGTGACCGAAAGGGCGAACGCTGGCCCTCTGAACGGAGCTAAACTGGCTCATCATGATGATAATGACGAAGAAGAACCGCTGGTGGCCGATAGTGGCCCAGGTTTTGGCTATCTCCTGCATGATGCTGACCGGGTTTTTGGTGAGCATGCTGGCGATCATTACGACCCCCGAAAACTTCGTCGATGCAACCCAACTGGAGATTTCTGATCTGGGCGCGGTCCGTTTCTTACTGGCCATCGTTTTATTGCTGTTGCTGCCGTGGTACCGAAAGATCCCGTTGGTCTTGATCATTGCGGGTGGATTCTATGCAGTCATCATTCAAGGTGATCCATTCGTGCTGGCAGTGGGGCTGACCGTGTGGATCGTGCGAGCCGAAAAACGGTGGCAGTGGATCATAGTAGCGGTCGGCTTCCTAGCGATCCTGATCAATATCGGGTGGCATATCCTTGCGCTGCTTCGAATGCCGGATGATGTTGCGGTCGAGGCCTGGATTATTGCCGTATTAACCGTTGGCTTTCTGGCAGTGGGTACCGTCCTGGCCATCTCCCTGCTGACGCGCCAACGCAGACGCATTGAGCAGGCCGATGCGACGGTTGAAGCCGTGCAACACGACCGAGCCAATATCTCTACACAAATGACCCGGCAGACGGAACGGGAGTATCTAGCGCGCGAAGTCCATGACACACTAGCTCAACGTCTGACCGCACTGTCATTACAGACCGGGCAAATGCAGAAGCACTTAACTGAACATGATGATGCTGAGCTCACCACCGCGCTGCAAGCAACGAAGCAGTACTCAGACCAGGCGCTACGAGATTTGCGGAATCTTGTCACCACGTTGCGCGATCGTGGGGAGAAAGAATCGACGGTCCCATCCGTTGCTCCGGACGGTTTTGACGACCTCAAGAGACTGTTTGATGATGCCTCCGACCAAGGGCTAGTTGTATATCCACTCATTGTGCTGAATGGCTATGACACAGCACCTGATGAGCTCCAGCGAGCGGTCCTACGCATAACTCAAGAAGCCCTGACGAACGTGATGCGGCACAGCCCGGACCAAACAGTACAACTGCGCTTCGAAGGCCAACCAGGGGAGGGCCTGCGGATGGAATTCATGAACCGCCGCGATACACAAGCCACATTCGGTGCGGGTAGCGGTACCGGCATACTTGGCATAACAGAGCGGGCAGAGCTGCTTGGCGGAAGTGCCCACGCCGAACTTCTGCCAGAATATTTCCGTCTCACGATCCGCCTTCCATGGCAGCCGGAGCAGACCGCACCCTAACCTGCCTGCGGTGATAAGCTCTACGGTGTGGCAATTCAGGTGTTGATCGTGGACGATGAGACGTTAACGCTACGAAGTCTTGTAGCGATCGTCGAATCTGACCCGGAACTTACCGTTGCCGCTACGGCCAATAATGCCATTGATGCGCTTCAACAGATCCGGGATATCCGCCCCGACGTCGTCGTTATGGATCTGTACCTACCAGGTGAGTTCGATGGTGTCGAAGCTATTCGGCGGATCCGTAACTTATTCAATCCACCCAAAGTCATCGCGGCGACAAGTTTCGACTTGGAATCTTATACTCGAGGCGCACTCGAAGCCGGCGCCGTGGGCTTCATCTTAAAAAACGACGCCGAAACGCTGTTGACCCCAGCGATCCATGCTGCAGCCGACGGGGACCCCATTGTCTCTCCGCAAACGACCAGCAGATTGATTCGCAGCTTCCTGAAGCCCACGACCGCACCAGAAATAGTCCAGGCCCGGGATCGTATCGCTACGCTTTCAAAACGCGAACTTCAGGTAGCCCATCTCATCGGTCACGGCAAAGCGTACAAACACATTGCCACCGAGCTCAATATCGCGCCCGACACCGTAAAATCTACGGTCACCAGGGCAATGCAGAAGACCGGTGCTGACAACGGGGCTCAACTGGCTTTCCTTGTAGGACAGGCGCGTTTAGATATAGCTGAGGCTAACGAACAGCCGGGAAGCACGCATTAGCTATACCGATTAACGACACGCAAAGAACGGATTGCATCAACCGCCAGGCCATATTTTCGGGCCAACCACCCGATTCCGCCTCCGAGGCTGTAGCCGACTGATCCAACATGAGGGGCAGAACCCATGAGCGGCGCCAACCGATGCTCTTGGGCTGCCGCTAATACCGGCGCACACATACTACCGCCACCGATCGTTGCAGTCCGTTCCTGCGGATCGATGCTCACCGCGTCGAGACCTTTGGTGACAATCAGCAGAGTCTCATCACCGGCGGGAACCGTGACACCGTGGCCGGTGGTCTGGATGGCAACTGCCATTCCGTGGGCTGAAGCGTATTGCACAGCGTGAGCTACATCAGTTTCTGAATAGGCACTGACGACGACACCAGGTTGTTGCGTCCAGGCGAGGTTCCATCCTGCACATGCCTCCGCGTACCGGTCATCATCCGGAGTCAGTACTGAGCCATCACACACCGCGAAAGCTGTTCGATATCTCTGGAGGGGCTGGGAATTTTCATAGCGCGTTCCTCACGAGAAACGGGTGCAGTCACAAAAAACCACGGAAGTCTATCGTCATACCCGGTTATCTAAATTTTAATCGTCGCCCCGGTGTCAGAACCATCCTCGAAGCTGCTCAACTCCACCATGAACGCAGACAGTGGGACGCCATACCCTCTGAGCTCATACGGCAGCTACCTTGAGACAGTGGAAGCTTGATCGCACGGGGAAGATATTGTTGAGCAAGCCTTTGTCCGAAGAATGATTGCGACGTATGCAATGACAAGTCAGTCCTGTGTGGCCGCGGGCGAGGATCATCCGACTACTCCAAGGCCTTCAGACCCTTGCACCGATGCAGATCTTGATCATCACCAGATCGCCACGGACCCATCGCACCACCTAGTGCGAATTTGCAAACTATCATTGAGTAGAGGTAGAGTGTTGGCTACCGAAGACCGCCGGTCGTGTTCACCTGTGTTAAATAGGTGAGACTATAAAAGCTCAGTCCTTGAGCGGCCCGCGCAGGTGAACATGACGGCATAGACCGACTGCGTCTTAGAGCAGTTTTAGAATCTTTGCGCCCTGTGCACCTGCACGGGGCGTTTTTGTGTTTGAGCGGCCGGCATATCCACAAAGGAAGGAGTGCCATGGCGAATGCTGAAAAAACTGCAGCCGTAGAAGAGCTGACGGACCTATTCCGCAACTCATCTGCCGCAGTCGTCACAGAATACCGTGGTCTCACCGTACAGGAGATTACGGCTTTGCGCCGTGCCCTAGGTGAGAACGCTACTTACGCCGTGGCGAAGAACACGCTGACTGCCATTGCGGCAGAGCAGGCCGGAGTAACTGCCCTCGAAGGCAAACTCACCGGCCCTACCGCAATCGCATTCGTCTCGGGTGAAACCGTCGACGTTGCAAAAGTCATTCGTGATTTCGCCAAGGACCACGACAAGTTGGTCATCAAGGGCGGCTACATGGATGGCCAGCCTCTTGAAGAATCCGATGTTAGACAGCTGGCAGATCTCGAATCTCGCGAGGTTCTGTTGTCGATGATGGCCGGTGCAATGAAGGGCTCCCTGTCCAAGGCTGCCGCTACATTCCAGGCTCCAATCGAAAAGGCTGTTCGTCTCGCAGAAGCACTGCGAGAAAAACAAGAACAAGCTGCCTAATCTCTGGCACCGTGTGTGCCGCCCAACTCAACACAAGACTTTTAGTACAAAGGAGCCAATATCATGGCAAAACTGTCCACCGAAGAACTGTTGGATGCTTTCAAAGAGCTGTCCCTGCTAGAACTGTCCGAATTCATCAAAGCATTTGAAGAAGAATTCGATGTAACCGCTGCTGCACCAGTCGCAATGGCTGCTGCCCCAGCTGGCGGCGGCGACGACGCCGGTGCTGCTGAAGAACAGACCGAATTCGACGTTGTTCTCGAATCTGCCGGTGACGCCAAGATCGGTGTTATCAAGGAAGTACGCGCGCTGACCTCGCTGGGTCTGAAAGACGCTAAAGACCTCGTTGACGCTGCTCCAAAGGCCGTCCTCGAAGGCGTCGACAAAGCTGCTGCAGACGCTGCCAAGGAAGCTCTCGAAGGCGCTGGCGCTACCGTAACCCTGAAGTAAGCTTCAGACCAATACGGTCGCCTCAGGTTTAACCTGACCGCAATCTCACCCCACTACCCACGTTGGTAGTGGGGTGAGGTGTTTAATACGATAATTTTCCTGCATCGAAGTCAAGAAACCAGACCCAGCGAGTCCAACGGCGAGAACTAGACGTATCCCGGGCTATTACCCACCCTGGCCGAAGCTGCTGCAACACATAGCCAGCAGCATCTGGCATTGCCGCAGCTAGCCGCCGATGGCACTCATGCTGCGTTCGGGTTGCACAAAACCGGGCATACCCAATCCTGTTTTGGTCTGACCGTGAGCTTTGGGCTTGTGCCACATAGCTTGGCGCCAAGCATCCGCAATGGCTTCATCGGAAGAACCATCACGCAGCAGCTCCATCAGGTCGGTCTCGGTATGGGAAAACAGACATGACCGGATTTTGGCGTCGGCGGTGACACGGGTACGAGTACAGTCGGCACAAAATGGCTCAGTCACCGAGGCAATAATGCCGACCGTGCCAAGGACCTCGTTGCTCGCGGGATCCGTGACATTGAACAGTTCTGCTGGAGCGGATCCGCG
>ERZ1032895.110-NODE-110-length-21235-cov-15.015911_pt1 | contig 21235 bp, 20 predicted proteins | sample MGYA00516687_ERZ1032895 | MGnify/ENA primary metagenome ERZ1032895 (study PRJEB33719, sample SAMN04261600) | wastewater metagenome | biome: rural village; feature: latrine urine exit; material: soil | place: El Salvador | collected 2013-01-14 ... | reverse complement strand
CCCGAATTCATGCGTCGGGACGACCTGGATCAGGCAGCGTGACCTGAATAGTTACCTTTTTTGTTTCTCCTCAGCGCTTCAATTCAAGAGGTACCCGGTCGCCATGACATATTACGCCGCCACACGTCTCGCTGGCCGCACCTTGCTGGCGGGCGCCGTACTCGGCGCCTGGGCTGCCCAATCCCTCGCCGCTCAGCCCACCTCCATCCAGAACACGCCGATGACCGGCGGCGACGGCTCGGTGGAACAGTTCGATCACAATGCCTACTCGCTGCCGCTGGGCAACCTGCCGATGACCGGCCGGCTCGATTTCAGCGTCGGCAACAGCTTTTTCCGCAACCCCTGGGTGGTCGCTCCCGCAAGCACCGATGCCCGGGACGGCCTGGGCCCGCTGATCAACACCAACAGCTGTCAGGGCTGCCATATCAAGGATGGACGCGGCCATCCGCCCGCCGAGGGCGAACGCGCGGTGTCGCTTTTTCTGCGCCTGTCGATGCCGACACCTGCAGCCGACGACAGCGCGACTGACGACACCTCTGCAGACAAAGACAGCACAGCCGAAATCCTGCGCCGTACAGGCGCGCTGCCGGTGCCAAACTATGGCCGTCAGCTGCAGAACGCTGCCATCGCCGGCGCCCGCCCCGAGGCAGACCTGATCATCGATTATCAACCGCGCGAGGTCAGCCTCAACGGCGGTGAAACAGTGACGCTGCGCGTCCCCGACTATCGCATCGAGAACCCGGCCTACGGCGAGCTGCCGGCAGCGCTTTTGGCCTCGCCCCGGGTGGCACCGCCGATGATCGGTCTGGGCCTGCTGGAGGCCATTGCAGACGCGGATATTCTGGCCGCTGCCGACCCCGACGATGAAGACGACGACGGCATCTCGGGGCGTGCCAACCGGGTCTGGGACAAGCGCAGTGCATCCACCCGGCTTGGCCGCTTCGGCTGGAAGGCCGGTGAGCCCAGCGTTGAGCAGCAAAGCCTCAACGCCTTCGCCGGTGACATGGGGCTGACCTCAAACCTGGTCCCCCACACCGACTGCATGCCCAGCCAGGGCTGCGATGACTTCGCCGACGGCGGCACGCCGGAAGTGTCTGACGAGATCGCCGACTTCATCACCTTCTACGCCAGCAGCCTGGCGGTGCCACAGCGCCGCGACCTGGACTCCCCTGCCGTCATGGCCGGCGCCGAGTCGTTTGCATCCCTTGGCTGCAGCAGCTGCCACAGGCCGCAGATGCGCACCGCCAGCGACGCCGAACGCCCCGAGCTGGCCGGACAGACAATCTGGCCCTACAGCGATCTGCTGCTTCACGACATGGGCGAAGGACTGGCTGACGGACGCCCCGAATACCAGGCCAGCGGCAGCGAGTGGCGCACCCCGCCGCTGTGGGGTATCGGCCTGACGCAACGGGTCAATCCCCAGGCCGGTTTCCTGCATGACGGTCGGGCAAGAACGCTACAGGAAGCCATCCTGTGGCACAGCGGCGAGGCCGCAACGGCAATGGAGCGCTATCGTCAGCTGTCGCCTGAGCAACGTGCAGAGCTCATCACCTTTCTGGAGTCGCTATGACCTTTAGGCTGCCGCTATCCGTACTGGCTCTTTCTGTCTCACTGCCGCTCACCGCCTCACTCGCTCTGCTGGCCGACGGCGCCTTTGCTGATAGCGCGCCAAGCGCTGCTGGAGCCGATGAAACCTCGCCCCGGGCGCTATGGCATCGGCACATCGCCACGCTTTACGATCGGCTCGCCGATGCCAGTGAGCGCCTGCGCGACCAGGCCGACACGCTGTGCAGTGCCGACAGGACTTCAAAGAGTTTTTCAAATCGCTCCTCGGATAACGCACCCGATAGCGCAGCAGAAGAGCAGCTACGTGCTCGCTGGCTTGACGCCTATCGCGCCTGGCAGGCGGTGCGCTTCGTCGACTTCGGCCCCATCGAACTCGACAGCCGCGCCTGGCAGCTGCAGTTCTGGCCCGACGACAAGAACCTGGTGGGCACACGCATGGCGGCCCGGCTGCGCCAAAACGCACCTGTCACGGCTGAGACGATTGCCAACGCCGGCGTGGCCGAAAAAGGCTTTCCCGCACTGGAGTATCTGCTCTCCGACGAGGCCATGGCCGCCGGCTCGCTGGAGAAACCTGTCGGCTGCAGCCTGACCCAGGCCATCGTCGCGCATCTGGTCAATATCACGACCCAGCTGAGCGAGGACTGGCAGGACTTCGGCCCCCACTACCTGTCCACCGACAGCTACAGCGACGCCACCGTGCATGGCGCCATGCAGCTGCTCGACACCCTGGAAGACAAACGGCTCGGCAGACCACTGGGCATGATGGGCTCCCCAGCGAATGCCTATCGCGCCGAAGCCTGGCGCAGCGATGCGTCAGTCTCACTGGTGGAAGCCAGCCTTGCCGGGCTCGAGGAAGGCTTCATGCCCGGCCTGCGCGCATTGTTTGCCGCCGAAGGTAAAACGGATGGCGCCAGCGCCGAACTGATCGACGCCTTCGCGACCCAGTTGGATCATACCCTGGACCAGGCCCGCGCCATCGATGGCGGTATCGCCAGCGGCCTGGAAAACACCGCGTCCCAGCAGCAGCTGGGCAGCCTGTATCTGAATGTGGCCCAACTCAGGGAGCTGCTCAACCGGCAGATTGCCGCCGAGCTCGACATCGTGCGCGGCTTCAACTCAAGCGACGGTGACTGATGGCATGAGGGCCTATCCGCATGACCCCGACCGCCGACGCCTGCTTGCCATGGGCGCCATGCTGGGCGTCGCAGGGCTGATTGCCGCTGGCCAGCCAGCCGCTCTCTGGGCGCTGGAAAGCACTTCACAGCGTCGCGACTGGTACTTCAGTGCCGCCGATGCCGGGGACGGCAGCCACCACCTAGCTGGCATCTGTCACGATGGCAGCGAGCACTTTCTGCTGCCGGTGCCGGAGCGCTGCCACGGCGGCTGCCTGCGGCCGCATCACCCCCAGGCGGTATTGTTCGCCCGCCGTCCGGGCCGACACTTTCACGTCATCGATGCGCGTCGGCAGACGCCGCTGGCGAGCATTGATGCCGGCGAGGGCTATCACTTCTACGGCCATGGCGTCTTCGATCCGTCGGGACGCTGGCTGTACGCCACCGCCAACCGTTTGAGCGATAGTATGGGGCTGGTACGCGTATACGACGCTGAAGATGGCTATGCCCACCGTGAAGATTTTTCGCTGGACGGCATCGGCCCCCATGAGCTGGTGCTGATGCCCGACGGCGAAACCCTGGCGGTCGCCCTGGGCGGCATCAAGACCCACCCGGACAGCGGCCGGATCAAGCTCAATCTGAGTGACATGGACCCTGCACTGCTGCTGATGAACCGCCGCAGCGGTGAGATTCTTGCCAGGCACCTGCCCTCTCACCACCAGCTGAGCTGCCGACACCTGGACGTGGCCGTCGATGGCAGTCTGGTCGCGGGCTATCAGTTCCAGGGGCCGGTCTGGGAAACCAGGCATCCGCTGTTGGCACGCCTGACGCCACAGGGAAACCTTGAGGAAATCCCTCTGCCGACGGCGCTTCAGTCGAACCTGGGCCAGTACACCGCGAGTGTCGCCATGAGCCAACGCCACCCAAGAACCCTGGTGACCGCACCGCGCGGAGGCTGCGTGGTACTGCTGGATCACACCAGTGGAAAGGTCATCGCCAACCCCGCCTTGGAAGACGCCGCCGGTGCCCGCTGCGACGGCCAGGGTGGATTTATCGTGACCACCGGCAACGGAGGCGTGTACCGGCTGGGCGGCGACGGCGCGCTGGCCGAAATCGCCAGGCTGCCGGTGCGCTGGGATAACCACCTGGCTTAGCGGAAAAATCAAGCTGAATGGAATTTCCGCCAGGCTCAACGCGGGGCATCGTAGCGCCCGGCGCGCCCGCGAGAAAAAACCACCTGCCACAGTTGCATGTGGCGACTTCGAAAGCTCCCAGCGCAGACAGAAAGGTAATAGCGAAACATGCGGCGGGTGCGCTCGTCATAGCGCTCGGCAATTTCGTGCCAACGAGCATCGAAATTGGCAAGCCAGGCCATCAGTGTCTTGTCGTAGTCGGCGCCAAAATTCTGCCAGTCCTCCATCAGCAGATGCTGCTCGCTGTGCTGCATGATATGCATGGCCGAAGGCAGAATGCCGTTGGGGAAGATATAACGGTTGATCCAGGGGTCTGCCGACACTCTGGATCTGTTGGCACCAATGGTGTGCAGCAGAAAGAGACCGTCTTCATGCATCAGGCGTTTGACGGTCTCGAAATAGGTCTCGTAGTTGCTGTGCCCCACGTGCTCGAACATGCCGATGGAGACGATGCGATCATAGCGCCCGCCCAGGTCGCGGTAGTCCTGCAGAAGAATGTCTACCGGCAGATCGGCACAGCGCTGTCTGGCCAGGTCAGCCTGTTCCTTGGATATGGTAATTCCGGTAACTTCAACACCGTGAAGGCGCGCCGCGTGCTCGGCAAAGCTGCCCCAGCCGCAACCGATATCCAGCACCTTCATCCCTGGCTTCAGGTCGAGCTTTTGACAGGCCAGCTCCAGCTTGTCCCGCTGGGCCTGGTGAAGATTATCGGCAGTTTTCCAGTAGCCACAGGAGTAGCACATGGTGTCATCAAGCATGCGCTCGAAGAGATCATTGCCCAGGTCATAGTGGACTTCACCGACAATGTGGGTCCTGGCTTTGCTCTGCAAGTTGAGCAGGCTAGCCTGCAAGCGGTACATGATGCGTTCCGAGGGAGTATGCGCATGTTCACCCAGGCCGTGGTTCAGCAGCCGTGAAACCATCCGGTCGATGCGCTCGCATTCCCACCAGCCGTCCATGTAGGCTTCGCCAAGGCCCAGGCTGCCGTGGTTCAGCACACGCGAGAAGAAGTCCGGGTGGTGTACGCGAATATCGTGGGGCGCCTTGCCATTGAGCGTAACACCCGAGCCGTCAAGCAGCTGTTCCACAACCCTTCTCGCCCGGGTATCGGGCAGGGCAACTGGAGCCCTGGATGATTCGCAGTTCATGGTCTCCCCTCGGTCTGTAGTGGTTATCAGATAGCCAGTTTGCCTGGCTGCAGCTCTACAAGAGAGATGCTTCTGAGACCAGCATAGGCCAGCCTGCGGGGGCCATGCACGGCAGCCACCTCATAGGCAAATCGACCCCATCATGTATCCAATCAACGACCTGCAAGCGGTCGGCTTAGCGAACGATCCCCGCACTGCGCAGCTTGACGATGTCATCTTCGCTTAGCCCCATGCCGGCAAGCACGCTATCGCTGTCCTGACCCAGGGTTGGCGGAGGTGTCTCGCTGGTCGCACTGACGCCATCGAAGCGCAGCGGATTGGCGACCTGGGGAATCTCTCTGGCGCCGCTCTTCAGCGTGCGGTGCATCTGGCGATGCTGCGCCTGGGAGCTGGCGAAAGCTTCACTGACGCCATTGATTGGCCCTGCCGGAATACCGCGGGTTTCCAGCTCGGCAAGCCAGGCATCACGGCTTCGCGTACTCAACACCGCATTGATCTTGCTCACCAGCACTTCTCGGTTACCCACTCTGGCCGCATTGGTGGCAAAGGCCGGATCCTCGGCCCAGTGGGGATGACCCAGCAGCGCCGCGAGTCGGGAAAACTGGGCATCGTTGCCCACCGTCAGCACGAGATAGCCGTCGGCACAGGCAAAGGCTTCATAGGGCACGATATTGGGGTGCGCATTGCCGAAGCGCGTCGGATTCTCGCCGGACACCAGGGTATTGAGCGCCTGGTTGGCCAGCGTCGCCAGTTGCACATCCAGCAGTGCCACATCGATATGACGCCCCTTGCCGGTCTTTGCTCGCTCATGCAGCGCCGCCAGCACGCCAATGGTGGCATACAGGCCGGTCATCACGTCGGTGATCGCCACCCCGGTCTTCATCGGCATGCCATCTGGCTCTCCGGTCAGGCTCATCAGCCCGCCCAGCGCCTGCACCATGAAGTCATAGCCCGGCCGATGCGACCAGGGACCATCCTGACCAAAGCCGGTGATCGAACACACTACCAGCGCCGGATTCTCGGCGCGCAGCGTCTCGGCATCCAGCCCATAGCGTGCCAGCCCGCCAACCTTGAAGTTCTCGAGCATGACGTCGGCCCCGGCGGCCAGGCGCCGGATCAGCTGCTGCCCTTCAGGTGTAGCGATATCCACGCCCAGCGACTGCTTGCCGCGGTTGGCACACAGGTAGTAGGCGGCCAGGCGATCCGGGTCACTCACCTCTCCGGCATCATCCAGCCACGGCGGCCCCCAGCCACGGGTATCATCGCCGCGCTCGGGATGCTCGATCTTGATCACACGTGCGCCGAGATCCGCCAGCAGCTGGCCGGACCATGGCCCGGCCAGTACGCGTGACATATCCAGCACCACGATTCCCTCCAGGGGGGCACTCATGCGGATTCTCCTTGCCAGCTATTTTCGCGATCTATTCGCCACCAATGACCTGAAACGCAGGATCGGGCGGGCTCGTGGCCTCTCCCGATCCTGCGGCTGCCGTTACGGACAGCTGAAGGCCTGCAGCCCGGTCTGGGCGCGGCCCAGGATCAGCGCGTGAATGTCGTGGGTGCCCTCGTAGGTATTCACCGCCTCGAGGTTCATCACGTGACGAATCACATGGTACTCGTCGGAGATGCCGTTACCGCCGTGCATGTCGCGTGCCACCCGGGCAATGTCCAGCGACTTGCCGCAGTTGTTGCGCTTGATCAGCGAGATGGCTTCCGGCACCAGCTGGCCGGCATCAATCATGCGACCAACGCGCAGCGCCGCCTGCAGGCCCAGGGCAATTTCGGTCTGCATGTCGGCCAGCTTCTTCTGGATCAGCTGGTTGGCGGCCAGCGGGCGGCCAAACTGCTTGCGATCCAGCGTGTATTCACGGGCGGCGTGCCAGCAGGCTTCGGCTGCCCCCATGGAGCCCCAGGCAATGCCGTAGCGAGCCCGGTTAAGGCACGAGAACGGTCCCTTGAGCCCGGTGACTTCAGGCAGACGCTGATCGTCGGAAACTTCCACGTCGTCCATGGCGATCTGGCCGGTGATGGAAGCGCGCAGGCTGAACTTGCCTTCGATCACGGGCGCGCTGAGGCCCTTCATGCCTTTCTCGAGAATAAAACCGCGAACAACACCTTCTTCGTCCCGGGCCCAGACCACGAACACATCGGCGATCGGCGAGTTGGTGATCCAGCTCTTGGTACCGTTGAGACGCCATCCGTCGTCGGTACGGATGGCGCGCGTGCTCATGCCACCGGGATCGGAGCCGTGGTCCGGCTCGGTCAGACCGAAGGCACCCACCCACTCACCGGTGGCCAGCTTGGGCAGGTACTTGTCTTTCTGGGCATCGGTTCCAAAGGCGTGGATGGGATACATCACCAGGCTGGACTGCACGCTCATGGCGCTGCGGTAGCCCGAGTCGACCCGCTCAACTTCCCGGGCAATCAGGCCATAGCTGACGTAGTTCATGCCGGCGCAGCCATAGCCATCGATGGTGGCACCCAGCAGGCCAAGCTCGCCCATCTCGTTCATGATCTCGCGGTCGAAGCGCTCATGGCGGTTGGCCTCGAGCACCCGGGGCATCAGCTGCTCCTGGCAGTAATCGTGGGCCGTCTGCTGCACCATGCGCTCGTCTTCGTCGAGCTGGTCGATCAGGCGGAAGGGGTCTTCCCAAGTAACGGGGGTAATCTGGCTCATGCGGTATCCTCGCGTGACAAGTCATAAATTTCTACACTTTTGATAAATGTAGACCAATAGTGCCTTCCTGCCAAGTCCGGGGGTGATTTTTTCTGATGTCCTCGTCGACATTTCTCCTGGCGAGACAGCTGTAAGCCTATATCCGCCGTCGCGGCCGGCGATGCGCGGCTCTCGTGCAACTCTCAGTGAATCAGCCTGACTCATATCTTCGGTTGCAGCAAGTCTGGTGGTAATAACCACCAACCGGTCGTAATAAAGTCAAACGAAACCGAAAAAAGCATTTTTATTTCAATAGGTTAGTTATTGGCACGCAGATTGCAAAATTCTGGTAGGCACTCGTCATGGCGGGATGCCAAACCGGGTCGCGATACCAATACTCGACGACAACCCGGTTTCCCATTTCACGATTGTAGTGTGAACGAACGAGGAGCAGGAAGATGACCGCAACGCTACGTACTCTCACCTATGCTGTGGCTATGGCAGCGGCCCTAGCAGGCAGCGGCATGACGCCTCTCGCCACCTATGCCGCCTCCGACTCGAACAGCCAGAGTCCGAACGGTCAGAACGACCAGGTCGTCCAGGCATCCCAGGCGGGCACGGCGCAACAAAGCCTCAAGCTTTCCCAGGATGGCTACAACGTCATGCGCGATATCCGCGCGGCGCGGGTGGCGATCTTCAATGGCGATACCGACGCCGCCAAGCAATTCGTCGACGAAGCCAAGGCGGATCTGAAGAAGGCCAAGACGGACGCTACCGTGATCAAGAGCAATGAGAATGCAGATGAGGAAGGCACGCAGGATGCCGGTAACTGGATTCCCATTGATGGCGAACTCGTGGTAGCCGACAACTTCGTTTCCACCCCCGAGAAAACCGAGCACATCAAGCAGGGTAACCAGAAGCTCAAGGAGGGCAAGACCCAGGAAGCCGTGCAGCATCTGAGTCTTGCCGAGGTCGATATCGGCTTCACACGCTTGATGATGCCGCTCGATAAAACCGAGGCTCATATCCATCAGGCGGCCGACTTGATCGAAAATGAGCAATACTACCAAGCCAATGTCGCGCTGAAGGCTGCCGAAGAAGGACTGATTCTGGATACGGTCATGCTTGTCGGGTCGCCGAAGTCCGACCAGCAGCCGACGAACCAGACGTCGGATTGAATGCGGCGCAAGCGATCACTCCAAGTTGGCCTTGCGACAGTAACCGTTAACGATGCCTAGGAAAGGAGCAACAACATGTCCAGTTTTTCTCGCACCGGCACCTCGGCGCTCACGCTAGCCCTTGCCTTGCTTGTCGTCGATCCGGCCTTTGCCGCATCCGATACGGACACGGCCTCGTCGGGGACGAGCGCCACGACACCACTCATCGACGCAGTCGTGCTATTCACGACGGTTGAAACCATGCCGATTACCTTGGCGAGCGATATTATCGACAGCGATGTCAGGGGCGCCGACGACAAAAAAATCGGCGCGGTGTCGGATATCATCATCGATGATGCTTACCGTATCGGCGCCTTGACGGTGGGAGTCGGCGGGTTTCTCGGTATCGATGAGAAGTATGTCGCGATACCCATCGATGAGGCCACCTTCTCAATTCTGGATGACGAGCTGACGGTGATGACCAATCTCACGGAGCAGGACCTGCGCGACGCGGTCAACCGGTAAAGTTAAAGCGCACCCACCCATCGGGTGCGCTCACTCGACGCCCGCCAGAGTATCGTCTGACCGCCTGCCGCCTACCCCTCATCGTCTCCCCGATAGAGGTTCTGAATACTGGAAAAGTCGAGCCGGCCGCTGCCCTGCGCGCTGTGCAGCGCATACAGGTTACGCGCCTCGGAGCCCATGGGAATGGCCGACTTCGACCCCAGCGCCAGCTCCCAGGCCAGCCCCAGATCCTTGACCATCAGGTCGGTCAGAAAACCGCCCTGGTAGTCCCGCGAGGCCGCCGAGCTCTCCATGACGCCCGGCCAGGGGTTGTAGACATTGAGCACCCAGTTGCCGCCGCTGCTCTGCTGCATGATCTCAGAGAGCACCGCCGGGTCCATGCCGTTCTTCACGCCCAGCGCCAGCGCTTCTGCGGTACCGCTCATCAGAATGCCGAGCAGCATGTTGTTGCAGATCTTGGCCACCTGGCCCGCCCCGCTGTCGCCGGCATGGAAGATGTTCTTGCCCATCGCTTCAAGCACCGGCCTGGCCTGCTCAAATGCCGCAGAGTCGCCACCGACGATGAAGGTCAGGGTGCCGGCCTGGGCCCCGCCGATGCCCCCAGACACCGGCGCATCCAGATAGTTGAAGCCACGCTCGCCGGCCGCGGTGGCCAACAGGCGCGCGTCTTCGGGGGAAATCGTCGAGGCGTCGATGATCAGCGGCTTGTGCGGCAGCGCATCCAGCAGCCCGGGCTGATCGTCTCGACCGAGATAGAGCCCGCGCACATGAACCCCCGCCGGCAGCATCGAAATGACGATCTCGGCATCGGCGCAGGCCTCCGCGGCACTGTCGGCGCGCTTTGCGCCCTGCTGTTCGAGGGCGTCCAGCGCCGCCTCTACCAGATCGAATACGACGACCTCGTGGGCGGCCTTGACCAGATTGGTGGCCATGGGCGCGCCCATGTTGCCCAGCCCAATGAAGGCAATCCTCATCTGCTTGTTCCTTCTGCTGTCTTTGTCGTATCGGTTGTCATGGCCGTGGTGTTTGTCAACGTGACGATTGTCGATCAAGACTGACGACCGAGGTCACGCAAAGGGTGCTCATCATCACTCCAGGGCGAGCTCAGCAGCGCCTCGATATCGGCCTCGGGCACGCTGGCCACGTCGCTGTGCTGCCAGCGCGGCGTCATGTCCTTGTCGATCAGCAGCGCACGCACCCCTTCGACGAAGTCTCCCAGTTGGCAACACCGTACTGAGAGAACCAGCTCGTCGCGGAACGCATCGGCTAGGCTCGAATGGCGATGGCGCTCCAGCATGCGCCACACCAGATGCGCGGTCATCGGGCAGCCATTGGCCAGCCGCTTGCGGTTGGCAGCAAGCCAGTCATTGTCGCTGGTATCGGCCAGGATTCTGGCCACCGCTGCCGCCGGATCATCCCGGCCAACCAGCGCCTGGATGTGATCCCGGTGCGGCCAGACCTGGCCAGTCGGCGCGGCTTCGCGATCCTCGAAACGATCGAGCACCGACTGCACCGCGGCGCGCCGACTCACCGGACTGTGATCGCCATAGTCCGCCTCGCCGAGGGCTGAGAGCAGAGCATCGCGGCGCTCTCGGGGGACAAAGCGGTCAGCCATGCCCAGGTCCAGGGCATCACGACCGTTGAGCTGGGCGCCGGTCAGGCCGAGATAGGCACCGATTCCTTCGGGCATCTTGTTCAAGAACCAGCTGGCACCGATGTCTGGATACAGGCCAATGGTGATTTCCGGCATGGCGATGCGCGTGGTCTCGGTGACGATGCGCTGGTAGCCACCGGCCAGCAGTCCCAGCCCGCCGCCCATGACGATACCGTCGCCCCACACCAGCAGCGGCTTGGGAAAGGTATGCAATCGATAGTCGAGGCGATACTCGGCGGTGAAGTAGGTCTCGGCAAACAGGCTGTCTCGTCCCGCGCCGCGATTGTCGCCCTCCTCGGTGAGCGAGCGGTACAGCGCCACCACATCGCCCCCGGCGCAGAATGCTCTGTCGCCGGCACCCTCGAGCCATACGGCAACCACGCTGCTGTCGACCGCCCAGCTGTCGAGTCGCGTCTCAAGACGCTGGATCATTTCCAGCGACAGCGCATTGAGCGAGCGTGGCGAATTGAGGCAAATCATGCCGACTCGGGCATTCTCGCCAACGGGTATTTCATCGAAGCTGACCGCGAGGTCCGACATTACTGTCTCTCCTGACCTTGTAACCTTGTAATTAGCTGTGTATATAGCTATCTAGCTGCACCCTACCTACTGTAGCGACTCGATCACGCCATCGGCCAGCAGCCGGCGGGCCACGATCAAGCGCATGATTTCGTTGGTGCCCTCGAGAATCTGGTGCACCCGGGTATCGCGCACCAGTCGCTCGAGTGGATATTCCCGAATGTAACCATAGCCGCCGTGCAGCTGCAGCGCTTCGTTGCAGACCTTGAAGCCCACGTCGGTGGCGAAGCGCTTGGCCATGGCGCAGTAGGCACTGGCCTCGGGGTCGCCCTGATCGAGTCGCCAGGCCGCATGACGCACCATCAGCCGCGCTGCCACCAGCTCACTGGCCATGTCGGCGAGCTTGAATTGCAGCGCCTGGAAGCTGGCAAGCTCACGGCCGAACTGCTTGCGCTCGCCCATGTAGTCTCGAGCCAGCGTCAAGGCGTGCTGGGCGGCTCCCAGCGAGCAGCTGGCGATATTGAGGCGGCCACCGTCGAGACCCTTCATGGCGAACTTGAAGCCTTCGCCCTCCTCACCCAGCCGATTGCCTGCTGGCACCCGTACGCCATCGAAACTGATCAGGGCCGTGGGCTGGCTCTTCCAGCCCATCTTGTCCTCGTTCTTACCATATTCGATACCCACGGCATCGGCCGGCACCACGAAGGCCGATACTCCACCGGCACCGCTATCGGCTGCTCCGGTGCGCGCCATCACCACCAGCACCTGGGTAGCACCTGCGCCCGAGATAAACATCTTGCTGCCCGAGATGACGTATTCATCACCCTCACGAATCGCGCGGGTACGCAGATTGGCCGCATCGGACCCGGATCCCGGCTCGGTGAGGCAGTAGGAGCCTAGCGCCTCACCGGATATCATGTCGGGCACCAGTCGCTCGCGCAGCTCGTCACTGCCCCAGCTGGCGACCATCCAGGTGACCATGTTGTGAATGGTCAGATACGCGGTGGTGGAGATGCAGCCTTGGGAGAGCTGCTCAAAGATCAACGACGCCTCGAGCCGGGAAAGGCCGAGCCCACCATGCTCTTCGGGCGTATAGATGGCAAGAAAGCCTGCCTCGCCGGCCTGGCGAATCACATCAACCGGGAAGTGAGAGCGTGCATCCCAGTCAGCAGCATGCTCGACAAGCTCGGCACGGGCAAAGTCTGCAGCGGCATCGGCCAGCGCTCGCTGGTCGTCGGTCAGCGCAAAATCCATGGAAACCTCTCGTCGTTGAGCCCTGAAATATTGGGCGTGGCGCCCAAGGGTCAAACCCCGAGTCGAAGGGGAATGACATCAACCTAGCACTTGCTTGGTTTATGCCATATCACCCCATGGTCGAACAAGCACTTTACGTTAACGTCAACCTCGTCTAGGGTTCATTCAAGGTGGGAAGCCGCCGGTGACCTGCCTGTCCAAAGGGAGTCTATTCATGAGCAAGGCATCATCTGGGTCCACACAAGATGACCGGAATGCATCGCTGTCCAGCCAGCAGCGCACCTGGACCATAGGTGAGCTAGCGCGCATGTTCGAGGTCACACCGCGCACCATTCGCTTCTACGAGCAGGAAGGGCTGCTCGCGCCGATGCGCGAAGGTCAAAAGCGCATCTACCGCACCCAGGACCGAGTCCGACTGAAGCTGACCCTGCGCGGCAAGCGGCTGGGTTTTTCGCTGGCCGAGATACGCGAGGTTGTGATGATGTATGACGCCATGCCCGACGGCAATGCGCGTCAGCTCCAACGGCTGCTGGAAATTCTGGCCCAGAGGCGCGAAGAACTTGAGCGCCAGCTCGAGGATATCCATCTGATGCGCATGGAGATCGATAACGTCGACCAGCGCGCCAGGGAAGCGCTGCGCCAGCTGGACCAGGACAGCTGACCCCTAACGTAAGTAGTGCCCGTGCTGGGATCGACTCCATCAGGCCACCGAGCCTCCCAGCGTTCATCCACGACAAGGATTACAAGACGATGCCACGCCAACTCCGCCAGATCAGCTATGTCAGCGGCACCAGCGATACCCCCCTCAAGGGCCAGACCATCGGAGACTGCTTCGATGAAACGGCAGCACGCTTCCCAGACCGGGACGCCCTGATCAGCCGCCACCAGTCACTGCGCTATACTTGGCAGCAGCTGCAGGCAGAGGTGAACAAGGCCGCCCGGGCGCTGCTGGCACTCGGCGTGACCAAGGGCGACCGGGTCGGCATCTGGTCGCCGAACTGCGCAGAATGGACCATCACTCAGTTCGCCACCGCCAAGATCGGCGCGGTGCTGGTCAATATCAACCCCAGCTACCGAAGCCATGAGCTGGAATACGCCCTGCGCCAGTCGGGCACCTCGACCTTGGTGCTGCAGGGTGCCTTCAAGTCGTCCGACTATGTGGCCACCCTGGCTGAGCTGGTGCCGGAAATTGGCGAGCCGCAGACGTCAACAGACAGTGATCATCTGCCCGGCCAGCTGCACAGTGCTCGTCTGCCCGAACTCAAACGGGTCATCTGCCTTGATGAAAACTACTGCCGCACCGGCATGTATAGCTGGCAAAAAATGCTGTCCCATGCCGATCATGTCACTCAAGAACAGCTGGATGAACTGCAGGCAACGCTGCAGTTCGACGAGCCGATCAACATCCAGTACACCTCCGGCACCACCGGCGCCCCCAAGGGCGCCACCCTTTCCCACCACAACATTCTCAACAACGGTTTCTTCGTGGCCCGCACTCTGGGGCTTTCCGAAACCGACCGCATGGTTATCCCGGTGCCGCTGTATCACTGCTTCGGCATGGTGATGGGGAACCTGGGCTGCATGACCCACGGGGCCACCATGATCTACCCAAGCGATGGCTTTGACCCGCTGGTCACGCTGGAGACCGTTGCCGAAGAAAAGGCCACCGCCTTGTACGGCGTGCCCACCATGTTCATTGCCGAGCTGGAGCATCCCGAGTTCGAACGCTTTGATCTTTCGACCCTGCGCACCGGCATCATGGCCGGCTCGATCTGCCCCATCGAAGTGATGCGCAACGTCATCGACAAAATGAACATGCAGGATGTCACCATCTGCTACGGCATGACCGAAACCAGCCCGGTGAGCTTTCAGACCCAGACCGATGCGCCGCTGGAAAAGCGCGTCACCACGGTCGGTACCATCCACCCTCATCTGGAGGTCAAACTGGTCAGCCCGGATACCGGAGCGGTGGTTGCCCGGGGCGAAACCGGCGAACTGTGCACCCGCGGCTACAGCGTGATGCTGGGCTACTGGGAAAACGAGGAAGCCACCGACAAAGCCATCGACGCTGCCGGCTGGATGCACACCGGCGACCTGGCGGTCATGGATGAGGAAGGCTATGTGGCCATCGTCGGCCGCATCAAGGACATGATCATTCGCGGCGGCGAGAACATCTACCCCCGCGAGATCGAGGACTTCCTCTACACTCACCCGGCGATTTCCGATGTGCAGGTGATCGGCGTGCCCGACGAAAAGTACGGGGAAGAGGTCATGGCCTGGGTCAAGCTAAGCAGCGGCCAGAGCCTGGATGAAGAGGGCCTCAAGGCTTTCTGCAAGGGCAAGATCGCCCATTACAAGGTGCCGCGCTACGTGAAGTTCGTCGATGAATTCCCGATGACCGTCACCGGCAAGATCCAGAAGTTCAAGATGCGCGAGGAAGCGACCCACGAGCTGGGGCTGTAGTCTTTTTGTTATCCGGGAGCTTTAAGGGTCGCGCCCAGGTTTCGTTCTTGAAGCTCCCCGCTCAGATGACTACATGCCTTTTGGGGCAAAGATCCCCGGCGCGTTGCGCCAGTAGCCTTTGTAATCCATGCCGAAGCCGAATACATAGCGGTCAGCAACTTCCAGGCTGCAGTAGTCGGCTTTCAATCCAGGTATGGCCTTGCGATCATGGCTCTTGTCTACCAGCACGGCGGTGGAGATGCTGGCAGCACCGGCCTGGCGACAGTAGTCGAGGATAGCGGCAAGGGTCGAGCCCTCATCGAGAATATCATCGACGACCACCACATGGCGCCCTGCCATGGGAATCTCGGGCGACACTCTCCAGAACAGCTCACCACCGCGAGTGGTACCGCGATAGCGCGTGGCGTGGAGGTAGTCGACCTCCAGGGGAAAGCCGAGCCGAGTCAGCAAATGACCGGCCGTGATCAGACCACCATTCATCACGCAGTAGAACGCCGGCAGCTTGTCACCCAGGTCGCGGTTCATCTCGTCGGCCATACGATCAAGAGCCCACTCGACCTCTTGCCGAGAGATCAGACAGTCGGCGGTGTCCATTACCGCACGCATGGCATCAAGATCGGGCACTGCATCGAGGGTTGGCATCAGTTGTTCTCGCCGGGTTTGGTTATCAAATTCGGAAATCAACTCGGAAACGATAGTCGCTCAGTCGTCGCTCAGGGACTCGAGGCGGGCATGAATTCGGCGCCAGCGCCCCAGCGCCGTGAGCACTTCCAGATCTGGCCTGGCTCGGCCGTAACGCAACTTGCTCGCGGGCCGAGTCACCTGACCGGCGCAGGCATCCATGACTTCGAGCGCTGCTGCCCGGTCATTGCATACCAGCAGCATGTCACAGCCGGCGGCTAGCGCCTGTTGCGCCCGCTCGCTTGGCGAGCCAACGCTTGTGGCACCCGCCATACTCAGATCGTCAGAAAAGATAGTGCCCTTGAAACCCAGCGTCTCGCGCAGCAGGCCGAGCCATAGCGGAGAAAAACCCGCGGGGCGGTGATCGAACTCTGGGTAAACCACATGCGCAGGCATCACGCCGGCCAGCTGTGAGGCCAGCTGTTTGAATGGCATCAGGTCAACGGCCATGATGTCAGCCAAGGGACGCGTATCCACGGGTAGCTCAAGGTGCGAGTCCGCCGCGACGCCACCGTGCCCCGGATAGTGCTTGCCCACGGCTGCCATACCGGCGTTATTGAGACCTTCGATCAGTGCGCCGGCCAGAACCGTGACCTGTTCCGGATCAGCACCAAAGCTGCGATCTCCGATCACCGAAGACAGCCCGGTATCCACATCGAGCACCGGAGCAAAGGTGATATCCAACCCGCAGGCGGCCATCTCCATGCCCAATAGCCAGCCCGTATCCCGGCACAGTCGCTGTGCTTCCTTGGGCACCGTCATGGCGGCTTTGGCAAGCCTTGCCATGGAAGGCAGTCGCGTCACGCCTTGATGAAGCCGCTGCACGCGACCACCCTCCTGGTCGATGGCCAGCAGCAGCTCGGGACGCACTTGGCGAATCGAACTGCACAGTTCGCGAACTTGGGCAGCATCTACAATATTGCGCGCAAACAGGATCACGCCGCCCACGGCTTCATGGCGCAAAATCTCGCGTTCCTCGTTACGCAGCTGGGACCCTTCAAGGTCCAGCATCACCGGTCCGAGTGTCTGGGTCATTTTCGCTTCCTGAAGGAATCAAGGCTAAAGATTCTAGACGAATCATGACTTGCGGGACAGTCGACTCGGCAAAGTGCCACCGAAGCCATAGAATGTCGTTTCGACAACCGCGTGAAAAGGAGCTTTTCTTGTCAGTGAGCCTGCCTGTCACTCTACTCTGGCCGCTGGCCGCCCTGCTGGGCCTGTGCGTCGGCAGCTTTCTCAATGTGGTGATCAGCCGTCTGCCGCAGATGATGATGCGCGAATGGCAAGCAGAAGCGCGTGCCGCCCTGGAGCTTGAGCCCGAGGCCAGTGAGCCCTTCAACCTGCTGACCCCCACGTCGCGCTGCCCTGACTGCCATGCCGCCATCGCCTGGCACGACAACCTTCCGCTGCTTGGCTGGCTCAAGCGGCGTGGTCGCTGCGCGAAGTGCGTCACCGCCATCAGTCCGCAGTATCCCCTGGTCGAGCTGGCCGGTGGCTTGCTCGCTCTGGCGAGCGTGGTGGTCTACGGGGCGACGCTGCAGGCCGCGTTTATCGCCGGTGCCTGCCTAGCGCTGCTGGCCATGGCTGTCATCGACTTTCGCACCCAGTTGCTGCCTGACGCGCTGACACTGCCACTGCTGTGGGCCGGTCTGCTTTATCAACTGGTGATACAGCCTATTCCGCTGACCGACGCGGTCATAGGCGCCATGGCTGGCTACCTGGTGCTGTGGAGCTTCTACTGGCTATTCAAGTTGATCACCGGCAAGGAAGGCATGGGCTATGGTGACTTCAAGCTGCTTGCCGCTCTGGGTGCCTGGCTTGGCTGGCAGTATCTGCCGTTGGTGCTGATTCTTTCCGCCGGGCTTGGCGCAGTCGTTGGCATTCTGATCCAGTTGGCGATCCCCCGACTGCGTGGCGCTCCGCTTCCCTTTGGCCCCTGGCTGGCGCTGGCCGGCTGGATTGCCCTGCTGATCGGCGAACCCGTGATGAATCACTATCTCAGGATGGCATTCTGACATGGCGCAACAAGCAATGATCGTCGGCGTGACAGGCGGCATCGCCTCGGGGAAGTCCACCGTGGCCCGCGGCTTTGCAGCCCACGGCATTCCCTGGGTCGATGCCGACGATGTAGCGCGGGAGATCGTGGCGCCCGGCACGCCGGCCTTGGCGGCCATTGTCCATCGCTATGGCGATGGGGTTCTTGATGAGCAGGGGGCGCTGAACCGACGCGCCTTGCGTCAGATTGTATTCGCCGACGACAGCGAGCGACGCTGGCTGGAGTCCGTCACCCACCCGCGCATTCGTGAACGGCTGGTCAAAACGCTGGAAGAGTTTCGACACGGCCCGGCTCCCTACGGCCTGCTGGTTTCGCCACTGCTGCTGGAGTCTGGCCAGGTCGCGCTGGTCGACCGCGTTCTGGTCATTGATGTGCCTGAGTCGGTACAGATCGCTCGTACCATGCAGCGTGACGGCGTGGATGAAGCCGGTGCAAGAGCCATTCTTGCCGCGCAGATGCCGCGCGAACGGCGCCTGCAGATGGCGGATGATGTGATCGACAATCGCGGGGACGAACACGCCTTAAGCGCACGCATCGACGCGCTGGACCGCCAGTATCGGCGGCTAGGGTAGTTTTTCAACCCGTTTGCCCAACACTCGCCGATAAGGCATTCTGAGTGTTTCAAGCACAGCACCGGATATCGTCACCCATGCCACTTACCTCAACCAACCAGCCGCTCCAGGTTGCCTGCCCGCACTGCAAGGCCAAGGTAGTCTGGAGCGAACAAAGCCTCTATCGCCCCTTCTGCAGCGAACGCTGCCGACTGATTGACCTTGGTGCCTGGGCGGACGAGTCTCACTGTATCGCCGGGGAACCCGCCATGGACGAGGCCAACCTCGATATCCTTCTGGCAGGCACCGGAATCAGCAACAACGATTCATGACATCATCCGTTCAGCGACCAGCCTATCGCCTGCTGGCAGAGCTGGAAGCCGCCTATGATCGCCTGGTCGAGTCAACCGAGCACCTATACGTCAGTTGGCAAAGAAATCCGGGTGAGCTCTGGTCGCTGAACCCTGAGCCGGCCACTAACGTCTGGCTGCGTGATGCGCTGCTCGACTACTGGTATCAGGATGGTCAGGATGGCCGTGCAACGCGCAGCCACGTGGGACTGGTAGCAGCCAGGCCCGAGGTCATGGAAGCCATCGAGCCGGTCAACCAGGCCAAGACGGCCTTCGCCGCGCTGATTGCCAGCATTCGCAAGGATGCCCCTGGGTTGATCCCCGAGATCAAGGCGATCATCCCTTTCCGCCATCCGGCCCTGCATGGACACCTCAGCAGCAGCGGCCTGGCCAGGCTTCATCTCAAGCAGTGCTGGCGCGCCGTTCCCGCTGCTCCCGCTGCTGTACAGCGCGTTCGCATGGCATGGTATGTCAGTGGACGATCCATCAAGCGCTTGAGCGTGGCAGACGCCGAACGCAAACTGATGGCACTGGATACAGAAGCGACACATATTCGCCAGCAGTTGCGCACATTGGCCGGTCTTGCCGCCAGCGAGCCACTCGCTCAGGTTCAGTCTCAAGCCCCATTGATGAGAGCCAATCTGTTTTTCCGCGAGCCCCTGCCGAATGGCAAGACTCGTCAGGCGAGAAATGTGGCCCTGCCACTTTTCCTGCCCTGCGATGATGGGCTACTGCCAGAACACAACCGCCCCAGCATCGAGCCACCGCAGACGCGTCAGCGAGCAAGACGCAGTGATCAGCGACTCGAAGACCGCCCGCTATTACCGAGCCTCAGAGTTTATCGCTACCGTTAAACAAGTGGCGGCGATTGGACGTGGAGTTGGAGCCTGCGTGAGGATCAGGCAATCTTGCCCAGCGCGAGCATGGTTTCCAACAGCTCACTGACATTTCCGGCGGGCTGGCGATAGTCCTTCATCAAGTCCATCAAGCGCTGTTCAAAGTGCTGTTGCCTGGAAGCCTCCGCATCGGCGGGCTCTTCTGTGATTTCTGCTTCCTTCTGCGACTCCTTGTCGAGAGCACGCAGCGCATCGGCAAAGGCATCATCAAGCTCGCGGAACTTGCGGAACTTCTCACGCTCATCCATCGAGTTTCTTGGGTTATGACGTTTCATGCGCTTCAGAATGACTCCAGATAGGTACGAAGTTCCCATAGGAAACATCCAGGGGGAATACTCACTGATAGAATATTATACCGAGACATCGCTTTCTCAAGGTGTGGAGTAAAATGACCATCGGCAGTTGCCGGAACAACGCTCCAAACCGGGTTTCCAGAAAAACAAGCATCACATTCAAGCCGGCGCCTGCCAGTCAGTACAAGCATGCTATAGGACAAGCAGGATACTTACCAAGCTGAGAGCAGCCGCACTTCCAGTGCTACAGCCTATAACTCTGGAATAATGATTACTGGACCGAATGCTCATGTTGGCACAACACTTCCAGCCAGATCCATCCAGGATAATATGCGTTAATTTAACCCTGAGGGATCCCCACGAAATATATAAGAAAATCAGCATGATGTGGTTGAAAAAGCCTGCATGAGTCATGCATGTTGTGAATTGCGACACCCAACAACATGCGGAGGAGACCCATGCAGGCCCCTCAATTCTTGCATACTTTGCTGACGTCATCACTCTCCCTGATCCATGCCAAGCGTCTGCAGGCCGTACTCGATACCGTCGGTGCCCTGCTGAGCGAGAAGCGTCTCGGGTTGACTGCCCTGGGCCGGGCCTTACCGGGACCGGTGGCAACCAAGCACACCATCAAGCGGGTCGATCGCCTGCTGGGCAATCCTCACCTGCACCGGGAGCGGCCGCTGTTCTATTGGCGCATCGCCACTCTGCTGATCGGCCACACCACGCGCCCACTGATTCTGGTGGACTGGTCGCCGATCGATAACCGAGGTCGGCATTTCCTGCTGCGCGCGGCGGTGCCTTTCGCCGGGCGGTCGCTGCCGATCTTCGAGAAGGTCCATCACAAGGACGGCTGTCCCCGCTGCGAAGCCTATCTGCTGGACGCCCTGGCTGAGATCCTGCCCGACGGGGCCACGCCGATCCTGGTGACCGATGCCGGCTTTCGTAACCCCTGGTTTCGGGCCGTCGAGGCGCGCGGCTGGTACTATGTCGGGCGAGTCCGCTGTCCCACCCTTTACCAGGCGCCGGGCGAAGCCTGGCAGGGCGTGAAGACCCTGTTTCGGCAAGCGACATCGGTACCGCGTGCGCTGGGTCCCGTCCAGATTGCCGAAAGCCACCCGTTCCGCACCCAGATGGTGCTGTATCATCGACCGCCGCGGG